>JACXTT010011261.1_pt1 | contig 11980 bp, 13 predicted proteins | sample 9270951 | NCBI WGS metagenome assembly JACXTT01 (sample SAMN15532306, study PRJNA645909) | rock metagenome | isolation source: weathered quartz diorite | place: Puerto Rico | collected 2017-06-21 | reverse complement strand
CGGATCGACATCGGGTGAGCAGCACTGCGACATGGCCGTCAGGTTGCCGTGGCTCAGCATCACCCCTTGGCAGCGCTCGGTGTTACCGGGCGTGTAGAACAGCCAGGCCAGGTCATCGGTAAGACGCGGACAAGGCGTGTCCGGCGGCGAAATGATCGACGCGGGCGCTCCCGTGTCCTCTCGATCCAACTCGTGGCAGGCCTGGGGCAACGCCCCGGGCGCGAACACCTGGCCGCCATCGGTGAAAATCAGCCGGGCTTGGGCGTTATCGACGATCCAGCCGGCCTCGACGGCGTGCAGCTTGCAGTTGATCGGTACCGCCACGGCGCCGGCCCACCAGATGGCGTAGAGCAGCTCGAGGTAGTCGCAACAGTTCTTCATGAACAGTGCGACCCGGTCGCCGGGGGCAATGCCGTGCTCGTTGATCAGGTACGCGGCCCGGTGTCGGACCTGGGTGGCAAAGGCACCATAGTTGGCGACTTGCTGCTGCCCCTCGAACAGGGCCGGACGCTTCGGGTAGCGAAGACCGGCTTCGTCCAGCCAGTTGGCGATATTCATGCTCGGCTCCTGCGTGCCTGAAGGACAGGTGCAGACTAATCAGCCGGATGGAGCCAGTACCGGTACGGTTAGGAAGGAGTGCAGCGAACTGTATTGTTTGCCGACCATGACAGTTGTCGGGCGTGGTCGGTGAACTGCCGCAGCGAAGATGACGAAAGGAAAGGGCAGAAAAATTCAGGCAACAAAAAACCCGCGCTAGGCGGGTTTCTTGAGGGCTTTCAGATGACTTTGACACCACCTGAAACTAATTAGTGGTGCCCAGAGACGGAATCGAACCGCCGACACGGGGATTTTCAATTCGCCAATGTCGTTGCAACGCTAGATTACACTGGCGTTCGCTTGAGTAAGGTACAGCACGGTAAAGTACTTATCAAACAGCGCTTTAGCGTACGGTACGGTACGTTCGAGCTCCTTCGTGCTGTACCGCTGGTGTACCTCAAAATGTAGCGGTAGGAGCTTGGCTTGGGGGCTGTGTCTCATCCACTCGGCTCAGGTTCTGCGCAACAACCCTCGACACGCTGCGGCAGCGGAGCTGCCTTGGTCTCGGGTTTTGGCCTAATGGGGCGCCTTGGTGATAGCAGCAAGTGTGCATTCGTGGGGCAGATGGAGGTACCGGGCACGAGAATATGAGTACGAATTGGATGTGCCGTCTGTGAAAGGTTGCGCCGCCACCTGTAAAAAGCCCCGTAGCATACGGTGGCGCCGTTTAGCTTAAATTCGGCATCTGAAAAGACCGTGGCTGATCGCACTGATAGACTGTGTCGCTAGCGAAAGCGTGATGCTGGGACGGTGGGTGGTCTAGCCGTGTCAGGTAGGGGGGGGCACTTCGAAACGACGTTGTGTAATTTGCCCATAATTGGCTAAAAGTCTGATGGTCTGCAACACTGAGCTTATGAAAACGACACTGAATGAAAAAGATATAAAAGCTGCCGTTATCGAAAAGGTTCGAGCTCGTGTTGCGAAAGAAGATGCAGTTCTCATTAACGAGATGGTTATTGGGGATGGAGATCGTCGTGCCGACCTGGTCATTGCTAACGGCCATATGAATGCTTTTGAAGTGAAAAGTGATTTAGATAATTTGAGCAGGCTTGCTGGTCAACTAGAAAGCTATTTATCAAGGTTTGATAAGCTCACTCTAGTAGTGTCTTCCAAATATATTGATGAAGCATTGAAGACAGAAGAGCGTATAGGGGTTTGGGAAGCTTTTTTAAAAAATGGAGCGGCAAAGATTCGAGTTCGTAGACCTGGTCGTCTAGAGTTGGTTTCAGATAGAGAGAATATTTGTGGCTTTATGCTGAAAAGCGAACTTGTTTCCTTTCTTCGTTCGCATGATGTAGTTATGAATTTCAAAGACGCAGACCGAGAGGAGCTTATTTCTCAGCTTGAGCGATTTCCTATGTCTACCATTCGTAAGGCTGCTATAGAGTTTGTGAAGGCTAGATATCGCTCTCTTAGCTCGACTTTTTTAGATAGCTGTTCAAGCGTGGTGGCGCCATCTGACCTTATAAACCTGAGTCGCTCTAAAGTAAATAGGCTGCGTCTTGAGGAGGAGTTAGGTTGGAATCAAAGGCGTGCACCCTCCAGTAAGCGCCGAGAGATAAATCTCTCTAAGTTCTTCCCGGAGGGAGATATTCCAGATAGTATGCCCCGCTATATTCTAGTTCCGTCAGTTTAAAGAATCCAGTCATCATCCTCTGCTGTTGAGTTGTTGTCGCACAGCAGGTCTAACTGATAGTTTATATGAAGGTTGACTCGCACGGCAATTGCAGTTACTGGGGCGTTAATGGTGTTGCCCTCTCGACTTACAGTGTTTTTAAGCATTTGAGCTCCCCATGAGCCGCTATCCCCCACTTCAGGATGCTCGTTCAGCAGTGTTCTTGCAGCGTCTATATAACCCTCGCCCTTAGTCTTAGGGCGCCTTTCAAAGAACCAAAATCCGTCGCTTGGAACGTCTAGCCGTGGAAGAAACACCCCACCTTCATCGTCGTAAACTACGGAGTGGATTGATACATGGTCTCCATATTTGACGATATCAGAACCTATCTCGTCATAGAGAATATTTTCTAGTATCTCTATCTTTCCTGAAGTTTCGCTACCTTCATTGAGTGAGGGAATCACTGAGCGAGGGAAGCTAGTTCCGGCCAAAACTCGAGGTACTTGTGGGACTTCTTCGACAATTGTGTTTATCGTCCTAAGAATGCTTTCGAGTACCCCTGGTTTTATGTTTTTTGTAGACAGGTCTCGGATATAGGCGGCATCTATGACTATTAGTGAGTTCTCTGGGTTTTCGAGTGCGTAAAGAGCGTTTAGCGTGTTTTCTAAATCGCTTTTGAAATCCCTTATTCTAAATACTGGCGCGCGCCCAAGCCTTTCTAAAGCTAAAGCTTGTCGGACTATCTCTCGTCCTTTTGCCCCCGGGGTGAACTGAACCGTAGGGATTACTTTTTCGTTGTTTCTTACAAAGTCTATCCAGTTCTTGAAGTCTGATTCTGGGTCAAGTAGATTACGTACAGCTTGGTTTTGGTGTTGTAAGTCTCGAGTGAGATCCAATATAAAACTTCTGCCATCTACGCACTCGCTAATTTTGGCGATGGCTTTATCGCAATCTTCAGAGTTTCTCCATTTTCCCAGTGTTATTAGCGGAAAAAGGCTATCTTTTGCTTCTGGGGATAAATGGGCGTAACCGTTCAGCTCGGCTTGTCTAGTTCGAATTATCGGGAAGTAGTTATAGTCTTTAAAATTTATAGTCATCACTCGTCCCTATGCTCGTTTGTGTTGTCCATATGAGCTGCAAGTTTATTGCGTATTGTTTCTTTAATTGGTTCTGGGTTGATCATTGAAGACAGTGCGGCAGAAATGTTTCGGTAAGATACAAGATCATTCTGCTGGGAAATCAAATCATTTTGATGTTTGATGGAGTCATCTTTTGCTCGCACAATTTCATTTTGTAGAGTTTCTATTGCGCTAGATGAATGGTTTTGCAATGTCTGTATTGCTTTAAATGCGCTCACACTAAGTATAATAGTAATGATCGCTGATGCCAGCCATCCTGAAAGGGATACAACATTCGCATTGCTGTCTGGATTAGCAAGATAAATACTTAATCCTACGCTCGCGAACCCTATGAGCAGGCTGATAATTGACACAATTCTATCCAGGTTCATTGCATTCCGAGTCCGATTCGAATGTGGTGGCCAGATGCTATACGAGTTCCGTGCTTTTTGACAGTAGGCAATGCGGATAGCAGCTTTTCGATCCAAGGAATGAGCGTGTCGCATGGGTGCTGCGATGATAGGAGATATGTTCAGTTATGTGCAGACCATAACCCGAGACCAAGGCAGCTCGCTGCCGCAGCATGTCGAGGGTTGGAGGCACGGTCTCGGATAATCTCTCAGAGGTCAACTGCATGCTTCTCGGACACTCGAAGGAACGGGATGGCGCTTCGAGTTTGCAAAACTGGGCGTGCTGCATGAACCGAGGAGGGAGAGACGTCTGAGCCCCCTGATCTTCCGATCTGGAATTGGCCGTAATAGCTCAACGTTTTATTCACGCAATGTCCCATTGCCGCTGAGACCTCATCGCGATTCAGGTGTGCCGAACGCTTAAGATCGCTACCGAAGGCATGGCGTAAGCAATAGGGCGTAACTCTGGGGCCGTTGGGCCAGAGCTTTTTCCCTGCTGCGGTCATGGCCGCTCTGAAATTTGTTTGTTTCTCGATAGAAATGATCGCGCCACCGCTTGATGCCTGATGATCAGCTTGGAGCGCCTCAATGAGGCGGCTTACCAATGGATGGCTGTGATCATTCAGTAAGTATCTAATCTCCCTCCAAGGTTGACCCTTATTTTCGGTGACCTTGATTCCGCTATCGATGCGTACCAGCAGTTCTGTACTAGAAAAAGTGACTTTCACGCCTTTTTCGAGCTCACCTGGTCGACATCCGCTAATCGCGCTTACAAGGTAAGGGATCTTATATTTGCCATTCTCGGTTTTGTCGGCCATCAGATCGCGCCAGTTGGACGGCAATCTATGAAGATCTTGTCGCTTTGATCTTCGCTTTCTGATTGTTTCTTGTGGCCAGTCATCTGTGCTTTTCGCGATCGTATCGAGCATTCTCAAGGTGCCATTAATGACCTCTATGTGCCGATGGAAATCCTCTGTGTGCTTCCCTTGCTGCGCTTTATCCTGAAGGCGAACTTGCCTCTCAAGCACCTGCATCAAAACGTATTTAATCGCCGCCTTACGTCTGTGATATGTCGACTTGCTCTTTGTGTCTTGGATAGCAGGAAGTATTTCGTTGATATCCGATTGGCTTTTGGCGAACAGCCGTTTTGCTTCGCTCTCGTACTCTTTTATAGTCTGCTCGGAAAGGGAATTGGACACCTGACTTTTTAAATGCTGTCTCGCCTCTACTACGAGAGCGAATGCTTCTGACTGTGTCTTCATACCTGCTCCTTTTTGGTGACCTGAAAATCTTTTGTGGCTGACGGAAAGGGCGCTTTTCACTACGTGAATCGACTACGTCGACCAGCGCCCACATTCACGCAGGTGCGTGAATGTGTGTATTTTTTAGGTCACATCTGACCAGTCAATTTTTAGGTCACGGATGGCTTTGATTTTTAGGTCACTTGTGACGGTGTTTTTTTCAGCGAGTCCTTGAGTGTGCTTCATAATTCTGCTTGAATTCCTCTATGACTTTCTTTAGCTGGCCGAGGTGTTGGATGAGTAACTCTGATTATCAAGGTGGTCTTGGTGCTGGTTTTGCTCGTGCACGCACAATCCAAAATGAATATGAATCTAAGCTTGTTGAGTGGCGTGCTCATTCACATAAATTAGAGAGGCAAGTGGCAGCTCTGAATGAGCGTATTGCGATCATGCAGGCTGACTTTGACGCGAATAATCACGTGCTCCGCTTGCTCATGGAGGAGTTGAAAGTTGCAAAGCCGAACTCTCAACTTTTGATCAAGCAAAATCGCGATGCCATCCGCCAAGAAATTTTCGAGGAGCGCATGATCGAAAGCGGCTATGAGGTTGCAAGTCCGAAAGGCTTTTCCCGGTAGTAACCTCGTTTCATTCAGGGGCTGAAGATCAGTCACCAGGCCTCGGGCCGCTTCCAAGAAGATCTTTGTTGCTTGGTGAGTTTGAGCCTCCTGGCCCGGGGGCACCGCCACCTTCCGGTCCCAGGGGCTTATGCCCTCCGCCTCCTAAACCTCCTGACGCCCCATGCTTCGCCTCTCTGACGCCCCCGATGAAAACATCATGACCACTGTCGCCAGTACGCTGTGCATCGCCGATGCCGCCCGCAGCATGGCCGATCCACCGGATGATGTTGTCGGGCACCCAATGGATCAGGCTAAAAACGATGTGCACGACAGTGGTCATCACGATCACATAGATGGCCACGTAGGCGACGAAGGAAACTATCCCTGTCATGGAGTCAGCCTGAATGCCTGCGACGACGGACATGAAGCCAACGTTGATGAAGCCGACAATCGGTTGCGTTAGTAGCATTCCGCCGATCAGGCCAAAGAGCATGAGTGCTGGGCGCATTACCAATGACAGGATCATCATGTAGCCTTGGCCTGCCTTGCCGACCGCATCATCACCATCCGGGTGGACATGAGCAACGGCGAACAGCGGGGCGGCAATTACTGACTCCAGCACCAGGACGAACCAGTTCACCACAGAGGTAATCCAGGTGATGAAGGGGATCATTGGAACGTAGGTACTCAAAGTCACGCCGAAGAAAAACAAGCTGATCAGCAAGACAGTGATCAACGAAGACAGAAACTGGAAAACAGCTCCGGCGTCGAAGCCAACTTTCACCGTCGCTTGAGCTGCCCAGGAGTTCGAGACACCTACTGCTGCGGCCATTGCCGCCATCATGACTTCGCCGGTGGTGACGATCACGTCGCCGAAAGATTTCATCTGGCTCATGTGGTTCAGATTCGAGCCGGCAATGCTCTGAGTCATCTGGTTGATCGCTCCCATGAAAGGGGCTGAGAGCATTTTTTTGACATACTCCCACGCCCCTTCGCCGTCCCTTGGAGCGCGAATGTTCGTATCGGCGTAGTAAACGTTCCTGACCGATTCAACACGGTTCTTCGCGTATTCGTCAGCTGTCGTCATGACGTCATGGTACGTTTGCAGTGCTTCTTTCGTTTCTTTGTCGACTATGTCGATCGGCTCGGCTACCGGCAGAGCATTCAAAGTTGACTGCATGACATCGTTCATTTTGACGATGTGGTTGTACCAGGTTCCGGCAAACAGCCAGCCGCCGTCTTTCGCGCCCGAGAGGAAGTCAGCGCGAGCACGATCGCTGGTCTGCGACACGGCTGTTTGGGCTGCAGCTCGAAGTGAGTTTTCGTACTTGTTTGCCGCGGAGTCGAGTATTCCTGCTTCGGGTTTCTGGCCGGCAACGATCTGTTGAGCCGTTGGGCGGATGTCGAGGATCATTTGCTGCACGGCTTTTGCGTGGGCAGCGAGGATCGGTGCCTTGATGATTTGGGTGTTACTGTTGCCTTCCGAGGCCTCCCAGCTCTGTTTCCAGGTCAGTGCGCCGCAAACATCTGGATTCATGTAAGAGCTGTCGTTGGCTTTCCACTTGTAGTCGATGACCGTGTATGAGGCGTTGGCATACTTCTGGATCATGTTCACCTCGCCATACACCGGGATGGCGTCCGGAAGACTCACGTCGAGCTCCCCGGTATTCACCACTTTGCGTGGTGAAGAGACGGCCTGGATCTTGGTTGATCGCCCTGAAGCCGCAAACTGTTTGTTCATGGCGGCAGCGCATACCTCGAACTTCAGGATGTTGGCCGCCAGTGGCCGCGCATCAGGGATCATTGGGCGGGTGAGCATCCCGTCTTTCCCCATCTGGTCTACAGCCTGACTCCAGATCGCGTCTCCGATTCCAACGCCCTGGATCGCAAGCCAGAGCACGATGATTTGGATGAGTGAGTAGCCATGCCCGAGGGGGAGCAGGAGGGCGGTACCGCCGACAGTCCGAAGCGGGATCCAGATCGAGCTCATTTTCTTACCAAGCACTTCCCCATCATGCGCGGAGTCGATCGTGCCTTTGATCGTCGTGTAGCCCACGAACAGCATGCCAAGAAAGAGCACGGCGCCGCCGAAGACCCCCATCATGGAGCCCATGACGTCTTCGGTTTCCCCTAACTGGACGTTGCCCCCGGAATGGATGGTGCCAACGATAGATCCGAATACTTCCTCCAGAAAGTCGATCGATGTATCACCAGGTGGAGGGGTGAACTGCTGCAGGGGGCCGCTTGCGGCGGCGAGGACTGGGCCACCGGTAAGAGCCATAAGCAGAATCAACAAACGGAGGGGTAGTTTCATTTTTTAGCACTCGTGCTATTGGCTGAAACTTCGGTTACTGCAAGTGCGTCGTGCACATACAGCAATGCGTAGGGCACCCCGGCTAATCTCCAATACGAACCGTGGCCATTGAGATAGAGCTTTATCGATATGTACGTTACCGCAGCTGTCATAGGAAACACCCACCAGCGACTAAGACCTCCCCACATTCTGTGTTGTCCTGCGGGTAGCAAAATGTTAGCTAGCAGTAGCAATAGATAAAATATCCGGTGCGTTAAGGCTGTCAGTTGGGGCGAAGAAAACAGTAATTTTATGCGCGGCACGATAGCAACTCCGCCACTTCAATGGTCCGATAGAAGTTGCGCCGACCTACCTGGACTTTACAGTTTAAAAGTCCTACAGCCAGCTTTGACCCTTGAAGTAGAAATGCCCTGAGACCACCGGGAGTCTTCTCCAGAAGGTCTGCCATCTGATCCTGGGATAAAAGTGGCCCAAAACGACGTAGAAATTCAGATTCGAAGGTGGGCTTAAGGTTGGTGGCTGCGTTCATCTGCGGGCTCTCAAGTCAGGAGGAGTGTGCCCAGATCATTTGGAGTTAACTCATTGTTTGTCAAATGTATTGTTGCGTATTGTTTTACTGTCTGATTTTGGCTTTAGGGGTTCTTAGTCTGGTTTTACGAAAAAACCCTGTAGTGGTTGAGAGTAATGGTTTGTTTGTTATAGGGTTCTAGGGGGTGGAAATGACTGTAAACCCTTAAATTAAATATTTTCATAGGAAAGAATTTGTCGTGACTACAAAGCCCCATATGTTTTCACCTTTCTACCCATAGACGTTCACCTTATGCTCCCCATAAGCTTTCACCTTGCAAGAAGCTACTTCCCATAAACGTTCACCATACGCCCCATATCCTTTCACCTTCGCCCCATAAATATTCACCTAACCACTACTGCAAGCCCCGTAGCTCAAGGCGTTGAGAGTCTCTAAAGCTTTGTTTTGTATTGGCTAAAAGAAAAACATACAAACAGCACTGGACGAGGATGGGCTTATTACCGACACTAAAAGAAGTCGGCGCGTGCCCGGGGCGGCAACCCCAGGCAGCGCCTAACCACCAAGACCCTCGGAGGTCCTGAAATGGCTATGTCGATTGTACCTACATCCGTAATTTCTGAAACGCTCATCGCTGACCTTCTGGTCGAAGCAAGCCCTCGCCTTGAAGCCCCGGAGGCTGAGGCGCAACTGAAAGCGCTGGAAACCCTGTTAACGCCAATGCTTGAGCAAGTTGTCGCTGCATACACGGCAGCAGCTGAGACGCGTGTAACTGAGCGTGCCTTCCGAAGATTCCTAAAAAATCTCGCAGCGGCTTAACTCAATGAGCGCTTCTCGGACGCACCCCTTGTATCGTCTAGCAAGTGCTCCTTTGCGCGAGGCCAGCTCTGAGTTGCTGTCAGAGTTGGCTTTGATCGTTTGGTACGCTGATGATGCTTTGGACAACCTTCAGTCTGTTTTAGATAATGACTTGGATGATTGCTCTGAGCTAATACGTCGCCGGGCGATTTACTTGGTTGATAGGCTTCGGCGCTTTCCATGTGTCACGAATGAAAAAGCTTTTCAGCTTAAAATTTTCGTGTTTTCCCATGAGGCCTTAAAACCAGGTTTCCGTTCGGAAAAGGCAAACCAGCTGTTGTCCACTCACAAGTTAGAAAAATTGGCATTTGACTGGGGGCTGGATGAAGATGTTGGCCCCCAAATAAAAGATGTGCTGCAACTTCAGACGCGACACTTTGCTGCAACGTTAGAACGGAAAACCGGCTACACAGAAGAGTAGTATCAAGCTGGGTCGAAGTGTGTTTTGTACTTGGCGAGTAGTATTCCTAATTCATTTATACGGTCTCTTGTTATTTTGCGGGACTCATACCTGGGGTCTGTTTCAATTTTCATATCTTCATCCGCTGTTGAAAAGCGCTGCCAACCACAAAGCATTTCCTCTGCTATCTCAATGGCTCTGTCAGTATTGCATACGAACCATTCCAAAGCTTTTGGGTGTGCCTTGAAAAGAGCGAGTCTTTTGTGTATGGCTCTCTCAAGCTTGATTGCGTCAAATACGTGAGGGCTAACCCACTCTTGGTTTTTGACCCGCCCAGACTGCCGCTCTACGGCAAGTAGTCGGTTTTTTGGATTTGTTGAGGCACCAACTTTTACATATCCGTCTTCGAAACCAATTACATATACGTGGCCGTCTAACATGTTGTGCTCGATTAAAAAGGTTCCGGATCGTTGTTTGTATAAGGCGCTTGTGGCGCGTTTTTTGGTTTGTTCTCTTGGCCGAAGAGTAACTCGTACTGCTCTGGTATTTCTTGCAGTAGAGACTGTCTTTTTACAAGGTCGATTTGCGCTAGTGATATTTTGGCGGATATGACTGCAAAGGGGGCGTTTTGGGAATCAAGGGTTGCCTTAAGATTTTGTATGGCATCAGTAGAATAATCTAACCACATACCCCGAAGGTTGAGAGAAAGTTGATTTATCCATGATGTGCCAAATTGATGGAGTATATTGCCGGAGTTGGTATTGATCTTATTTTTTATTAGTTCGTTGACTATTTTTGTTGGAAGTGAAGTGGCGTGAGCTCTACCTTCCGTAGGTGTTACGTCATAAAGCAGTATGCTGCTTGCATTGGTGAGAGAGCTCAAGCGAGAGAGTTGCTTTTCAGTTATTGAGTTGAAACCTATGGAGTCGCCGAACGGACCAAAATATTGTTTTTTTGCTTCGTAATAGGCGACCCCGTCGATGTATTTTGTGGCGGTTAGCCAGGTTCTTACGAAAAGCGCAATGTCGCCGTAAGTGGTTTCCGACTTTCCTGATAGTTTGTATCCGCTCCAAGTGACTTTACGATTTAAGTCTGTCCAGGTTATTTCTGTACCTATGCCCGATAGGCCTATTAATAATTGTGAGGTTATATAGTCCTCGCGCCAAGTTGCATGTTGTGCATTTTCTATGCATGCAGTGAGGCATGAATTTAGGTTTTGTGTGGCGTTGTCGTGCCATTCCCTAATGGTTAGTGACTTAATCATGAGGCCTCTATAATTTAAAATTTTCAGCAGCTATGGCATCAAGTTTTTCGACTAAATCCTCAGATCTTAAATGAGTGTATCGTTTGAGCATCTGCATCGACTTATGTCCGCTGATTGCCGCTACCTGCTGATCTGAGAATTTGCCTGTTTCAACAAGCCGGCTCACAGCCTCATGACGAAGGTCGTGAAAGCGGAGATCTGCCATGCCGAGTTTTTTCTTCATGTCATTCCAGACCTTGGAGAACACATAGGGGCGCCGCTTGCCATCCTTGCCTGGCTCGCCGAAGAAAACCAAGTCTGAGTCGGTCGGGCAAACAGGGTTATCCAGGGCCTCGATAATCGCACTTGTGGCTATGTGACTGAGAGGTACGGAGCGATACTCGCCGTTTTTGGTGTCTGAGAGCGTCACCACGCGCTTTTTGAGGTCGATCTGATGGCGACGCAGCGTCCTGATCTCTGAAGAGCGCATACCGGTTTCTAAGGCGATTCTGATGAGCCAGCCGAGCATAGGGTTGTGATAGGAGTTTGCGGCTTGGAGAAGGCGTATTTTTTCTTCGGGAGCGAGGCGTCTATTTCGCCCTGGTCCGGGACTTGGCTTGCGGATGTTTGCTACGGGATTTTGTGGAAGGCCGATGCGCCACTCTTGAATGGCTACTGTGAACAGATTGCTGAGTAAAGCGAGCTCAAGGCGCACGGTGTTGGCGCTCACGTTTCCGGGGATGACCAGGCTGTCCTTCTTGAGCTTGGTGCGGACAGGCTCGTTGAGGCGCTTGTCGCGATAGCCGGCGACGATGTCTGGGGTTAAGGCGGCGAGTGAGTATTTTCCCAGAAGACGAATTAACGGTTCGGCCTTGGTTTTCTCGGCTTTTTGAGTGGAGGCTTTTTTGGAGGGAGTGACTTCGAGGAGGTAGCGGCGCAGGGCTGCTTCTAAAGTCATTTTTTCTGAGAGGGTGCGACGGACGTACATCCCGCGGACCATTTCGTCCTCGGTGCTACGAGCCCAGTCTTCAGCATCACGTT
>JACXTT010011260.1_pt1 | contig 11980 bp, 9 predicted proteins | sample 9270951 | NCBI WGS metagenome assembly JACXTT01 (sample SAMN15532306, study PRJNA645909) | rock metagenome | isolation source: weathered quartz diorite | place: Puerto Rico | collected 2017-06-21 | reverse complement strand
CTCGGCGGCGCCTACGCCCGCTTCCTCGATCGGAACCACCTCGACCCCGACCTGTTCCAGGCGCCGCCGGGCCTGCCGCGCGCCTTCGCCTACCTGGCGCAGCGCCTGCGCCAGACGCACGACATCTGGCACGTGCTCAGCGGTTACACGCCCGACGTCGCCGGCGAGCTGCCGCTGCTCGCCTTCAGCTACGCGCAGACCGGCATGCCGAGCTTCCGCCTGCTGGCGATCGTCGGCACGCTCCGCTACAGCTTCCACGCCCGCGGCATGGCCCGCCGCGTGATCGACGGCTACCGGCGCGGCCGCCGCGCCGCCTTCCTCGGCTCGGTGCGCTGGGAGACGATGTGGGATCGGCCGCTCGCCGACGTCCGCGCCGAGCTCGGCATCGCCGCTTGACGGTTCAAAGCCCGCCCGACCCGCGCTAACGTCGCGCCATGCGGGGGAGGACGTGGGCGATCGCGCTCTTGGCGCTCGGCGCGTGCGATCGTGAAAAACCCGCGCCGCCGGCGCCCGAGCGAACCGTCGCGCATCGCGCCGAGGCCCCGCCGAGCGCGCCGGCTCCGAGCAGCGCGCCGGCTCCGAGCGGATCGCTCGTGGCGAGCGTACGCCGCATCGATCTCGCGGTGTACCTGGCGAACCCACCCTCGCCCAAGCAGATCGCCGACGCCGCGCAGCTGGTGAAGGCGAAGCTGCCCGGCGTCACGGTGCTCACCGAGCCGAAACCGGCGAAGGGCCCCACGGCGATCGTGACCAACCCCGGCATCGAAGGCTTCGCCCCGCCCGACGAGGAGCAGCTGCGGCTGTTCGGGCGCGGCCTCGACGACGCGCAGAAGAAGAGCGCGGCGGCGGCCAAGGGCGTGCTCATGCTGGCGTTCGAGCTCGATCGCGATCCCAAGCTCGAGCGCCTTCACGCCGCGTACGCCGTCGCCGGCGAGATCGCCGCGAAGAACAAGGGCTACGCGTGGGACGAGGACACCCGCGAGCTCTACGGCGCGGCCGAGTGGAGCAAGCGGCGCGTCGACGGCTGGGACGGCGACCTGCCCGACGTGCGCCACCATTTCACCATCCACTACTACGCCACCGGCGATCGCCACCGCGCGGTGAGCCTCGGCCTGGTGAAGCTCGGCTTGCCCGACCTGGTGGCGCAGGACGTCCCGCCGATGGCGTCCGATGCCATGTCGACGATCATGAGCGCGTGCGCCCAGCTCCTCGTCGAAGGCGCCACCGTGGCCCCCGGGGGCAAGCTCACCGTCGATCTGCGCGCGATCCGTCACGCCGCCGCACGCAAGCACTACCTCGACGCCGCGGTGGACGGCGCCGGCTTCCGCGGGATCGTCACGCTCGTCGCCGCCGAGCGCGACAAGGGCGACGCCGACAATCGCCTGCTCGAGCTGCGCTTCGACGGCGAGCCCGGCGCGACCGAGCTCGAGCGGCAGGCGAGCGGGCTGTCGCGGATCCTCGGCAAGAACGCCGATCCGCTGAGCGGCGCGAAGGCCGACGATCCCGAGCTCGCCGCCGTGACGCGCAAGGTGCAGGCGAAGCTGCCCGCGCTCGCGGCGATGTTCCGCAAAGGCCTGCCGCCGGCCGATCGGTTGGCGTTGAAGGCGCCGTTCGACACCGACGACGGCAACATCGAGTGGATGTGGATCTCGGTGACGGCGTGGCCGGGCGAGACGATCCGCGGGACGCTGATGAACGATCCGATGTACGTCAAATCGCTCGCCCTCGGCGCGCCGGTGTCGGTCAAGCAAGCGGCGGTCGCCGACTACCTGTGGAACAAGGCCGACGGGAGCAGCGAAGGCGGCGAGAGCATCGCGATCCTCGAGCGCCGGGAGCGGCAAAAGCACTGAACCGCTAGGCCCCATCGGTGGTAAAACGCCGCTCGTGGCACACGAGCGCGCGCTCCGCAGCAAGCGAGTTCTCGGCGAGGACGGGCTCGCCGATCGCGTGGTGATCCTGCGCGATCGATCGATCGCCGCGGTGCTCGCGCCCGACGATCCGCGCGCGCGCGCCGCCGAGGTCGAGGATCTCGGCGAGCTCGTGCTCATGCCCGGGCTCGTCGACTGCCACGTGCACATCAACGAGCCGGGGCGCACCGAATGGGAGGGCTTCGCGACGGCGACGCGCGCGGCGGCCGCCGGCGGGGTCACCACGCTCGTCGACATGCCGCTCAACTCGACGCCGGTCACCACCACCGCGGCGGCGCTGGCGCAGAAGCTCGCGGCCTGCGACGGCAAGCTGTGGGTCGACTGCGGCTTCTGGGGCGGCGTGGTCCCGGCGAACGCGGGCGGCGGCGAGCTCGACGCGCTCGCCCGCGCCGGCGCGCTCGGCTGCAAGGCATTTCTCGTGCATTCGGGCATCGACGATTTCCCCGACGTCGGCGCGAGCGAGCTCCGCCGCGCCATGCCCGAGCTCCGCGCCGCCGGCCTGCCGCTCTTGGTGCACGCCGAGCTCGAGCTGCCCGTCCCGCCGTCGAGCGCGCCGCCGCAGCGCTACGGCCGTTACCTCGCTTCGCGCCCGCCCGAGTGGGAGGAAGCGGCGATCCGCCTGATGATCGATCTGTGCCGCGAAAATGGCTGCGGCGTGCACGTCGTGCACCTGTCGAGCGCGGGCGGCGTGCCGCTCATCGCCGGCGCCAAGAAAGAAGGCCTGCCGTTCTCGGTCGAGACCTGCCCGCACTACCTGTGCCTGCGCGCCGAGGACATCGCCGACGGCGCGACCGCGTTCAAGTGCGCCCCGCCGATCCGCGAGGAAGCGAACCGCGCCGGCCTGTGGCGCGGGCTCGGCGACGGCGTCATCGATCTGGTGGTGAGCGATCACTCGCCGTGCACGCCCGCGCTGAAACTGCCCGAGCGCGGCGACTTCCTCGAGGCCTGGGGCGGCATCGCCTCGCTCGGGTTGGGCCTGCCGGCGGTTTGGACCGAGGCGCGCGCGCGCGGCTTCGCCCTCGCCGACGTGGCGCGCTGGATGTGCCGCCGCCCGGCCGAGCTCGCCGGCCTCGGCAACAAGAAAGGCCGCCTCCTGGGGGGTTACGACGCCGATCTCGTGGCCTGGGATCCCGACGCGACGCACACCATCGCCGCGAGCGAGCTCCACCAGCGCCACAAACTGAGCCCCTACCTCGGGCGCGCGCTCGCCGGCCGCGTCGCCGCCACCTGGCTCGCGGGCGAGAAGATCTTCGACGGCGCGCACCGCGGCGAGCCGCGCGGCAAGAAGCTCCTCGGGAGGGCCGCATGAGCGAGATCGCGCCAGCGTCGTTCGCCGGGTTGGTCGATCTCGCCGCCCGCGCCGTCGGCGGCAAGGCGCTGTGGGCGAGCGACGACTTCTTCGCCGAGAAGGAGAACCTGCTCGAGCCGGGCCGCGGCGTGTTCATCGCCGACAAGTACACCGATCGCGGAAAATGGATGGATGGCTGGGAATCGCGCCGCAAGCGCGTCCCCGGCCACGACAGCTGCATCGTCGAGCTCGGCGTGCGCGGCCTGGTGCACGGGGTCGACATCGACACCAACCACTTCCTCGGCAACCACCCGCCGTTCGCCTCGCTCGACGCCTGCGCGATCGACGGCGATGTCGACGAGCTGCAGAGCGCCGAATGGACCGAGATCCTCGCGCCCTCGCCGCTCAAGGCCGGCTCGCAGAACCTGTTCGCCGTGGCGCAGCGCGGCCCGTTCACGCACCTGCGGCTGCACATCTACCCCGACGGCGGCGTCGCGCGGCTCAAGGCCTGGGGCGAGCCGCAGCCCGCGACCGTGGCCGCCGGGCGCATCGATCTCGCGCTCGTCAGCAACGGCGGCCGGGCGGTGGCGTGCAGCGACATGTTCTTCTCGCCGATGGTGAACCTCATCCTGCCGGGCCGCGCCGCCGACATGGGCGGGGGCTGGGAGACGCGCCGCCGCCGCGCGCCGGGCAGCGAGTGGATCGTCGTGGCGCTGTGCGCGCCGGGCGAGATCGACGAGCTGGAGATCGACACCGCCTTCTTCAAGGGCAACTTCCCCGATCGCTGCGCGGTCGACGGCCTGTGCTGGCCGGACGCGCCGGTCACCGCGCTCGTGCCCGGCGTGCTCGGCGAGAGCGATCCCGGCTGGGAGCCGGTCCTGCGCGAGACCAAGCTGCGCGCCGATCAGCTGCACCGCTTCGCCAATCTCGCGAAGCGCGGGCCGTTCACGCATCTGCGCCTGCGCATCCTCCCGTGCGGCGGCGTCTCGCGCATGCGCGCCTGGGGCCGGGCGGTGTCGCTCGACGCGGCGGCGCACCAGACCGGCCTCGCGCGCCTCAATGAGCTAGGCGGCCACGAGGCCACCGCGGCGCTGCTCCGCTGCTGCGGCTCGGCCCGCTGGACCCGGGCGATGGCCGCGCGCCGCCCCTACGCCAGCCGCGCGGCATTGTTCGGTTTTGCCGAACAATCCTGGTGGCGCCTCGGCGACAAGGACTGGCTCGAGGCCTTCGCCCATCACCCGGAGATCGGCGCCGACGTCGACAAGCTGCGCGAGAAGTTCGCCGCCACCGCCGGCTGGTCGGCCGGCGAGCAGAGCGGCGTCGCGGCCGCGAGCGAGGCCACGCTCCAGGCGCTCGCCCAGGGCAACCGCGACTACCGCGCGCGCTTCGGCCACGTGTTCCTGGTGTGCGCCAGCGGCAAGAGCGCCGACCAGATGCTCGCGCTGCTCCGCGAGCGCGAAGGCAACCCGCCGGAAAACGAGCTCCGCATCGCCGCCGGCGAGCAGGCGAAGATCACCCGCCTGCGGCTGGAGAAGCTGCTCGGCGAGCTCGAGAGCCAACCATGAGCCCGATCACCACCCACGTCCTCGACACCGCGCGCGGCCGCCCGGCCGCGGGCCTGCCCATCACCCTGGAGATCGAACAGGGCGAGCGCTGGCACGAGCTCGCCCGCGGCAGCACCAACGCCGACGGCCGCATCGCCGATCTGCTCGCGCCGGGATCGCTCGCCGCGGGCCGCTACCGCATGACCTTCGCCACCGGCGCGTACTTCGCCGCCGCCGGCGTGACCGGCTTCTACCCGTACGTGACGGTGGTGTTCGACATCGCCGAGCCGGCGCAGCACTACCACGTGCCCCTCTTGCTCAGCCCGTTCGGCTACTCGACCTATCGAGGAAGTTGATACTCCGTATCGAGAATTTGAATATGACCACTTCGCTTTCGGACGCGGCCGTCGCCGCGGCGCTCGCCTCCCTCGCCAAGCCGAACCGCCGCTTCCAGCAGGACTACCCCGGCGAGCGCGGCGAGCGGCAGCCGCTCCACACCGTGTATGGCGGCGCGCAGCTGTTCCGCGCCACCACCACGCAGAAGCTCGGCGAGCTCGCCCTCGCCCACCTGCGCGAATACGCCCCCGACGCCCGCGCCCTGGCCGAGGCGATCGAGCTGCCCGGCGGCGCGCGCCTCGCCGAGGCGGTCTATGAACGCGTCGTCGCCAAGCTCGAGCGCGAGCCGGTCGAGGACTTCCGCATCGACTTCGAGGACGGCTTCGGCAACCGCCCCGACGCCGAGGAGGACGCCGAGGCCGAGCGCAGCGCGCGCGAGGTCGCGAGCGGCATGCGCCAGGGCACGCTCCCGCCGTTCCTCGGCATCCGCGTCAAGACGCTGAGCGAGGAGCTGAAGGCGCGGGCCGTCCGCACGCTCGACGTCTTCCTCACCACGCTGCTCGGCGCGAGCGGCGGCAAGCTGCCCGGCGGCTTCGTCGTCACGCTGCCGAAGATCACCAGCGTCGAGCAGGTCGAGGCGTTCGCGTCGATCCTCAAACGGCTGGAGAAGGCGCTCGGCCTGCCGCCGCGCACGCTCAAGATGGAGATGATGATCGAGCTGACGCAGACGATCCTCGACCGCAAGGGCCGGAGCCCGCTGCCGCGCCTGGCGCGCGCCGCCAAGGGCCGCTGCGTCGGCGCGCACTTCGGCACCTACGACTACACCGCCTCGTGCAGCATCACCGCCGCGCACCAGCACATGGCGCACCCGGCGTGCGACTTCGCCAAGCACATGATGCAGGTGGCGTTCTCCGGCACCGGCGTCGCGCTGTCCGACGGCGCCACCAACGTGATGCCCACGCCGCCGCACAAGGGCGCGGAGCTCGACGACGCCCAGCGCGACGAGAACCGCCACGTGGTGCACTCGGCCTGGCGGCTGGCTTATCGCCACATCCGCCACTCGCTCGAAGGCGGCTTCTACCAGGGCTGGGACCTGCACCCGGGCCAGCTGCCGATCCGCTACGCCGCGGCCTTCGGCTTCTTCCTCGAGGGACTCGCGCCGGCGAGCCAGCGGCTGTCGAACTTCATCCGCCAGGCGGCGCAGGCCACGCTCGTCGGCGACGTGTTCGACGACGCCGCGACCGGCCAGGGCCTGCTCAATTACTTCCTCCGCGCCTGGTCGTGCGGCGCGATCGGCGAGGACGAGATCGCCAAGACCGGCCTCACGCTCGAGGAGATCCAGGGCCGCTCGTTCCTGAAGATCCTCAAAAGCCGCCGCAAACTGTAAATACGAGCACGACTCGCGAGCAGACAAGGCAGCGCTTCCAACCGCGCTACCGCTCGCGTCCCCGCTTCCCCAAGAGGGGCTGGCGCAGCCCCTCCCCCGCCGACTGCGTCGTCGGGGCCCCCCTCCCACCATCGTGCGCCGCGCACGGCGGCGCGACACACGGCTGCGCGCGGGGCCCCAGCCCCGCTTGCCATGACGCTCATGCCTCCACAGTGATCGGCGAGGTGTTCGAGAAACGTGCTCGGTGATTCAGCGCGCGCGCTTGACCGCCACGAGCAGCGCCGGAAGGAACACCAAGGCCGCGAGCAGGTTGCTGGTCATGCCGACGCACATGATCACGCCGAGGCTCTTCATCGCCCGGTAATCGGCGATCATCAGCGCGCCGAAGCCCATGATGGTGGTGGTCGAGGCGATCATCACCGCCGAGCCGGTGCCCTCGATGATGTCGCTGAGCTCGGCCACGCCGCGCACGAGCTCGCTCTGGCGGCAGCGGTTCATGATGTGGGCCCCGGCCTCCACGCCCATGCCGAGCGACAGCGGAAAGGCCACGATGTTGGCGACGTTCACCCGGATGTCGGCCGCCGCCATGAACGCCATCATCGCCGCGAGGCCGATCGCCACCGGCAGCATCGAGAGCAGCGAGTCGCGCAGGCTGCGGAAGCCGAGCACGCAGCTGATGAGCGCGAGCCCGGCGGTGAGGAAACCCGCCATGGTGAACGACTGCTTGATGTCGCGCTGGTAGGTGTCGACCTCGAGCGCGAGGCCGTTCGCCTCGGGATCGACGCTGCGCACCTCGCGGGTGAACTCGGCCGCCTGGACGTCGTCCCAGATGTTGCCGGCCGGCAGCGCGTAGAGCGCGAGCGCCTTGCCGTCCTTGCTGGCGAAGCGCGCGCGAAACGGCGAGGGCAGGTCGCCGGGCTCGTAGCGGCCGCGCGCCGCGACGTTGTCCGCGGTGGTCCAGGCGCGCTCGAGCAGATCCGCGACCGTGACCTCGAGCTCGCCGAGCGCGACCTTGCCGTCGTCGGGCAGCGCCAGGAGCGTCTTCTGCAGCGCGCCGCACGCGGCCTTGGCGCCGTCGACCGACTCGGTGGCCCAGCCCGCCTGGCGCAGCGCGAAGCCCGCCTCGTCGAGCGCGTCGTGGAGCGACTCGATCTTCTGCGCCACCTCCTTGGCGGAGCGCGCGCGGCCGCGGAGCTTGGCGAAGTCCGGCTTCCTGCCGAGCGCCTTCAGCGCCGCGCGCAGGTCGGCGAGCCGCTCGGGAGTGAGCGGCGGCAACAGATCGCTCGCCGTCTCGACGCCGGCGATGGCGTGGAGCTGGCGCAGCTTGTCGGCCATGGCGCGCGCCTCCTCGACGCCGGCGGAGGTCATGTTGGCGAGCACCGGGCTCGAGCCCTTGTCCTCCTCGATGATCGCCAGGCCGCGCACGCTCTCGGCGTTCACCGGCAGGAAATCGAAGTAGCGGGCGTTGAAGCGCAGCTTGTAGGCATACGAGCCGAACGCCGCCACCACCGCGGCGATGGCCAGCACCGGCCACTTGCCGCGGCGGACTATCGGCTCGAGCAGGTGCATGCCGACGAACTCCGAGGCGGCATGGCGCGTGCCCTTCCTGTTCAGCACCATCGCCATGGCCGGCACGAGCAAGAGCGTGACCAGCACCATGATCACCAGCCCGGCGCCGACGAGCCAGCCGAGCTCCTGGTAGGCGGTGAACTGCGTGGTGGTGATGGTGAGGAACGCGAGCACGGTGGTGCCGGCGGAGATGATGATGCCGAGCCCGGTCTGCGACAGCGACGACCTGACCGCTTCCTCTTGCGACGCGCCGCCGCGCAAGTCCTCGGAGTAGCGCGACAGCGCGAAGATCGCGAAGTTGATGCCGATGCCCATCAGCACCGACACGAACGCCGAGGTGATGACGTTGAGGCCGTGGAACACCACGCGCGCGACCGCCATCGTCAGCACGGTGCCGACGCCGAGCGGCACGAGCGCCATCACGCTGTAGCGCAGCGAGCGGTAGCCGATGAGCAGGAGCAGGATGATGCCGACGGTGGTGCCGATGGTCGACTGGTGGAAGCCGCGGTCGACCGCCGCGAGCTCGTCGACGGCGACGGCGGGCATGCCGGTGAGCGTCGCCTTGACCTCGCCGAGCTTCACCTCGCGGTACGCTTTCCGTACCTTCTCGACCAGCGGCGACAGCTCGTAGCCCTCGCTGCCGGGGAGCGCGGGAAAGAGCGCGACGAGGTGGTAGCTCTTGCCCGGGCCGATGAGGAAGCCTTGCTCGTCCATGCGTTGGCCGCTCGGGGCGTCGCGCGCCGAGGCCATCACGCCGAGGGTGTCGAGCGCGTCGCCGCCGGAGAGCTGCGCGTCGAGCGCGCGCAACAGCTTCACCAGCATCTCGGAGCCCTGCTGCGCTTCCTTCGGATCGGCCTTGCCGTTTTCCAGGCCCGCGGCGATGCCCTTGTCGATCGAGGCGATCCACTGCGGCAGGCCGCCCTCGATCAGCTTGGCGACGTCGACCTCGCCGCCGCCGCGCTCGAGCTGCTTGGCCATCGCGCCGGGCTCCCACAGCATGGCGACCTCGGCGAGCTCGCGCGGGCCGATGCGGCAGAGCATGCGGCCGGCGAACTCCGGCTCGCGCTCGAGCTTGGCGCACACCTCGCGCTGCACGCGCTGCTGCTCCGCCGGGGTGGAGCCGCTCAGCACCAGCACCATCGCGTCCTGGATGCCGAAGCGCTCGAAGAAGCGGAACAGGCGCGCCTGCTGCTGGTTCCGCTCGGCGGAGACCAGCGCGTAGCGCGAGGTGCTGATGCGCATGCCATAGGTCAGCGCGCCGGCGGCGGCCGAGACCACCGCGGCGACGGCCAGCACCAGCCAGGGGCGGGCGGCGCCGATCGACGCGATCCAACGGAAGGGATTGAACCGTTCGCCCTTGGTGGATCCGTCCTCCGGCATCGCGGCGCAAGGTAGCATCGCCCCTGCGCCGGCAAAAGATCGCGCTCAGCTGCGCCGGGCGGCGGGCGCGCCCTGGCGGCAGTATTGCCGCACGATGCCGAGCAGCGCGTGCAGGTCGACCGGCTTGGTGAGCATCCGCTCGACCGGCGACACCGAGAACATCATCTGGGCGTAGCCGGTGATGACGACCACGGGGACGCGCGCGAGATCGGGACGCTTGCGCCGCGCGGCCTCGAGGAAGTCGCCGCCGCTCATCCGCGGCATGTTCAGATCGAGCAGGATGACGTTCGGGCGGCCGATGCGGTCGATGATGTCGAGCGCGTCACGGCCGTCGATGGCCACGGCCACGCGATAGCCCTCGTCCTCGAACAGCTCGCGCATCATTTCGCGCACGTCGACGTCGTCTTCGACGATGAGCACCAACGGCTGCACGTCGGGAACCTGGCGCGACACTTGTTGCATGGGTCTCGCCCATGGACATAAGCACTGCGCGCGCCGGCTCCCAGGGCCCCGATCGCGCGGGCGCGGATGGGCCGGAAAGCGGCAATTTCGCCCCTACTTGGGCAAATCCGCGCCGAGCTTGCTCAGCGTCGCCGCGTCCTCGTCGCCGATCGGCGCGGGGCTCGGCACGCCGCCGTCGAAACGGCAACGCGACGTCAACTTGGGCCGCACCGTCTTCGGCCACGCCTTCGTCCCCTCGGTGGCGATCCACCACTCGTCGTTCCCCGGCAACGCGAGCCGGTCGTGCTGCTTGTTGCCGTCCTCGTCCACGCGCGGCTTCAGCTTGGCGATCTCCGCCGGCGTGACGGCGATCACGTGGAGGTAAATCTTCTCGCTCCCCGCGCCCTCCCCGAGCGCGCCGTTGCTCGTGCGCCCATTGTGCAGCACCTGATGATGGTACGACTCCGCGATGTAACGAGCGCTCGCCATGCCGCCCCATGCTACCGCGCCCCCTGCCCGCGAAGCTCGCACAACCTCGCGCGCCGCACGTGAGCTCCCGCGAACCGGCGACGACCGCGGGAAAAACCTTCGGCGCGATTTGGTGCATCCGCTCACCGCAGCGGGCCCACGGGCGCTCGTTCGCATCGAAACGTTTGCCGATGCACCATTTCCGCCCTGACGAATCGACCTCCGCCGCGCCCCCAACCCCCGCGCTCGTAGCGCCCCCCGCGCTCCTCGACCCGAAACCTGACCACCGGCGTCGGCGTCACTCGCACCACCGCCAGCATCGCCGCGCTCGAAAACGGCGCCACGTAGCGCGCGGCCGCCGCAGACTCGACGGCACGCGCGATCGCCCGCGCGACCGACGCAGACTCCACGGTACGCGCGGTCGACGCAGCTCCGGGACCAGCGCGCGTTCGATCGCGCGTCACGCGGTCGCGCGTATCTCAGGCACGCCGGCCTGGCCGAGCTCGCCGCGCAACCCGAACAGCGCGCGCAGCAGCCAGTCGGCCACCGGCGTCGGCATCATTCGCAGCACCGTCAGCATCACCGCGCTGGAAAACGGCGCCACGTACCGCGCCGACGGCCGGCGCGACTCGACGGCACGCGCGATCGCCCGCGCGACCGGCGCCGGTCCGGTAGCCATCGCCATCGTACGTCGCTCGATCTCTTCCGCGCGCTCGAGGACGCCGGCGTATGGCGACGACTCCTGGCGATACGGCAGCGCCGTCTCGTTGAGCCGCTCGATGAACTCGGTGCGAATCGGCCCGGGCTCGACGATGGCGACGCGGACTCCAAACGGCGCGAGCTCGTTTCGCAGGGCGTCGGAGAGCGCCTCCACCGCGTACTTCGTCGCGTGGTATGCCCCCATCAACGGGAGGGTGATCCGCCCGCCGATGCTCGCGACGTTCACTACCCGCCCCGTGCGCCGCGCCATCATCGGCGGCACGAACGCGCGCGTCACCGCCATCAACCCGAACACGTTGGTATCGAACTGCGCCCGTAGATCGCGATCCGTCGCCTCCACGAGCGGCGCCGCGAGGCCATACCCCGCGTTGTTGATCAACACGTCGACGCCGTACCCATCGGTGAGTCGATCGACCATTTCGCGCGCCTCGCGAATCGAGCTCTCGTTCGTGACGTCGAGCCGCACCGTGTCGATACGCCCGCCGCGTGCCTCCGCCTCCGTTCGCAACTCCGCCAGCGCCGCCTCCCGCCGCCCCGTCGCGATGACGTGATGCCCCCGCAGCGCCAGATGCAGCGCCGCTTCCCGCCCAATCCCCGCCGTCGCCCCAGTGATCAACACAATCTTCTTCATGCTGTCCTTTCCTTCCTCGTTACGCCTCGCCATCCGGCGGGCACCACTCACTCGCACGGCAACCTTCGCGTCGCGGTTCCCCCGCCAGCGTCACCGTCGCCGCCAAAAGTTCTTTCACGCCTCACCCAATCCGCACCGTCCGCCCTAAGCCGTCGCAGTCGCCCAAGCCCCGTGCAGCCCCCAGCCCGTCGCAGCCCCAGCCCATCGCAGCCACCCAGCCCATCGCAGCCCCCAGCCCATCGCATCACTCATCGCAGCCCCCAGCCCATCGCAGCCCCCAGCCCATCG
>JACXTT010011259.1_pt1 | contig 11982 bp, 6 predicted proteins | sample 9270951 | NCBI WGS metagenome assembly JACXTT01 (sample SAMN15532306, study PRJNA645909) | rock metagenome | isolation source: weathered quartz diorite | place: Puerto Rico | collected 2017-06-21 | reverse complement strand
AAGCCTGCCAGGCGGGCAATGCCGCTGCCGCCGGCCAGGCGCTGGGGGCATGGACGCGCGCCGCCCACGGCACCACCCCCGCGGCGTGGGCAGAGGCAGCTGGCGATGCCGCCCTTGCCGATGCCGTGACCGACCTGCAACGCCACCTCTACGGCGCGATGCCCGCCCAGGCCGCCTGGAATGGCACGCCGTTGGCCCAGGCCCTGCGCCCCCATGCCGCCAGGGCGCCGGTGCGCCGGCATCGGCAAGCCGTGCCCGCATTGCCTGCGCTCAATCCCTGACAATCACGCCCCCCGCAAGCGACGCCCCCTATGAAATGCTCCGTTGATCTGTTTGCCGGCAACCCGTTGATGGTGCTCTTCATCACCGTGGGCCTGGGTTACTTCATCGGCAAGGCGCGCGTGGGCCCGATCCAGCTAGGGGGCGTCTGCGGCACGCTGATCGTCGCGCTGTTCATGGGGCAGACCGGTTGCCAGATGCACGGCGAGCTCAAGGACATGGCCTTCGCGTTGTTTATCTTCGCCATGGGCTATTCCGGCGGGCCGCAGTTCTTTGCCAACCTGAACCGGTCGAGCCTGCGCTATATGGTCTTGCCGGTGGTGGAAGCCATCGTCGTGCTCGCCATCGCCGTCAGTGCGGCGGCGTACCTGGGATTCGATCCCGGCACCGCCGCGGGCCTGGCCGCCGGTGCGGCGACGGAATCCGCCGTGGTCGGCACCGCCGCCGAAGCGCTGAAGCACCTGGGCCTGGATGCCGCCACCGTGAGCCGCTATGAGGCCAATATCGCCACGGCCTATACGCTGACCTACCTGGTCGGCCTGATCAGCATCGTGTTCTTCACCAGCCAGATCGCCCCGGCCTTGCTGGGCATCGACCTGCGCAAGGCCGCCAGGGAAGTCGCGGCGAAGATGGACGCCGCGTCCGAGGATGACGTTGCCACCCAACCCGCACTGCCGCGCCTGATCGGGCGCGCGTACTCCGTGCACCAGGCGGCCGGCATGACGCTAGGCGAGCTCCAGCACCAGGTGGGCGGCCGGGCCTCGGTCGTCAAGGTGCTACGGGCCGGCGCCGCCATCGACCTGGGCGACGACGATACCGTGCAGGCCGGCGATATCCTTGCCATGGTGGGCATCCGCAGCAACCTGCTGAAGGCTGCCTCCCTGATCGGGCCGGAAGTCCTGCTGCCCGATGCCCACACGGATGCCATCCAGCTGGTCGAAAAGCAGGTCATCGTGAACAAGCCCAGGGTCAATGGCAAGACCATCGGCGAACTGGCCCGCCTGGCCGGCGCACGCCGCCTGCGTGAAGTCTGGATCCTGCAAGTGCGGCGCTCGGGGATGTCGCTGCCGATCACGCGTTCCACGCCGCTGCAGCATGGGGATGTGGTCACCATCGTCGGCCTGGAGCCGTCGCTGTCCGAAGCCATTGCCGGAATCGGCGTGGAAGCGAAGGCAACCGAGGTCACCGAGCTGGTCTTCCTGTGCGTGGGCATCCTGGCAGGCTTGCTGGTGGGAACCCTGAGCCTGAGCCTCGGCGGGATGCATATTTCGCTGGGCAGCGGGGGCGGGGCGCTGCTCAGCGGCCTGGTATTCGGATGGATCAATTCAAGAAGGCCGTCGCTCGGCACCTTCCCGAGGTCGGCCGTGCAGATCCTGAAGGACCTGGGCCTGGCGGTCTTTGTCGCCTGCGTCGGCTTGTCCGCCGGGCCGGATGCGATCTCGCTGATCCGCGAGCACGGCGCGGTGCTGCCGCTGATCGGGCTGGCGGTGTCGCTGGGGCCGGCGTGCCTGTCCTTGTGGATCGGGCACAAGATCCTGAAGATCGAAGGCCCGCTGCTGGTTGGCGCGATTGCCGGGCAGCACGTGAGCACCCCGGCGATCAGCGCCATCCTGGCCGCCAGCCAGAGCTCCGTGCCGTTGCTGGGCTACACCATTACCTATGCCATTGCCAACGTGCTGCTGCCGGTGCTGGGGCCGATCATTGTTTCGCTGGCGTTCAAGTTCACTTAGTGTCCGCGAGGGCGCTCCACCGCTGCCGAACCTGGCCCAAACACACTGCCGCTGTATCGGTTCGCTCAGGCCCCGCCGATCTCTGCCTGCTGGCCGATCGCCCAAATAATTCCCGTTAGTTCGCGCGCAATCGCCGTGCAGATCTGCACCGGTGATTTCCCGCGGGCACTCAGATGACGCCTCTGCATCCTTGCGTACTCGGCGTTCATTTGGAATTCAATTCTCCTTGCTTTTGGCCTCCGAATTCTCTTCGGAAAATAGGATTCGCCCGATTGAACCCTCGCCCCCACCGATTCTAAGATCGAGCCTGAGTTGCCGTGCCATCAATTGGTGACTAACGCAGCAATGGCGTGCCGCGAACGCGAAGCATCAAGTCACTTGTTTTTTGCGGCAAGAGAACGTTTCAGGCGCAATCGTGGGTGTTGGTTGGGATGTCTATCACGCGGTTGATGAAAGAGCAAAGGGGAATTACTTAGTTGCCGGTCTATACATCGTGTCCGCTGGCTCCGGAGGCACCGCCGCGCTTATGTCCGCAGAACTGATTCTCGTTGGCACTCAGGTTTGGCCTCTCTTGGTCGTGCTGTTCGCGGTGAACGTGGGGATCGCGATCCTGGACGACCCGGCCACACTCAAGTGGGCCGCGCGCTGCCGCTTCGGCAAGCAAGCGAACGGCGAACGCTACACCACCATGGAGAAGGAATGGGCCGAGTTTCTTCAACTCGACATTAAGGTTAGCGAGGATGCCAAGAAATGAAACTCCCGGCTAAGGATGAACGCATACCACTTTACTTCCGCGAGATAGGGAACCCGCTTGGAGCATCGCAGCTGCAGCACCGCCTGTACATCGATAGGCCTTCCAGCGAAGTTGCCGATGAAATCGGTAACGTCTACAGCATAGATTCGACCTGTTTGGAAATCATCGATGAGTCGCAAAAAAGAATCCAGATGATCGGTCAGGGTTGGGTCTTGAGCCTAGCTTTTGCGACGCTCAGTTTCCTCGGCTTCGCGATGATCATTTCCGGGTTCAAAAATGACTCACCAGAAGTGGTAGGACGCCCGGGATACTGGCCTGCTATGTTGATTGGTCTAATCATGATGGCTTCGGCAACCGGCTTCTTTGGCTTCGTCGCCGGTGAATCGATGCGACGAAACCTGTTCACGTTGAAGCGGCGTCCGATCCGGCTGAACCGAAAAACCCACCGCATCTATGCCATGCGCACGAAAGGGGCTGACGGCGTATGGGAGGTGCCATGGAGCAACGACGAGTTCTTCTGCGTGGGCGTCAGCAAGAAGGGTGGCTTGTCGCGTAGCTATGAGATGTATGACATACGCCATTACAAGTTGGACGCGGACGGTAATGTGGTTCGTGCCTTCGCTCTCGGGCAGCAGATGTTCACGCTGGAACAGGCTCAGCAGCAGTGGGAATACTACCGCCGTTATATGCAAGACGGTCCCGCCAACCTGCCTGAACCCAAATGTTTTTGGGCTCCACAGGAGGGCTTTGGGGAGGGCTTCAGGATCTGCAGGGGTGACCTCAGGTCTGCTGGTGATCTGATCTTCCTGCCGATGATCTTGCTGGATGCGACATTCAGGTGGCTCACGCTGGTGACTTGCAGCGATCCCGTGTGGCCTCCCGAGATTGAGGCGGCGTGCAAGCCCACACCCAACGACCCCTATGCGCGTCCATACGCCGACGATTTCATCGGTGTGCCGAACGGCCCGGATGCCAAGCCATCATGCGAGGATCTGGAACGTACGGTTGCGCACCAGCAGGCACGGAAAAATGCGGGGGCACTGACCCGAGATGAAGCGGAGGCCTTGATACATCAGCACGCTTTGGAGTCTGAATATGGCCGTTGAGAACGTCCTGCACTTCGCGAGAACCGTCACTGGATGGACCGGCGCAACCCTTGTCCTGATGCTTGGCAGCGCATGTTCATACTCCCAACCCGTTCCGCCATCATGTACCTGCAATGAGGCGTCCACGTTCCTGAGCGACTTCCTTGCGAAAGAGGCATACCTTGTCAGTATGGCTGCTTACGAAGAGCATATTGGACCTTACAACGCACGAGAAGCTGGATACGATCCAACGGAGAGACTAAGGGGCTGTTTGGTCGAATGGAGAAACAGCAAATTTCAGGCTACGATGGCCTACACCATTCGCCCAAAACATGGCTCCAAATCGGATTTTGAATTCTCACTATCATCGCCGGAATTTGTCAGCACCTATGTCAAGACCCTGAAAGACGGTGACGATCAAGGTGCTCCCATTGGCCGGAAGCTGATTTCCGAAGCCTTCTCACAAGGAGTGGAGGGTCTTCAAGATAATCTTTCCAGGGTGCCACAACTCCACTGACGCGGGTTGCCCTGTTTACCCAAAGGCGACCGGCTGGCATTTCGTGCCCTGGTTGCCGTCATTCTGGCGCATGAAGTGCCGGTGCCGGCCTACGCATAGTCGAGCGGCAGCGCCGTGGTGTACTTGATCTGCTCCATCGCAAAGCTGGAACTGACGTCGGCCAGCTCGGCGCCCTGGATCAGCTTCTTGTAGACGCGGTCGTAGGCCGCAATATCCGGCACCACCACGCGCAGCAGGTAGTCGGTATCGCCGGCCATGCGGTAGAACTCGGTCACTTCCGGGATCGATGCCACCAGCCCGTGGAACTGCGCCAGCCATTTCACGTTGTGCTGGCTGGTGCGGACCGAGACAAAGACCGTGACCCCGGCATTGAGCTTGCCGGCGTCGAGCAGTGCCACGCGTTTGCGGATCAGGCCGGCCTCTTCCAGCCGCTGGATCCGGCGCCAGCATGGCGTCGAGGTCAGGCCGACCCGTTCCCCGATCTCCGCCACCGGCACGGTGGCGTCTTCCTGCAGGATGGCGAGAATCTGTTTGTCGTAGCGGTCCATGGTGCGTAGCGGGTCAGGTGAGGGTGGACCGGCGACCGCACGCGGTGCGGCTACGCGCGGCAGATGCTAGGCGTCGGCGGTCGGCACCAGCAGGTTCACGCCGGTGGCAATGTGGTCGCGGTGCACGCCGTAGAGGTGCAGGGACACGGCGATATCGTCGCTGGCATTGCCCAGCGCATGGATATGCTGCAGCCCGGCCGGCACGCTGAAGGTATCGCCGGCCGTGCGCAGGACGGAGTTGGCATGGCGCGCCTGCCGGCTGGCGGGATCCCACCGGTAGTGCTGCTCGCTCAGCGTGCCGCGCAGCACGCGGTAGGCACACCAGGTGCGATGGCCGTGCACGGGGCTCGACTGGCCCGGGCGCCAGACCAGCACCATCGCCGAGAAGCGCTCCAGCGGGTCGGCATGGACCAGGTGGCGGGCATAGGTATCCGGCTTGCCGAGCAGGGCGCCTGGCGGCAGTGTTGCAAGCAGCGTGTCGGTGTCTGGCAGGTGCACGGCGATGTGGCCGGCGACCATGCGCGCGCTGTGGGCGAAGGTGGCCTCGAGGTCGAGCGCCAGCTGGTCGAGCGGCGCGGCTGGCGGGGCGAGATGCGGAAACGCTGCCCGAGCTGCGGCAGTCAGGGGGGATCCGGTCGGCATGGCGGGCACCTTGGTCTTGTTCTGGGTACATAGCCATGATATTTGCGGGCCGGAGAACAGGCATGCGAACTGTCGTTCAATGTCGCCAGGAATTGTAATCCTATTCCCGCAATGAGGTGATATTGAGAACTAAATGCTCAGATCGGGTCGGGGAAGGTGGTTGGGCAGCTCCCTCGTGATCTTCAGTCGAGTTCGGCGAGCAACGCCTTGGCCGCCTGCAGGTCCGCGGTGTCGAAGCCTTCGGTGAACCGGCCGTAGCCCTCGGCCAGCATCTCGCGGGCGTCGCCCTCCTTGCCGTGTTGCCGCCACAGCCGGCTTAGGGCCATCATCGCGCGCAGTTCCAGCGATAGGGCGCCCTGGCGGCGCGCGATCGCAATCGCCTGCTGGAAGCAGGTCTCGGCCTCGGCCTCGTCCCGGCCGGCGCCCGCCGCGCCCGCGCAGCCTGGCTGCAGCAGCGTCAGTTCCCCCTTGAGCCGATACAGCTCCGCCTCGTACAGGCGCTCTTGCGTCCGGTCTGCCACGGCCAGCGCCTCGGCCAGCATTTGCAGCCCTGCCTCGGCCTGTCCCGCTTTCCCGTAGGCTTCGGCCAGCAGCGCCAGGAAATGTGTCTGCCAGATCCCTGCCCCGGTGGCGCGGTAGGCGCTCAAGCCCTGCTGCATCTTCTCGATGCCTTCCGCTGTGCGCCCCTGCGCGACCAGCGCCCAGCCCGAGAGGATGGTTCCGAAAGTCAGCCAGAACGGGAAGCCGTGCTCGGTCGCGAGGGCGAGAAGTGCTTCAACCAGTTCATGCATCGGCTGCGTCTCGCCGCGGTACAGGCGAAGCATGGCGGCGAAGGTCAAGGCATTGGCCGAGTCAGGAGGGTGGGACAGGGTCTGAGCCAGCGCGAGCATCTCCTGGCTGCGCGCGAGGGCCTGATCCGGATAGCCGAGCAGCCACAGGTCCAGGGCCAGGCAGGCCAGCGCCAGCACACCAGGCTCCAGGAAGAAGGCAGGCGACTGGCACTGCCCAGAGTCATAGAGCACCAGGGCCTGCTCCAGTTGCGTGCGGGCAGCGCCCAGTTCGCCAAGAGCGAGCAAGCTGACCCCCACCGCCCGATGGGCTTGTACCAGCAACGCAGGGTCCTGCGCCTTCTGGGCCAGCGTCAGGAGTTGCTTCGCCAACTCGTGTGCGGTTGGCAGCTCCCCGCGCACTATGAGCGACGTGCGCAGCCCCATCAAGGCGGGGAAGAGCTGAATCGCTTCCCCGAGCTGTCGACACAGGTCCAGCGCGCGGGTGTAAGTCGCCTCGACTTCCGGGGCAGCGAGTCCACGGGTGGCCATCCAGGTCGGACCGAGCGTGATCTGCAGTGCGAGTTCCTGCCGTGCGCGTTCGGGACCATCAGGCAAAGTCTTGAGCAAGGCGAGGGCCTTGGTCAGGTGGGCGACCGCTTCGGCATTGGCAGAGCGGTGCGCCGCCTGCCGCCCGGCGCAATGCAGGTATTCCACCGCTTTCGGCGCGTTGCCGCTGCGGCTGAAATGATGGGCCAGCTCGCTGCAGTGCTCCTCGAGCCGGGCGGCAAACAGGGCCTCGATCGCCTGGGCGGTGCGCTCATGCAGCGCACGGCGCCGCTCGCTCAGCAGCGAGCCGTAGGTCACCTCCTGGGTCAGCGCATGCTTGAAGCTGTACTCCACCTCCGGAAATGCCGGCTGCTCGTAGATGAATTCCCCGGCTTGCAGCCGCGTCAGCAGGTTCCTGGTTGTGTCCTCGGGCTGCTCGACCACGCGCGCGAGCAGGCTCCAGGGAAATACCTTACCGATCACCGCCAGGGTCTGTAGCAGCGCTTTCTCGGCCGGCTGCAGGCGGTCGATGCGGGCGGCGAGCACCCCCTGCACGGTGGTCGGGATGTGCAGCATGGTCGGGATCTGCTCGAGACGGTAATGACTGCGTTCGCCGCGCAGCACGTGCTCCTCGATCAGCGTCTGCACCACTTCCTCGATGAAGAAGGGGTTGCCTTCGGTCTGTTCCAGGATCAGCTGCTCGAGCGGTGCGAGTCCGGCGGTGTCGCCCAGCAAGGCTCGCAGCAGCTCCCGGGCGTCGGCTTCGTCCAGGGGATCCAGCCGCAGCTGGGTGTAGTAGCTCTTGCGACCCCAGTCGTGCCGGTACTCGGGCCGGTAATTGACCAGCAGCAGGATGCGGGCGCTGGCCACGCTCTCGCCGAGAAAACCAAGGAAGGCCTCGGTCTCACTGTCGAGCCACTGCAGATCCTCGACGATCAGCTCCAGCGGCTGGGCCAGACTCTCGCGCACCAGCAGCCGCTTGATCGCCTCGAACGTACGCTGCCTGCGGACCTGGGCGTCCATCTGCGCCAGCACCGAGTTCGGCTCGGCGGCCCCAAGCAGGTGGAACAGGTAGGGCAGGGTGTCTTCCAGCGCGCGATCCAGGGTCAGGACCTTGCCGGTCAGCTTCTCGCGCCGCCGGCGCTCATCGTCCTGCGCCGTGATCTCGCAGTAGTTCCGCAGCAGCTCGATCAGCGGCAGATACGGATAGGCCTTGCCGTGTGAAACCGAGAAGGTTTCCAGCACCAGGCAATGACGCGGCGCGAGCTGCTTGAACTCGAGGCATAGCCGCGACTTGCCGACCCCCGGCTCGCCGACCACGCCGACGATCTGACCGTGTCCGGCTTGCGCCCGCGCCCGCGCTTCGCGCAGCTGCTCGAGCTCGCGAGCGCGGCCGACAAAGCGCGCCAGTCCGCGGCTGGCCGACACCTGCAGCCGGGTGCGCAGCGGGCCGAGGCCGAGGACTTCGAAGACCGCGAGCGGCTCGGGCAGCCCCCTGATCGGTGTCGCGCCGAGCGCCTTGAACGCGAAATAGCCTTCGGTCAGGCTGTGGGTGTGTTCGCTCGCGACGATCGAGCCGGGCACCGCGATGCCCTCCATGCGCGAAGCGATGTGGATCGAATTGCCCACCGGGTCGTAGTCGGTGTGCAGATCCTCGGTGCGGATCGCGCGCACCACCACTTCGCCGGAGTTGATGCCGACGCGGATCTGCAGCGCGATCCCCTGGGCCAGACGCACCCCGTCGGCGTAACGGCGCATGGCCTCCTGCATGCGCAGCGCCGCCAGCAAGGCCCGCTGCGGATGGTCTTCATTCGCGATCGGCGCGCCGAACAGCGCCAGGATGCCGTCGCCCATCGACCTGGCCACATAACCTTCATAGTGATGCACGGCCTCCATCATCAGCGCCAGCACCGGGTCGATCAGGCGGCGCGCGTCTTCGGGATCGAGGTCGTGGATCAGCGCGGTCGAGCCGGCCATGTCGGCGAACAGCGCGGTAACCGTCTTGCGCTCGCCGTCCGCCGCGCCGCGGGCTTCCATGTCCGCCTGCGCCGCCCGGATGCGCTCGGCCAGATAGGAAGGTGTGTAGTCGACGGGGGCGCTGGGCGCAAGTGTCGTGATCGGGGGCGTCGCGCTTGACGGGGTCAGCGGCGTGCCGCATTCGCTGCAGAACTTGGCGCTCGCGCTCGCCTCTTGCCCGCAGGCCGGGCAGACACGCACAAGCCTGGCGCCACATTCCTCGCAGAACTTGGCGCCTGCCGGATTTTCGAACCCGCAGCTTGCGCAGCGCATAGGGCTTGTCCCCCGTCCGGGGCTTGCCAGACTCAACGATTCAATCTTATCAAACGATGCGGCCTCCTCTGGTCCGATGACGACCCGAAGGCCGAGCCGAAATCGTCGTCGCGAAAAGCAAGTCGACCTGCCGGGAAAGGTACTTGAAGGACTGAACCCCGCGGCGGTGAGACGCAGCATCAACCCGGCCTGATTGCCTCGTCTACAATGATTCAGGCTGCACGATTTGCCCCGGACCCATGCATGGCTGCGCAGCAGCTCGGGCGATGGTGCCGCAAAGGAGCTTGATCGATGCGCTCGCCAGCGAGGGACGCCACGCGCGTGAGACGCCTTGCGACCTGGGTTGTTGCCGTCATCGTCGCGCTGGTCGCTGCCGGCCGCGTCACCGGCCTCGTTGTTGACTGGCTGTGGTTTGCCTCGGTTGGCTACGCCGGGGTGTTCCGCACGATATTCGCCACCCAGGCGCTTCTGTTCCTTGCCGTATTCGCCGTTTCGGCAGGCGCGCTCTGGGTATCGGGCGGGCTGGCGCACCGCTGCGCGAGTGAGGCGCAGGCCTGGAGGCCGGAGGTCCTGGGCCAGCCGGTTGGCGAGATCGCAGCGCGCCTCCCCTGGCGCGCCGCCATTGCCGGCGCCGCCGTCCTCGTGGGGCTGCTCATGGCCGTCGGTGAACTGTCGAGCTGGGCCATTGCGCTGCGCTATATCCAGCAGGTGCCTTTCGGCAAGACCGATCCGGTCTTCGGCAGGGACATCGGTTTCTACGTCTTCTCGCTTCCCGCGTATCTTGCCCTCAGGAACTGGCTGCTCCTGCTGCTGTGCTGCAGCGCAGTGGTTGCCGGCGTGGTCTACGGCTTGCGCGGCGACATCGCGCTGGTCCGGCCGCCGCGCGGGCTTTCAGCGGCGGCCGCCATCCATGGATCCGCATTGCTCGGCTTGTTCTTCGCGCTGCAGGCGTGGTCTTACTGGCTCGACCGCTTCATGCTGCTCTACGGCGACAACGGCGTCGTGGTCGGCGCTAGCTATACCGATGTCCATGTCGGGCTGCCGGTCCTGTGGCTGCAAGTCGGCCTGGCTGCCGCGGCTGCCGCCGCTTCATGGGCCAATATGCGCTGGCGGGACTATCGGGTGCCTGCGGCCGCGGCGCTACTGGTGGTCGGCAGCGCAATACTGCTCGGCACGATCTGGCCGGCACTGTTCCAGCGTTTCTATGTCAAGCCGAACGAGCTGCAACTGGAGACGCCGTATCTCGAACACAATATTGCGCTGACGCGGGAGGCCTATGGCGTGACGCAGATCGAGGTGAAGCCGTTCCCGGTCGAACAGAGCCTGGATCTCGCCTCGCTCCAGGCCAATCGCCCGACCATTGACAACATCCGCCTGTGGGACCTGCAGCCGCTACGCGATACCTATGCGCAGTTGCAGGAGATCCGGACCTATTACAAGTTCCTCGCGACGGACATCGACCGCTACCAGCTCGGCGCAGGCTACCAGCAGGTCATGCTGTCGGCGCGGGAGCTTGAGCCGGCACTGATTCCGGCCAATGCCCAGACCTGGGTGAACCTGCATCTCCTGTTCACCCATGGCAATGGCGTGGTGATGTCGCCGGTCACCGAGAAATCCGCCGAAGGCCTGCCCTCGCTTTATCTGCATGACATTCCCCCGCTCTCCAACGGCGGCCCGGCCATCCAGGAGCCGCGCCTCTACTTCGGTGAAGGCGGCAGAGGCTATGTCATCGTCAAAGGCAGTGTGCCCGAGTTCGACTACCCCAAGGGCAAGGACAACGTCTATACGAACTACCGCGGGCGCGACGGCATCGACATCGGCGGCATGGCGGGCCGGACCCTGTTCGCCTGGCAGCTTGGCGATCCCAATATCCTGCTGAGCGGCTACATCACGCAGGAAAGCCGCATCCTGCTCCATCGCAACATCCGGGACCGCGTGCACACGATTGCCCCGTTCCTCACCCTCGACCATGACCCCTATGTGGTCGCGAGCGAAGGGCGTCTTTACTGGATCCAGGACGCCTACACCACCAGCCGCTGGTTCCCTTATTCGCAGCCCGGCACCGGTGGCGGCGACAACTACATCCGCAACGCCGTCAAGGTCGTGATCGATGCGTACAACGGCACGGTCGACTTCTACATCAGCGACCCGGCCGATCCGGTCCTGCAGGTGTACCAGCGCATCTTCCCGGGCGTGTTCAGGCCGCTGGGCGCCATGCCGCAGGACCTGCAGCGGCATATCCGCTACCCTGAAGACCTGTTCCTGATCCAGGCGCAGATCTACCGCGCCTACCACATGGAAGCGGCGGAGGTCTTCTATAACCGCGAGGATCTGTGGGAGTTCCCACGCCAGCTGACAGGCATGAGCACAGGGAACATGCCCGCCGCGCGGATGATGCCCTACTACATGATCCTGCGGCTGCCGGACGAACCGCGCGCCGAGTTCGTTCTCATGCTGCCGATGGTGCCGAGCCAGCGCGAAAACATGATCGCCTGGCTGGCGGCGCGCTCCGATTCCCCCAACTACGGCAAGCTCGTCGCCTACACCTTCCCCAAGGAAAAGCTGGTCTACGGGCCGTTCCAGATCGAGGCGCGCATCCAGCAGAATACCGAGATCTCGCAGCAGATTTCCCTGTGGAACCAGATGGGCTCGCGCGTCATCCGCGGCCATCTGCAGGTCGTGCCGATCGAGAACTCCATCCTCTATGTCTCGCCGCTCTACCTGCGCGCGGAGTCCGGCCAGTTGCCCGAACTCAAGCTGGTGATCGCCCCCTTTGGCGATCGCTTTGTCAGTGAGGACCACCTGGTGGCCGGCCTTTGCGC
>JACXTT010011258.1_pt1 | contig 11982 bp, 9 predicted proteins | sample 9270951 | NCBI WGS metagenome assembly JACXTT01 (sample SAMN15532306, study PRJNA645909) | rock metagenome | isolation source: weathered quartz diorite | place: Puerto Rico | collected 2017-06-21 | reverse complement strand
AGCACTGGCGCGCTTTTCCAGCCATTTTTGCCTGGTAAGCCGCACCAATGCTGGAGTTTGGCTTTTCAATTACGCAAAATTCAAACCACCAGCGCCCTCACCCGATGCGCAATGAACGACGCCGCTCGCACCCGTTCGGCTTCCTCCATATGCAATCCGCACTTGCTGCGCCGCCAGAGGATGTCTTCCGCGCTGCGCGCCCATTCCTCGCGGATGCAGAAATCGATTTCGCGTTCGCAGAGCATGGTGGCGCCGTTGCCGAATTGCTGGCCGAGATCGCCGATACTGTTCACGCCATCCAGCACCTGCATGGCGCGGCTGCCGTGGCGCGCGGCCAAGGCCTGCAGATAATCCGGCGGCAGGGCAAAGAAGCGCTTTTGCAGCAGCTGCGCGCAAGCGTCCAGTGAGGCGATTTCCCCGCCGGGCAATGCTTCCCTGCCCGTCCAGGCTTTTTTCATGTGCGGATAGAACGAGGCCAGTTCCTGCAGGGCGTGTTCGGCCAGCCGACGATAGGTCGTGATCTTGCCGCCGAAGATCGACAGCAGCGGCGCGCCGCCCTTGGCGCAGTCGAGCTTGAGCACATAGTCGCGCGTGGTCTTCGAGGGATTGTCGGCGCCGTCGTCGTACAGCGGGCGCACGCCGGCGTAGCTCCAGACGATGTCGCTCTCCTGGAGCGGTTTTGCCAGGAAGCGGTTGGCGGCATGCAGCAGATAGCTGGTTTCTTCAGGCGTTATGTCCTTTGTGCCGATCAAGGAATGCACATCGACATCGGTGGTGCCGATGAGGCTGTAGCGGCCTTCATAGGGAATGATGAAGACGACGCGCTTGTCGTCGTTTTGCAGGATGTAGGCATGCGCCTCATCGTGCACGCGCCGCACCACGATGTGGCTGCCCTTGACCAGCTTGACCTTGGCATCGCTGGCGATGGCAAGCGTATCGTCCAGCACATGTTTGACCCAGGGACCGGCGGCATTGACGAGGCCCCAGGAACGCACGGTGCTGGTGGTGCCCGTATGCGTATCCAGCACTTCAAGCGCCCATTGCCCATCCACCCTCTCGCCACCGACCACACGGCTGCGCACGCGAATCTCGGCGCCATGTTCGGCGGCCGAGACTGCATTCAGCACCGTGAGGCGGGCGTCGTCGACGCGCGCATCGGAGTAGAAAAATCCGCGCTTAATTTCAGGCCTGAGGGCCGCGCTAAATATTGGATCGGGAAACATGAGGCCGCGCGAGCCGGGCAGTGAAATGCGGCCGCCGAGATTGTCGTATATCCACAGTCCGAGGCGTACCATCCACGCCGGACGCATATGCGCGTCGTGCGGCAGGATGAAGCCTAGCGGATGGATGATATGCGGCGCGATCCTGAGCAGCACCTCGCGCTCCTGCAGGGCTTCGCGCACCAGGCGAAACTCGAATTGTTCCAGATAGCGCAGGCCGCCGTGGATGAGTTTGGAACTCCAGGAACTGGTGGCGGAGGCGAGATCGTCCTGCTCCAGCAGCAGGACTTTCAGGCCGCGGCCGGCCGCATCGCGGGCAATGCCGCAGCCGTTGATGCCGCCACCGATAATCGCCAGATCGTAGTCGGGGCGCGGCATGGTCTCGGGCTCAGCTCAAGGTGTGGCCGAAACGATCCAGCCACAGCAGCGAGAAGGATGTCTTGGTGTCGCTGATTTCGCCGCTGCCGACCATCTCCACAGCCCGCGCCATCGGCATGGTGAAGACTTCAAGAAATTCACCCTCATCGAGTTGATGGCCGCGATACTCGAGGCCGGTGGCGACCCAGAGCTCGATGATTTCATTCGAGTAGCCGATGCCGGCATGCAGGGTGGCGGCATGCTGCCATTTGGCGGCGACGTAGCCGGTCTCTTCGCGCAATTCGCGGATGGCGGTTTGGGCATGCGGCTCGCCGGCGTCGATCTTGCCGGCCGGCAGCTCAATGAAATGGCGCCGCACCGGATAGCGGTACTGGTGCTCGAAGACCAGGGTGTCTTCATCGACAAAGGCGGCGATGACGACCGCGCCGGGATGCAACACATATTCGCGCCAGGATTCGCTGCCGTCGGGCAGGCGCACCCGGTCGGACTGGACCTTGATCAGCTTGCCGTCGAGGATGCGCTCGCTGGCGAGCGTGTGCTCGGTGAAATCGGGGAAATGCTCGCCGGGTTCAGAGGGAGTTCTGGATGGCATTGACGCATGCCGTCAGCAGTCCGCCGGGCACGAAACCCAGCACCAGCACCGCAAAGCAGTTCACTACCAGCAGGATGCGCATGTCTTTCGATGCCGCCAGGGGCGCGGTATCGCTGGGCGCATCGAAGTACATCAGCTTGACCACGCGCAAATAGTAGAACGCGCCGATCACGCTCATCAGCACCGCATACACCACCAGCCAGGTGTAGCCGGCGTTCAGCACTGCCTCGAACACCGAGAGCTTGGCCCAGAAGCCGGCAAAAATCGGAATGCCGGCCATCGAGAACATGATGAACAGCATCAGCACCGCATACAGCGGCGAGCGCTGGTTGAGGCCCTTGAAATCCTCGAGTTTGTCGGCCTCGAAGCCGGCGCGCGACAGCAGCAGCATGATGCCGAAGGCGCCGAGGGTGGTGAAGGCGTAGACGACGATATAGAACATGCCCGAGGCATAACCGTTCTTGGTGCCGGCCAGAATGCCCAGCAGCAGGAAACCCATATGCGAAATGGTCGAATAGGCCAGCATGCGCTTCAGGCTCACCTGCGCGATCGCCACCACATTGCCGATGGTCAGCGACAGCACCGAGAGGATGATCAGCATGCCCTGCCAGTCGGCCGTGGCGCCCGCCAGGGCATCGGCGAGGATGCGGATGATGAAGCCGAAGGCGGCGATTTCCGGCGCCGAGGCCAGGAACAGGGTAATGGCGGTGGGTGCGCCGTCGTAGACATCCGGCACCCACATATGGAAAGGCACAGCGCCTAGCTTGAAGGCGAGGCCGGCGACGATGAACACCAGGCCGAAGGTCAGCAGGGCGTCATTGGCCTGGCTGCCGGAGACGATGGCGGCAACGCGGCTGACATCGAGCGAGCCGGTGGCGCCATAGACCATGGACATGCCATAAAGCAGCAGCCCCGAGGCCAGCGCACCGAGGATGAAGTATTTCATCGCGGCTTCGGTGGAACGCGCCGAGTCGCGGTTCAATGCGACCAGGGCATAGCTGGGCAGGGCCAGCAATTCGAGGCCGAGGTACAAGGTGACAAAATGATTGGCCGAGACCATCACCATCATGCCGAGCGTGGCGAGCAGGGTCAGGCAAATGTATTCGCCGCTGAACAGATCGCGCGCCGCCAGATAGCCGCGGCTGTAGACGATGACGAACGCCACGGCAATCAGCATGGCGACCTTGAGCAAAGTGGCCATGCCGTCGACCACGAACATATTGCTGAAGCCGTACTGGATCGGGTTGCCGGCCACTGCGATCACCGAGCCGGTGGCAGGCGTGGCCTGCAGCAACACCAGCAGCGCGGTGATGGCGAGCGTGGCCAGGGCCGAGACCAGCAAGTGGCCTTCGCGCTTTTGCGGATGCCAGAAAAGATGCGCGACCATCAGCAGGCAGACCAGGCCGAGCAGGGTCATCTCAGGCGTGGCCAGGCCGATGTTGAAGGAAGCGACGTTGATTTGAGCGGGAGTCATGTTCTGTAATCTCTAGTTCAGCTTGCCGATGGCGACATGCCTGAGCAGGGCGTCGACCGATACATGCATGACATCTGTAAACGGCTTGGGATAAATGCCCATGATCAGTACAGCCGCGGCGAGAATGGCGAGGATCAGCATTTCGCGGCCATCGATGTCTTTAAGCTCCCGCACATGGTCATTGGCGATATCGCCGAAGATGACGCGCTTGACCATCCACAGCGAGTAGGCCGCGCCGAGAATCAGGGTGGTGGCCGCCAGGAAGGCATACCAGAAGTTGACCTTCATGGCGCCCATGATGACGATGAACTCGCCGACAAATCCCGAAGTGGCCGGGAGGCCGGCATTGGCCATGGCGAAGAGCACCGCGAAAAAGGCGAACTTGGGCATGGTGTTGACCACGCCGCCGTAAGCCGAGATCTCGCGCGAATGCACCCGGTCGTATAGCACGCCGATGCACAGGAACATGGCGGCCGAAATGAAGCCATGCGAGACCATCTGCACGATGCCGCCTTCCATGCCCTGGCGGTTGAAAATGAAAAAGCCGAGGGTGACGAAACCCATATGCGCGATCGAGGAGTACGCCACCAGTTTTTTCATGTCGGCCTGCGCGAGAGCGACCAAGCCGATATAGACCACCGCGATCAGGGACAAGGCAATCATGAAGCCGGACAGTGCCGCGCTGGCATCGGGCGTGATCGGCAGGTTGAAACGCAGGAAACCGTAGGCGCCGATCTTCAGCGTGATGGCAGCCAGCACCACCGAGCCGCCGGTGGGCGCTTCGACGTGGGCATCGGGCAACCAGGTATGCACCGGCCACATCGGCACCTTGACCGCAAAGGAGGCGAAGAAGGCCAGGAAGACCAGCGTCTGTACTTCCAGGCTCAGCGGCACCTTCTGGTAATCAAGGATATTGAAGCTGCCGTTGGTGACGTTGTACAAATAGATGAAGGCCGCCAGCATCAGCAGCGAGCCCAGCAGCGTGTACAGGAAGAACTTGAGCGCGGCGTAAACGCGGCGCGGCCCGCCCCAGATGCCGATGATCAGGAACATCGGGATCAGCATGGCCTCGAAGAACAGGTAGAACAGGATGGCATCGGTGGCGGCGAACACGCCGTTCACGAAGCCGGACATGATGAGAAAGGCGGCCAGGTACTGGGAGACCTTGTCCTCGATCACCTTCCAGCCGGCAATCACCACCAGCACCGTGGTGAAGCTGTTGAGCAGGATGAACAACATCGAAATGCCATCCACGCCGAGGGCGTAATTGACATTGAAGCGCGTGATCCAGGGAATGTATTCCCGGAACTGCATGCCGACCGCGAGGTTGTCGAAAGCCGTCCAAAGCGGAATGGACACCAGCAGGCCGAGCACGCTGCCGACCAGGGCCGTCATGCGCGCGACGTTCTTCTGGCTGTCGGCGCGCAGGAACAGGGTCAGCACGCCGAAAACGACGGGCACCCAGATGGTCAGGCTTAGAAGGATAGAACTGCTTTGCATATTGTTATGAAATTCTTTACGGACGGCAGTTGCAGGAAAAGAATCGTCAGCAAGCCGAACACGCCGATGATCATGGTGAAGGCATAGGTGTAGAGATAGCCGGTCTGGATCCTGCGCACCTTGGTCGAGAACCAGCCGACCAGATTGGCGCTGCCGTTGACGAAGAATCCGTCGATGAGCTTGACGTCGCCGAACTTCCACAGGCCCGCGCCCAGCTTGCGCACGCCGCCGGCGAAGAACCAGTCGTTGAAGCGGTCGAAACCGTATTTGTCGTCGAGAATTTTGACGAAGAAGCCGAGCTTCGCGCGGATCTTGCCGGGCAGTTCCGGACGCAGGATGTAGCAGACCCAGGCCGTGGCGGCACCGGCCACGGCGAACCAGAACGGCAGGGACATGAGGCCATGCAACACCATTCGCCATGCACCGTGGAACTCTTCCTTCAGTTCCAGCATGGTGGCCGTGGGCTTGATGGCACTGTCGAAATAGCCGGCATACAGCATGGGCTCGATGGTCATGGCGCCGATAAACACCGAGGGAATGGCCAGCAGAATCAAGGGCACGGTCACCACCCATGGCGACTCATGCGGCTTCTGGCCAGGCGCCAAACCGTGGTGCTCGTCATGGCCATGATCGTCGTGCGCATGATCGTGACCGTGGTCGTGATGGTCATGCTTGCCAAAGCGCTCCTCGCCGTGGAAGGCGAAGAACACCAGGCGGAAGGAATAGAGTGCGCCAACGAATACGCCCAGCAAGGCGGCGATATAGGCGATTTTCGCGCCCGGCGTATGCGAGGCGTGAATCGCTTCGATGATGGTGTCTTTGGAGAAGAAACCGGCGAAGGGCGGGAAGCCGGCATTGGCCAGGGCACCAATCAATACCGTGAAATAAGTGATCGGCAAATATTTGCGCAGCCCGCCCATCTTGCGCATGTCCTGCTCATGATGCATGGCGATGATCACCGAGCCGGCTCCAAGGAACAGCACGGCCTTGAAGAAGGCATGGGTCATGAGGTGGAACACACCGGCCGAGTAGGCGCCGGCCCCCAGTGCCATGGTCATGTAGCCCAGTTGCGACAGGGTTGAGTAGGCGACCACGCGCTTGATGTCGTATTGCACGATGGCGATCAGGGCCATGAAAAAGGCGGTGATCGAACCGATGATGAGCACAAAGGACAGCGCGGTCTCGGACAGTTCGAACAGCGGCGACATACGCGCCACCATGAAAATACCGGCGGTCACCATGGTGGCGGCGTGGATCAGGGCGGAGATCGGCGTCGGGCCTTCCATCGAATCCGGCAGCCAGACATGCAGGGGGAATTGCGCCGACTTGCCCATGGCGCCGACGAACAGGCAGATGCAGGTCGCGGTGATGAAGGACCAACCCCAGCCCGGCACGATTTCCACCACCACATTCTGCAGCGCCGGCGCCAGCTTGAATGCCTCGGCGTAATCCAGGGTATTCATGGCCGCGAACACCAGGCCGATGCCGAGCAGGAATCCGAAGTCGCCGACGCGATTGACCAGGAAGGCCTTGAGGTTGGCGTAAATCGCGGTCGGACGGGTGTACCAGAAACCGATCAGCAGATAGGACACCAGTCCGACCGCTTCCCAGCCGAAAAAAAGTTGCAGGAAATTGTTCGACATCACCAGCATCAACATCGAAAAGGTGAAGAGCGAGATGTAGGCGAAGAAGCGGGTATAGCCCTCGTCCTCGGCCATATAGCCGATCGTGTACACATGCACCATCAGCGAGACGAAGGTGACGACCAGCATCATCATCGCCGTCAGCGAATCGATGAGGAAACCGATTTCAAGTTTGACGCCCCCGGTCTCCAACCAGGTGTAGATGGCGCCATTGAAGGTCTTGCCGGCCAGCACATCCTGGAACACCAGGCAGGACAGGACGAAGGCTGCGGCGACGCCGAGGATGGTCACGCTGTGCGCAAAGCTGCGGCCCAGCATCTTGCCGAAGAAGCCGGCGAGGATGGCGCCCGCCAGCGGCAGCAGCGGGATGGCGAGCAGGACGAGTTTGTTTTCGATCATCTGCGTCAGCCTTTCAAAGTGCCAATGTCATCGACATTGATGCTGCGCAGATTGCGGAACAGGATCACCAGGATGGCCAAACCGATGGCCGATTCGGCAGCCGCGACGGTCAGGATGAAAAACACGAATACCTGGCCGGAAAGATCATTGAGGAAGTGCGAGAAGGCGATGAAATTCATGTTGACGGCCAGCAGCATCAGTTCGATTGCCATCAGCAACACGATGATGTTTTTGCGGTTCAGGAAAATGCCGGCGATCGATATTGCGAACAGCACGGCCGACAGCACCAGATAATGGGTGAGCGTGATCATGTCTTTCCCTTATGCCTTGCCGGCCGGTGGCGGGGTTTCTTCGGCCGGCAGTGATGGCGCTTCGCGCACCGCATCCATCTTGACGATCTTCAGCCTGTCGCTGGCCTTGACGCGGACCTGGTCGCCGACCACCTGCGATTTGGCTTCCTTGCGCGAGCGCAGGGTGAGCGCGATGGCCGCGACAATGGCCACCAGCAGGATCACCGAGGCAAGCTCAAACGGGAACAGATACTCGGTATACAGCACACGACCGAGGCCCTTGGTGTTCGACACGGTGGCCGCCGGCGCGACCGGGCCGACAATGCCGGTCAGCGCAAACGATTTGCTGAGCAGCAGCATCACCATTTCCACCACCATGGCGACAGCCACGGTGGCAGCGATCGGCAGATGCTTCCAGAATCCTTCGCGCAGCTTGAGGAAATTGATGTCCAGCATCATCACCACGAACAGGAACAGCACCATCACGGCACCCACATAAACCAGCACCAGGGTGATGGCGAGGAATTCGGCGTACAGCAGCAGCCACAGCGCCGCAGCGGTAAAAAACGCCGCGACCAGGAACAGCGCCGCGTGCACCGGGTTCTTGGCGGTAATGACGCGCAGGCCAAAGACCAGCAGGAAGGCCGCAAAGGTGTAGAAGATGATGGATTGGAGAGTCATTTATTTTTTTCTGGGAACGGCAGGTGCAGCCAGTCAAAACCTATCTTGAAATTGTCGGGTTCATTCACCGCTTCAGCGGTATTTGGCGTCCTCGGCGCGGCGGCTGGCGATTTCGGCTTCGTACTTGTCGCCGATCGCCAGCAGCATGGGCTTGGTGTAATACAGATCGCCGCGCTTCTCGCCGTGGTATTCGAGCAAATGGGTTTCGACGATCGAGTCCACTGGGCAGGACTCTTCGCAGAAGCCGCAGAAAATGCATTTGGTGAGATCGATGTCGTAGCGCGTGGTGCGGCGGCTGCCGTCATCACGCTGTTCGGATTCGATGGTGATGGCTAGCGCCGGGCAGACCGCTTCGCAGAGTTTGCAGGCGATGCAACGCTCTTCCCCGTTCGGGTAGCGACGCAGGGCGTGCAGGCCGCGGAAACGCGGGCTTTGCGGCGTCTTCTCTTCCGGGAACTGCACCGTGATCTTGCGCGCAAACAGATGCCGGCCCGTGAGCATCATGCCCTTGGCCAACTCGCCCAACATCAGGCTGCCCAGCACTTCTTTGGTTCGATCCCACATGGCTTACTTTCCAAACCAGAGGTTGATTAGCGGCATGCTGGCAAAAGGTTCCATCATCAGCACACCCACCACCACGATCCACACGATCGTGATCGGTATGAACACTTTCCAGCCGAGACGCATGATCTGGTCATAGCGGTAGCGCGGGAAGGAAGCGCGGATCCAGACGAAGATGATCATCAGGAACATCATCTTGGCGAACAGCCACGCAATCGATGCCGCGCCGAGGAAGGGAACTGCTTTCGGAAACGGTGACAGCCATCCGCCCAAGAACAGGATGCTGGAGATGGTCGCAACCAGCAGCATATTGGCGTATTCGGCGAGGAAGAACAGCGACCAGGTCATGCCGGAATATTCCACCAAGGGGCCCGCGACAATTTCAGACTCGCCCTCGGCAACGTCGAAGGGATGGCGATTGGTCTCGGCCACACCGGCGATGAAATGCACGATAAACAAGGGGAACAAGGGAATGAAGAACCACTCCAGAGCACCATAGGCGCCATCCTGTTTGGCCACGATCTGCGTCAGGTTCATGCTCTGCGCCGCCATCAGGCCGCCGACCAACGCGAAGCCCATGGCGATTTCGTAGGACACCACCTGTGCCGCCGAACGCATGGAGCCAAGGAAGGCATATTTGGAATTGGATGCCCAGCCGGCGACGATCACGCCGTAGACACCCATCGAGGTCAGGGCCAGGATTACCAGCAAGCCGGCATCGACATTGGCCACCACCCAATCGGGTGCAAACGGCACCATCGCCCACACCGCCATCGCTGGCGCCACGGACAGGGCTGGCGCGATCAGGAACAGGGCCTTGTTGGCACCGGTGGGGATAATCTGCTCCTTGAGCAGCAATTTGACCGCATCAGCAATGGGCTGCAGCGTGCCCCAGGGGCCGACACGATTGGGGCCGCGGCGTACCTGGATCCAGCCAATCACCCAGCGTTCAACCAACTGGAAATACAATACGAACAGCAGCAGAGGTACCACCACCATGACGATCATGGTCACGGCCTTGGCCAGCGCAAATGCGCTCGGCCCCCACTGCGGGCCGAGATAGCTGGTGAAGCCGGCGTTGATGGATTGAATAATGGAATCCATGCCCTACTCCGCTGCCACCGGCATGGATGCCATCGCGGGAACCTTCTCCACCGTCAGCCCGCCGAACATCGGCCCAAGCTCAACCGTATCCGCGATGGCCGCCGCCACGCGCACGCAGCCGGCAGGAAGGCGCGCATCGCACCTGGCGGTCATTCTGGCCGCGCCCTTGCCCATCGCGATTCTGACTTCGTCGCCATCGTTCAGCTTGGCATCGGCGAACACATCCGCAGCGAAAAAAGCGATTCGCGCATTTTTGGCATCGGCTGTTTTCTGCAACGATGGCGCGCGGCGTACCAACGCATCGGCCGCGTAAATCGGCGCCTCGCCGAAACGCTCGATACCTTTGGCGATCGTTGGCATTTCCAGCTCGGCACCGCGCATCGCATTGTCGAGCTTGCCGGCAACAAAGGCGCCCAGATCCGGCGCAATTTCTGCGCGGATGGCATCGACATTGTCCTGATCAAACCCGCTCTGTTGCAGCAAATTGCCAAGGACACGCAATACCTTCCAGGCCGGACGCGTCTCGCCCAAGGGCTTGACCACACCGTTGAAGGATTGCACGCGACCTTCGGTATTGACGAAGGTGCCGGCAGTTTCGGTGAACGGGGCAATGGGCAGGATCACGCTGGCATATTCCAGCGCGGTGGAATTCTTGAACGCCGACATGGCGAGGACAAATTCGGCCTGCTTGAGAGCGGCAACGGTAGCAACCGGATCATGGCAATCCAATTCCGCCTCGACGCCCAGCAGAACATACGCCTTGCGCGGATTGCCGACCATGTCCTGCGCGCAGAGGCCGTCTTCTCCAGGTTCCGCGCCGACAACGGCGGCGCCCACGCTATTGGCGGCCTCGCCGAGGAAGCCCAGTGTCGCACCGGACAAGCGTGCGACTTCCTGTGCCAGCAAATGCAGGGCGGTGTAGTGCGGATGGTTTTGTGCAGTGTTGCCCAGCAGGACGGCGGTTTTTTCCTTGTCTACGAGGCTGCCGGCGATGGCCTTGGCCGTCGCATCGATATTCGCGGCAGCAACCAGGGTCGCCACATCAGCCGACACCTTGACGTTCTTGGTTTCAGCCAGCGCCTTGACGACGGCGGCCAGCGTTGCGGCAAGCGCACTGGGACGGACTACGGCGCTGTTGGCAACTTTCATCAACAGCTCGTCGCCGGCACAATGGATCAGGTTGATGGCCAAACCCCGCTTTACGGCCTGGCGGAAACGATTAGCCAGCAAGGGATGATCCTTGCGCAGGGTCGAGCCGACGATCAGCACGCTCTGCAGGCCGGCGATGTCGGCGATCTTCATGCCCAGCCAGCGCGCGCCGGTCTTGCCGTCGGCGCTGGTATCGGCCTGACGCAGACGCGTATCAATATGCTTCGAGCCGAGGGCGCGCGTCAGTTTGTTCAGCAGGTAAAGCTCTTCCAGCGTCTGGTGGGCAGAAGCCATGACGCCGATGGCATCACCGCCATGCTTGTTCTTGACCGCGCCGATGCCATCCGCCGCGAGCTGCAAGGCCTCAGACCAGTCGGCTTCCGCCCAGACACCGTTCTTTTTCACCATCGGTGTAGTCAGACGCTCGGCAGAATTCAGGCCTTCGTAGGAAAAACGATCCTTGTCGGAAATCCAGCATTCATTGACGGCTTCGTTCTCCAGCGGCAATACGCGCATCACCCGATCCTGTTTGACCTGCACGATCAGGTTGGCGCCAAAGCCGTCATGCGGCGACACCGATTTGCGGCGCGACAATTCCCAGGTGCGGGCGGAATAGCGGAAAGGTTTTGACGTCAGGGCGCCGACCGGGCAGAGATCGATGACATTGCCGGACAGTTCGGAATCGACGGTCTTGCCGACAAAGGCGAGAATTTCCGAGTGCTCGCCACGGCCGATCTGGCCCAGTTCCATCACGCCCGCGACTTCCTGGCCGAAGCGCACGCAGCGCGTGCAATGAATGCAGCGCGTCATGTCTGTCGAGATCAGCGGGCCGAGATTCTTGTTCACCACCACGCGTTTTTCTTCTTGATAGCGCGAGGCCGATCCGCCGTAGCCCACCGCGAGGTCCTGCAACTGGCATTCACCGCCCTGATCGCAAATCGGGCAGTCGAGGGGATGGTTGATGAGCAGGAATTCCATCACGCCTTTTTGC
>JACXTT010011256.1_pt1 | contig 11984 bp, 12 predicted proteins | sample 9270951 | NCBI WGS metagenome assembly JACXTT01 (sample SAMN15532306, study PRJNA645909) | rock metagenome | isolation source: weathered quartz diorite | place: Puerto Rico | collected 2017-06-21 | reverse complement strand
CCGGTACTCGAGCGCCCCGCCCGAACCCGCGTCGCCGCCGTCGGCCGAAGCCCGCCTTGGGCGGATCAGCAGATTCCCGTCCGAATCGAGCACCGTCACCGCGTCGGGCGAAAGCCGGTCCACGGCGCTGGCTACCAGGAAACTGATGCCAACGGCATGTTGCGGAGCCAGCGTCGCGCGAGGACGCAGCTTGAGAATGACGCTGGCCTTGGCCTCCTGACGGGATTCAAGGAAAACCGAATCTTTGGGCAGGCTGATGTGAACCCGCGCCCGCTCCACTTCGCCCAGGGAAATGATGGACCGCTCCAGCTCGCCTTCGATGGCCCGACGGAAATTGACCTGCTCGGTGAACTCGCTCATCCCGAGGTTGGTCTGGTCGAACAATTCGAAGCCGATGCGGCCGGTTTTCGGCAGTCCGGCGGTGGCCACATCCAGGCGCGCCTGGGCCACCTTGTCGCCTTGCACCTTAATGGTCGCGCCATTATCTTCCAGCCGGTATTCGATACTCTGTTCGCGCAGCTTCTGCACCACGGCCGAGGCGTCCTCGGGCGCAAGAGAGGTGTACAACGGGCGGAAACCGCTTTCCAGGTTCCAGCGCGCCGCCCCGTACAAAAGCGAGGCAACCGCCAGAGCGGCGGTCCCGATGACGATCCGCTGGCGCAGCGTGAGCCGGGCCAGAAGCTGAAGTAACTGGTTCATGAGCGGACCGGCATCCTATACCTGCATCCGCATCACTTCCTGGTAAGCTTGCACCACCTTGTTGCGCACCTGCGAGAAGAGCTCAAAGGCCAGATCGGCCCGCTGCGTCGACAGAATCGCGCCGTGCAGGTCCTCGCTCTCGCCATTCAGCAGATGTTCCACCTCGCGAGTGGCGGCCTGATGGAACGTTTCCACCGTCTGCACGGCGTCCTTCAGCACCGCGCTGAAATCGCCGTCTGACGAACCGGCGTGGGCGAGGCTCCGGGCGGGATCGGGAGGATCCGGGAAACGGATCGGCGGTATTGAAGCCGGCATTGTGTTCGGCATCTTCTAAGCAGCGTCCTCCTATCGCAGCAGGTCGATTGAGCGGTGGATCATGTCCTTCACCGCCGACATGGCCGCGACGTTGGCCTGGTATCCGCGCGACGCCCCGAGGAGATCGACCATGTCCTCGGCGACATTGATCCGCGGAAAGGCCACGTAACCCGAGGCGTCGGCGTCGGGATGTCCGGGCAGGTACTTTTTTTCCGGAGGCCGGTCGTCCTCAATGACGTCGGAAGCTTCCACTCCCATCGAATACTGACCCAGCTCCCTTTGGAACACCGCCGAAAACGGCGAGCCCTGGGGCGCGCTGGAAAAGACGACGTCTTTCCGGCGGTACGGTCCGCCCTCCGTGGTGCGCGTAGTTTCGGCGTTAGCCAGGTTTTCCACCAGGACCGTAGCCCGGGTGCGCTGTGCGCTGAGCCCCGAAGCGCTTACCGAAAGAGCCGAAAGTAAGCTCATGTGTTTTTCCCCTCCTGAATCGCCTCACGGATCATCCGGATACGGTCCTGTGCCAAACTGGATGCCAGATTGAAACGCAGCGCGTTTTCCGCCAGTAGCCGCGCCTCGCGATCGATGTTGACGTCGTTGCCGTCGTTTTTCACCGGCAGATCGGGAAAGTCGATCACGTGCGGGGTTCCGCCCTTGGCCAGGCTCATGTATTCAAACTGAAAATCGATGTCCTGGGACTTGAACCCGGGCGTATCCGCGTTGGCGATGTTGGCGGCCACCAGCCGCTGCCGCTTGACCAGCAGGTCCATGTAATGTTCCAGGTGATTGGTCAGCGCGTCCAGCATGACGTTGTTTGTGGTGCAGGTAGGGGGCCAGAACTGCGGGGAAGGAGATAAGCCCGCCAAATGGCTCATCTGCCGCAGCCACCGGGCATCGGCGCGTGGATTGCACGTGCGCCCGGCCATGTGCATCACCGGCAAATTTTTGGCAGTGGTAGCCTAAAGCCATGGCGCCGGGCGCGACAGAGAAGTGCCGATTGGTAATTCCCGCGGCGAGGCGAGTGCGCCAGGGGGACGCCGTGCCGGCTCGCCCAGCCAGGCCATGAAACGCGACATGGTCCTGGCCGCGTTCTTCTTCGCCGCCACCTGGGTGATTTACTCTCTCAGCCCTAATCTGACCTCCTTCGACTCCCGCTGGGTGATCTTCACCGCCGAAAGCCTGCTCCACGATGGGGACATCGATCTGCGGGAGTATCGGGCAATCGCCGAGCAGGAGTATTTCTACGGCATGGAGTGCGTTTCCCGCGACTACCACCGCACCAATCCAATCTCCAAGTGGGAACAGTGCAGGGAGAGCGCGCTCTATTGCTATTACCCGGCGGCGGTACCCCTGCTGGCCAGCCCGCTGGTCTTCGCCATCGAAAAGACCTTCACGCTGCTCCATCCCTGGAGTGCGCCGATCGCTCCCGGCATCCGTCCCAGCCTCCGCCCGCTGTTTGCCTCTGCCGACGTCATCGCCGCGCGCTGGGCGGTGGAGTTGCTGATTGCGTCGTTCCTCACGGCCCTCGCCGCGGTGGTGATGTTCTTCATCGCCCGCCGCTTTCTGTCGCGGCCTCGGGCGCTGGCCCTGGCCGCCCTGTTCGCATTCTGCACGCCCGCCTGGTCCACGGCCAGCCGGGGGCTCTGGCAGCATGGTCCGTCGATTCTTTTTCTGGCGCTGGCGCTGTGGCTTCTGGTATTGGCCCAGGAGCGGCCCGTCCTGGCGGCGCTGGCCGGTTTTCCGCTGGCCGTGGCGTTTACGCTCCGCCCGGTGAACGCGGTGAGCGTGGCGGTTCTTACCGCTTATGTCGTGGCGCGGCATCGCGACCGGCTGCCGGGCTTTCTGCTGTCCGCCGCGCCGGTGGCGGCCGCCTTCTTCGCCTTCAGCTATACGCACTACCGCATGCTGCTGCCGCCTTATTTCCTGGCTCAGGGCGGCCCTGCCGGCACCCTAGGGCTGCATCCCCGGTTGGCCGAGGCGCTGGCTGGAAACCTGTTCAGCCCTTCGCGCGGACTACTGGTTTTCTCGCCTGTGCTGGCGCTGTGCGTCTATGGATGGTTCCGGCTGCGGCATCCGCTCCGCCCCTACCTGGCGGCGGCCGTCGCCGCGCACTGGCTGCTCATCTCTTCCTTTGGAGACTGGGCGGGCGGCCACTCCATCGGCCCTCGTTACTTCTCCGATGTCCTTCCCTATCTGTGCTTCCTGTTGATCCCGGTGTTTCAGGCCGGCCGGCTGCCACTGGCCGCGCTGGCTCTGCTGGCGGTTCCCAGCTTCTGGATTCACTATCGCTGTTCCACGCGATGGTCCGTAGCGATGTGGAACGTGGACCCGGCCGACATCAACGCAAAACAGGAACGGCTCTGGGACTGGCACGATCCGCAGTTCTTGCGATGAGGGCCGGAGTGGTGGGCGCAGGTAGGGCAAACCCCCTAAGACTACCTACGTCAGCCCCGTGAGCGGTACCATGTGGACCGTTTCCTTGCTAATTTTCTTTCCGGTGCACTAGTGCTGTAATCGACGTATGGCGTCGATCTCCGCCCGTGAGCAGAAAGGTTTTTCCGCACCGGGCGTTAATTTCACCGAATTCAACATTCGAGACGAATCGGGCAGGTGGGACGAATCGGGAAAAGCGCCGCTGATCCGCGTGGAAGACGAATTCGTGGGGACGCTGGAACAACAACTTCTGGCTGACGTGGGCGGAAGCGGGGATTCCGCGGCGGGATTCTTGCTGGGAACCGAGGAGCGTGGAGCGCTGCGCGTCACCGGGTTTCAGCCTCTTGCGGCGGCGGGTTTGCAGTCGCTGCGGAGTGTGGTGAACGAATCGAATCCGGCGAGCGGCCCGGCGAACACGGTGGGACTCTATCGCGCGGTGCCGCAGGAAAACCACCTCATCTCGCGCGATGACCTGGTGCAGTTCCGCGAAAGATTCGGGAGCCGGAGAGCCCTTTTTCTTCAGGTTCGGGTTTTGGCCGGACAGGCGGCGACGGGTGTCTTTTACTTCGGCGAGAATGGATCTTTGCAGTCCGACCGCCGCACTGTGGAATGGCCGGTCAACCTTCGGGCGCTGGGCGCAGGGGAGGTATCCCCGGAACCGGCCACGGAAAAGGAACAGGACCATCTGGAAAAGCGCCGGCGGCGGCGGGAATTCTGGCACTGGCTGTTCGGATCGGCCGCACTGGCTTTCACGGTCACCGTCGTCTGGTCGCTATGGCCTCTGATCCAGCGCCGGCCAGCGGCAGTAGCGCCGGAATCGCCGGCCCCGGCCGCGAATCGCCCCGCTTCGGCGGACTCCCCCGCGGGGAAAGCGAATGTGCGCGGTGCAAAACAAGCCGCCGTTGCCGCCGCAGGCCGTCTGGACGCTTCGAAGGCAGGAAACGGTGTGCTGCCGGCCGCGCCTCCTCCGCAGGTGGCGGACGCGGCCGGGCCGCCCGGCATGGGCCCCACCGAGACTGGCGCGAGCCCGGTCCCGGAGACGCCGGCGGCGCTGAATTCAGGCGCGGCCGCCCTCGCGGAAACTCTCCCGCCGATTCCGGCGCCGTCCGCCGAAAACCGTCTGCCGGAGACGCCCGTTCAGCCGCCCTCAGAAGCGCGACCGAAGGTGGTTCCGGTCCCCGGCGACGCGGGGGCTCTTGTGGCGTCAGACCAGCCCGGCCCCGCACCCCGGCCCCGCTTGCAGGTGACCCCGGCGGTATCGCCGGCGATCATGCGTCAGATTCAAGGCTTTCTGGTGGTCAGCATTCGGGTGGATATCGACGAATCGGGCCAAGTGATCGCTGCGGCTCCGGTGTCGGCTGCCTCGGGAGTGCACAGCCAGTTGGCCGCTGCGGTTGTCGACGCGGTTCGCCGCTGGCAGTTCGAACCAGCCCGCCAGGGCGGCCGGGCCGTCCGCGGGCAGACCGTGCTGCATTTCAAGTACGTCAACCAGTAGCCGTTTTTCGCGCCTCGAAATAGCTGCGCACGGTTTCCTCCAAAGGCGGGAACGGCGCCACTCCCTCACTCTCCATTTTGGCGTTGGACAGTGCCGAATATCTCGGACGCCGGGCCGCGGTGCGATACTCCCGCTCGTTGGTAGGCTTGAGTTCGGGGCGCAATCCGGCCACTTCGAAAATCAGCCTCGCGAATGCGAACCAGGAGATCGGCGTTCCACCTCCGGCATGAAAAACGCCGAAGCATTTCCGTTCCACCAGGTCGACCGTGCGAGAGGCAAGGGCCGGCGCAAATGTGGGGGATGCGACATGGTCCTCTACCACCCGGATTACGGGCTGCGTGCCGGCCAAACGGAGCATTAGTTCGATGAAATTGCCTCGCGCCGTCCGCAGCCCTTGCGGACCGAACACTCCGGAGGTACGGATGATCAGCGGAGCGTCGAGATAGGCCTGGGCGCACATTTCTCCGGCCAGCTTGGAAATGGCATAGGCGCCCAGGGGACGCGGCGTGTCTTCCTCGGTATACGGCCGGCCGGCGGCTCCATCGAAGACATAATCGGTGGAGAAGTGGACCATCTGCGCGTCGATATTACGGCAGGCCAGAGCCAGGTTCCGGACTCCCAAGGAGTTGGCGAAGAAGGCGGCTTGCGGTTCCTTCTCGGCGACGTCGACCTGATTATAGGCAGCCGCGTTGACGATCACGGACGGCTCGATTTCCGCCATGCGCCGCTCCACTTCTGCACGGTCGGAGATATCCAATGCCGCGCGCGGAAATCCGGTGACTTCCCAGCCTCGGGCGCGAAACGTTTTCACCAGCTCCACACCCAACTGGCCGGAGCCTCCCACCACCACTGCCTTCCGCGACATGAAACTTCAGCATAGCGCAGGGGGCAGTCGCCGTCACCGTCCTTCCATCAAACGCTGCGCCAACATGCCGAGTTCATTGGTACATCGAATCGCCTGATCCATTTCCAGAAGGGTGGCATAGCCCGTTCCTTCCGGACGGCAGGCCGCCACTTCTCCCAGGTAAAGCGTAGATTCAGCTTCAAGTTTCAGCGGCGCGCCGACGGGGACTGACTGGTTGAGCCAGACTTCCATCAACCGGTGAGATCGATCGCGCACGCAGCCGGTGAGAGGGGCTGGCTCTTGGTTCAGGACTGTGACCGTCACATCTGCGGGTAGTTCCATACCCTCCTTATCGGTGCAGATTGGCCCTCATGAGACTATTTTGGGCAGGCGTTTTGGTGCGGCCTGCCTCAGGCAAGTACCCCATATGGCCGCTGGGAGCAGTACCAGATTCTTAACATCCGACGCCTTACGGAGTGGCCCCTGTCCTGCTAGAATATAGAATCGTACTTCGCGCAAAACCACAGAGTGTCTTGTAACGGGTCGACAGACTACTACGTCTGAAAGTAAGCGCAGAGTGGAAAGGAACTAGGGTTTCAATGAGTTTGTGCCGGCGCTTCGGCCTGACCAGCGCCTTGGTTTGTCTCTGCTGTTTTGGCATTGTCTCGCCGCTAGTCGCTCAACAGGCTTCCCCCCCGGCCAAACCGGCTCAGGAACCTCCCAAGCCACCCGCGCCGGAGCAGCAGCCTCCGCAGCAGAAGAAGCAGAACCCGTTTGAAGCCCCGGCAACGGCGGCTGAGCCGGCTCAGCCCCCCAAGGCGGATGCACCCAAGCCTGAAGGCCAAAAGCCTCAGGCTCCCAAACCTACGTTTGAAGCCCCCAAAGCGGCCGAAGAACCCAAGGCCTCGCCCACCGGGGACGTCGTCGAGACGATCGAATTTCGCGGAGCCAGGCGTGTCCCGCAGGATACACTGCGCGCTTTAATCTACACTAAGAAGGGCGACAAGCTGGACCGCGAAGTGCTACGGCGCGACTTCATGGCGCTGTGGAACACAGGACGGTTTGACGACATTACGCTTGAAACAGAGCCCGGCCGCGCCGGCATGGTCATCCGCTACGTGCTGGTGGAGCGGCGCGTGGTTCGCTCGATTAAGTATGAGGGCATCAAATCGGTCACGGTGTCGGAAATTCTGGACCGCTTCAAGGAGCGCAAGGTCGGCCTCACAGTCGAATCCCAGTACGATCCGAACAAAGTGCAGCGGGCCGCCGTGGTCCTCAAGGAGTTTCTCGCCGAGCGCGGCCGGCAGTTCGCCAAAGTCGATCCGGACATCCGGCAGATCCCGCCATCCTCGCTTTCAGTCACCTTTAATGTGGCCGAAGGGCCCAAGGTCAAAGTCGGAAAGATCGACATTCAGGGAAACAAGGTTTTCAGCGATAAAGTGGCCATACGGGCGATGAAGAATTCGCACCCGATCGGCATCCCCCACTCGATTTTCCTGGAGAACCTGTTCTCCAAGACTTTCGACTCGTCCAAGCTGGAAGAGGATAAGGAGCGGCTGAGGGAGGCGTACCGCGAAAAAGGCTACTTCCTGGCCAAGGTGCTGGACAGCAAGGTCGAGATGCGTGAGGTCGGCGGACAGGGCTTCCACATCCCCTTGTTCTATCCCAATAAGCCCGGCAAACGCGCCGATCTGACGATTCCGGTGGAAGAAGGCCAACTGTTCACTGTGGGCAAGATCAATTTCCAGGGCGTGAAGCTGTTCCGCACGCCCGAAAGCCTCATGCGCCCCCTGTTCCAGATGGCCGAGGGCGACATCTTTTCCACGGCCAAACTGCGCAAAGGTTTTGAAAACCTCACCAAGCTTTATGGGGAGTTCGGCTACATCGACGCAGTGGTGGAGCCCAACTTCGACATCGCGCAGGGCGAGAACAAGATCGACCTGACGCTGACCGCCGAAGAAGGCAAGCAGTTCTTCGTGCGCCGCATCGATTTTTCAGGCAACACCACGACGCGCGACAAGGTGATCCGCCGCGAGCTGCTGCTGGACGAAGGCGACATGTACAACACGCGTCTCTGGGAGCTGTCGGTGCTGCGGCTGAACCAGCTCGGCTACTTCGAAGTCCTGAAGGAAAAGGAAGCCGCCGATATAAAGCGCAATCCGCAGACCAACACAGTGGACATCACTCTTAAGGTCAAGGAGCGCGGCAAGAACTCCATCGGTCTCACCGGCGGCGTCTCGGGCATCGCCGGCAGCTTCGTTGGCTTCAACTATTCCACCAACAACTTCCTCGGACTGGGCGAAACGCTCTCCATCGAATCGCAGCTCGGGTCGCGCCTCCGCGACGTCAGCTTCGGCTTCACCGAGCCCTACTTCCTCGACCGCCCGCTGAACCTGGGATTCGTGGTCTATCTGCGGCGGTTCAATTACGACCAGGGCCGCGAAGTCTCCATCCTCACCGGGCGCAACTATATTCCGCTTTTCAATCAGCTCGGCTCGGACAACCTGCTGAACTATACGCAGAACAGCCAGGGCTTCTCGCTTTCCAGTAGCTATCCGCTGCGCCGCAGCTTTGCTCGCATTGGCATCACGTACGGCTATGACAAGTCCGACATCGTAGTGAACTCGAACGCGTCCAAGCAGTATTTCGAGTTCATCAATTTCCAGGGTATCGGCGGACCGAACGCTCTTCAGGGAATCAAGACCAGCCGCGTGGTTCCGTCGTACTCCTTTAACACCGTTAACCATCCCATCAATCCCACCGGCGGCCGCAGCCTGTTCATCTCCACCGAATTTGCCGGCAGCTTCCTCGGCGGCAACGTCAATACCATCCGCCCGGTGATTGACGCCAAATACTTCAGGCCGTCAAAGCTGAACAAGAAACACATCCTGGCCTTTCACGGCATGACTTCGCTACTCACCGGCTACGGCGGCAAGGTGGCCCCCCCGTTCTCTCGCACCTACATCGGAGGCGAGCAGGACATCCGCGGCTTCGACATCTGGGGCATCAGCCCGGTGGCCTTCGTGGCCAGCGAAGCGACGGTCAACATCCTGAATGACGACGGCTCGGCGCGTACGCAAAAGGTCATTACCAACGGCGTGGAGTCATTTGCGCCGGCCACCCTGAAGATTCCCATCTACCAGTTGGTCTTCCCGGGCGGCGATACGCAGATGGTCGGAAACTTCGAGTACCGCATCCCGATCATCGGCCCCGTGAACCTGGCGCTGTTTGCCGATATCGGCGCGAACAAGATCCTGTTGCCGAACCAGTTGAAGATGAACGACGGTCGCGTCGATGAATTGAACGGACTCTATCCGCAATCCGGCTTCGACGGCAAGGCGCGCATCGCACCCGGCTCTCAAAAGGTCCGCGCATCGACCGGCGTCGAGCTTCAGGTGCTGCTCCCCGTGGTCAACGCGCCGTTCCGCGTCTACTGGGCTTACAATCCGCTGCTGGTCAGGGAATATTTGCAGCCGCCCATCGTCGCCGACCGCTCATTCTTCCCCAACCAGGCCACGTTCCTGAACTCCGTCGCCTCGTTCGGCCGCGCTTATCCGTTCTTCGAGAAGCGCTCTAGCTTCCGATTCACCATCGGGCGCACTTTCTGACGGCGGCGTTCTGACGTATGCTAGTATCCAAAGTTTATTCAAGGAGTTTGAAGCCAGTGAACCGCATCGCGTTGAGTTTGCCCCTCTTTCTGGGCATGGCAGGCGCAGCCTTGGCCCAGTCGGCGCCCGTCCAGACCAAAGTGGGCATCATCCATATTCAGAACGCCATTTTCAACACCAAGGAAGGGCAGAAGGCGTTCAAGGAGCTTCAGGACCGGTTCTCGCCGAAGAAGCAGGATCTGGAAAAGAAGCAGGCCGACATTGAGGGCAAGAAGAATCAATTCGCCAAGGGTTCAGGCGTCATGTCTGCCGAACAGAAAGACAAGATCGCCCGCGACATCGACGCCTTGACGAAATCGCTGAATCGCGATACCGAGGACGCGCAGGCCGAGCTGGACCAGGAAAACGGCAAGATCATGCAGGACCTGGGCCAGAAGATGATGGCAGTGCTGGACAAGTACGCCCGCGACAACGGCTATTCGGTGATTCTGGACGTCAGCAGCCAGCAGACCCCGGTTCTTTATGCCGCCAACAGCGTGGACGTAACCGCGGACGTGATCAAGCTCTACGACCAGAATACGCCGGCCCCGTCGGCTCCGGGCTCGGCTGTCACCAAGCCGGCCCCGGCGTCTGCGCCGCCCGCCGGAGCGCCGCCCGCGGCCGCCCCGAAGCCGGTGGCCTCGCCCGCAATAAAGAAAAAGTAAACGCTTCGGCATCAGGGTACGTCCTGACCAAGTGAACGGCATTTATCCGTGATAAGCTGAAGTCGCAGGGAGCTTCGGCTGTAGAATCCGGTTGATGGGGTGGCCCCATAGTATGGAAACCCCCGTAGTATGGAAACCTTAGTATGAAAACCTTCGGAATCCTCTTGGTTCTCGCGGCAGCGGCCTTTGGGCAGAACCGCGGCGGCACGCCGGTTGGCGGAGTGCGTGGGCCAGCGATGACTACCACGACCGGCGGCGGTTTCGGCAACGTGCTGTTTCCTGGAGGTTATGTGCCCGGCCAGCAGCGTGCGGCGCCGTCCCCGGGAGTCCGGAGTTTTCCGGCCGGCCAGCCTGGGCGCCGCGCCAATCACGGGTCCGGTGTGGTGTACGTTCCTTACGCTTACCCCTACTATCTGTACGATCAGCAGCCGCAGGAAGCCGCCGCCGCACCCCAGCCCGCGCAGGCGCCCACGACCATCATCATCAACAATAACTATGTGCCTGAGCGCTCGGCGGGTCCGGTGGTGCGGGATTACAATTTCGAACCCTCAGGCTCCAGTTCAGCCGCTCCTTCCGACGGCCTGCGGGTCTACAATTCGCGGAACTCCGGACCCGCATCCGGCGACGAGCGGCCCACGGTCCTGATCGCTTTCAAAGACCACACCATTTACGCGGCGTTCACCTACTGGCTGGAAGGCGAAACTGTGCATTATGTCACCACGCACGGCACGCACAATCAGGTTTCGCTGGGGCTGATCGACCGGGAACTCTCCGAGCGGCTCAACCGCGAGCGCGGCGTCGATTTCCGTCTGAAATAGCCAGCCGGCGCACGAAGTCCACGTCTCCCTCGAGAAAATCGTACTCCGGAAGGCGGCCCGGCTCTTCCCACCGGATCTCGGCGAATTCCAGGCTTCGCGGCTCTCCAGAGAATTCCGTCACCCGGAAGAAAACCAGCAGGATCGGAGTCCTCCCAGGATAGGTGTACTCGTAACGCTCCGCCTCTTCTCCGATGGACGCCCGGATGTCCAGCTCCTCTTCGAGCTCGCGCCGCAGAGCCTCTTCCAGCGCCTCCCCCGGCTCCACTTTACCGCCCGGAAACTCCCATTTCCCGGCGTGCTGCTGTCCTTCCGCGCGGCGGCAAATCAGGATGCGGTCGTTCCGCTCGAGCAGGGCCCCCACCACCACCCCCGGCGCGGAATTTTGTTTCCCAATACACCCCTTACGCTACCATTGGAGCCAGGTGATGTATACCGAAAAACTGCTCGATCACTTCCAGAACCCGCGCCACGTCGGGGAGCTGGCCGCTCCGGCGATAACGGTCGAGGTAACGAACCCTGTGTGCGGCGATATTCTGCGCTTGTCGGTCCGATGGGATGCCGGCGCAGTCGCCGAGGCCCGCTTTAAAACCCGCGGATGCGCGGCTTCGATCGCCGCCGGATCGGCGCTGACGGAATGGATCACCGGCCGGACCGCCGCGGAGCTGGCCGCGCTGACGGCTTCGACTCTGGAAGCGGAACTGGGCGGCCTGCCGAACGAGTCCAAGCACGCGGCCGCGCTCGGCGTCGATGCCGTCCGGGCGTTGCTTAGAAATTAGGAAATTAGTTAGCGGCAGCCCGCGCCCGGCTAATGAATCGTCTCCGGCATCGGCGTGGGTGACATATCGGTCCATCCCGCGCCTCTGCCCGTGGAGAATCGCGATAAAAGTACTTCTCCGGAACGGTTCGACACGGTGATCGCCAGCAGCCCCAGGTCGATACCCTTAAAGAAAATGACCCCGGCCATCTTCCCACCGACCACGCAAACCCCATGGACGAATTCGTCGCCTTCGCATTCCGGTAGCCGAGCCCGACAACCCGAAACCTCGCGAGCCACCAGGCTACGCGCCACCC
>JACXTT010011254.1_pt1 | contig 11985 bp, 9 predicted proteins | sample 9270951 | NCBI WGS metagenome assembly JACXTT01 (sample SAMN15532306, study PRJNA645909) | rock metagenome | isolation source: weathered quartz diorite | place: Puerto Rico | collected 2017-06-21 | reverse complement strand
GCGTAGATCTCATCTAACACCTGCGTTCTGCCGACCTGCGGAGTCATATCACCGATTCAGAAGACTCTCACAGATGGCCGCTTCAAAAGCCACATCTTTATGACCCAGTAGTACTAGGCGAGCGCGGCAAAATCGCATGCGGATGGGACAGAAATGTCAGCTTCATCAGCCGTCCGCGGAAACGGCTGCCCGGGAACTGCGGGCACGGCCCGACACCGACCCGCGGGACGGCATTTGAGTCCTCACTCGGGGTTGTGATATTCTAGCTAGAAACTTGATGGCCCGTAGAGCGATCCTTTCCATATTGTTTTTGGTTTTCGTTGGTTGTGGAAAGGACGGCGAGCCGAGGAAGACCTCTCCCGCTGCAGGCTCTCCTCGCCTTGTCTCTTTGGATCCGGCAACCGGACAGGGTGGTGCAGAGAACTTTACTCTGACCGTGTCCCATTCGTCGGGGGTGCGAGAAATCAAAACGGTCAGGCTCCTGATCAATGAAGACGTTGATGGACGGAACGCGTGTTACGTGTTTTTTACTCCTTCAGACCGTCTGCTGGCGCTGGCCGGCGATGAGGGTGCAGGCGCCACCAATGCCGAAATCGGCGCGGACAAAGTCATCGAGAACAAACAGTGCCGCGTGAACTGCAAGACGTCGTCGGCGACCGAGGCTGGCAGCACACTGACATTGACGGTCAGCCTTGCCTTCCGACCGAGCTTTGCGGGCCCCCGCCGGCTGTTCGGATATCTTGACGACAATTCCGGCGCAACTACGAACTTTCAGAATCTGGGATCGTGGACCGTCGTTCCATAGCCGTATTGTGATGCCGTGAAGTTTACCCCAGAGGCCTTAGCCCGACGGATTACACAGCAACTGCCAGATGCGGTACCTCCAGCCAGTTTGACGATTCGGCCTGGAACACCGGAACCTGTAGACCTTTCTCCGCTCTGGAGCAGTCGCGATGACGAAAGCTTCCTCCGGGAAGCATACTCACTCATTTTGGGCCGCCCTTGCGATGTCGCGGGATTCACGCAATTTAGGGAGATGCTCCGTAGCGGTGTCTCACGCCGCGTCGTCGCCCACCACTTGGTGAATTCCGAGGAGGCGCGCCAATCCGGCCAGCGATATGTGGGGTTGTCCGAACTTCTAGTCACCGCCGACAAAACCCGCCGGCGCGGTGGCAGCGCCGTTGCTTCCGTTTGGTCGAAAAACCTGGAAAGATTCCGGAATCTCTATCGTTTAGCGGCGCGGGTTCCGCTGCTTGAGCGCGTTGACAATAAACTCAACGTCCTCCTGAGCGAATTGGAGAAACGCCTCGACCTTCTGTCCAGCAAGACCGATGAAAGCCTCTGGACCATTTCGGCAAAGCTCGACGATTACGTCGTTGACCTAAAGAGCAGACAGGTTGCCCTCCAGCAAGATCTGTCTACGGTAGTGATCCGACAGACCGAGATCGACGCGACGCTTCTGAAGAGGTTGGACGGCGAATCAAAGGAGGCAAAACGCGCGCAATCGGAGGTGCTTCAGGCCTCGCTGGAGGCAGCTGGCTCGCTGGCGCGCATCGAGCAGGAACTCCACGGCTTGAGCCGCCTGTTGCGGAGCGAATTGGAGCTGGTAACACAAGCGGTGGACCAGTTGGCGATGACCTCGACGCAGGCGTCCAACGCCACGGGCGGCCGTCTCGACGCACTGGAGTCCCGCTGGGTGGCGATGCAAGGGAGGCTGTCTGAATACGGCCAGCAGATCGACTGTGCCGCCGGGAGCGTCGAACAAAAGATTGAGTCCGCTCAAGCGGATCTGCTGGGCCGCCTGCGCGCGACAGAGGCCTGGCTGGAGCGCGTAGCCTACGCACAGCGGGAAAGCGAGACGGCCAGAAACGTTGCCGAGACGCGGCTGGCAGCCGAACTCTCGGCGGTAAATTCCCACGCGCGCCCCCTGGTTATCCAGGCAGGCGACGTCGTCGCCACCGAGGTAGACGGCTTCATTGTCGGGCTGCCGGCCCAAGAATGGCGACTGGTGGCCTACCACGTATTCCGCGGCGTTCTGGAACCCTGCCTGCTTCGTCTGTTCAGAAGACTGGTCAGGCCAGGCATGACGGTCATCGATGTCGGCGCAAACGTCGGCATCTTCACGCTTCACGCGGCGCGGCTATTGGATGGGCGGGGTAGCATATTCAGTTTCGAGCCTGCTCCAAGGACTTTCAGGATTCTTGAGGACAACATTCGGGTAAATGGGTTTAGCGAGTCCGGGATCGTGAATCTGCGACGTCAGGCGGTTTCCGGCCACGCGGGATCAGCTCGCCTGGCGATCTATCCTCGCGACTGCGGACACAATACTCTCTTCCCGGATGCGCCGCCCGAAGAGAGCGTTGACGTGGAAGTTGTCGCCCTGGATGACGCTCTCGCCGGCGCAGGCAACATCGATGTTGTGAAGATTGACGCTGAGGGGGCCGAGCCGTTGATCCTTCGCGGGATGCAGCGCATCATTGTGCAAAATCCTGGAATTCGAATATTCATGGAGTTCGCTCCCTCACATCTCACCCGAGCCGGCGTGAAGCCGGACGAATTTCTCACCGAGCTGCGGTCCTACGGGTTAAACGTAGCGAGGGTGGATGAATCGACAGGCGCACTCCGCTCTACAAGCGATGAAGGCTTCGCCGCAAGGCTCACCTCAAACCTGGTTGCATCTCCCGCACCGCTCGATCTAGGATGGGCGGAGTGAAGCCCAGGCTGGTGATTGCAGGCGCGGGCGGGCATGCGAAAGTGGTGGCGGAGATTCTTCTGGAAGCCGGGGAATTTGAACTGGCGGGCACGGTTTCGGTCCAGGCCGGAGGCAACTTGTTGGGCCTCCCGGCGCTTGGAGGCGACGAAATTCTGCCGGAGCTGCGGAAATCGGGAATCACGCATGCTTTTCCCGCGATTGGCGACAATGCTGCTCGGATGAAGGTTCTGGATCGTTTGACCGCTCTCGGTTTCGCACTTGTCAACGCCATAAGTTCCCGCGCCGCGGTTTCCTCAAGAACGCGGCTTGGCCGAGGACTGGCGGTTATGCCGGGCGCTGTGATCAATGTGGATTCGGTGGTTGAAGACGGGGCAATCGTCAACTCGGGAGCCACCGTGGATCATGACTGCCGCATCGGCCGCTGCGCGCACATCGGGCCTGGCGTCCATGTTTGTGGGAAGGTTTCGGTCGGGGAGGGCGCTCTGCTCGGAGTCGGCTCCTGCGTGATTCCGGACCTGGGTATCGGTGCGTGGGCGGTGGTGGGCGCGGGTAGCTCAGTCATCCGTGACGTGCCTCCGGGAGATAGAGTGGCCGGCGTGCCTGCTACACTTCTCTGTCCCAAGGAGCAGTCGTGACACCGGCGTCGAAAACCCGCTTCATTCCGGTCGCTCATCCCGTCCTGAACGGAAACGAAAGAAAATATGTCGAAGAGTGCCTGGACACCGCATGGATTTCGTCCGGCGGCCGCTTCCTGCAACAATTCGAGAGCGAGTTTGCGCGTTTCATCGGTTTGCCGCATGCATTGGCCTGTTGTAACGGGACGGCGGCCTTGCACCTGGCGCTGATGGCAATGGGCGTCGGACCCGAAGACGAAATCATCTGTCCGACTTTGACTTACGTGGCGACCGCCAACGCCGTGCGCTACTGCGGGGCGCGGCCGGTCTTCGCCGATGCCGAGCCACGAACCCTGAATCTCGATCCGCAGAAGATCGAACAATTAATTACTCCCCGTACCAAGGGGATTCTCGCCGTTCATCTTTATGGGCATCCGGCTGACATGTATCCAATTCTGGACATCGCGAGGCGGCGCGGTCTGTTCGTTATCGAGGACACCGCGGAGGCGATCGGCGCGCGCTATCGCGGCCGTCTTGCCGGCAGCCTCGGCGCGATCAGCACCTTCAGCTTTTTCGGCAATAAGATCCTCACCACAGGTGAAGGCGGAATGGTCTCAACCGCCGACGAATCGCTGGCGCGAAGGATAACTCTTCTGCGAGGACAGGGAATGGACCCGGAGCGGCGCTACTGGTTTCCAGTCGTCGGTTATAACTACCGTATGACCAACCTCTGCGCCGCAATCGGCCTGGCTCAGTTGGAACGGATCGACGAGCATCTCAGCGCGCGCCGGCGGGTCGCCGAATGGTATTCACGGCATCTGGCCGTACTCGGCGACCGGCTCAGCCTTCCGGTTGAAGAACCCTGGGCCCGGCATGCCTATTGGATGTATACGGTGATCCTGAAGGACTCTCTGCCGATGGAGCGTGACGACGTGATGGAGCGTTTGCTCGCCGAAGGCATTGAGACGCGCCCCGTCTTTTATCCGATGCACACCCTGCCGCCATACCTGGAGCCCGGCATTTCATTGCCAGTGGCCGAAACACTGTCCCGCCGCGGATTCAACCTGCCAACACACGGCCTGCTGACAGAAGACGATGTCATTTTCATCGCCGAACGGCTCGCGGCAGCCGTTTCCGCTTGACAAGCGTGCGCCAATGAATTCGTGATGAGGAACCGCCGCACTCCTATGCGATGCGAGTGATCCTGGCCAGTACGATCGAACCGTTCGTCGAAGGCGGTTCCACGTTTATCGTCGACTGGCTGGAGGCGACCTTGGAGGCGGCGGGTCATGAGGTGGAAACCCTTCGCATCCCGTACAGTACGGTCTATAGAGAGCAACCTGAACAGATGCTGGCCCTGCGCCTGCTGGATGTCTCGCAGCATGGCGACCGCCTCATCGCCATCCGCCCGCCAAGCTATCTGCTGCGGCATCCCTCCAAGGTAATCTGGTTCATTCATCACTACCGCGGCGCGTACGATTTGTGGGGAACGCGTTATCAGGACATTCCGAATACGCCCGAGGGTTCCCGGTACCGGGACATGATCCACAGTGCTGACCAACTGGCGTTAGGAGAGGCGCGGGCGATCTTCAGCAACTCCCAGGTAGTGGCCCGCAGGCTGAAGGAATTTAATCAGGTGAACGCGGAGGTGCTCTATCCACCGCTGTTTCAACCGGAACGTTTTCGCACGGCCGGGTATGGAGACTATCTCCTGTACTTCAGCCGGCTTACCCATCACAAGCGCCAGTGGCTGGCTGTCGAGGCGATGCGCCATACCTGCACACCTGTGAGGCTACTTATTGCGGGACGCGCCGATCCGGGCTCGGAGCCGTACCTGGCAGAACTGCGTAAGGCGGTGGAAACGCACCGGCTAGGCGACCGGGTTTCGATCCTTTCGGACTGGATCGTCGAATCGGAAAAGGTTGAGTTGTTCGCTTCCTGCCTCGCGGCAACCTATTTTCCGTTTGACGAGGATTCGTACGGCTATCCGGCGCTGGAGGCTCACCACTCCCGCAAGGCCGTCATTACTACTACCGATTCGGGCGGCACGGTTGAATTGATCGCTGACGGGCTGAACGGGCTGGTCACCAGTCCGGACCCGGAGTGCATCGCGCGCGCGATGGACGACCTCTATCGCGACCGGGATCTGGCTCGCGTCATGGGCGAAAACGGGTTGAACCGGGTACGCGAAATGAATATCTCCTGGAACCATGTTCTGGGGCGGCTGCTGGCATGAGAATCGCAGTGGTCACGAATTGCGCTCCTTTCCTCCATGGCGGCGCCGAGCATCTTGCGGCGGCCCTGACTCGAAAACTTTGCGAGTTCGGACACGAGTCTCTCCTGGTCCGGATCCCGTTCCGGTGGGAACCCGCGGAGAAAGTCCTCGAATCCATGCTGGCCTGCCGCCTTCTGCGCCTTCCGAACATCGAGCGGGTGATCGCGCTTAAGTTCCCGGCATATTACATTCCTCACGATCACAAGATTCTGTGGCTGTTACATCAGTTTCGCCAGGCCTACGACTTCTGGGGCACGCCCTTCCAGGGAATCCCGAACACGTCCGAGGGGCATCAGATTCGCCAGGCGGTAGTGCAGTCGGACAATCACTACCTCTCCCAAGTTCGCAGGATCTACACAAACTCCGGCGTCACCTCGGGACGCCTGAAGAGGTTCAACAACATCGAGTCCGAAGTGCTGTGGCCTCCACTGCTGGAGTCGAAGCACTTCCGGTGTGAGACGTACGAAGACTTCCTCTTTTACCCAAGCCGGGTCAACGTCACCAAGCGCCAGCATCTCGTTGTGGAGGCGATGCGCTACGTAAAATCCGACGCCCGGCTGATCCTCGCCGGCCAGGAGGAGGAGAAGTCCTATCGCTCGATGATCGAAGGAATCATTCGCGACGGCCGCCTGGAGAACCGGGTCCACTGGATGCGGGAGTTCATTCCGGAGCAGCAGAAAGCAGAGTTATTCAGCCGCGCGCTTGGCTGCGCCTATATTCCTTATGATGAGGATTCCTACGGCTACGTAACGCTGGAAGCTTTTTCGTCGCGAAAGCCCGTGATCGCGTGCTCAGACTCCGGAGGCACGGACGTGCTTGTGCGGGATGGTAGTACGGGACTTGTGGTTCCCCCATCCCCCCAGGCGATCGCAGAAGCGATCGACCGTCTCTATATGGATCGCCGCGCGGCGCAAGCGATGGGAGAGGCCGGCTACGAGTTGATGCGGAGTCTAGGGATCACGTGGGAAAACGTGATAAATCGCTTGACGCACTCATGAGACTCGCCTGGTTTACGCCGTTTTCAAAGAAGAGTTCGATCGGCCGCTGCAGCTATCTCATTGCGGCCGAACTCTCCGGGCATGTCGATCTCGACGTGTGGTACCCCAGGACGGAAGACCCGCGCAGCACCGTCGCCAGAGCCGTTCCATTCGAGAACGCGAGCGAGATCGATGGCGAGATGCTCAAGCCGTACGATCTGATCTTCTACAGCTTCGGCAACTATCTGCCGTATCACAAGGACATTTTTGAAGTCTCCCGCCGGTTCCCCGGCGTTGCCGTCATTCATGACTTTGTCATGCACCATTTCTTCGCCGGCTACTATCTGGATGTACTGAGAAGCCCGGAGGCCTATCTCAACACGGTGGAGCAACTGTACGGCGCAAATGCGCGAGCACTTGCCGCACAGGGCCTGGAAGGGAAACGCCCGAGAGTCTGGGAAACGGATGAAGTGGCGGACTATCCATTTTTCGAGGCTTTGCTACCGGGTTGTTATGGCGCTGTGGTTCACAGCCGGTTCGTCCTCGAACGGACCGGCGCGATTGCCGATGTGCCGGTACGGCATATCCACTTGCCGCATGATGTGCGTGGAGCGGGATTCTCGCTGGACCGCAAGGCGCTGGGCGTCTCCGGCGATGAGTTTCTCATGGTGACCGCCGGCCACGTCAACCCGAACAAGAAGGTTCTGGAGGTGATCGAGGTTCTCGGGCGGAATCGGCGGTTGACCGAAAAGCTGGTCTACGCCGTGGTGGGTCCCCTGGATCCCGGCTATCACGCTAAGCTGCAGGAAGCGATCCGGCATCACAGGCTGGAAAGCGTTGTGCGGTTTACCGGGTATGCCCCGGACGAAACGCTTCATGCTTTCATTAGGCTGGCCGATCTTTGCATGAATCTGCGCTATCCTGCGATCGAGGGAGCCTCCGGGTCGGCCGTAGAGGAAATGCTGCATGGTAAACCAATCGTGGTGACACGGACCGGTTTTTACCAGGAACTTCCCGACGACTGTGTGTGGAAAATCGATCCCCGCGAAGAGGCGCGGCAACTGCCGGAGGCGCTGGAGCGCTTGAGATCGAACAGTGCGTTACGCGAGGGTATTGGCGCGCGTGCGCGGGAATACGCGGTTGAGCGCCACAATGCCGGTCGGTACGCTAGAGACCTGATGAGTTTCGCCGTCGAAGTGGAAAACACGCGGCCCATGCTGCAGGCCGCCGACCGTATCGGCGGAGAATTGCGGCGCATGGGCGCCCGCGCCCAGATGCCGGTAGTACAGTCAGTCGCCCGCGCGCTGTATGACCTGTTCGGCTCGGAAGGCAAGGTACGGGAGAAGCCCGGTGGCGCCGATTCTCATTGACGATTTCCCGTACTCGCCGCGTCCACGTTACGGCTACGGACAGCCGCCGCACCGCCAGCTGTTCGACGTTCTGAACCCGGGCCGCATTCAGTATGCGGCGGTCCTGGAGAGCTTTCTCCAGTTCACCAGCGATTTTCTCGAGATCCCCACTCATGGCGAGGAAGCCGGGGCCGAACCGTTCTGGATTAACGGCTATCTTCCGGGCATGGACGCGGCGGCGCTGTACGGCTTCCTTGCGCTCAAGCGGCCGGCCTTGTACCTGGAAATCGGCTCCGGAAACTCCACCAAGTTCGCCCGCCGCTGCATCCGCCGGCACGGCCTGCCGACCCGCATTCTCTCGTTGGATCCGAGTCCCCGAGCAACCGTCGATGCTCTGTGCGACGAGGTCATCCGGCAGCCTGTGGAGGAGGTCGACCTGACGTTGTTCGACCGGCTCCAGGAAGGCGATATCCTTTTCGTCGACCACTCTCACCGGTCTTTCATGAACTCCGACGCCACGGTGGTCTTCCTGGACATTCTTCCCCGCCTCCGGCCGGGCGTGCTGGTCCAGATTCACGACATCTACCTGCCATGGGACTACCCGGCGGAATGGGTCAGTCGTCACTACAACGAGCAATATCTGCTCGCCTGCTACCTGCTTAGCAGGATGCCCCCCTTCGCAGTCACGCTGCCCTGCACGTTCGCGACGATCGATCCGGAACTCAGCCGGGTCCTCGATCCGCTTTGGGACCAACCACTTATGACCGGGGTCAGCCGGCATGGTGCGTCGTTCTGGGTGACTGTCCGTTAGTCGCGTTTCTAGAGGCGGTTCAATGGCCTTCAAAGTGTGGTACTGATTAGCCGGCTAACCGTTACTTTTGGCCGCTTATCTGGTACTAGGCCGCAAAACTGTGATGTTACAGTGAAAAGTAAGTTGCGATCGCCGCACGCTCAGCGGCTGGGCCGCTGTTAGGAGACCCTAGTGAGGACACCGATGCGCAGGATTTGGATACTCCTTTCGCTAATAGCGCCGGTTGCGGCGCAGCATCCTCCGGAATTGCGAAACTACGGTCGTTTGCCGCTTGTATTCGAGCCTAACCAGGGGCAAGCCGACCCGGCAGTCAAGTTTCTGGTGCGGGCGGAGCGCGGCACGCTGTTTCTCACCGAACGCGAGGCAGTGTTGGCGCCGCGCGGCGCCGCGGCAGTGCGGATGCGGCTGACCGGCGCTGGCAAGCCCCGAGCCATCCAGGGACTGGAGCCCAGCGGAGGCGTCAGCAACTACTTCATCGGTAAGGATTCCGCCCAGTGGCGGACTGGGATTCCGCATTACAGTCGGGTGGAATACAAATCGGTGTACCCGGGCGTGGACGTGGTGTACTACGGCAACCCGCAAAACCTGGAGTATGACTTGGTGGTGGCGCCGGGAGCGGACGCGGCGGCGATTCAAGTTGAGTACGAGGGAGTGAAGGCGCTGCGGGTGGATGGGCGCGGCGATCTGGTGCTGAAGACAGCGGCCGGTGAGTTGCGACAGAAACGGCCGCGAGCGTACCAGGAGACAGTGAACGGGCGAGTGGATGTTGGGGTCAGATACCGGCTGAAGCCGGGCAAACGCGTCGGGTTCGAGTTGGCGCGGTACGATGCGGGACGGCAACTGGTGATCGACCCTGTGTTGGTCTACTCCACTTACCTGGGCGGCAGCGGGGACGACCGAGGCAACGGCATCGCGCTGGACAGCTTGGGCAACGCCTATGTGACGGGCCAGACAGACTCGGCCAATTTTCCCACTACCAACCCTCTCCAGCCCACCAATGGCACTGGCGTGGATGTGTTCGTGACCAAGATCAACGCGGCGGGTTCGGGCCGTGTGTACTCCACTTACCTCGGCGGCAGCGGGGACGATTTCGGCAATAGCATCGCGGTGGACAGCTCGGGAAATGCCTACATCACGGGCAACACAAAATCGAGCAACTTCCCCACCACTAACCCAATCCAGGCCAACAACGGCGGCGGCATTGAGGATGCCTTTGTGACCAAGATCAACTCCACTGGAACCGCGCTGGTGTATTCCACCTACCTGGGCGGCAGCGGGGATGATGTTGGCCGCAGCATCGCGGTGGACGGCTCAGGCAACGCGTACGTGACGGGCGACACTGGTTCGACCAATTTTCCCACCACTAGCCCCTTGCAGGTCAATAACGCCGGTGGGGTGGATGCGTTCGTTACCAAGATCAACGCGGCGGGCTCGGCCCGTGTGTACTCCACTTACCTGGGCGGCAGCCTGACGGATGCTGGTTTTGGCATCGCGGTGGATAGCTCAGGCAACGTCTATGTGACGGGCGCCACAGGATCGACGGATTTCCCGACGACAAGTCCTATTCAGTTGAGCAACGGCGGAGCGGATGATGCATTCGTGACCAAGATTAACGCGGCGGGCTCGGCTCGTGTGTATTCCACCTACCTCGGCGGGCTCGGTTTTGAACGGGGCAATGCCATCGCCGTGGACAGCTCCGGCAACGCTTATGTTACGGGCCAGACAAACTCGACTGATTTCCCCACCACCAGTCCTCTGCAACTCAGTAACGGCGGCTTCTTCGATGCATTTGTAACCAAGATCAACGCGGCGGGTTCGGCTCGTGTGTACTCTACTTACCTGGGCGGCAACGATACCGATTATGGCAATGCGATCGCGGTGGATAGCGCGGGCGACGTTTTTGTGGCTGGCTACACAGCTTCGACCAATTTCCCCACCACCAATCCCTTGCAGCCCAATAAAGGCACAGGTCCGGATGCGTTCGTGACCAGCATCAACGCGGCAGGCTCAGCCCGTGTGTACTCCACCTACCTTGGCGGCAACGGAGCCGATCAGGCCAACGGAATCGCGGTGGACGCCTTGGGAGGCAACGCCTATGTGACGGGCTCCACTTCTTCGACCACCTTCCCCACCGCGCATGCTCTGCAGCCCGCCAACGGCACCGGCTCTAACGATGCGTTTGTGTCGCTGATTTCAACTTCTCCCACGGTGACATCGCTGAGTCCGGTGGTCAGCTCTGGCGCTAGCCAGGCCTTTACGTTCCAGCTTTCGGACCCGGATGGATATCAGGACTTGGGCGTCATCAACGTTCTGATCAATAACGTCCTGGATGGCCGGCAGGCATGCTACATCGCCTACAGCCGTCCGCTGAACGTGGTCTATCTGGTCAACGACGCAGGCGACGCTTTGCTGGCTCCACTACTCCTGAACGGGTCTGGCTCGGTGAATAACAGCCAGTGCACAATAACGGGAGCCGGGTCGTCGGCGGCTGGGAACAGCAACACGCTGACATTGATCTTGAATATTAGCTTCAGCGCCGGATTTGGCGGGAATAAGGTGGTTTACGTTGCGGCCCGCGACTCGGTCGAGCACAATTCGGGGTGGCAGACGATGGGTACGCACGGTGTGCCACCCCTGCCATCGACGTTCCCGAAACCGGTGGGGATGGCGCCTTCATCGGGCACCACGGCAGATACCACGCTGACGTTCACCTATCAGGACGCCAGCGCCGCCACCAATCTGCAAACAGCGTGGGCGCTGATCAACACGGCGATCGATGGGCGCAGTGCTTGTTCCATAGCTTATTACAGGCCTGGGAACCAGGTGTATCTGTTCCCGGATAACGGAGACGGATCACAGGCTACCAACATGATTCTGACGGGCACGAATACGGTCAGCAACAGTCAATGCACTGTGCTTTCACAGGGCAGCACCGTGACTCTGAATGGAGCCCAACTGATTGTCGCCCTGCACATCACGTTCAAACCGGCGTTTAGTGGTCCAAAAGGCGTCTGGATGGCAGTCCAGACGCTGGGAGGCGCGCAGACCAGCTCCTGGGAGTCGCTGGCGGCCTGGCAAGTGCCTGGGAATTAGTTCCGTACAGGCGGCGCTCCCGCCCGCACTCCCTGCTAGTACTACTGGGTCATAAAGATATGGCTTTTGAAGCGGCCATCTGTGAGAGTCTTCTGAATCGGTGATATGACTCCGCAGGTCGGCAGAACGCAGGTGTTAGATGAGATCTACGCC
>JACXTT010011253.1_pt1 | contig 11987 bp, 6 predicted proteins | sample 9270951 | NCBI WGS metagenome assembly JACXTT01 (sample SAMN15532306, study PRJNA645909) | rock metagenome | isolation source: weathered quartz diorite | place: Puerto Rico | collected 2017-06-21 | reverse complement strand
GGCGTGCGCCTGGCGATGGGCGCATCCGCGGGCAAGATTCTGTACCTGGTCCTATCGCAAGGACTCCGCCAGATTGCGATGGGCCTGGTCATCGGACTCGCGGCCGCTTTCGGACTGGCACGTGTGATGAAGACCCTTCTCGTGCAAGTCGCGCCCGCCGACCCAACAACATTTGTCACCATCTCCTCGGTACTGGTTGCAGTCGGTGTCTTTGCTTGCTGGCTGCCGGCCCGGTTGGCGATGAAGGTAGATCCTGTCGTCGCCTTACGCTACGAATGATTAAGCCGACAACAATTGCTCGAAGACCAGAGCTGCCGCTTCCCAGGAATGCGCGGCCGAAACATGCGCGCGGGCCGCGTCGGCGAACCTTCGCCTATCATCCGCCGCACTGATCAGCCGCACACACGCCTCGGCGAAAGCGTCAGGCTCATCGGCGATCAGAATATTTTCGCCAGGCCTGACATCCAGTCCCTCCGCGCCTATGCTTGTAGAGACCACGGCCGTGCCCGCGGCCATCGCCTCGTAAATCTTGAGACGCGTTCCGCCGCCGATACGCAGCGGTACAATCGACGCTTTCGATTCCCAAAGCCACGGCCGTACGTCCGCAACGGTGCCCGTGATGCGGATTGCCGGTTCTCGTTCGGCCAGTTCGATCACCTCGCGGCCGGGCGTTCTGCCGACCACGGCCACTGTACAAGCGGGGAGCTTTTTCTTGATCAATGGCAAGACGTCGTTGACGAACCAAATGACGCCGTCCACGTTGGGCATCCAATCCATCGATCCGACGAACACCAGGTCGTGGACCGGTTCGGTTTCAGTTGTAGGCGCGAAGAAGCCGATATCCACGCCCGTGGGCGCGGCCGAAACGCGCTGCACACCGTAAAGCTCGCGCATTCTCGCCGCATCGGCTTCCGAGACGGCGATGACGCTCTTGACTGCCTGGCAAACTTCGCCCTCGTAATCGAGCATCAACTTCGCTTGCCGCGCGAAATAATACCGGCGCAGAGATGTAGAGGCGTGCTCCACGTGCCTTTTCCAGATCATGGCCTCAACGTTGTGTTGAAATAGCACCGCCCGAGAAAGGTCGCTGAAGTTCGGCGCAGAACTCAGGAAATCGCAAATTACGTGATCGAACGAGTGCTCCCGAAGCAACCGGTCGATGGTTGCGCGCATCTCTTCGGAGGCATGCCGGAACACCGCTACCGGCAGTCTCGACGTCAGCCCTTTTGCTAATTGAAGAAAAAACGCCGGTGAGGTTTTCTCCGGCACCGCATGCCGCACAGCATAAACAAACGAAGCGTATTCCTTGGCGCGCGCGGGGCCTTCCGGTAGTCTTGGATCCCATAACCCGGCGTAGTGCACTTCGTGCCGCGCGTGAAGACGCTTCAACGTCTCGAGTGTACGGATCTGGCCGCCGCGCGTGGTTGGATGCAGGAAGTCGCCAAAAACCCAGAGTAGCTTCATGGAGCCAACACTCAATCCTACAAGGCTTTGTCGTGCCCGGCGCGGCGTGCTCCTGTGTTATTCTGTCTCAAAGAAGTTAGAAACCGTTTGGGAGGCATCATGCGAGCCATCAGCGCCCTTCTGGCGTGCACGGTATTTTCCGCTGTGCTCTCGGCCCAGCAAGTCACGCCGCCGAAGACTAATCTTAAAGTCGGCGATGAAGCACCCGACTTCACTTTGCCTGACACCGACAACAAGCCCGTGAAGCTTTCCGATTTCCGCGGCAAGAAAGTCGTCGTCCTGGCTTTCTTCGTGGCCGCGTTTACCGGTGGTTGAACAAAGGAACTCACCGCATACCAGTCTGGTATTGCAAATTTCGACAAAAATGATGCTCAGGTCATAGCCATCAGTACTGATTTCACGCCGACTCTGAAGCATTGGAAACAGGAACTGAACGCCAGCTACCCGATTCTCAGCGACCATATGCGTAAGGTCTCCGAGCAGTACGGCGTGCTGATTGCGCCCGTGGGTGTCGCTAACCGCGCCACCTTTGTCGTCGACAAGGATGGAAAGATCGCCAACATCGAGGAAGGCAGCATCGCGATCGATACCGCGGGCGCCGATGCCGCCTGCAGCCGGTTGGCGCACAAAGGCCAGTAAGTCCAGATTCTAGGGCCACCCTAAGAAAATGAGAGTGGCCCACGAAACCTCTCCACCCCCTTATGCTTCACAATAAGTGAAGGGGGAGTCTGTTTTCTCCCGGAGAAGCCACATTTCCGGAGGAGCCTCGATACAAAGTGGCAACCAACGAACCCACGGCCAATCTTGATTCTGACCCTCAGTGGTACAAGGATGCGGTCATCTATGAAATCCACGCACGTGCCTTCTTGGATAGCGACGAGGACGGCATGGGCGACTTCCGCGGGCTCACCAAGAAACTCGATTACCTACAGGATCTCGGCATCACCGTTATCTGGCTGCTTCCGTTTTTTCCGTCCCCGTGGCGCGACGATGGGTACGATATCTCCGACTACAACGACGTTCATCCTGCCTACGGAAATCTTCGTGATTTCCAGACGTTCTTAAGGCAGGCGCACCGCCGCGGCATTCGCGTCATCACCGAGGTGGTTCTCAATCACACCTCCGACCAGCATCCGTGGTTCCAGCGCTCCCGCCAAGCTCCGCCAGGAAGCCGCTGGCGCGATTTTTACGTCTGGAGCGACACCGCCGAGCGCTACAAAGACGCACGCATCATCTTTAAAGATTTCGAAACCTCCAACTGGACCTGGGACCCCGTTGCCAAAGCTTACTACTGGCATCGATTCTATTCCCACCAGCCGGATCTCAATTTCGACAGCCCTCACGTACAACAGGCCGTGCTCGAAGTTATCGATTTTTGGTTCGAGCTTGGTGTCGACGGATTCCGCCTCGACGCCGTTCCCTATCTTTACGAGCGCGAGGGCACGAATTGCGAGAACCTTCCGGAAACGCACGAATTCCTCAAGCATTTGCGCGCCCACGTGGATGGGAGATTCAAGGACCGGATGTTGTTGGCCGAAGCGAATCAATGGCCCGAGGACGCCGTTGCTTATTTCGCTACGGGCAATGAGTGCCAGATGGCGTTCCACTTCCCGCTCATGCCGCGGCTCTTCATGGCGATTCACATGGAGGATCGCTTCCCCGTGATGGAGATCCTTCAGGAGACTCCCGCCATCCCGCCCATCTGTCAATGGGCCTTGTTCCTGCGCAATCACGACGAACTGACTCTCGAAATGGTCACCGACGAAGAGCGCGACTACATGTATCGCGTCTACGCCCATGACCGCCGGGCCCAGATCAATCTCGGCATCCGCCGGCGTCTGGCTCCGCTGCTTGAGAACGATCGCCGCAAGATCGAGCTCATGAACGCGCTGCTCTTCTCGTTGCCTGGCACACCGGTGATCTACTACGGCGACGAGATCGGAATGGGCGACAACATTTACCTCGGCGATCGCAACGGCGTCCGCACGCCCATGCAGTGGAGCGCCGACCGCAATGCCGGGTTCTCGCGCGCCAATCCGCAAAAGCTTTACCTGCCGATTACGATTGATCCGGAATATCATTACGAAGCGGTTAACGTCGAGGCGCAGCAGAACAATCCGCATTCCCTGCTTTGGTGGATGAAGCATCTCATCGAGCAGCGCAAGCAATTCAAGGCCTTCGGCCGCGGCACACTCGAATTTCTTCGTCCATCTAACCGCAAGGTTCTCGCCTTCTACCGGCGATATCAAGAGGAAACCATCCTCGTCGTCGCCAACCTCTCGCGCTTCCCGCAGCACGTCGAGCTGGATCTGTCCAGCTTGAAAGGCATGACGCCGGTCGAAGTTTTTGGCCGGGCGGAGTTCCCGCCGATCGAGGATCAACCGTACCTTCTCACCCTCGGCTCCATGGGCTTCTACTGGCTCTCGCTCGAGCCCAAGCTCGCCCATCAGGAATCGATTCAAGCTGCTACCACGCCGTCCGGATTGCCTTTGATCGTGGTCGAGTCCTGGGAGGAAGTGTTTGAAGGCCGCAGCCTGACCGTGCTTCTGCGTCGTCTGCCGGCATTTCTCAAAACGCGCCGCTGGTTTCAAGGCAAGGACAGAACCGTGCGGTCGATTGATATTCTGGACACAATTCCCGTTCCCGATACATCCGCGCACGTTCTGTTGGGGCAGATCGACTATGTGGAAGCTGATCCGGAAATGTACATACTTCCCGGATCGGTAGCTATCGGCGAGGAAGCAGAGAAAGTAAAAGCCAAGCTGGCCGACGTGTCGGTTGCCCAGCTACAGGCCCAGGACGGAAGCCGAGGCGTCTTGTACAGCGCCATGTATGATTCCGCTTTCTGTGATGCACTTCTCGGGGCGATTGCACGCCGGCGTCGCTTTCGTGGCCGCGCTGGAGAACTCATTGGCTCGCATAACCGCGCGTTTCGCAAGGCTTGGGGAGAGAGTCATCCCGATCTTGGCGCCGCCGTCTTGAAGGCCGAGCAGAGCAACACATCCATCGTTTTCGGAAATCGCTTCATCCTGAAAATCTACAGGCGCGTCGAGCCTGGCATTCATCCTGAGATCGAGATCGACACGTTCCTCACCGAGCGTGGTTTCCAGCATGTCGCTCCACTCACCGGAACTATCGAATATCGCTCGCAGAACGGGGAGCCCACCAGCATCGCTGTACTGCACGCCTTCATCGAAAACCAGGGCGACGCCTGGCAATATACGCGTGATTCCCTCAGCCGGTTTTTCGAAGCCGCGCTCGCTCGCCGCGAATCCGAGCACGTTGATCCGGCCGGCGCCCGCCATCCCTTCGATCTCCGGAACCGGGACGTTCCGCAACATGTGCAGGAACTAATCGGGTCCTACCTGGATTCTGCGCACTTACTCGGCCAGCGGACGGCCGAGCTGCATCTTGCGCTCAGTTCCGATCTTTCCGATCCACAATTTGCACCAGAGCCGTTCACCGATCATTACCGCCAGGCTTTTTACCACAGCATGGCCGGGTTGACTAACCAAACTTTGCAGTTCTTGCGCCAGCAGAGCAGCAGTTTGACACCCTCCGTGCAGGCGGAAGTAAAGAGCGTGCTCGATCAGCAGGAACAGATTCGACGTCACTTTCGCGTGATTCCCGAACGCAGGATCACCGCGCTCCGAACGCGCCTTCACGATGATCTGGAGCTGCGGCAGATTTTGCACACTGGCAAGGATTTCGTCTTCGTCGGCTTTGAAGGCCGGATGGAACGCCGTTTGAGTGAGCGGCGCATCAAGCGTTCCCCGCTTCGCGATGTCGCCAGTCTGTTGCTGTCGCTGCAATACGCCGCGTACTCCGTCCTCTTCGATCAAGTGCCCGGAGTGACCCGCCGTCCGGAAGCGTTGCCCGCGCTCGAATTCTGGGCTGGATATTGGTCCGATTGGGTCAGCGCTGCCTTCTTGAAAAGCTACTGCGAAACAGCACAGCCTGGCCGATTGTTTCCCTCCGACGACGCCCAATTCCGTCCCTTGATTGACGCCTTCCTGCTCGAGCGGGCGCTGGAAGAGACCGCGCGTGAGCTTACCGGGCAATCCGAATGGGTCCGCATCCCGTTGCGCTCAATCCTGCGATTGCTCGAATCGCAGCCCCTGGCTTAGAACCTCCTTAACCCGCCCGAATGCGGCCGGGCGGCCTGATTTTCGGCATTTCGCAAGAAATGTTCTCGCCACGGCAGAGTCCAACTCTGGAGAGGCCCGCGTCCAGATGAATCGCAGATTAAGGGAGCCCGTCTATACTCCCGCGTCGACCTATCGCCTCCAGTTCAACAGCGCATTCACGTTTGAGCAGGCCGCCGACATCGTCGACTACCTCGACAGACTCGGAATTACCGACGTCTATGCCTCTCCTTTTCTGATGGCCCGTCCAGGCAGTGCGCACGGGTATGACATCACCGATCACGCCAAATTCAATCCGGAGATCGGTGACGAGGATTCGTTCCGCCGGCTTTCCACTGAACTCCAAAGGCGCAAGATGGGACTCATCGCCGACGTGGTGCCGAATCACATGTGTATCTCTCACCCATCGAACCTGCAGTGGTGGGATGTACTGGAGAATGGCCCCAGCAGCCCGTTCGGACGATTCTTCGACATCGATTGGCATCCGCCCAAAACCGAACTCGCCAACAAAGTTCTGCTCCCTTTTCTGGGTGATCAATACGGGCGTGTGCTAGAGAATCAGGAGATCCGGGTTGTATACACTCATGGTGAGTTCGTGGCCACGTATTACGATACGCCGTTTCCGCTCGCGCCGCAAAGTTGGACGATGATCCTGGAGCCCGCCGCTGCGAGGCTTCGCGATCAGCTCGGTGCTTCCAACGAACGGCTCGCCGAACTGCAGAGTATCATTACGGCGCTGAGCCACTTACCGGGTCAAAACGAAACCGACGAGGCCAAGATACGCGAACGTCAACGAGAGAAAGAGATTGTCAAGCGCCGGTTGTCGGAATTGGTGAATGCGAGCCCGGACGCGCTGCAAGCTGTCGAGACCTCGCTCGCCGGGATCAACGGCAGACGCGGAGATCCGCGCAGTTTTGACCGCCTGGAACGGCTGCTCGAAAGCGAGGCCTACCGGCTGAGCTTCTGGCGCGTTGCGATGGATGAAATCAATTACCGCCGCTTCTTCGACATCAACGATCTGGCTGCGATTCGTGTGGAAGACTCCGAAGTCTTCTCCGCTGTGCATGCCCTGATCTTCGATCTGGTGGGCAAAGGCCAGATTGCAGGCCTCCGCGTCGATCATCCCGACGGACTGTTCGAGCCAGAAAAATACTTCCGCTATCTGCAGGATGCCTGCAAAGCGCAGAGTCCGTTGGCGAGGACCAACGGAAAGCCTGCACAGAACGGCGCCGAACGCATGTTCTATATCGTTGCCGAAAAAATCCTGATGGCTAACGAGCCTCTTCGTGCCGCCTGGCCCATTGAAGGGACGACAGGCTACAATTTCTTGAACCTCTTGAACGGCGTATTCATTGACCACAGCAGAGCGAAGGCCTTTCAGCAGCTCTACCGGCGTTTCACCGGCTGGTCGCAGGACTTCGACGACCTGACGTGTGAGAGCAAACGCCTCATCTTGCAAGTAGCAATGTCGAGCGAGTTGAATGTGCTCGCACGCAAACTGGATCGTATCTCTGAACAGCATCGCTGGTACCGCGACTTTACGCTGGAGAATCTGCGCGACGCGCTGCGCGAAGTGTTGACCACGTTTCCGGTTTATCGCAGCTACATCAGAAGTGATCAGAAACAAGTGGATGCCGACGACCGTCGCGTGATCGTCACCGCTATTCGCGAAGCCAAACAGCGTAACCCGGCGATCAGCGAATCGGTTTTCAATTTTATTCAGAGCGTATTGCTTCTCGAACACCCAGATGGTTTGGATGACGCGCAGCGCGCTGAATGGCACTTGTTCACCATGCGTTTTCAGCAATTGTCCGCGCCGGTGATGGCCAAGGGCGTGGAAGACACGGCTTTCTATCGCTATTACCCTTTGGCCTCACTCAACGAAGTGGGCGGCGATCCGGAGCGATTCGGATTGTCCGTCACGGCGTTTCATCGGCGTAACTTGATCCGAGGAGAGCTGTGGCCAAACAGCATGAGCGCTACTTCGACGCACGATACGAAGCGGGGAGAGGACGTCAGGGCGCGCATCAACGTGCTGTCGGAGATGCCGGCCGAGTGGTATCGGGCCATCCGCCGGTGGCGGGAGATCAATCATAAGTACAAGACAAACGTAAGCGACCTGATCGCGCCGGATGCCAACGAAGAGTACTTGTTCTATCAAACGCTGACTGGCACTTGGCCGCTGCTTCCGATGAGCGCCGAGGATTACGCCGGCTACGTTCAGCGAATTCAGGCCTACATGGAAAAGGCTCTGCACGAGGCCAAAGTTCATACCAGTTGGATCAGCCCCAACGCCGAGTACGATAGAGCAGTGCAGGACTTCGTCGCCTCGGTGCTTGATCCTTCCAATCCGTTCATTGACGATTTCCGTCAGTTTCAGGCTCCAATCGCGCAAGCGGGAATTTGGAACTCACTCTCTCAGGTTGCTTTGAAAATCGCATCGCCCGGAGTGCCCGACTTTTATCAAGGCAATGAACTATGGAACTTTCACCTGGTCGATCCGGATAATCGCAACCCGGTGGATTTCAATCACCGTCGGAACATGCTCGAAAAGCTGCGCCGAACCGAGAGCTTAAGTTTTGCCGCCCTGGTCGATCGACTGGTCGCGAATCCCTGCGACGGCGCGATCAAGCTCCACATCACCAGCAGTGCGTTGATGTTTCGCAGGGATCATCGGGAGCTCTTCAGCGGCGGATCCTATATTGCGTTGAGCGCCAAAGGAAGCCGTTCGAACAACGTCATCGCGTTCGCGCGCCGCTGGAACGATCAAACCCTCATCGCTTTGGCGGGCCGCTTCCTTCTGAAGATACGAAACTCTCATCCTGCTCCCACCGGCGATGTATGGGGCAACACGGCTGTCGTGCTTCCTAAGAAAATGACGAATTGCTGCTTTCAGGACGTTTTCACAGGTCAGACGCTTACGGTCGAGCAGCGTGACGATGAGACGATCATCCCGCTCGCGAAGGCATTTGCTCACTGTCCCGTCGCGCTTTTGTTCGCCGGGAGCGCGAATTGACATACGGCGCGACGCCGCTTGGGGAGCAGGGCGTACAGTTCCGGGTTTGGGCGCCTCGCGTCAAAACTCTCTCCGTAAAGATCCAACGGACGCCGGAATCTTTGCATCCGATGAAGCGCACGGGCGAGGATTTCGAAGCTATCGTCCCCGGCGCGCGGCCAGGACAGCGTTATTCGTTCGTACTCGATGGTGAGCGAGAGCGGCCCGATCCCGTCTCTCGTTCGCAGCCCGACGGTGTCCACGGCCCTTCCGAGATCGTCGATCCGAATGCGTTCGTCTGGTCGGATCAGGATTGGAAAGGCCTCCGGCTTGAAGACTATGTTTTCTACGAACTGCACACGGGTACGTTCACATCCGAAGGAACCTTTTCGGGCGTCATCTCACGGCTTCGTTCCCTAAAGGAACTGGGCATCACGGCGGTGGAGCTGATGCCTGTGGCTGAGTTTCCCGGCAACCGCAATTGGGGTTACGACGGCGTCGACTTATATGCGCCACACTCCGCCTATGGCGGCCCTTGTGGATTAAAAAGACTCGTGAACGCTTGCCATCTCGCAGGGCTCGCTGTTGTTGTCGACGTTGTCTACAACCATCTCGGGCCAGAAGGAAATTACTTAGCCGAGTTTGGCCCATACCTCACAGATCAATATCGGACGCCCTGGGGGCAAGCGATCAATTTCGACGGACCGGGGAGCGATGGCGTGCGGCGATTCTTTATCGAGAACGCACTCTACTGGTTGACCGAGTATCACATCGATGCGCTGCGGCTGGACGCGATTCACGGGATCTTCGATTTCAGCGCCCGCCACATCCTCGCCGAACTGAGCGAGTTGTTTCACGGCCAAGCGGCACGCCTCGGCCGGCAGGCTTTTCTGATTGCCGAAAGCGACCTGAACGATGTTCGCGTCATTCGATCACTCCGGGAAGGCGGGCTTGGAATCGATGCGCAGTGGCATGATGAATTTCATCACGCGGTGGTCAGCTATCTGACCCAGGCCACGAGTGGCTTCCTCGGCGGATTCGGAAAGCTCGCGGATATTCGGAAGGCGATTACGGAAGGATTCGTCTATGACGGCCGCTATTCCCCCTTCCGGAGCCGCCGCTTTGGAAGCTCCTCGACGGATGAGCCGGGCCAGCGGTTCGTGTCTTTCGTCCAGAATCACGACCAGGTGGCCAATACGTCGCGGGGACGGCGATTGTCCGAGTTGGTGTCGCTCGAACAGTACAAGCTGGCGGTTGCGCTGCTGCTCTGCTCTCCCTGCCTGCCTCTGTTGTTCATGGGAGAAGAGTTCGCCGATAGCGGACCATTCCTGTATTTTACGAGCCACACCGATCCGGCTCTCGCTGGCGCGGTAACCGAGGGCCGGCGAAAAGAGTATGCGGAGTTCGCTCCGGGCGCCGAGTTTCCCGATCCTCAGTCGCCCGATACTTTTGAGGCTTCAAAAATTACATGGGCTCTGGCCGGAGAACCTCGCCCCGCCGCCGCGTTGCGTTTCTATCGGGACTTAATCGCGCTTCGAAAGCAGAGCCCCTGTCTTTCGAACTGCCGCAAGGATCTTACGCACATCGAGATCGACGAGGAGGCGCATTGGCTGACACTGGAGCGCCGTGATCCATCAAGCTCTCGTGGACAGCTGTTTTGCAATTTTGGTTCACAGTCGAAGAATTTCCCCGCGACTCAGGGGCCTTGGCAGCTTGTCTTGTGGACAGCGTCTCCAATTTATGGAGGCACGGCGGACGCACCTGCTCCTACCGATGTTCTGCCGGCGGCCAGCAATGCCGACCTGACGCTCGGCCCGTGCAGCGGTGCGCTATATCTTCAGCGCCTGTAAGCTTGCTCGCCGATCGGACGGCCCGAGATTACAATCTCGACGCGCCGGTTTTGTTGACGCCCCGATTCTGTGGCGTTCGAAGCGATCGGATTGGTGTTTCCGTAGCCTGATGCAGTTACGGCGCCGGACGGTACTCCATTGAGCACCAGGATGTCTCGTACCACCTCAGCGCCCCGTTGCGAAAACGTTCGTGCTTCCAGCTGAGTGCCGCGATCATCTGTGTAACCTTCCGCTCGAACAAACAGGCCCGGATACGCAGCGACCGTTGCCGCGATGCTGGCCAGCCTTTGTGAAGCCGCCGGCGCTGGATTGCGCGGGCTGGTTTCGAGCATATAGTCCGGGACGATAATCACCAACCCTCGCGGTGTGTCGAGCGTCGGCATGATGCTGTTCATCCGACTTAACAGCTCAGATCTGGTTTGTAATCGGAGGTCTGAATTGCGTTCGACTGGCGGCTGTGCGGGATGTGTGGCCAGCGCGCGCACCTGCTCCGCTTCGAGCCTCGCCCGTTCCGCCGCCACCCGTTCTCGGTCCGCGGCCGCCTGCTCTGCGTCAGCGCGAGTCCGTGCTTCGGCGGCTTCCACTTCTGCTCTGGTTCGTGCGCGACTCTCCTCCAACTCCTGTTGGTGTTCGCGTGATATGCGATCTTCATCGCGACGCTTGACCGCAATCATGCGTGCATCCTCCGCCATCTGTGCCGCTTCGCGCGCCCGCGAGACGATCATATGTGTGTCCTGCTTTCGGGTCTGAAGGGATTGCGCTTCGCCGTATAATGTTTCGGCCTTGGAAAGCGTGTCAGAAGCGAATCGATCCGCACCTAACGATCGCGCGATCTGGATCGCATTCTGTGCCTGGTAGAGTTCCAGGACAGCTTCATAGCGGTCGTACGGCAGCTTCTCGGCATCCGATTCGATGGACCGCAATTGGTTCGGGTTCACGTTCAGTGTGTACTGGCCACGCGGCAGAAGATCGTATTTCGCCGTGACTTCCTCGACTCTTCCGATGGTATCGGGCCGCACGATGTTCTCGGCCACCACCACATCGCTCGGCGTCGTCACCGAGTAGTAAGGTTCGGCTGTCACCATCAATCCCAGGGCCTGGAGATCGGTGGTTACCGAGATCTTGGTCTTGTCGGACGGATCAATTACGAGCTCGCCCAGGTTTTTCGGGCGGCCCTGCGGTGTTATGGCCCAAAGGACATATGTCAAGTACTCTCGTCCGAATTTTGTCGGGGCTTCCATGTGTTCGAACTTCGCATCGATCGAAATACGCCCGCGCTTGCTCTCCACGATGGCGTCCCCCTTGGCCTTCGGGAGAAGCACGGTGCCTTGAAAGTCGATCTTGGTCGGTCCGCTGCGGTGCTCGTAGTTAATAGCCTGCAAAGTTCGTGAGATCACCGTCACTCGGTAGATGGGTTGTGGATCGGGAGGAGGCGGGTTGTCGTGCGACGAGACCGTCTGAGAACGTGCGGCTGCGCTAAACAGTACAAGCAATCCAGTGCTTGCGATAAGGTGGCCTTTCATCCGGGGATCT
>JACXTT010011252.1_pt1 | contig 11988 bp, 11 predicted proteins | sample 9270951 | NCBI WGS metagenome assembly JACXTT01 (sample SAMN15532306, study PRJNA645909) | rock metagenome | isolation source: weathered quartz diorite | place: Puerto Rico | collected 2017-06-21 | reverse complement strand
ACGGGATTATCGCCGAATGCTTGCTTTAATAACTCGATTTTACCGTGAGCCAGCAACTCAGAGAGGTCGCCTTTGACCTTCTTGTAATAGTTGGTGTTGATGTAAAGGACGGTGACCCTTCCAGCGTAACGATCGATATCAATATAGATTCCGTGGTCGTCATAAGCGGTGCGGTACAGCTTAGGCAAGCTTTCGGTTTTGATGGGCTTGCCCAGCAATTGGTCAACGTCGCGGGTGCGATCGCCCAATTTCAGGCCGCGCACGGAGATGTTTCGGCTGGTGATTCCAGGAATCTTGGTGATGTCTTCCTTCGTCACGTCGTGAATCTTGACGTCTTGACTCTCTGCCGCGGTCGGTGCTTTTGCTGGGACGGGAGTCACAGAGGGTGGCTGCGAAGTCTGCGAGCAGCTCAACGTGAGAGCCAGAAGACTGCGCAATAGGAAAACAAGAAGTGGCCTCGTCATGGAGATACCTCCTAAGGAGTGTGCGTAGCGGTGGGTTGAACGAAAAAGACAGGATTATCTTAATCTAAGAGCAGCGGGTTTGAGAGAATTTTTGGTGAGTAATGCCTTGGTCTTAGGAGTGCTGGAGTGTTGCCAATGGGAGTAGCACAGACTTTAGTCTGTTTTAGCGATTTGCGTCGATACAGACTGAAGTCTGAGCTACTTTCACGAGATCTCTGTTTCAGTTCGGTCAGCAAAACATTTCATCGAGGCCAAAACCAGCCGAACACTCCGCCTGTGACCAGACCGTAAATGACGCCGAAGGACGACTGCACCGACCGGTTATCGCCGTTCTGACAATGGCTCCCACCTTCGTTGCATCGGTGCGAAACTCTCAGTGACTTTGCTGCTGTCAGTCTATTGCTCTTTGTGCCTTGGGAGAGAGTATTATTCTCCTATATACTGTCAAGCGACCCCGGCAAGCTAATGTTCACATAGCGAATGGAACAGTTCTTGGTATTGCAAAGCCATGTCGAAATACAAACAGTTGGGTGATCTCTTAAGCCTGGGAATCATGTTTCCGCTCTGCATTGGCATTGGCTATGGCATCGGCTATCTCCTGGATACCTGGTTCGGGACGCATTCTGTGTTCAAAGTTCTTTTCCTACTATTTGGCATGGCAGCCGCTTTTCTAAATCTTTTCCGAACAGTCAGCAAAATCGGCGACAAGGATGAAACTTCCTGAAGCATTGGAAACTGATCACGACGCCTATTACCTTGGCATCGAACGACGCCTCACCGTTCTAAGCATCTACTTGGGTGTGATCACCACAGCGTTTCTGCTGCTCTGGGGAGGCGCCAGTCTGGCTTGCAGCTTTGTTCTTGGTGCCATGCTTTCCTACGTCAACTTCCGTTGGCTGAAGGAGGGGATTGATCGGCTCCTGAGTACTGACTTCACGTCCGTTCCTGCCCAGCGCTCGACCCGCAAGGTTATCATCAAGTATTTCCTTAGGTACGCCTTGATTGGAGCGGTTCTCTATGCTATAGTCCGCGTGAAATTTTTAGACGTGCGTACCGCCTTTCTCGGGCTTCTCCTCTTTGTAGCATCCATCCTTTGCGAATGCATTTATCAGGTGATTAAGGGACTCAGCGAGGACCAGAGCGATGGAAGAGCATAGCTTATGGATTGCTGAGCAGGTCAATCGCGTCCTGGGGCCTGCAGTGGCGCCGGCGAAGAATGCGCTCTGCTCTGCGATCTACGGCCTTGTTGGCAAGCACTACGTTCCGGCTGAGAAAGTCATTCCTGACCATATTATCTTCACCTTGATTGTCTTCCTCTTTTGCTGCGTTTTCTTTCCGCTGGTGCGTCGCTCTTTCTCAATGGAAAGGCCTGGCAAAATCCAGCAGCTCTTGGAAGTGAGCATTGAATTCATCAACTCGCAGCTGGAAGAGATCATCGGCCACGGAGGGAAGAGGTACCTCCCAATGATTGCCACAATCGGCCTTTTTGTTCTCTTGATGAATCTGCTGGGCTTGATTCCAGGATTCATGTCGCCTACAAGCCGGGTGAATGTCACCGCGGGATGCGCCCTGGTGGTGTTTCTATACTACAACTACCTAGGGATTACGAAGCTGGGAGTTGTGAAATATTTCAAGCAGTTCGTGGGCCCGGTCTGGTGGATGTTTCCCTTGATGATTCCGGTTGAAATCATAAGCCATCTGGCTCGACCTTTTTCTTTGACGGTCCGGCTCTTCGCCAACATTTACGGAGAGGATTTGATTATTGCAGTGTTCTTTGGGCTGCTACCACTTATCCTGCCGCTGCCCATCATGGCTTTGGCAATCTTCACAAGCTTTCTCCAGGCCTTCATTTTCATGGTTTTGACTATGGTCTACATTTCAGGAGCTATTGCGGAAGAGCATTAAAGCAGTGGCTAGTGGTTAGTGGCGAGTGGAGCTCGGAGGTGCTTCCAACTTCTCCAGTAGTGAGCGGTTGGAATTTGACCGAGCTTCAACTTCATCGGACCGCAAGTGGAACTCGCCACTAGTCACTAGCCACTCGTCACTGTTTCCCCCCGCTGCTTGTGTGAGCTCGAGATGCACGAGGGGTTCTCGAGAACCACCTCCAGGCAGCATTTCATAGCGACCCACGGGTCGAATCTTCAATGAAAGGAGAGAAAATCGTGAGACGATTTTCTGTTTTTCTATTTGTCACGCTGGCGGTTCTTTGTGTGGCTTCCCCTGTTTTTGCGCAAGAGTCCGGGGCGGCGGCCGGGGGCCAGTGGAGGACCATTACTGCCGGTTTCGCCATGGCCATTGCTTCTTCTATGTCCGCCATGGCTCAGGGAAGAGCGATTTCGGCGGCATGCGAGGGGCTGGCTAGAAATCCAGGAGCAGCCCCCGCCATTCGTTTCGCGCTAATTTTTGGCTTGGTGCTGATCGAATCACTAGCGCTTTACACCTTGCTGATTATCTTCATTAAAGTGTAGCGAACCAGTTCGAGCTGCGTCTTCGCGGCCGCGGGCCCCCCTCACCCGGCCTTGCGGCCACCCTCTCCCCACAGACGGGAGAGGGAGTCTTTTTGCAAGTGGCGGCAGATGTGGTTGGTCGGCTGGCAGTGTTTAGGCATTACGGGAACAGCAATGGAGAGGGTCAAATGTTTGGCACGCGACCGAAGAGAATAATGCGATGCGTAGTTTCGTTTTGTCTCATATTCTCTGCGGGAGTTTGGGCTCAGACCGAGCTCAAGCCGGGCATCAATTTCTTCACTGTTCAACAAGACATTGAGCTAGGGAAGGAAGCCTCGCGAGATGCTGAAAAGCAGTTAGAGCTCATTCAGGATCCCAATGCTTTACGTTATCTGAACGACCTGGGGAAACGCATAGCCCAAAACTCAAGAAATCCTGAGTTGCCTTACGAGTTCAAGCTGGTCAATTCGAAAGAGATTAATGCCTTTGCGTTTCCGGGTGGCTTCATTTATGTCAATCGAGGAGTAATTGAATCCGCTGATAGTGAGAGCGAGGTTGCGGGAGTTCTCGGCCATGAAATAACACACGCCGCTTTACGTCATGGTACAAACCAAATGTCCAAGCAGTTATTGGTCACCGCGCCGCTTTCCATTCTGGGAGGTGTGTTTGGTGAAGGAGGATGGAAAGAGCAATTAGCGGCGTTGGGAATTTCTTTTGGACTCAACGGGCTGATGATGAAGTATAGCCGTGGCGCCGAAAGCCAGGCTGATTTGGGTGGAGTTCAGGCCTTACACGCTTCTAAATATGATCCAAACGGCATGGCTACATTCTTTAAGAAGCTCGAAGGTTTGAGAAAAACTCAGCCCGGGATGTTGGAGGCCTTCTTCGCCAGCCACCCCGCCCCGGCGGATCGTGAACAGGCGGTAGAAACGGAAATAAACCATCTATCGAGCCTGGAAAACCCCAAACGCGACAGTGAGGAATTTCATCGCGTCAAGTCCACGATCTCTTCGATGTCTGCTCCTCGAGCTCAGGCCACCCAACAAGGGCAGCAGAGTCCCAGTCAACCTCAAAGTGTTCCTGCGCCCTCTGATCACTATGTGGCTTACCGGCACCATAAGGGGCTGTTCAGGTTTGAGATTCCGGACAACTGGCAGGTTGCCGGCGAGAGCGACCAGGGCGTCACAATTGTGCCGCCTGGAGGATCGATAGCTTCTGGAAACCAGAGTCAGATTTCACATGGGCTGCTGGTCAATGTCGCAGACGTGGGGCAGGAAGCCAAACTTCGGGACGTGACCGATGAGTTCCTCAAACAGCTCATCCGGGATAATTCTCATTTGCAAGAGGTCCGCGGATCACGCAACAGTTTTAATCTGGCAGGAGAAAAGGCAATACGAGTCTTGCTTACCGGAAGATCTCCAGCTACTCATGAGATGGAGAACGTCTGGGTCATCACCCGCAAACTGTCTGCAGGTCTTATCTCTTTCATCTTCGTCTCACCGGAAAGCCAGTTCGGCACTTACAAACCCGTTTTCAATCGAATCCTGCAAAACGCGAAGCTTTAGCAATTGCCGATTGACGATTGAAAGCAACGAAATTGCCTGCGTTCGGTCATCTACGGATTCGAGCTCTCGTTCCTTTTCAATCGGTAATTCTTCCTCAATCCGAAATCCGCAATTCTTTCATTGTGCTGCGAACTTCGTTGGCGAACCGCTGGCACCAATTGTCACTGTAAAGGACTTTCCGTCGGAGGCTACTGACGCTTTGATGAACTCACCCTGGCAGTGCTCTTCCCAATTGGCGATGTGCGCCCGGTCGGTGTTTTGCTCCGTGCTGGTCTCAACGTTGCGGTGCAATTGATAGTTTGCCTTAATACTGGGGATACTCTTCAGCAACGCGACGGTATCCGGATGGCCGCCTTTGTGCGGCCCATTGCACATAACAGTGACGCCGGGCTGCAGGGCTCGAACCAGGGCAGGATTATTACTGATGTTCAGACCATGATGGGTCACCATGAAGAGATCGACCCTGCCAATTCGGTTGTTGGGGCAGGCCAGCTGTTGTTCGATGTTCCAGGTTAGATCACCGCAATCTAAGAATTCAAATTTTCCAAAAGAGAGTAGGAGGGCAATGCTTTTGGCGTTGTCTGAGGGATCATTTGCCTGAAGTTTTGCATCCTTGCAATAACGATTGGGTCCGGCTCCCACGCCTGCAGCCTTCGAGATCACTTTTCCGTCAGAAGCGACGCAGGTGAGCTTTATGGGCACCTCTCCCTTCCGAAGTGGGATGAGATCGCCAGGATGCAGGAGTTGACGCTTTCCGGCAGAGGCCTTTTGATAATCGGGATAGAGTTCCTTGTCGTACTCCTGAGTTGGCACCATCACGGCATGATCGTAGAACTTGCGGATTGGGATCAGTTCGTTGAGCTGAAGTATTGAACCGAAATGGTCAGTGTGAAAATGGCTGGCCACAAAGTAGTCAACTCGCGACAAGCCGGCCAGATCTTTAGCCACGTGGAGGATCCGTTTGGCATCTCGCTGGTCCTTTTCCTTCCAGCCACAGTCTATTAACAACGATTCATTTTCAGGGGTGACGATAAGCGTCGCCGCCCCACCTTCCACATCGATGAAATAGATGTCGAGGGTTTTGGACGACGGTTCATTGTGAGTTTGGCCACTGAGAGTCTGCGACCTCAAGAAAAGCATCAGCCCAAGGAAGGCAAGGCTCGTCCATACATGTTTTAATTGCATCAAGCACCTTCTGTCTCTTTGGCTAGAGCTGCAAAAAAACTTGTGATCTGCTGCTTGGCGAATCCCTGCAACATACGTTGGCCCACACTGGCGATCAAACCGCCGATCTGGACGTCTCCGGAATAGGAGACGTTGGTGTCGGCGCCGCTTTCTTCCAGGCGGATGACACCCTGACCAGAAAGAAAGCCAGGTGCACCTTTTCCCTCAATGCCGAGTTTGTATTGGGACGGTGGTTGCTTGTCCTGCATGCGAACACGCCCCTTAAAAGTGCCTTTGATTGCGCCAATACCAATCTTCAGGACCGCGTCGTAGGAATCTTCACCTGTTGCCTCCATGCTTTCGCAGCCCGGAATGCACTTGGCGATAACCTGAGGATCAGTGAGACAGTTCCAGACTTTTTCCTTAGGCGCTTTAAAGAGATAGGAGCCTTCGATTTTCAAGATGGAATCTTATTGTTGCCCAAAATTCCGCGACGAGCGAAGGACCCTCACCCTCGGCTCCTCTCCCGGAGGGCGAGCGGAGTAAATGTTCAGGTTATCGCCTCTCCTATCAGGAGAGGGAGTGGAAGCTTGATAAGCTTACACAAGACTGGGTGAAGGGTCAGCGATCAACGGATCCCAACTCTTGAAGGTATGAGGTCGCTCGCCACTTGTCTAGGTCGCTCGTGATAATGCCGTCTGTAGCGCTCTGGCGGTATAGACTCGAGCCAGGTGGGAGCGGTATTCAGACGAGGCATGCAAATCCGCCAACGCCTCCACTCCATCAGAAGCATGTTGGGCAGCCTTCTTGATGCCCGTCTGGTCGAGTGCTTTGCCTTTGAGTTCAACTTCAACCTGCCTGGCCCGGTAGGCCTTGGATCCCACGCCCGTGATTCCGATACCCACGTCCTGACACACTTTGTTGCCATCAACCGACACGCGCGCTGCCACGCCGACGATGGCGAAACCGGAAGCTTTTTGGTGCATTTTCAGATAGGCGCTGCCGGTGCGAGCTGGGTGGGCAGTTACACGTATCTCAACCAGAAGCTCGCCGGGTTGAAGAACTGTCGTTAACATATCCTGCAAGAAGTCGCTGACTTTGATCGTCCTCTCTCCGCTTTTGCCGACTAATTCTAACTCTGCGTCTAAAGCCAGCATGGCGGCGGGCCAATCGGCTGCCGGATCGTTGTGAGCCAAAGAACCGCCAATCGTACCTCGATTGCGAACCTGAACATCTCCAATAGCGGCGGCGGTCTCACAAATCAATGGGCACTTCTGCCTTAACAAAGACGAGCTTTCAAGCGTATAGTGGGTCGTCAACGCTCCAATTGATATTCTTCCATTCTCTTCTTTGATGTATGCCAGTTCAGGGATGCGGCCAATGTCCACGACATACTTAGGTGATGACAGACGCAGCTTCATCTGAGGCAGCAGGCTGTGCCCGCCCGCCAGGATCTTAGCATCGTCTTGATATTGATTCAGCAAAACTAAGGCTTCTTGAACGGATTTGGGGGCGAAGTATTCGAAGCTGTTTGGAATCATGATGGGCCTCCTGCGCTGATTTAGCTGCGATTACTGAATTGCATGTTACCCCCTCACCCGGCCTTCGGCCACCCCCTCCCCCATAGGAGAGGGGCCGGGGGTGAGGGAATGTCGCTCGTCCAAAATTTGTTGATAAGCGGCACAAGAACCTTTTACATTTTGTCCTTCACCAGGCGCCAAATCTTTTCAGACCTTAGGGGCATATCGATGTGACGAACACCAAACGGAGCCAATGCATCGACCACCGCGTTGACAATGGCAGGCGTCGAGCCAATAGTTCCGGCTTCGCCCACTCCCTTGACTCCCAACGGATTCACCGGTGACGGCGTTTCGGTCTTATCCAACTCAAACCAGGGAAGGTCGATTGATTTGGGAATCGCATAATCCATCAGGGTACCAGTAATCAGTTGTCCGTTCTCATCGTACACGGCTTCTTCGAGCAAGGCTTGACCGAGACCCTGAGCAATACCTCCGTGAACCTGTCCATGAACAGTCAACGGATTGATAATCCGCCCACAATCGTCCACTCCAATATAACGTTTGAACTGGATTTCGCCTGTCTCGACATCAACCTCAACTACGGCGATGTGAGCTCCAAACGGGAACGTGTAATTGGAAGGCTCGAAAAACGCGGTCGCCGAAAGCCCTGGTTCCAGGCCCGCGGGCAAGGATTTGGCATGATAAGCGGATTGAGCCAAATCAAAAAACGACATCGATCGTGTCGCATCTCGCTTCAACGCAACCTTACCTGCGGACAGGGCGAAATCGCTGGAGTCCGTCTTCAAAAGATGCGCGGCAAGCTTGCCCGCTTTTTGTTTGAGTTGCTGCAAAGCCATGTAGACTGCCGTCCCGCCCACAGCGGTAGCCCGGCTGCCAAAGGTTCCAATGCCGTACTGGACCGTGGCGGTGTCTCCGTGCAGAACGACGATATCATCAATGTGCACACCGAGCTCATCAGCGGCAATCTGGGCGAACGTGGTCTCCTGACCTTGGCCATGAGGCGAGGAACCGGTGTAGATCGTCACTTTGCCTGTCGGCTCCACACGCACCGTGGCGCTCTCCCATCCTCCGGCGGGCATGCCAGAAGACGGTCCCATGGCACAGATCTCGACGTACGTAGAAATGCCAATGCCCATGTATCTGCCTTGCTGGCGCAGCGTCTTTTGTTCTTCCCGGAGTTGCTTATAGTTTGCGAGGTCTAAAGCCTTCTGAAAACAGGTTTGGTAATTGGCGCTGTCATAAGTTACGCCGGTGGGTGTGGTGTAGGGAAACGCATTCATCGGGACGAAGTTGGTTTGCCGTACTTCTACGGGATCGATTTTCAATTCGGCGGCGATGAGATCCATCACCCGTTCGATGAGATAGGTGGCCTCCGGACGGCCCGCGCCACGATAGGCGTCGGTCGCCATCTTGTTGGTAAAGACACCGAGCGTCTCGATCGAGACATTGGGAAAACGATAGCAGCCAGCGATCATGGCTCCGGTCAAACCAGGGATGAGGGGGGTGAGTAACTGATGATAGGCTCCAAGATCGGCTACGACCCTGAGTTTAAGGCCCAGAATCGTGCCGTCTTTCTTCACGGCAACTTCCACGTCATCGATCTGGTCGCGGCCATGAATTGTCGTCAAAAAATTCTCACGCCGGCCCTCGATCCATTTAAGGGGATGGCCGAGCTTCATGGCCAGATAGGCCAGCAGGGCCTCTTCACGATAGACGTTCAACTTGCTTCCGAAACCGCCGCCCACCTCCGGAACAATCACGTGTACACGATTTTCCGGAAGGCTGATCATACTTGCCACAATTGTGCGCAGCAGATGGGGGATTTGCGAGGAGGACCAGAGCGTAACCATTCGGTCGCCTGGGTTGTACTGGGCTACCACGCCGCGGGTCTCCATCGCCATCGGAATCAGCCGCTGGTTCACCATACGCTGTTTGATGATCGTGTCTCCTTCTCGAAAAGCTTTATCAACATCGCCAGCGGTCGATTTTGTGGAGAAAGCCAGGTTGTCGTTGTACTCCTCGTGGACGCGCGTTGAATTTGGTTCGAGAGCTTTAAGCGCATCAGTCACAGCGGGCAGGGGTTCATAATCCACTTCCACCAAATCGGCTGCATCCCGGGCCACATAGCGGTCTTCGGCCACAACCACGGCAATCGCCTCACCAACGTAACGAACCGTACCTAAGGCCAGAACGGGGTGCGGCGGAACTCTAAGATCGGGGATTTGCGCCGCGCAAGGGACCGAGCCCACTTTTCCCTTCAGCTCTTCTCCAGTCACGACGGCAAGGACGCCGGATACCTTGCGAGCGTGGGAAACATCGATCGATTTGATTCTGGCATGCGCATAAACACTTCTCACAATTGCCACGTGCACCAAGCCCACGAGCTTAATGTCATCCACATACGTGGAGGAACCCGTGATGAGTCGTGGATCCTCTCTGCGCTTGGTGCGGGTTCCGACGTATTGAGTTACAGCCATGATGCTCCTCCAAAAATTCCCCCTTGAGCGGGGCAACAGCCTTCAGGCTGCGGGGGGGTGTCTCTAGGGGACATCCCCCTGCACCCCCTTCAAAGGGGGAATCCTTTTTTTGCAACGCGCCAAGTTGCTGAATTCATCCCTTTTTTGCTGCATACTGAATCGCTTCCACAATATGTTGGTATCCTGTGCAGCGACACAGATTGCCTTCGATACCGTGGCGGATTTCCTCTTCACTCGGATGCGGTTGCCGTTCTAACAACTGCGTTCCGGCCATGATCATGCCAGGTGTGCAAAAGCCACACTGCAGCCCGTGCTGTTCCCAGAAACCCTCCTGCATCGGATGCAGCTTATCGTCTTTCGAAAGTCCCTCGATGGTCGCGACACTCGAGCCGTTGGCCTGAACCGCAAGGACAGTACAAGACTTCACTGCGGCTCCATCCAGCAATACCGTGCACGCTCCACAGAGAGTGGTTTCACAGCCAATATGTGTGCCAGTCAACCCCAAGACTTCACGTAAATAATGCACCAGCAACATTCTGGGTTCGACATCCGACCGACGGGATACGCCGTTCACAGTGAGCTCTATTTTCACAGCAAGATTCCTCCTTGAGCTTCTCGGGAAACTAAATGTGTCCCGATATTCAAATCATTCAAGGAAAGTCATTTCAATTAGGCTTTTTGTTCGTGAGCTGGAGAATCGGACCTGGGGGTGATATCAAATCTCTCAATAATGGGCGGTAACATAGCACATTGGAAAAGAAACGGGAACGTGTTTTTTTGAGAGTAAGTATGCTAAGCTCCAAACGGTCGTCACGAGTTCCGGGAGTCCTCGTCGCGAGGGAACGGTGAAGGAATAGCAGTAACGATAATCCTTCACTGCTGCTGCATTGGGGCGACAACAAAACCCCTAAATCCTCCTTTAAAAAAACGGGGATCTCAGCAAAGTGCCGAACGGAGCCTGCAGTTCGCTCGATTTCTCCTGTCTCCAGATCATGCGGAACGCCACAGCTGATTCTCTCGTCGTTCCCGAGATGCCTTGTCTCAAAGGAGAGACTCTTGCCTGATATTGCCGGATTTGGTTTGTACATGGTCGTCTTTCTCTTTTCGTTAAGTCTCCACGAGGCCGCTCACGCCTGGACTGCGGAGCGATTTGGAGATCCGACGGGACGCTACTTGGGTAGAATTACTTTGAATCCTCTACCTCACATAGATATTTTTGGCACCTTGATTTTTCCCGCACTCGGTTTTTTTACCGGAGCCACGATGTTCGGCTGGGCTAAACCCGTCCCATGGAACCCGCGCCATGTCAAGGATCGCCGCCGAGCGGACATCTGGATATCAGCAGCTGGCCCCATCAGCAACATTTTGGCTCTGATCGGCTTTGTGATCCTCCTCAAGATTTTTCACGTTTACTTTACTGGTGCCGGGGAGATACGCGGGACAATCCTTGAACCTGTCTATCACATGTGCATGTTCGGTGCGCAGTTGAATATTACTCTGGCGGTCTTCAATCTCATCCCTGTTCCACCGCTGGACGGAAGTTGGATTCTCCCTCACTTCTTGCCTTACAATCTGGCTCAGAGTTATGAGCAGCTGCGCCCCTACGGATTTTTCATTTTGTTGATCTGCCTCTATCTGGGCATCTTCAGCGTGGTGCTCGCTCCATTTTGGAATTTGGTGAGGGTGATCATTCATAGTTAGTTACCTCCGTCATATCAGGACAAGAATTTTTTCCGCGTTCTTCGGTAGCCATGGTTAATTCGTTTTGTAATTAACCGTGGGCATTTCCAGGAACCACGGATTGCCCACGATTACCGCAAAAAGCGCGTCAATCGTGGCTCCCCTGGGAGGTGTTCTTCGAATCTCCCTGATTCCATTTCTGGACCGAGACAGATGATCCGCATCAAGCACATTAACGCTTTCACGACCCAGCCCTTTCTCGGAAACCCGGCCGCGGTGGTGACAAGGGCAGACGCTTTGACTGAAGATCAAATGCAGAAGATCGCGCGCGAGATGAACTTGGCCGAAACGGCGTTTGTCCTGAAACCCTCCAGGCCTGCAGCCGACCTTAGGCTCCGTTGGTTTACTCCAACGACAGAGGTCAGTTTTTGTGGCCATGCGACCATTGCGAGTTTTCACGCCTTGGCTGGGGAGCGGCGGTTGCGCATGGCACAACCCGGACAATATTCGTTTAAGCTAGAAACCCGCTCCGGTATCCTGCCGGTCTGTGTCATGAAGGCTTCTTCCCAGAAGGCCTGGGTCCAGGTGCAGCTGCCACCAACGCGCTTTTCTTCCTACCGAGGTCCGCTCGTCCAGATTCTTAAAGCGTT
>JACXTT010011251.1_pt1 | contig 11988 bp, 11 predicted proteins | sample 9270951 | NCBI WGS metagenome assembly JACXTT01 (sample SAMN15532306, study PRJNA645909) | rock metagenome | isolation source: weathered quartz diorite | place: Puerto Rico | collected 2017-06-21 | reverse complement strand
ACCGCGATCCAGGGCCAGGACTTCTTCTTCCGCAAGATCGTCAAGGACCAGGCCAAGGCGCTCGGCTACCTCAACAACGAGATCGACGCCTTCATCAAGAGCGAGGCCGGCAACGGTCGTCTCAAGGTCGAGCGCGAACTGCTCGCCAAGGCGCTCGAGGACGGTGGCGCGCTGACGACCCACCTGATCACGACGCTGATGAGCGCCGACGAGTCGGCCGAGGGCGGCAACATCAAGAACATCTACAAGGTCGGGCTGAACACCTCCCGCCTGCTGATGGTCCTCGGTGACGTCGTCTGCGCCTGGCTGCTGCTGCGTGGCGCTGACGTCGCCCTGCAGAAGCTGTCCGGTGAGGTCTCGGCCGCGGACAAGGCGTTCTACGAGGGCAAGGTCGCGGCGGCGCAGTTCTTCGCGCGGACCAACCTCCCGAAGCTCACCGCCGAGCTGGCGATTGCCGAGGCGACCGACCTCTCGATCATGGAGCTCGACGAAGCCGCGTTCTGATCAGCACGGCCTGATACGAAGCGTTACTGGGTTTCGACAGGCTCAACCACCGGTGGTTGAGCCTGTCGAAACCCTTTCGTCGTTCTGGGTCAAGACTGGGAGCAGGTCGGGGCGCTTCGCGGTGCGACCTGTGCCCGGACCGACACCCCGGAGCTGACGGACCAGGAACGGCGCCACGAACGTCGCCACCCACCACGCATCACGGCGTACGACGTCGAGCCGGGACGGGCGCACCAGGCCGGCCGTGGCCCAGCTGTGGTCGCTGCCCGGCAGGTCGAGCAGCTCGGCCATCCCGGCCGCGATCCTCGCGTGACCCTCGCTACTGCCGTGGATCCGGTCGTGGCTCCACATCGCCGGGTCGGCACTGAGGTCGAGGCTGAACAGATCGAGCACCTCGACGTCCTGCCGCGCGGCCGCCTCGCCCAGACGGTCGTTGAGCTCGACCTGTCGCGGTCGCAGCCAGCCCATCACGGGAAGCATCAGCGCCACGTCGGGAAAGCTGGTGGTCAGCACCCGGCACCCGGTCGCGCGCAGCGCGGCGAAGGCCTGCTCCACCTGGTCGACCGTCTCGTCGAGGCTGTAGTCGTGGCGCAGCAGGTCGTTCATGCCCACGATGACACTGGCCAGATCAGGCTGGAGCTCCAGCGCTGCGGGCAGCTGGACGTCGAGCACGTGCCGGGCACGGCAGCCTCGAACGGCGAGGTTGGCATAGGCGATCTCGGGACTGGTGGTCGTGGCCAGGTCCAGGGCGAACCGGTCCGCCCACCCGCGCAAGCCGGTGGCTTCGTCGCCGTCGTGCAGACCTTCGGTCTGGCTGTCGCCGAGGGCGACGAACCGCCGGTATGCCGTTGCCATGTGCTCGACCGTACCCGGAGGCGCCTCCGGTTCGGCACCGGAATTCACGCGTGCAGGTCGACCAGTTCACGCACCGGTGCCGGCAACACGCGGATCAGGTCCGGACGCTTCGGCACCCTGCCCGCGCCGGCACCCTTGCCGCGCATCTGCCGGATCAGGAACGGCGTCACGAACGTCGCGATCCACCACAGGTCCAGGCCGACCTCACGCGGCTCGCGCAGCCCGGGGTGCTCGGTTTCCCTCCAGAGGTGGTTCGAGCCCGGCAGCTCCATCAGCTCGGCCATCCCGGCCGCGATCCGGGCGTGACCCTCGCTGCTGCCGTGGATCCGGTCGTGGCTCCACATCCGCGGATCGCCCATCAGCGCCATCCCGCGCAGCTCGAGGACCTCGACACCCTGCCGCTTGGCGGCGGCGATCAGCCCCTCGTTCAGCTTGTCCTGGCGGGCGTGCAGCCACGACAGGACCGGGAGCAGCTGGCCGAGATCAGGGAAGGTCATCGTCAGCACCCGGCACCCGCTGGAGGTCAGGGCGGCGTACACGGTCTCCATCTGTTCGACCGTCTGCCCGAGGTCGTAGTTGTGCCGGAACAGGTCGTTCATGCCGGCCGAGACGACCGCGAGATCCGGACGCATCGCCAGCGCCACCGGGAGCTGTCGTTCGAGCACGTGGTGCGAGCGGTACCCGCGCACCGCAAGGTTCGCGTACGCGAGATCAGGGCTGGTGCTCGAGGCGAGCATCTCCGCGAGGCGGTCGGCCCAGCCGCGGAATCCGCTGACCTCGTCGCCGTCGTTGAGACCTTCGGTCTGGGAATCCCCGAGTGCCACGAACCGCCGGTACGCGCGTGCCATGGCTCTGAAATTATCGACACGCCGTCGTGATCAGGTGGGCTGCACGGGAGTGTTGGGTGAACACCGCCTGACAATCCAGAGTCCTCCTACGGGCGGAAGCGCGACTGCGAACCTGCCTCTAGGCTGCCCCCATGACCGATGAATCCCGCCTGGCCGCCTACGTCGACACGTGGCGGGAGGCGATTGCCGAATTCGTCGCGCTGGCGCGCGAGGTCCCCAAGGACCAGTGGGACACCCCCACCGACCTCGACGGCTGGAGCGTGAAGGACAACGTCGCGCACACCGCCCACCTCGAGGGCGTCCTGGCCGGTACGCCGGAGGACTCGGTCCAGGTTGCCGAGGCGCCGCACATCAAGAGCCTGACCGGTTACTACACCGAGTCCGGCGTACTGGCTCGGCGCGGGCGGCCGATGGCTGACCTCGCCGACGAGATCGAGCAGGCCGCAGCAACCCGGTCCGCCGAGCTGGACGCCAACCCGCCGGTCGACGGCGCGGAGATGCCACCTCGGACCCCGGGCGGTGTCCCCTGGAACAACGAGACGCTGCTGGGCAACCGACCGCTCGACGTCTGGATGCACGAGCAGGACATCCGCCGCGCCATCGGCCGCCCGGGCGGGTACGACGGTGCACCGGCGCACCACGCGATCACCCGGCTCGCGGGCGGCCTGCCGATGGTGGTGGGCAAGCGGGTCGGACCGCCGGCGGGCACCAGCGTGCGGATCGACCTACCGGAGGCAGCACTGAGCTGGGGGGTGGCGATCGGTGACGACGGCCGGGCCGCGTCCGTCGACGGCCTCACCGATCCGACTGTGCTGATCACCCTGTCTGCCGAGGACTTCGTCGTCCTGGCCGGCGGTCGGCGTCCGGTCGAGCAGACCTCGCCGGTCTTCGCCGGCGACGCCGAGCTCGGCCGGTCCGTGCTGGCCAACCTGGGAGTCACCCCGTGAGCCCTTCGGTGAGCGCACGCTGGACGCTGGCCGACATGCCGGACCTGACCGGCAAACGCGCGCTGGTCACCGGCGTCACGGCAGGACTCGGCACCTCCACGGCTCTCGAGCTCGCCCGTGCCGGGGCCGAGGTGATCCTGGTCGCGCGATCGGACGACAAGCTTGCGGCCACCACTGCTCAGCTGCTTGCCGAGGTTCCCGGCGCGGCGCTGCAGAGCGTCCGGGTCGACCTGGCCGACCTGGCCTCGGTACGCCGCGGCGCCGCAGAAGCCGCCGAGCTCGGCCCGATCGACCTCCTGATCAACAACGCCGGCGTGATGGCCCTGCCCTACTCGCGCACCGTCGATGGTTTCGAGATGCAGTTCGGCACCAACCACCTCGGACCGTTCCTGCTCACCGGCCTGTTGCTGCCCCGGGTGCTCGAGTCGGGCGACGGGCGCATCGTGGCCGTGGCCTCGCAGGCGCACCGGTTCGCGCGCCGGGTGCCCCTCGGCGACCCCCGCACGCTCACCCGGCGCTACTCGCGGTGGGGCAGCTATGCGGAGTCCAAGCTCTCCAACCTGATGTTCACCTACGAGCTCGACCGTCGTCTCAAGGCTGCTGGCGCTCCCGCGAAAGCGCTGGCCGCGCACCCCGGCTACTCGGCCACCGAGCTGGTCGGCAAGACCGGCGGGATCGGTGGTCCGATCATGGTGGCCGCGACCAAGGTGATCGGCCAGCCCGCCGAGTTCGGTGCGTTGCCGACCCTGATGGCCGCGGTCGCCGACCTGCCCGGATCCACCTACGTGGGACCGCGCAGCCCCGGCCAGATGAGCGGCCTGCCCAAGATCGTGCAACCGCGACGCGGCCTCGTCCGGGACGCCGACGCCCAGGCCAGGCTGTGGGCGCTGAGCGAGGACGCCACCGGGATCCGCTACCCGTGAGCCCGCTCCTGCGCCCGATCGGTGCGGCCGACCGGGACGCCGTACTGGCCTGGAATGCGGAGCACGTCGAGCTGCTCTCGCCGCTGGACGAGGACGGCCTGGATCAGCTGCTCGCGCACGCCGATCAGGGCCTCGTGATCAGTCACGACGGGACCGACGTCGGGTTCGTGATCACCTTCGCAGCGGGGTCCGGTTACGACTCCCCCAACTACCGCTGGTTCTCCGACCGGCACGACGCGTTCGGGTACCTCGACCGGATCGTCGTGGCGAGCTCGGTACGCCGTTCCGGCGTCGCGACGAGGGTGTACGACGCGCTCGAGGAGCACGCCCGCAGCCTCGGCGACGTGATGTGCCTGGAGGTGAACCTCGAGCCGCCGAACGAGGCGTCGCTGGCGTTCCACGCCGCCCGCGGCTACGCCGAGGTCGGGCGGCAGGTTGCCCACGGCCACGTGGTCGCTCTGCTCGAGAAGGACCTCAGAGCACCAGCGTGAAGTACGCGCTGGCCGGATCGAGGGTGTAGTCCGCGAACGGGCCACACGCCGCGAACCCGTGCCGCCGGTAGAGCCGGTGGGCTGGTGCGAAGTAGTCCTGGGTCCCGGTCTCGAGGCTGAGCCGGGCATAGCTGCGCGACCGCGCCTCGCCGACGATGTGCAGCAGCACCGCGGTTCCGATCCCACGACCCCGGGCCGCCTCGGCGGTCCGCATCGACTTCACCTCGCCGTGCTCGGTGCTGAGCTGCTTCAGCGCGCCGCAGCCGAGCAGCAGCCCGTCCTCGCGCGCGGACCAGAACGTGATCGTCGCTGCCTGCAGCGCAGCGACGTCCAGGGCATGCACGCTCTCGGGCGGCGAGGTCGCGTGCATGTCCGCGAGGTGCTCGGCCAGCAATGCGGCGACATCGGGGCTGGCCGGGTCGTCAACCTCGATCTCCATCGCGCCATTCTCGCAGCGATACGATCCGCGGGTGCCCCGGCTGAGTGCTCGCGACCTGATCGACCTCGTGCTCGACGAAGGCTCGTGGACTTCCTGGGACACACCGCCGGCCTACGGCTCGATCAGCGCCAGCTACGCCGAGGAGCTCCAAGCCGCGCGCACGAAGTCGGGCGTCGACGAATCCGTCGTCACCGGCGAGGGCCGGATGCGCGGGCGCCGGGTCGCGGTGATCGCCTGCGAGTTCGGGTTCCTGGCCGGTTCGATCGGACAGGCGGCGGCCACTCGCCTGGTCGCGGGCATCGAGCGCGCCACCGCCGAAGGCATCCCGTTGCTCGCCGCGCCGGTGAGCGGCGGCACCCGGATGCAGGAGGGGACGCCGGCGTTCGTGCACATGATCGGCATCTCGGCGGCGATCGCGGCGCACAAGTCGTCCGGTCATCCGTACCTCGTCTACCTGCGCAACCCGACCACCGGTGGGGTGATGGCGTCGTGGGGATCGCTCGGCCACGTGACCATCGCCGAGCCCGGAGCACTGGTCGGGTTCCTCGGCCCGCGCGTGTTCGAGGCCCTGTACGGCGAACCCTTCCCGGCCGACGTACAGACGTCGGAGAACCTGTACGCGCACGGCATCATCGATGGCGTCGTGCCTCCCGAGGGCATCGCGGATCTGCTCGATCGCACGCTCTCGATCCTGCTGGCCCGGCCGGGCATGCCCGCACCGCAGACTCCCGACGAGCCGGTGCCTGACGTCGACACCTGGGACGCCGTGGTCCGGTCGCGCCGTCCGGACCGACCGGGCGTACGCCGCCTGCTCCGGTACGCCGCCACGGACGTCGTCCCGCTCAACGGCACCGGCCAGGGCGAGGCCGACCCCGGCCTGATGATCGCTCTGGCCCGCTTCGGCGACGCGCCCTGCGTCTTCCTCGGACAGGACCGGCGTGGCCAGACCACCGACCGGCCGATGGGGCCCGGCGCACTGCGCGAGGCCCGTCGCGGGATGCGGCTGGCCGTCGACCTCGGCATCCCGCTGCTCACGGTGATCGACACCCCGGGCGCGGCCCTCAGCCCGGAAGCGGAGGAGGGTGGGCTGGCCGGCGAGATCGCCCGCAGCCTGGCCGAGCTGGTCACGCTGGCGGCGCCCACCCTGTGCCTGATGCTCGGGCAGGGCAACGGTGGCGGGGCGCTAGCGCTGCTGCCGGCGGACCGGGTGATCGCAGCCCAGCACGCCTGGCTCTCGCCCTTGCCCCCCGAAGGCGCCAGCGCGATCGTCCACCGCGACACCGAGCACGCCCCCGAGATGGCGCGCGCCCAGCGGATCCGGGCCAGCGATCTGGCGCAGGTCGGCGTCGTCGACCGGATCATCGCCGAGCACCCGGACGCAGCCGAGGAGGCCGAGGCGTTCTGCCGACGGGTCGGCGCCGTGCTCGAGTTCGAGCTCTCCCGCCTTTTCAGCGCAGATCCGGCCGACCTGGTCGCCGTACGGGCTCGACGGTTCGCGACCGGCATCTCCTAGCCGCTGGACACTAGAACGTGTTTCAGTTCCAATAGGGCACGTGTCTACCTACGTCGTCACTGGCGCCGCCTCCGGGATCGGCGCAGCCACCAGGGAACGCCTCGAGCGGGACGGGCACCAGGTCATCGGGATCGACCTCAAGGGCGCCGACATCGAGGTGGACCTCAGCTCGTACGACGGGCGCTACGAGGCCGTGCGGCGAGTCGTCGAGCTCGCACCCGACGGGATCGACGGCCTCGTGCCGTGCGCGGGCATCGCCGGCTACACCGGGACCGACCCTGCGCTCTTGATCTCGGTGAACTACTTCGGCGCGATCGCGCTGGCCGAGGGACTGCACCCGTCGCTGGCGAAGTCCGACGCCGCCTCCGTCGTGCTGATCGCCTCGAACTCGGTGACCTGCCAACCAGGGTGGGCCAGCGAGGGCGTGGTCGAGGCCTGCCTGGCGGGAGACGAGGACACTGCCCGCAAGCTCGCCGCCGCGCACGAAGCCGTGATGATGTACCCGGTGTCGAAGTTCGCGCTGGCCTCCTGGGCACGCCGCGAAGGGATCACCCCAGCCTGGGGTGGTGCCGGGATCCGGATCAACGCGATAGCACCCGGGTTGATCGAGACGCCGATGACCGACGCCCTGCGCAAGGATCCCGTCTTCGGCCCGTTCGCTGACGTCTACCCGAACGCCCTCGGTCGGCCCGGCAAGCCCGAGGAGGTCGCCGCACTGATCGCCTTCCTGCTCTCACCCGAATCCAGTCTGCTCGTCGGCACGATGATCCTCGTGGACGGCGGCACCGACGCGATCGTCAACACCGCACCGCCCCGCAGTACCGACGCCACCACATTCCCAGCTTGAAACAACTGAGTGAAACAACGGAGTTTGTTACTATCCCGTGTCCTCCTGACGCCTCGCCCGTTGGAGATTCCATGAAGCACCGCAAGAGCCGCCCCAGGAACCGTTCGCGCCTCGTCGCGCTCGCCGCCCTCGCGGCGCTGGCCGTCGTCGTACCGGCGCAGATCGGTGCGGCCAACGGTGCGCTGCCGATCCCGACGCTGCCGATCGGCCCCCTCACCGGAGCGTTCACCGGGTCCGCGGCGACCGCGAACCCGCTGCCGCACGAACCGATCGGTCAGAACCCGTTCCTCTCCCCCAATGGCACGAACTCGATGCACAACGACGCGTACGGCTCCAACGCCTACGAGGTCAGCGGCCCGCTCGGCCACAAGCTCGTGATGCGCTCAGCGTCGTACGGCGTCTCGGAGTGCGCCACGATGGCCTTCGACTCGCGCGGCCACATCGTCGGACTCTGCGGCGGCCTGCCCGGCTTCGCGCTCCGGCTGATCGACCCGACCACGCTGCGCACCCTCGGCCCGGACCTGAAGACGTCCTCGCGCGCGCTCTATCCGATCACCAACCCCTTCACCGACATCTGTGGCGGCACCTACTTCTCGCTCAGCCAGGACAACGTCGCGTACGTGGTCACCACGGCCCGGCAGGTGATCAAGGTGCGCGTCAACGCGAACGGCTTCACCAAGCTCGGCGCGTACGACGTCTCCACCGCGGTGCCGTCGACCGACTGCCTCGTCGCCACCCTCCCGGACTGGTCGGGGCGCACCTTCTTCGTCACCCAGGGTGGCATCGTCGGTGACATCGACCCGACCACCGGGGCCGTGAAGACGCTGCACCTCCCGGCGGGCGAGGGCATCTTCAACTCGATCTCCGGCGACGAGTCCGGCGCCATCTACCTCGTCACCGACCACAAGCTGTACGCCGTCGCGGCTGATGCCACTGGCGACCCGGTGATCCGCTGGTCGGCGGCGTACGACCGCGGCTCGGTGCAGAAGCCCGGCCAGCTCTCGCAAGGGTCGGGCACGACCCCGACGCTGATCGGCCAGCACATCGTCGCGATCACCGACAACGCCGACCCGCGGATGCACGTGCAGTTCTACCAGCGCGACGGCGCCAACGCGGGCCAGCTGATCTGCCAGGCGCCGGTCTTCGGCGCGGGCGCCTCGGACACCGAGAACAGCCTCGCCTACGCGGGCGGTACGGGCGGCGAGGCGTCGGTGATCGTCGAGAACAACTACGGCTACAAGGGCGTCCAGAGCACCGAGCTCGGCCAGACCACGACCGGCGGGGTCGCGAAGGTGACGCTGCACGCCGATGGCACCTGCGGTGTCGACTGGACCAACCCGATCGTCTCGCCGACCCCGGTCCCGAAGGTGTCGCTGGCCAACGGCCTGCTGTACCTCTACGCGAAGCCCAAGTCGAACCCGCTCGACGACAGCTGGTACTTCAGCGCCGTCGACATCCGCACCGGCAAGACCCAGTGGATGCAGCGCACCGGCAACGGCATCCAGTGGAACAACCACTACGCCTCGATCTACGTGGGACCTGACGGTGCTGCGTACATGCCCACCTTGGCCGGTTTGATCCGGTTCAAGGACTCCTGAAAAGGGTTCCAGATCACCCTGTTTGTGCCCTGTTTTGCGCGTGACCTGCCCGTGGGCTCGTTCGTTGAACCTCGTGACGGCGCTTCGGGCCCTATCCCGGATGCGTTCTGTGGGGTGACCTTCGTCCCCCGCGTCATGCACCTGGTTCGGGGGAACAGGGCGCCTGGCGCGGGGGACGCAAGTCTTTCCGGGGCCTTGTCAGCACGAGGATCAGAAGCAGTCCGCCGCCCAGTTCGATGAGCCACCACGGGAACCCGGGGCCTCCGTGGCCGGTCAGGAACTCGGGCTTCAGCGCACCGGCGTCCTGCGTCGCCACCCGGACGCCGCGGACGAGCAGCCGGTGGGTGTTCACCCCGATCGGGGTGCACGTCACCAGCGTCACGTAGTCCTTGCCGGGAACCGCCACGAGCTCCTTGGTGCGGGACGGCAGCACCGTGCGGATCTGGTCGACCCGGTAGGTCAGCGTCTGGTCGAGCACGGTGACGGTGAATTCATCGCCGAGCTGCACGTGGTGCAGGTTGCTGAACAGCGTGGCGTTCACGATGCCCGAGTGCCCGGTGAGCACGGCATGGGTGCCCGGCCCACCGACCGGGAGCGCTGTGCCGTAGAGGTGACCGACACCCCGGTCGAGTGTCGCGGCGCCCGTGCCGTGGTAGATCGGGAGATCGAGGTTGATCGAGCGGATCGCCAGCACACCGATCATGCCGTCCGGACCGACGTCGAGGGTGTGCAGGTAGGTGTCCGCAGCGCTCCCGATCGCCGTCTCCCGTCCTCCGCCCGACGCGCTGTAGGGATCGAGCAACGGCCCGGTGGGCAGGTGCTGGTTGTAGTCGTGGGCCTGCTGGAGCAGCCTCCGGGTCTGCGCCGGAGTCATCGACTTCACCGTCTGCACGTAGCCCGACACCGTCGCCGCATGGGCGCGGTCGCTGAACCAGGCCGCAGCCGACGGGTAGAGCAGCACGCCGATCCCGGCCAGGCCGAGCACGACCACCAGGAGCCGCCGAACGGTCCACGTCCTGAGCGCCAGCACGCGGTCAGGCCGGGTGGCGACGGCGACGCGAGGCGGCCACCAGCAGCAGGCCCGCCAGCAGGAGCACGACGCCACCCACGGCGAGGATCCGCGCCGGACCACCCGTCGAAGGGAGGAAGCCGTGGCAGTGGCAGTCCGGCGGACTCACCAGCGCGAAGTCGGCGACCCTCAGGTCCACGCCCGGGACGGTGGTAGAGGCGGTCACGGTGAACTCGACCGGGGCCGGGAGCAGGCCGTACCCGCTCGGAGCCTCCACCTCGGTGAGCCAGTACGACTGGTAACCGGCGTCACCCGGGGCAATCGCAACACCGTTGGCGAAGTCCGAGTACCGCAGACCCGCGATCGTGACCTGACCCTGGGCGTTCACGCCGAACCTCGACGTACCGCCGAGCGTGATGGCGTGCACTCCTGCCTCCGCGTCAGCCTTGCTCCGGTAGACACTGAACACCGCACCCGTCAGCGGTCGGCCGCTCTGATCGGTCTTCTCCAGGGTGATCGAGCCCCACTTCGTCTCGACCGGGTTGCTCTCCACCGGTCCACCGGGCTCACCGGGCCGGACGTCGACGCTGTGCGCGTTCGGGTACAGCAGCGCGCTGTTCGCGATCTCGCCGACCGCGTTGACCACGGTGTCGACGACCACCACGACCTGGGCGGTGGGGTGTGCGGCCAGGACGGCCCGCCCAGGGCCGGTGAACACGATCGACAGCAGCTTGGTCGCAGGATCGAAGACGACGGTGTAGTCACTCCCACGGGTGATCGTGGTTCCGTCGCTGAGGCTCACCCGCGCATCCTGGACGGCGAGCTTGGGATCGAGCTTGTCGACGACCTGGTAGCCGTCGATCACGGCGACGTTCGGGATGTCTGCGGCGATCCGCCAGCTGACGACGTCGCCGAGCCTGGTCGCAGCGGAGTCATCGACGGACTTGGACACACCGTCGACCGAGTTCTTCGGATAGACGTTCACGTCGTAGAGCCACGAGCTGGAGCCGCGCGGATCGGTCAACGGGATGGAGACCAGGAACGGCGCCGAGGGCGTGGCACCGGCGGGCCACGAGGTCTCCGAGACCAGGTACAGGCCGAGAGGCAACGCCTGCACGGATGCGGTCCCGGTGGCGTCGGTGGTGACCGGGGAACCAGCCGCGGCCTGCAATCCGTAGCCGGCGGCGGCGACCGACCCGGCGGCGTCATCGGGGTTGAACGACGTGCTCAGAGCCGCGGCGTCCTGCCAGCCCTGGTTGCTGGTCAGGTTGATACCGGTCACCTGCTGGACGGTGAAGGTGACGCCGGGGACGGGCGTCAGGCCGCTCGTCCCCACCGCGGTGCCGTCGTGGGGCAGACCGGTCGGGGTGTCCGGTGCCTTGATCTTGTGGATCGTGATCGATCCGGTCGCGCTCGGATCGGGCAGTGACGGTGACGCGGCGGACGCGGCCGAGGCGAGGCCGACCAGCGCGACGCCGAAGATGGCGATCGCGAGGACGACAGCCTTGAGGCGTCCTGCGTCCGTCAGGGGCATGGTCTGCGCTTCCTTCTCGTGGGTGGAGTAATGGGGTGGCACGGGGTTGGGGGTGCCGATCCGGGCCGGATCGGCACCCCGCACCGTCACGCCTGCTGGCGCCGTCGGACCACGCTCAGCACGAGCGCGAGGCCGAGCAGCACGGCCCCGGCGATGTCGTAGTACAGGAGCCCGTGACCGCCGGTGAACGGCAGCTGGAAGCCGGCGTTGGACGGGACGTCCTTGACCGTCAGGTCCACACCGACCGTGGTCGTCGCTGCCGTGACGTCGACCTTGATCGGCTCGGCGAGGAGCTCGTACCCGGCCGGGGCCTTGACCTCAGCCAGGTAGTAGTCCCGGAAGGCCGGGTCACCCGGCGCGACCGCCGCACCGTTGGCCCAGTCGGAGTACCGCAGGCCCGAGATCGTGACCTGACCGGTGGCGTCGACGGTGAAGGTGGTCTGACCACCCAGGGTGATCGCGTTGGTGCCCGCCTTGGCA
>JACXTT010011250.1_pt1 | contig 11989 bp, 12 predicted proteins | sample 9270951 | NCBI WGS metagenome assembly JACXTT01 (sample SAMN15532306, study PRJNA645909) | rock metagenome | isolation source: weathered quartz diorite | place: Puerto Rico | collected 2017-06-21 | reverse complement strand
GTGCGGCGCGGCGCGTGTCGCGCGCGCACCGGGTTCGCGGTCGGTCGCGGCCGTCGGCAGGAGGCCGACCAGGCACGGACGGTTCTTCGCCGCGGCGTCGCTCGTCAGCTTCGGCGCCGGGTGGATCAGGAAGAGCACGGACGGCGGTGTGACGTGGACCAACAGCGGCTCGGGCATAGCGGCTGCGGTGGGACGACGAGGGCTCGCGATCGATCCGACGAACTCGTCGGTCATGTATGCGGCCTCGCCCGGCGGCGGGGTCTTCAAGAGCACGACGGGGGGTGCGAGCTGGTTCGCGTCCATGACAGGCCTCCCGTCCGGGCCGGCGGCGCAGGGCATCGTGATCGACCCGTCCACGTCGTCCACCCTCTACGTGGGGACGTATGCCGGCGTCGGCAAGAGCACCGATGCTGGCGCGACATGGAGCGTGCTCACGCAGGGGTTGAACGCGGATTACACCCATTCCGTGGCCGTCGATCCCACCAACCCGAACGTCGTGTACGCTGGCTCCGAGCGGCTCACGGTCTCGAAGAGCACCGACGGCGGCAACACATGGGCGCCGAGCGGGACCGGTCTGTACTCGTTCGCGGTCAGCGAGATCCTTCTCGACCCGACCGCGCCGTCGACCCTGTATGTGCTCGACGGCAGCGTGGGAAAGAGCACGGACGGCGGCGCCAGCTGGGTCCACGTCGCCGATGGGATCTTCGACGGGTTGACCAGGATCGCGATCGCACCGACGAATCCGTCGACGCTGTATGCGTCGAGCTTCGGGGGTGTGTACAAGACCGTCGACGGGGCGGGCTACTGGACCCTGACGAACGGCTCGCCGCTCCTCTCGTTCGCGGCGGTCGCGGTCGATCCGACGAACGATCAGGTCGCCTGGGCCGGCAGCGGCCTCGACGTCTACAAGACCACGGACGGCGGGGACACGTGGACGCCGACGTCGGTGCTGCCGTCGTTCATCGGTGGGGCGATCCGAGCCCTGGCGGTCGATCCGGCGGCCCCCGGGACCATCTACGGCGGCGTGGCAGGCGGGCTGGTCAGCGCCATCGTGTTCTCCACCGACGGCGGCGCCAGCTGGAGCATCGGCAAGTTCAGCGCCTACGTGAACGACTTCACCTTCGCCCCCGGAAGCCCCTCGCTGGTCATCGCGGGACTCAATGGCGGGCTGATCGCGAGTCGCGACGGCTTCACCTGGACCGACCTGACCACGCTCCAGCTCCCGTACACCTTGACGACATCGGTCGCTGCCACGTCGTCCACGGTCTTCGCCGGCATCCAGGGGCACTCGGTGTGGCGGCGCTCGATCGCGACCTGCACGACAGCCGCGGAGTGCGACGACAGCAACGCGTGCACCACGGACACGTGCGATCCATCCAACCCCCAGGCCGACGTGCTCGGCTGCCTCCACGCGACCGTCACCTGTGCGCCGCCCGGCGACTGCCAGACGGCCACGTGCGACCCGAACGCCGGCTGCGTCGAGAGCGCGGTGCCGAACGGAACGTCCTGCACCGACGACGGCACCGTGTGCACGACCGACACGTGCGTCGGCGGGGTGTGCACGCACGCTCCCGACGTCGTGTCGTCGTGCAAGGTGCCGACGCAGCCGAAGGGCTCGACGCTGGCGCTGAAGAACGTCGACCCGGCGAAGCCGAAGCTGACGTGGAACTGGAAGAAGGGCCAGGCGACGGCCCTCGGCGAGCTCGGAGATCCCTTCACGCCCGGGGCGAGCGACTACACCCTCTGCGGTTTCGACCGCTCCGGTCCCGGGGGAAGCTACGCGCTGCGCTTCAGCGTCGCGGCGCCCGCCGGTGGCACGTGTCCGACCAAGCCGTGCTGGGTCAACAAGTTCACGAAGGTCCGGTACAAGGACAAGGAGCGCACACCCGACGGTGCCGATACGCTCGTGCTGACGCCCGGCCCCGACGGCGCCGCGAAGATGTCGATGACCGCCAAGGGGCCGCATCTCTCGCTTCCATCGGCCGCGCTGGCCCCGGACGTCCGCGTGCAGCTCAGGCGGGACGACTTGCCGAGCGTGTGCTGGGAAGCCACCTTCGACGCGAACGTCCAGACCAATGCGGCCGGCGTGTTCAAGGCGAAGAGCGACTAGCGCGTCGACGCCAGCAGATCATCGGGCGACAGCGCGAGGAGCGAATCGACGACGAGGTCTGCGGCCGCGAAGGCCGCGCGGTCGAGCGCCGGATCGGGCACGCCCACGACCTGCATCCCGGCCGCGCGCGCGGCCGCGACGCCGGCCGGCGAGTCCTCGATCACCACGCAGCCCGACGCCGGGGCGCCGAGCGCCTCGGCCGTCACCAGGAAGATGTCGGGCGCCGGCTTGCCGCGCGCGATGCGCGGGTCGTCGCCGAGCACGACCACCGCGAAGCGCTCGAACCACTCACGGTGGCGGGTGGTCTTCAGCTCGAACAGATGGCGCGGCGAGCTGGTCGCGATTGCCTGCGGGACGCCGCGCGCGTGGAGCGCGTCGGTGAGCGCGCGGGCGCCCGGCATCGCGGCGGCCGTCGGCATCAGCGTCTCGAGGATCGCCCAGCTCTCTCGCAGGTACCCTTCCGGCGAGAGGGGCAGCGCGAGCGTCTCGACGAGGTGCCGCGCCGCCTCGAGGGCGGGGCGACCCATCATCTCGCCCTTGAGCGCCCAGTCGAAGGTCTTCCCGTAGCGGGCGAGCACCCGCTGCGTGGCCTGCGTGTACAGCCGCTCCGTGTCGAGCAGCACGCCGTCCATGTCCCAGACGACGTGCGTGGCGGGGCGCGGGAGCAGCACGACCTCCGTCTGCCAGAAACCACGGGGGGAGCCCAGCGCTGGCGGCGGCGCGATCGGGTGCGCTACAGACGCCCGCATGTACCAAGGCCTCCTCGTCGTCGACGCCGACGCGCACAAGATGGAGAACCCGGTCCTGTTCTTCGACTATCTCGACCCGGCGTTCCGCGATCGGCTGTCGTCGAAGACCGACCGCTACGGCCAGCAGCGGCTCGTGATCCACGACTGGAATCCGCGCACGCGTCGGTGCGACCTCGAACGGCCGTTCCCGCAGCCTGACGGTCCCGGGAAGGGTGCCTTCGCCGCCATCCATCCCGAGACCGCGATCGGCGGCGTCTTCAACCGCATCCGCGTCGAGCACATGGACCGCGAGGGCGTCGATGCGCAGGTGCTCTACGGCTCGATGACGCTCAGCTTCGAGGCGATCATCGATCCCGAGCTCGCCGTGGCCTGCATGCGGGCCTACAACGACTACATCGCCGACGACTGCAAGCCGTACGCGACGCGGCTCTTCCCCGCCGGCTGGGTGACGCTCGCCGACGTCGGCGAGGCGGTGACGGAGGTCGAGCGGTGCGTCGAGCAGCTCGGCATGGTGGGCGTCCACGTCGCACCGAGTCTCGCGGTGCCGCATCCCGAAGCGCCCGACGCGTTCCCCGCGGTGCGGCTGCCGAAGCATCTCGCGCATCCCGACTTCGCGCCGATCCTCGACACCGCCGCCCGGCTCGACACCGCGCTCGGCGTTCACGGCTCTCCCGGTGTCTACCTGCCGGCGGGGATCGCGGAGCAGGTCGACACCTTCATCCTGGCGCACATCTTCGGCCACCGGAACCAGATGCAGATGGCGCTCGCGACCTGCGTCTTCGAGGGCGTCTTCGACCGCTGGCCGGCGCTTCGCATGGGCTTCCTCGAAGCCGGCTGCGGCTGGCTGCCGGATCTCATCCACGCGTTTCACGAGCACTGGGAGAAGCGCATCCGCGACTTCGACCCCGACACGCGCCTCTCCATGTCGGAGTTCACGCGCGAGATGCTGCGCGAGCGCGGCGGCCGCGACGGCAAGCTGCATCTCCTCGGCAAGGCCCGGGCGATGTACGACGTCCTGGTCCACAACGAGCGCGAGCGCCGCGCGGCGAGCCGCGACGACTACGTGTTCGAGCACCGGAACCTGACGCACGACCCGACCGACTTCTTCCGTCGCGGGCAGGTCTTCGCGAGCTTCGAGTCCGACGATCCGGCGCCCGCCTACCTGCGCGAGGCGCTCGGCGAGCTGGGCGAGCGGCTCGCCTGCTTCAGCGCCGACTATGGCCACTGGGACGGCGTCCTCACCGACTGCGTGAAGAACGTCGCCGAGACCCGCGAGTATCCGCGCGAGCATCTCGCCCGTCTGCTGGCGGGCAACTGCCTCGACTTCTACGGGCCGCGCCTCACGCGTGCGCTGGGGCGCGCATGAGCGGCCCGCTCGCCGGCGTCCGCGTCCTCGACCTCGGCACGCGCATCGGTGCGCCGTTCGCGGCGACGCTGCTCGGCGATCTCGGTGCCGAGGTCATCAAGATCGAGCTGCCCGGGCAGGGCGACTTCATGCGCACCATCGGCCCGTTCGTCGACGGGTATTCGCTCTTCTGGGCGGTCGAGGGACGGAGCCGGAAGTCGGTGACGCTGGATCTCCGGAAGGCCGCCGGGCAGGCGCTGCTCAGGCGCCTGGTCGCGCTCGCCGACGTCGTGGTGGAGAACTTCCAGCCCGGCACGCTGGAAGGGTGGGGGCTCGGCTACGACGCGCTCGCGGCCGTGAATCCCGGCATCATTCTCACGCGCGTGTCGGTGTACGGGCAGGACGGCCCGTATCGCGATCGCCCCGGCCTCGACCGGAACGGGATCGCGATGGGCGGGCTCATGTACATCACCGGCTACCCCGATCGGCCGCCGGTGCGCCCCGGGCTGATCGTCTCCGATTACCTGACGGCGGTGTTCAACGCGTTCTCGATCGTGGCGGCGCTCTACGAGCGGGAGAAGCGCGCGCAGGCGAGCGGGCAGCCGGCGCGCGGGCAATGGATCGATCTGTCGCTCTACGAGTCGATCCTCCGGATCATGGAGCACACGCTGGCGGCGTACGATCGGCTGGGCGTCGTCCGCGAGCGTGAGGGCAACCGGCTCCGCAACTCGGCCCCGCTCGACAACTGGGAGACCAAGGACGGCAAGTACGTCTGCATCATCGCGGCTGGCGACGGGCTCTTCCCGCGGCTCGCGCGCGCGCTCGGCCGCGAGGATCTCCTGAAGGATCCACGCTTCACGACCATGGCACTCCGCGCCCGGCACGGCGACGAGATCAACGGTATCGTCGCCGACTGGTGCCGGCAGCGGACGTCGCGGGAGATCCAGGACGTCCTCGAGCAGCACGAGGTGCCGTTCGGCGTCGCGTACTCGGTGGCCGACATCTTCGCCGACCCGCACGTGCAGGCGCGCGGCGACATCGAGACCGTCGACGACCCGACGATCGGTCCCGTGCGCATGCAGGGCGTCTACCCGCGGTTCTCGCGCACGCCGGGCAAGGTGCAGGGCGGGGCGCCGACGCTCGGAGCGCACAACGACGAGGTCTACCGCGGGCTCCTGGGACTCACCGCCGACGAGCTGGACGCGCTCCGGCGCGACCGCGTGATCTGACGACGCGGCTGATTCAGAACGACCCCTCGAACCCCGCGAGCGGGATCACGTCGGCGCGGAGCCCGCTGTCGTTCAACGGCACGACGACGCCCGCGAAGGCGATCAGCACGTCGCGCCACACGTTGATCCGGAGCCCCGTCGTGAAGTCGAAGAAGTCTTCGCGGGTGGTCTCGATGCCGAACAGCGGCGCGTGCCCGTCCTTCGGGCAATCGAGCCCGGTCGAGGGTCCGCAGCGCGCGACGTCGAACGCGTTCGCCGGGCCGACCCGCTGCAACGCATGCCGCGCGAGCACGCTCACGCCGGCCGTGGCGCGCTCCACGAACTCGACGTCGAGGCCCGTCGCCCAGCGTCCCTCGCTGTTGCCGATGTCGGCGGCGTCGAGCGTCATGCCCGCGTTCAGGTAGCCGACGAGTGCTACGGAGGGCGCGAGCGGGAGGCGGCTCGTCATCATAGTAGAGCATCGGGGACACCTCGGTCGTGCCGGCGCCCTGGAAGTCGTCCTGGTTCCCCGTCGGCATGCGGAGCACGAGCCCTGTGGCGGCCTGCCCCCAGGGCTCGCGCGCGATGCGATACTTCGCCCGGAGGAACGTGTCGCCGATCCCGAACGCCGACTCGCGCTGGTGACACGGCTGCTGCACGCAGGGCAACGCCGCGGCGGGGGGCGCGCCCCGGATGTCGGCGCGCGCTCGCGTCTCGAACTCGCTGTAGAGCACCGGCACGGTGAGGTTGAGATCCATGTTCTCGCCGACGCCGTAGGTCGAGCTCACCGTCACCTGCTGTCGAGCACCTCCTCGCCGACCGCCGCAACGAGATGCTGGAGGACTACGACCGCCTCTACGACGCGCTGGGGGACGTCATCGAGGACGAGGGTCCCCGGCAGCCGCCGACCACGACGCCGCCGTCTCCGGGCTCCTGGCTCTTCGCCGTCGACCCGGCGTACGCTGACGAGGCCCCCCCCGCCGGCACCGACGAGGCCAGGATCCGCGCGCTGCTGGAGGACTACCGGCGGGCGTTCGAGGCCCAGGACGTCGACCGGATCGCCGCGCTCCAGCTGGAGATGACCGCGGCGCAGCGCGCCGCGCTCGCGCGCTACTTCACGAACGCCCGCGAGCTCACGGTGCGTCTCTTCGACGTCGAGGTCGTCGTGAAGGGTGACGAGGCCCTGGCGAGCTACGGCCGGGTGGATTCGTTCCGGGACGCGCGCAGCGGCGAGCAGGTGCGTCTCGAGGTGCGCCTGAACCTGCTGCTGGCGCGCCGGGGAGACACCTGGAAGATCCGCGGTCGCAGGTAGCGGAACATCGTGACGCCGGTTGTTACGCCCGATTCGATGGGAGGACCCGCGTCGGGTCCCATCGAAGGAGGGAGCCATGATGCACCTGCGACAGCTCGGGACCGTCGGCATGCTGGCCGTCGTCGTGACGGCGCTCGCCCCACCCGCGGCGCACGGAGGCCGTGGGGACACGGCGAAGGCGCTCGTCGTCTGCGCGCAACGGCGGAACGACAAGGTGATCAAGGTCCGCGCCGGCACCTGCCGCTCGAACGAGAGCGCCGTCCCGCTCGACGCGGACACGCTGCAGGGGTTCACGCCGCAGCAGCTGATCGCGGCGAAGGTCCTGCCGTCCGGCTCCGACGGAGCCAACGGGCCGAGCCTCGTCGACGGCGCCGGTCAGCTGGTGGGGTATCTCGTCCCGACCCCCACCGGCACCCGGCTGCTCCGGCCCGTCGGCGCGGGGCTCGTCGCCCTCACCGTCCAGCAGGCGACCGGAGCGCCCGCCGATCTCGCCTGGCGGAGCGAGCGAGGCCTTACGTACTTCCACCAGAGCGCCGACTGCTCGAGCCCACCGCTCCTGGCGAACGGCCTCGGATACGACCGCGTGATCCGCGACGGGCACATCCTCGTCGGCCAGGAGGGGAAGGTGGTCTACCCCGGCGACTTCGATTCCTCGAGAGCGCTCGGACTCACGGCGGTCCAGTCGTACTCGACGCCGGCGGACGACGAGACCGGGACGTGCTCCCACGACCCGGGCGACCCGGCGTCGGTGCCGGTGGCCGGCGGTCGGTGCTGCGTCTCCCTCAGCCCGTACACCGAGCTGAAGGACGTCGGACCGCTGGTGTCGGAGGATATGCCGCCCTTCGTGCAGCCGTTTCACATCGGCGGCTTCTAGGACCCGGGGCTCGGCGCTCGGTGGGACACCCTCAGACCTCCCACGTCACGGGATGCGTGGCGCCGGGGCGATAGGAGCAGAAGCGCCCCGTGCGGACGCTGAGCGAGAGGTGCTCGCCGAGCGCCGGGTCGGCCTGGCTGATCCGTGCGATCGCGTCCTTGATCCGTCTCGTCACCGCCACCCGGCAGCGCTCGGCGTTCGAGGCGGCCTCCCGATCGCGGCCGCCCAGGCCGACGGCCTCCGCGAGCGCCCCCGCGACGGCCGCGATCTCGTCGCTCGCTTGCCCGGCACGCCCGAGGTCGTCGAAGCGCTCGGCCTCCTCCAGCTCTTCACGGAGCTCGGCCAGCCGGCAACGGTAGGCCGAGCGCGCGTTGGCGTCCGCGATCGGTCCGGCGCGTCGCCGGGAGGGTGCCCCTCGGGATCGACGAGGGCCAGGTCGAGCACGTGGAAGTCTCGCGCCGGATGCCGCAACAGCGCCGCCAGGTAGCGCAGCCCTCTCGCATCCTTCAGCCGGACGACACGGCCGTCGTACTGGAGGGTCCACACGTCGCCGTCGCGCTGGAAGACGTTGGCGGGCTGGTCGGAGCACGCCTGCCACCGCTGCCGGTCGCCGCCGCGAATCTCGGCGACGAAGGCGAACCCCGCCCCGCGTGGATGTCCGAGGCGCACTGTCCCGCCGCCGTGCAGGAGCAGCGCCTCCCTGCGCGCGAGGTGGGTCGCGCCGCCAGTGAACGTGACGAGCGTCCCGTTGCGGCTGTCGTCGGTCAGATGGAACCGGCCGTCGCGGTAGTCGATGCGCCCGTGGTGCCGGGAGACCAGCCGATCGCCGACGACCAGATCGTTGTCGGCCTCGCGCCCGAAGCAGAAGGCTGGATGCTCGCGATCGACCACCCAGGTCCTGCCCTCGGTCTCGAGACGCAGACGCGTCTCGACGGCGGCGAGGTCGAAGGTCCGCTGGTTGGAGTTCCCCGACGACATGTGCCCCGGCCGGTCACTCCGCAGGGGGCGAGGCGCCGAGCTTCGCGTTTCCGGATCCGCAGCCGTCGCCGATCCTGAGCGTCATGCTCCAGGCGGCGTCGGTCAGCTGCGCGAGGTTGGCGCGGACGGTCGTCACGCGGACCGCGACCGCTCCGGTCGGCAGCAAGCGCACGAACGTCTCGGGGAGACCGCGCGTGGCGGGAGTGCCGCGCGGGCGGAAGCGGTAGGTCCCGGCGGACTTGGTCCAGAACTGGTGCCCGATCGTCCCGCAGACGAGCACCTTCTTGCCGGCGCGCACCAAGACCCCGACGTCGTCGAGGAGCGGGTTCGGCTCCCTGAGGGCGCCGGGAGGGAAGCGGGCGTTCACGGTCAGCTGGTCGCCGTTCACCTCGACGGTGCCGCTCTCGAGCGCGGCAACATGCGGGCAGCAGTGCGGGTCCTCGTCGTCGACGCGACCGTTCGCGTCGTCGTCGACGCAGTTGCCACAGATCTCAGTCGCGAGGACAGTCGCGGACGGGGTCGGCCCGGGCGGGCGTGCCGGCCGGTGGTGGCAGCCGGCCGAGAGGACGGTGGCGAGCACCGCGCAGGCGAGCAGTCGAGTCATGCGAGGATCCTTTCGCGGAGCGCGCGCTTCAGTATCTTCCCGCTGGCGGTGCGAGGGAAGTCGGTCACGAACTCGAGCCGCTCCGGGAGCTTCCGCCGCGACAGGCCGCAGGCGGCGAGATAACTCGCGACGTCGGTGAGGGTAGGGGCGACGGCGTCCGGGCGGAGCCGGAGGACCGCGCACGCGACCTCCCCCGCGACCGGATCGGGCACGCCGATGACAGCGACCTCCGCAACCGCTGGGTGTGCGGCGAGGAGGTCCTCCAGCTCCCGCGCGCTGATGTTCTCGCCCTTGCGGATGATGATGTCCTTCTTCCGTCCGGTGACGCGGAGGTATCCCTCCACGTCGACGGTCCCGAGGTCGCCGGTGCGGAACCACCCGTCGGGGGTGAAGGCGTCGGCGTCGAGCGCGGGGTCGAGGTAGCCCAAGAAGCACTCCGGGCCGCGTGCCAGGATCTCCCCCTCGACGCCCGCGGCGACCGGCGCGCCGTCGTCGTCGACGAGCCGGATCTCCACCGCGCCGATCGGCCGCCCCTCGCTGTCGATCCGCCGGGCGGGCGGGTCGTCGGGGCCGGTGGTCGAGACGGTCGGGAACTCCGACGACCCGTAGACGCGCTTGGCGACGCACCCCAGGCGGGCGGCGGCGTCACGAACCAGCGTGGGGTCGACGTCGGCGCCGCCGCAGGAGAAGAGACGGAGCGAGCCCGTGTCGTGCCGCCCGAGGTCGCGTGACCCCGCGAGATCGCGGAGGAAGGTCGGGGCGCCCACCATGTAGGTGACGCGCTCGGCCGCGATCAGGGCGACGGCCTGGTCGGCGTTCCAGCGATCCATCAGGACCGCGCCGGTGCCGAGGGCCGCCGGGACGAGCACGGCGTGCATGAAGCCGGAGATATGAGTCAGTGGCGAAGGCATGAGGACGCGGTCGCCCGGGCCGAGCCCGTGCACGGGCCCCAGGCTCCGAGCCTCGGCGAGGAGCGTGTCGTGCGAGTGGAGCACCCCCTTCGGATCGGCGGTGGTGCCGGAGGTATAGAGGAGGAGCGCGATCGCCCCGGCGTCGGCGGCGGCGGGGGCCGCCGGGCGTGCACTCAGGAGCGAATCGTACGCCAGTCCCCCGGCCGGGGGAGCGTCCCGCACCGTCACGACGTGCGCCAGGGCGGGCAGCGACGGCCGCAGCTCGTCGACAAGCGTGCGATGGTCGCAGTCGCGCAGCCGGCCGGGAATGAAGAGCACCCGCGCCGACGACTGCGCGAGGATGAACCCCAGCTCGCGCTGCCGATAGATCGGCAGTACCGGGTTCGCGACCGCGCCCACGCGCGCAATCGCGAGGAAGGCGACGATCGTCTCGCGCCAGTTCGGGAGCTGCACGGCCACGACGTCCCCCGGTGCGACACCCAGATCGACGAGCGCGGCCGCGAGTCGCTCGGCGTCGGTGCCGAGCGACTCGAACGTCATTCGAATACCGCCGTCGACGACCGCGATCGTGCCGGGTGCGCGCGCGGTCGTCGCTGCGAACGCCTGCCAGACGGTCTCGCCGCGCCAGTGTCCCGCGCTCCGCCAGGCGTCCGCGAGTGCCGGCAGGCGTGTCGGAGCGACCACGCGCACGTCACTCGGTATGTCGGAGCGGTCGCGCGCGCGTCAAGTGAGACGACTGACGCGCCGTCCTGTTGACGCCGGGGCCCGCGGCTGTGTATGCCCGCCCCGATGTTGCGTACCGAGCGGTCCGCCGGCGCGCCCCGACGGGTGCGCTCGATGCCGGCATTCGTGGCTGCGGCGTTCGTCCTGATCGGGTCCGTCGCACACGGTGCCGCCATCCGCGACAACCTCTACGGCGTGAAGGCGATGAACGCTTCCGAGGCGTGGGCGGTCGGCAACTTCGGCTCGATCTACCACACGACCGACGGCGGCAAGACCTGGGACAGCCGTGAGAGCGGTACGCGCAGCCCGCTCTTCAGCATCGACTTCTCCGACGGGAAGAACGGCTGGATCGTCGGCCGGACGGCGATCATCCTCCACACCGCCGACGGTGGCGGCTCGTGGAAGCCGCAGAAGGCGGCGGTCCCGACCGAGAAGCACCTCTTCAAGGTGAAGGCGGTCGACACCAACACGGTCTGGGCGGTCGGAGACTTCGGCGCCATGACCGTGACCCACGACGGCAAGACGTGGGAGGACCGCTCGCTCACCGAGGACGTCGTGCTCTACGACATCTCCTTCCCCGACACGCAGCACGGCTACGTGTGCGGGGAGTTCGGCACGGTGCTCGCCACCAGCGACGGGGGGATCACCTGGCGGAAGCAGAGCGTCGGCACGGACAAGACGCTCTTCGGCGTGGCCTTCACGACCGCGCTGAACGGCTGGGCGGTCGGCATCGACGGCCTGATCGTGCGCACGCGTGACGGCGGTCACAGCTGGTCCGTCCAGCGCGGCACGCCGCAGCACGAAGCGATCGAGGACCTGGGTTTCCTGGAGGCGCTCCGGAACCCCGGGCTCTACGAAATCTCGATGACGGGGAAGACTGGGATCGTCGTCGGTGACACCGGCATCCTGCTGGTGACGCACGACGGCGGTGAGACGTGGACACGACGCGAGCTGCCCGACAAGGACCGGCTCGTGTGGATGCGGGACGTGAGCCTCGCCCCGGGCAGCCGGGGCTTCGCGGTCGGCGCTTCGGGGTTTTCCGCGCGAGTCGAGGGCGAGCGGGTCATCCTCCCGCAGGGGGGCGAGGCGGCCGCGGTCGCCACGCCCTGAGCGCAAAGCGTAGACATGCTACCGCGTAAGACGATCGAGGCGTACCTCTTTTTCCTCCTGCGACA
>JACXTT010011249.1_pt1 | contig 11989 bp, 9 predicted proteins | sample 9270951 | NCBI WGS metagenome assembly JACXTT01 (sample SAMN15532306, study PRJNA645909) | rock metagenome | isolation source: weathered quartz diorite | place: Puerto Rico | collected 2017-06-21 | reverse complement strand
CATTTCTGGCCGCCAGCCAGGCACTAGTCGCCTGGGCCCATTTTCGGTCGCGCGTGGCGATTGGGCGACGATCGATCCCTTCTGCCGTTTTCTCCGGCATCATTCGTTGCATTGAATCCCATCTCCCGGTCCCGCGAACAATAACCACATGAACGCTCGCGAGCCTACCCGGTCCGTGACCATTTTGTCACTCACTGCCTGACGAGTCCCGGTTATATCGGCCAACTAACCACGCCAGGGATTTCATAGTCTCTTTGTCGGACGGCACACTATATCGGCGACGCTCGGGGCGTATTTGAGCAGACAAGTTCGATTTGTTATGTAGAACTCGATGCCATGAGGGTCGCACGCATGGCGTCGTTCATCTTCCTGTTGTCGGCAACCATTCGCGCGCAGGATTTTCTTTCTCCTGATCTGCTGTCGGAACGAACGATAGCGCTGATTGAGCGCAATGATTCTGATTCGAAAGACGCGGCCTCAGACGGTGAGAGCCAACCGCTTGAGCATCAGGACTGGCTTTTTCATCTGCAAGGAACGGAGATCGCTCAGGGCCAGCCCAGTTTTCACTCCCCTTACGCTGGAGTCAACAGCCTGAGATCCGACGATACATTTAAGCAATCATCATCCCTGGATATTTACTTAGGCGCTCATCTTTGGTCGGGCGGTGAGATTTATTTTAATCCGGAATACTATCAAGGGTTTGGTTTAAGTAATACTCATGGAATCGCCGCGTTTCCCAATGCGGAGAATTATAAGGTCGGCCAAAAGTACGGAGATATTTTCAATGGTCATTTATTTCTTCGGCAAACCTTTGGTTTCGGAGGCGAGCAGGACGAAGTTCCGGGAGATCAGTTGCAACTAGCCGAACGAGCCGATATCTCGCGGCTAACATTTACGCTCGGCCGCCTAAGCGTTGGTGATCAGTTTGATACAAACGTGTACGCACACAGCGCGCGCACTCAGTTCCTAAATTGGGTGCTCAACGATAACGGAGCCTTTGATTACGCCGCCGACTCTCTCGGTGTTATTGAAGGCGCAACGGCTGAACTCAATCAAAAAACGTGGACGTTGCGATATGGTTGGTTCGACGTGCCACGCGTATCGAACGGGCTGGCGAAGGATGGACATTTTTTAAGAGCCTGGCAGCAAGTAATGGAATTCGAGCAACGTTATTCGATCGGCGAACATCCAGGAAAGGTGCGACTGCTTGGTTGGCTTGAACGTGCCCATATGGGGAGCTATCGCGAAACGCTGAACGATCCTTCTTTGATGGAGGACATCACACAAACGCGACGCTATCGTTACCAATACGGCTTCGGTCTAAGTGCCGAACAAGAAATTGCCGAGGATTTGGGCGCGTTTCTTCGCGTTAGCTGGCGGGATGGACAATCGGAAGTCTGGCAGTTTACGGATGTCGATCGAAGTCTCTCCACCGGGCTGCAGCTCAAAGGTACTCGCTGGAATCGTTCGGACGATAGTGTGGGCCTGGCCGGGATCGTCGATGGCCTGAGCCAAGCGCACCACGACTTTCTCTCGGCTGGTGGTCTCGGTCCGCTTATCGGAGATGGTAAACTGCCGAACTATTCCCCGGAAGCTGTTATTGAAATGTATTACGATGCAGCTGTAACAAGATATGTTCATTTAGCGATTGATTACCAGTTTGTCGCTAAGCCCGGCTACAATGCTGCCCGCGGTCCGGTGAATATCTTCGCGAGTCGATTTCACTTCCAGTTCTAGCACTGGTCTGTTCGAGGGTTTGTGGCAAAGTTTTTCTCACGGATGACTGAAGAACAAACAGTTTTAAGGCTCCGCGCGTTTATGCACATTCGTTTTCATTTTGACCGGGTGGCGCAGTTTCTGGCGCACCGCTCCCGGCTCTGGACAACGTCGGTGAGCCTTCTCCTTCTGACCGTCGTTGGGGTGGTGGATTACCAGACGGGGTTCGAACGGTCCTGGCTCGTGTTTTATTTGCTGCCGGTTGCACTCGGAACATGGTTTGTAGGCTGGCGCTTCGGGGTGATCCTTTGCGCCTTGAGCGTAACCGTGTGGATAGTAGGAGACGTCGAAGCGGGGGCTGTTTACTCCAGCCCCTCTGTTCCGATTTGGAATGCGAGCATTGCGATCACATCTTTTCTCATCGTCGTGTCGCTGTTGCATCGTTTGCACTCATTGCTCAACCAATTGGAAGATCGGATACGACAAGGCACAGCAGCTTTACGGCAGGAGATGAAAATGCGGCAGCGGCTCGAGAAGGACGTAACGGAAGCTGCCGAGCGCGAGAGTCAGCGCATCGGCCACGAGCTTCACGACAGTCTGGGCCAGCATCTCACTGGCACTGCTCTCGCCTTGCAGGTACTGAGCGGCAAACTTGCGACCCAATCCTCGCCTTGCTCGAAAGATGTCGACCAAGCAGTTGAGTTGGTTGAACAGGGAATTGATCTGACGCGAAAGATCGCCAAGGGTCTTTTTCCTTTGGAACTGGAAGGCGAAGGTTTGGCGGCTGCCCTGTTGGAGCTTTCCAGAGTCACGGCACAAAATCACCGAGTGGCTTGCGAATCGAAATGCGATTCATCGGTTCGACTATCTGATTCGACCACCGCGACCCATTTGTATCGCATTGCCCAAGAAGCTGTCATTAACGCGGTCAAACACGGCCATGTGAGCCGAATCGTGATTGAACTCTCACGCCTAGATAACAAGCTTACGCTCGCTGTTAAGGACGATGGCATCGGTTTACCGGCAACGTTACCCAAGAACCGCGGAATCGGTTTGCGGATCATGTCCAGCCGAGCCGGGATGATTGGCGGAACCCTTTCGGTCAGGAATCAGGCCGAGGGTGGGACGATCGTTACCTGCGATTTACCGCTCGTGAACAACGGATCGACAACCAATTGATTGTCTTGAGCAAAGAAGTTTCCAAAGCCACGAAACAGAAAACGCGGATCTTCCTCGTGGACGATCATCCGCTCGTGCGTGAATGGCTTACGAACTTGATTAACGAACAAGGGGATCTCGCGGTATGCGGCCAGGCAGAGAACGCCGCGCAAGCGCTCGCGGGAGTCGCGGCGACGGCACCCAATTTGGTCATCGTCGATATCTCACTAAACGCCGCGTCGGGCCTGGAATTGCTAAAGGACCTTCGCATTCAACATCCTTCTGTCGCGCCCCTTGTGTTGTCGATGCATGAAGAAGAACTTTACGCCGAACGTGCCATGCGAGCGGGCGCGCGGGGTTATGTCAGAAAGAGGGAGACGAGCAAGAATATTCTCGCGGCGATTCGGCGGGTCTTGGAAGGAGGCATTTATGTCAGCGAGAAACTTTCCAACGTGATGGCGTTGAAGTTTCTCAAAGGACAGGAGGCGGTCGGTGTCGCCGCATCACGCGTGACACAATTGAGTGACCGCGAACTGGAAGTGTTCCGTATGTTAGGCCAAGGACGCACCACGTCGCAGATCGCGGATACGCTTCATCTCAGCTTGAAAACTGTTCAGGCGTATTGCGTCCGGGCAAAGGAGAAGCTTGGGCTCGCGACGGCAGCGGAACTCGTGCGAGAAGCCATTCTCTGGGAAGAAAGCGCGCACCTGAGATAAAGCGAAAGTAGCTTTCGATGCTGTAAGGCTTTGCCTACTATAGAAGAATAGGCATAGCCCAATAGCACTTCGGTTTCCGGAACGCTAAATGTCATTTCTCGCCGCAAGCATGCGGACGATCGGCAATGCGCAACCTGAGGCTAAGATCGCTGAATGCACGCACAGCTACCGTCGCTGTGCTGATTAGCACCCTTGTTATCGCTAGCATGCGAGGAGGTTCTGCCGGTTCGGCTCCTTCCAGCCAACCGACCGAAGCCAGTGTTGAACTGCAACCAAGCCAACTGCCCACGATCAAGATCCAACCCGTGGAAAGCTATCGGTTTTCTATTGAGAAGAAGGGGATCGGTAACATTGATTTCGATAACAGGCTGTATTTTGATAATACCCTTTCTGTCCAAGTCTTCCCGCCCCGGGAAGGAAGGATCGTTAAAACTCTCGCGGAGCTTGGTGATGCGATTCAAAAGGGAGAGCCGCTCTATACCATTGCTACTCCCGATGACCCAGCCTTGGTGGTGCCCAGTCCAGTCAGCGGCCAAGTAACATCGGTGAATGCGGTGCCCGGGCTTTTTGTGCAATCGGGAAAAGCCCCGGCGCCTTACGCCGTCGCGGATGTCTCAACCAAATGGATGGTTGGAAACGTCCCGGAGAGCGATAGCCCCGCGTTCCATATTGGGCAGACAGTAAAAGTTACTGTGCTGGCCTACGCCGGGCGGGTGTTTGAAGGCAAGATAACCAAGATTTACCCGACCATTGATGCGAGCACACATCGAGTGGTGATCCGCTCCGAGGTTGCTGATCTCAAGAATGAGCTGCGTGCCGGAATGCTTGCTGAATTCGTAGTTCGCGTCCAAGACGCAGTAGAATCCATAGCTCTCCCAGCTAATGGCACGGTCCGCGAACCGGATGGCACAATGACCGCTTGGGTGACGAGCGATCGGCATCGATTTTCACAAAGAGTCATCAAGACCGGTCTGCGACAGGAGGGCAGGATTCAGGTTCTCGATGGTTTGCAGCGAGGAGAACTAGCCGTTACCGACGGCGGGATTTTCCTGAGCAATATGCTGCAAGCTCCGCCGACGGATTAGAGGCTTCCCTTTTCCGAAACGGTTTTCGTTCAAATAACGTGCTCAAGTCTGTCGTTGCGTTCTGTCTCAGCCGCCGCGCGATCGTCGTTTTCGGTTTGCTGGCGTTTGTCGTAGCCGGGTTCGCTGCTTTCAAAAAACTCAACATTGAGGCGTATCCGAACCCGACGCCCGTCATTCTGGAAATTACCGCGCAGGCGCCGGGTCTGTCTGCCGAAGAGATAGAGCGTTACTATACACGCCCGATCGAGATTGGACTCTACACAACCCCTGGAATCGATGTGATCCGCTCGACTTCCTTCTACGGGCTGTCGTTTGTCCGCGTCGTTTTCAAGTATGGCGTTGACTTTCACTTTGCTCACAGCCAGGCGGCCACCGCTATTCAGCAGAATGTGAGTCTGCCCGGCGGCTTGGTGCCCACCATCCAACAAGGCAGCACGACCGGAGAGATTTTTCGCTATCAGGTAGTTGGCCCGCCTCACTTTGGTCTAACAAATCTTCGCACCGTTCAGGATTGGATTGTTCGAAGACGACTGCTGACGATTTCCGGTATTGCTGCCATTAACAGTTGGGGCGGCACTACCAAGCAATTCCAGGTTGAGGTCGATCCATACAAACTGGAAGCCTTCAATATTACGGTGCCGCAAGTCCTAACCGCATTGGGTAATGCGAATCTCAATGTTGGCGGACGTGAAATCCGGATTGGCCAGCAGTCGATCAATATTCGCGGCGTCGGCCTGATTGACGATGGCGGCACTGATGATCTGACCCAAGGTTACAAAGTAGACGACATCGAGAACGTGGTTCTGACCCAGCAAAACGGGGTTCCCGTGCTGGTGAAGGACGTCGCGAAAGTGAACGTGGGCTATGTGCCGAGGCTCGGCATTTGCGGCCGCGACAAAGATGACGATGCGGTGGCGGCGATCGTCGTGATGAGCCGGGTCGAAAAGACCCTCAACATGCTACCGAAGGTAAAGGCCGAAATCGATAAGATGAACCATGAAGGAGCTCTCCCACCGGGAGTCAAGATTGTGCCATTTTATGATCGCGGCTCGCTCGTTGGCGTTACGACCCACACTGTTCTGCACAATCTGATTTTCGGATGCGTGCTCGTGTTCCTGATCCAGTGGATTTTCCTGGGAGATCTACGCAGTGCAATCACTGTCGGGGTGAACATTCCGTTAGCGCTGTTCTTCGCGATCATGCTGCTGGTGGTAACGGGTCAAAGCGCCAACCTTCTCTCGGTCGGCGCGGTGGACTTAGGCATCATTGTCGATTCGGCGGTGATTGTTGTTGAGAATGTCTTCCGAAATTTTCAGAGAGATTTGGAGGAAAGACAGAGCCTGTTGCAACGCCTGGCGGGCGGCTTTTATGGGCCGGACCCGACGAGGACTTCGCAATCTTCGCCTGAACAAGAATGGACCGATCGTCTGCGCCTGATCCTGATCAGCGCTATTCAAGTGGACAAGCCGGTTTTCTTTTCAGCTCTCGTCACGGTGGCCGGATTCGTACCTCTCTTCACGCTGCAGGGAGTGGAAGGACAGATTTTTGGCCCGATGGCACAGACCTACGCCTACGCGCTGGCCGGTTCGTTGATCGCCACATTTACAGTCACACCGATACTCGCGGCATTCTTTCTCCCCAAACACGTCAAGGAGACTGAGACGATTATCGTCCGCCTGTTGCACCACCTATACGATCCAGCGCTCCGATTCACTCTGAATCATCGCGTCATCGCGGTTGTGTTTGGCTTGGTCTTTCTCGCAGCGGCGGCCTTTCCGGCGATGCGAATTGGGAGCGAGTTTCTGCCCCACCTGGAAGAAGGCAATTTCTGGATTCGTGCCTCGATGCCGATGACTATATCGCTGCAGGACGGGGAGGCTGCGACGCGAAAAATGAGGCTGATTCTGCTGCGGCACCCGGAAGTGATCACTGTAATTTCGCAACATGGCCGGCCGGACGACGGCAGTGACGCCTCGCCGTTCTCAAACGTGGAACTCTTCGTACCGCTCAAGCCGTACAGCCAATGGTCGAAGGGATTGACCAAGGAAAAATTGACGGAGCAAATTCAGGAGGAGTTCCAGAACGAATTACCTGGAGTCAACTTTAACTTCTCTCAGTACATTCAAGATAACGTCGAAGAGGCAATCTCTGGGGTCAAAGGCTCTAATTCGGTCAAGATCGTCGGCGCCAATCTCGAGACATTAACGAAGTTAGCCACGCGAGTCAGGGATGAGATGAGCCACGTTCGCGGCATTGCCGACCTCGGAGTTTTTCCGGTCCTTGGACAGCCGAATCTGAACATCAAAGTGGACCGCGCCAAGGCGGCGCGTTACGGGCTAAATACGGGCGACGTGAACTCGGTCATCCAAGCGGCAATGGGTGGAGCAGTTGCGACAACGGTATTGGAAGGAGATCGACAGTTCGACTTGGCCGTCCGTTTTGCGCCGGAACACCGGGACAGTGTTGAAGAGATTCGCAATATCAAGGTGGCCTACCAGACAAGCAGCGGCACCAACAGTTACATTCCGTTGAGCGAACTGGCAACCATCACGCTCGATACCGGAGCGGCCTGGATTTACCACGAAAGCACGCAGCGCTTTATCCCGATCAAGTTCAGCGTGCGCGAGCGCGACCTCGGCAGCACCGTTGCGGAAGCGCAAGAGCGCATCGCGAAAAACATAAAACTGCCAAGCGGCTACCGCATGGTCTGGGCCGGCGAATTCGGTGACCTTCAAGAAGCCAAGCATCGGTTGGAGATTGTCGTGCCAGTTAGCTTGCTGCTCATCATTGGCTTGCTCTACTGCATGTTCAATTCGCTGCGGGAGTGTCTGCTGACGCTTTCCGGGATTCCGTTCGCCATCGCCGGCGGTGTGCTGGCTCTCTATTTCACCGGTCTGAATCTGAGCATCTCTGCCGCCATCGGTTTTGTCTCATTGTTTGGCGTGTCCGTGATGAACGCGATCCTCTTGATCACGTACTACAACCAGTCTGCGCTCCGCGGGGCAAGGCCGCTCGAGACCATGTTTCGCGCAGCTTCAACCCGCTTGCGTCCATTGATGATGATGAGCCTCTCCGCGTGCATTGGTTTGTTACCCGCGGCGATTTCAAGAGGAATTGGAAGCGAAGTGCAGCGTCCACTGGCCACGGTAATCGTCGGCGGCATGTTGGTCGGCCCGATCATGCTCCTCATCGTTGTGCCGGCGCTGAAGTTGATCTTTCTGGTCCGCGAGAAAAATCCGACGCCGCTGGTTGAGTCAAAATGAAGGGCCCTAGCTTCCTGGTCGTGATAACCTGCTGTGTCACGCTGGTGCGTTCGACATGCATTGCCGAACCATCGAACTCGGCAACGGAACAACGACTGTCAGAAAATCGCCGGAAGACGATCGATCCGAAGACCGCGTCAGTACCTGTCGATCCTCACCAGGACAAAGTGGTCAATAATCGAGCTATCGGCGCTCATGCGTCCGCTGTTCCTGCACTGACCAAGCTATCTCGTGACAATCTGCGGACTCACGGTCCAAGTCCGGCAAAAATTGGCGGTCCGGTAAACACATTCAGGAACACAGCGGCGATCAATGGAACCGGCATGAAGCGCAAGCGCTAACGAACTCAGCGATATGACCGCTCTTGGTAGTTCAATATCGAACATCAAACATCGAACATCGAACGTTCGATGGATCCTTAGGCGTTGGATGTTGGATGTTGGACGTTGGACGTTTTTTGTTTTGCTGGCCGGATGCGCCGCAGGACCGAATTTCAAAAAGCCTGCGGCTCCGGCCGCCACTGATTACACAACCACTCCACTTTCCACGACGAGCAGCGCAACAAACGTTACCGGTGGCGAGGCGCAACACTTCATCCGAAAAATCGACATCCCGGGAGAGTGGTGGGCAGCGTTTCACTCGCAGCCGCTCAACGATTTGATCGAGCACTCGCTCAAAGCCAATCCCGACATCAAGTCGGCCCAAGCGGCGTTGACTGTTGCGCGAGAAAATGTGCTGGCTCAGAAAGGCGCCTTTTATCCCGCTGTCATGGGCGGTTTCTCCGCCTCTCGTTCAAAGACGTCGAAGGAACTTTCACCAGCCACGGCTTCCGGTGCGTTATACTACAATCTTTATACGCCGCGGGTCAGCGTCTCTTACGTGCCCGATGTGTTTGGCCTCAACCGACGCACTGTCGAGTCGTTGCAGGCCCAGGCAGAACAGGCGCGCTTTGCTCTCGCGGCAGCGCATATCACGCTCAGTTCCAACGTGGTTGCCGCGGCAATCCAGGAAGCGTCATTGCGGGCACAGATTGATGCGACGCGCCAATTGATTGCGATCAACTCCAATCTGGTTCAAGTGGTACGCAACCAACTTGCGAAACGCGCTGCAACCGGAGCCGATCTTGCCGCGCAGGAATCGCTGCTCGCGCAGATCAGCGCCACGCTGCAGCCGTTGTTGAAACAATTGACTCAGCAGCATGACCTGCTCGCTGCGTTGTCGGGCGGGTTTCCGAGCCAGGATTTGGCGGAAAAATTTGAGCTCTTGAGTCTGCAGCTGCCGCAGAAACTACCGCTGAGTCTTCCTTCACAACTCGTCGAACAGCGCCCAGATGTGCGCCAGGCGGAAGAGAATTTGCATTCTGCCAGTGCTCAAATTGGTGTCGCGGTCGCGAACCGGCTGCCAAATTTTAATTTGACTGCCGACGCCGGAACCATGGCGCTGACTGCCCGCAAGATTTTCTCTGGAGGCGCAGGATTCTGGGATTCAGGAGCAAGCGTAATCCAACCCATATTTCAAGGTGGAACCTTGCTCCATAAACAACGCGCCGCGCGGGCCGCCTACGTTCAAGCAGCCGAACAATATCGCAGCGTCGTTCTGACCGCCTGCCAGAATGTCGCCGATGCGTTGAATGCGCTTCAACACGATGCCGAGGCACTGAAAGCCGACGCCGCAGCTGCACACGCCGCCAGGGTGACGCTTAATCTCACTCGCCGACAACTGGAAACCGGCGAGGGAGGTGAGGTCCGTCAGTTAGCGCTGTTGAACGCAGAGCAGACGTATCAGCAAGCGATGATCAACCTCGTTCAGACCCAGGCCAATCGCTATGCCGATACCGCAGCGCTGTTTCAAGCGCTCGGCGGCGGATGGTGGCATCGCGTAGAGATCGCCAAGAATGACTGACCGCGGCCGCATGATTCACCGAACTCCCGCGTATTTGATCGCCGCCTTTCTGCTCGGCCCGTTGCTCAGTCATGCTTTAGCGCGAGGCCGCTCCTTTCCGATCGAAGTGACAGGAACCGTTACTGGCGTTGACAACGCGAGTCGGACCTTCACAATGCAAACGGACGAGCCGGCTAAGATTATAGTTATTGGCCTGCGGTGGGACTGCAAATTCAAGGGAGATGGCGTACGAGCAGGGCCGGATATCTTGAGAAAAGGTGCCTATGTAAAGGCGAGCTACTTCGCGACGATTTTGACCGGCAATCTCGCGGTCGAAATCGAAGCGAATCCTAAGGCCGAGTTAGTGCATGGGGTCATTGAAACAATTGAATTGGCCAATCGACAGCTCACTCTTCGGCTTAACCGTTCCAGTCGTTTAGCTGTCCGATGGGCCGCCAACGCCCGCTTCGTTAATCGCGGAAGGAGCATCAAACCGGCAAGGCTAAAGGAAGGCACAGTGGTCGACGTGAGTTATTACTCGCCAGCTTTTGAAAGCAAGTACGCAGTGAAAGTGGAAGCGCAACCGCCCTTTTGATCGGTCTCACGCTAACAGTGGGACCAATGGAATAGTTACTGAGCGCTGAGATTCCGAACCGCAAGTTGCACGCTCTGGGCAATGTGTGACCAGCCGTCGCGGTTGTTCGGAACGTCCGCAAAATAAAGCGTTGTCCCGAGAGTGATTTTGATCGGTGCCGGGCGGGGAATTTTTTTGTGCGCCGGCAGGGCGTGGAACGTTCCGTTAATGAAGCAAGGAATAACCGGGGCAGACGTTCCGGCAACGAGCATGCCGAGGCCGGGCTTAAATCGCGCCATTTGGCCGTCGCGACTGCGCGAGCCTTCCGGAAAAATAATGTAGATGCACTTCTCTTCGTCCAGCTTTCGGCGTAGATCGGCGAGTGCGTGCGGCCCGCAATTCTTCCGCCACATCGGCAGTGCATTCAAAAAGATCGCTGAGAACACGCTGGTGGCCGCGGTTTGAAAAAAAACATCGCCCGCGGCAATGGGAAAAGCGCGTTCCCGGTGACGCGGCCGAAGCGCTGCGACCAGGGTGAGCGCGTCAAGGTGACTGCAATGATTGGCCGCCAGGATAAATGGTCCCTGGGTCGGAAGATGCTCGCGGCCGGTGATTTTCAAACGATGCAGACCCGCGAAATAAATTCGTAACACCAAGAATGAGAGATGGTGCCCCACACTTTCGAGCAATCCGCTTTCGCGTCGGACACTGCGAAAGCGCTCGGCCGGAGTTAATCCCGTGTCGCGTGCCGGCTGAAGCTGCCAGGGCTCCATTTGGACTTAGGAGATTGTTGAAAAACTCAGCCATGCCGCGTTGCTGAGGATTTTTCGCCTCTCCAAGGCGCGAGGAGGGCGCATACCCGAAGTGGTCTGTAAGCGACGAGCAACGTGGGAGAGGTGAAAAAGCGGGGCAACCCGGAGGACGAGAACGCTGTGAGCTGTCTGGCCGCGTTGCTTGCTCGTCACAGGTCCCCGTGGACATGCTCCTCGCTCGCGCCTTGCCATCCAGCCCACAGTGTTCTCGCGCGACATGGTTGGGTCTTTCAACAGTCTCCTAGGGTTCGAAGATTCGCTGCGGCTGGCCCGACCCGAAGCCGACAAAATAGCCGACATAATGAAAAACAGCAGGCGCGACCAGGATCAAGCTATCGAAGCGATCAAGCAAACCCCCGTGACCGGGAATCAGTTTGGATGTGTCTTTGAGACCGAGATCGCGTTTGATTGATGAGAGCATCAGGTCGCCGAACTGGCCCACCACGCTTACGATGAGACCAAGACCGACCAGACGAACCGGCGTATCGAGCGAGCTGTCGGCCCAGATAGAGTGAGCTCCAACTGCAACGATCGGAGTGGTCAACGCGATTGCACCCAGCGCACCGCCCACTGTCTTATTTGGACTTGTATTGGGAACGAATTTTCTCTGACCGAAAAGATGCCCGCAGATGTAGGCAAAGATGTCGTTGAGCTCTACCGCGCAGATGATCAGCAACAACATTGGCCGATAATTCCAATCATTGGCGATGTAACCGAGATGTCCGAGTGCACACCCGAAAAGGGCGAAGCCCAGCACGCCAAGTCCGACGCGTTGGATGTAGCC
>JACXTT010011248.1_pt1 | contig 11990 bp, 12 predicted proteins | sample 9270951 | NCBI WGS metagenome assembly JACXTT01 (sample SAMN15532306, study PRJNA645909) | rock metagenome | isolation source: weathered quartz diorite | place: Puerto Rico | collected 2017-06-21 | reverse complement strand
GATTGTTTGCGACCAACTCTTCAAGTCCACACGCGGCCAATCGTCCGCCGTGGTGAAATTCTGCCCGAGATAGCTGATCCTACCAGTCCCTGTGTACTGGATCGAATTGACTTTGCTCGCGCCGACTGCGCGGTCCGCTGCCTGCAGCAATTCTCTTGCATTCTGGGCGGCTGCCGGCCCAACCGCCGGCCCCAGAATCAGAGCGGATACTGCAACCAACGTCACGAGTACGTTTTTCATATCGCTCCTCCCGAAATCAGACAGTTCCCGATACCTTCACGTTTTGGATAGATGGCCGGATCGTACCCCGAGCCAACGCCGGATTCAATTAAAAACGGACACCGGATACCATCCAGCTTTGGTTCGTAGATCCATTCCGGATCGGAGAATTCCTCTCGTACCAGCGTCGCCAGCATTGGGCTGCACCATTCCGGTTGGGCGCGCCGCCGAATTTCTTTTCTTGCGCTCGCAGGTAAGATCTCGAGTAGATTCTTCAAGCGATCTCGCAGAAAAATCATCGAGGGCGGGCCGAAGCCCGCCCTATCCTTTTATTTAAAGATTTCCGGAACGTGGTAGATCAGGATGGAATTGGTATACCGGTCGGGGATAAACACGTCCTGGCGCTTTCCGTCCACAACGACGGTTCCAACCGGATCCCGCATGATTCCGTTAGGCGGACCGCCGATCATCCAGCGTGGCGGAGTGTCGCCCGTGTCATTGATACTCCACACACCCATGTAAGTCTTTTCGGAATATTGATTGTAGTTTTCGTTGCCCACAACGCCTGCGGCCACAGCTGCTTCGGCGGCGCCTGGAGTGTCGCTTTCGCGAGCTTTCACGGCGGCAAAGAGGAGTCCAGCTTCAGGATAAATATATGGAGCTCCTAAGGTGGTGTTCTTGGGAGCGCGCAGGATAGCGCGAGGTTTGGCGTTGCCCGAATCGGTTCGGTTAAACACCAAGAACCGTCCTCCTTGTCCAACGAACATAACATCATGAATGGGATCCACCGCGACGGAGGACGGCAGCGAAGCTTTCGCGGGCAGCTGAGTGTCGGGCCCCTTCAGGACACGCACAGGCTGCACGTTCCCGTCGGCGTCGCTCGGGAAGACCATAATTGCGCCAATCACAGGAACAAATGTTTCTCTGTGAACGGGATCAATCTCCACCTTGTCCGTGTTGGCAATCTTGACGTCCGGCCCATGGAGCATGCGAATGGGTTTTTCGTCTCCGTTGGCGCCACCGCGGAAAGTCATGATCGCCTGAGCATGAAATTGGGGGATGACAATCTCGTCTTTAACCGGATCGTAACTAAATCCATGGATGTTGCGGGTAATACCAGTATTTTGACCAAAAATTGTCCGAGTCGGCTTCACGTTGCCATTCGCCAACCTGGCGAATGCCGCAATCTGCGAGTGGCCCATTCAGCTGGCGACCAGAAGCTCGTCTCGTTTGGTATCGAAAGCCAATCTGGAATTGATGAATGTCGGAGTCGCGACATTCTCCGGCGCGCCGCGGATCACGCGCAGTGGAGGCGTGTCGCCGGAAGCCCCGAGTTTGTAAACCGTCGCGTTGTGGCTGCTGAGGTTGGTCACCCAGAGTTCCTGATTCTTCAAGTCAACGGTAACGCCCGTTGGATTCTTGATTAAAGTCTTCGGCCCTGTAAGAACTCGTATAGGGGCGACGTCGCCTTCCGCATCGCCTTTGAAAACGAGGATCGAGTTCGTTGTATCGTTGGCCACATAGAGCTCGCCGCGTTCCGGATCCATGGCCAAAGCCTGAGGCCAGTTCAACTGTGTCTTCGGACCCTGGATGGTCCGCAACGGTGGGGTGTCCCACTCTGCAGTGCGCCGGTACACAGTGATGGACGGCGGCTTCAATTCGCCCGTGCCCGGGACACTGTAGTTCCTTCCCGCCGGCCACATCGCCCTTCCAACACCTCTTCCAGTAGTGCCTTCCCACGGCCCCTTTTCAGGGTGGACATTCTTGTTGACTGCGCCCATGTTGGCAACGTAGATCAGGTCGTTCTTCGCATCGTGCGTGATGCCGTGTGGATTGGCGATCATCGTGTTGTTGCCTTGGAGGATCCGGATAGGCGAATCTTTTTCTTTGGCTGCCTTGCGGAAGGTAACCACCGCGTTGTCGTCCTCCACGGTCAGCATGAGCTCCTGGTTTTTCTCGTCGACCGTCATACCGAAAGTGCCCTGAGGAACCTCGAGATACCGGTCTGGAACCGCGTTGCCGTTCGCTTTCCGTGAAAAAACGGCCATCTTGTTGAGCGTATCGTTATTGATGGCGTACACGTCTCCGCTCTCCGGATCCACATAGACGCCGCAAACGTACTCGAGGTCGGTGTTCAAACCATGGATCACGCGCCGGGGCTCACTCCTCACGTTGGGAGGCGTACTCTGCGTCCGGTCGTGGATCATGAGGCTGAGATTATTCTCAGCGGCCAGGATGACTTCGTTGTGCGCCGCGTCTACAGCGACAGCGCTATATGAGGGATACGAATCCTTGAGTATCCGCGACGGTAGACGATTGGCCACCGCCATCTTTGTCAAATTGGACGGTGTGCCGGCACCAGCACCGGCCTGAGGAGTTGCAGCAGCCGGCTGCTGTAAAGCCGCTAGCTCAAAAAGGGAACCATTGGCGCCGGTGGGTGCCAATTCGCACATTTCGCTTTCCATCGCAGGTAGCGGTTCAACACCAATCAATTGGCCGATCGGTTTAGGACCTTGTACGGCTTCGATGTTGCGGCTGCTGACAACAGAAAGCGAAGCGAGCGTGACAAGTATGATTGCGATGAGGACGCCACTTCTCTTCTTCAGCCTAAAAGGTAAATTTGTCACTTCGTCTCCTATAAAAGCTGTAGGCGCGGTCTATGACCACGCGCTTCCGGGATTCAGGGAAAAGCGCGCGGTCATAGACCGCGCCTACAACTAATCGCTTACTTAATTACATCTAACGGTATCTGGTTGCCTGGTGCAACGTGCGTTGCGTTGAAGTAATCGTTGTCCGTCGGGACACAGAAGTATTCCCAGAGTTCCGTGTCCGGCAGCAATGTGTGCTTGAATACCTCGGTAGTCCAGGGCTTTGTATAAACCTTGGGATCGTTGATCGTGACTTGTGTCTCGAGAATACCGAAGCTCGTGCGCTTCCAACGCTCCGTGATTCTCATCTCGTCGCTATGCGGCCAGGCATACTCGCCCCAACCTCTTGCGCCGGGTCTCTTGACATAATTCCCGGCCTCCGCGATCCACGATCTCTCGTCATAACCATTCGATTCCACAACGAACGTATTATCCGCTTCCCAATGCCCCACGGCCCAGCCCAGCCAGCGCGGCTCGGGTGGGTTTTCGGGAAGCTTCCGTCCGTCGGTCCAAATGGTGCGCCAGGTATGTCCCCATTCGATGAATTGGAGAACTCTGTCGGGGAGCATAACGAATTCGAGCCCGTAGTTGTAATGCAACCAGCGCGGCCAACCCAGCGGGTCGCATTTCAGCATACCGTCTTTTGTGTTCGTCACATTGGTGCCTTCGGGAGCCTTACCTTCGGTTTTCGTCGCTTCGTAAAGCTTCTCGCCGTAGGGTGTCAGAGTTGGAGTGTTTCTCGGAGGAACGCCGTTACGGGGCAGTTGCTTGTCGAAAATGTCGGCGAATGTTTCGATAATATTACCGGCGGCTTGGAAATCTCCGACCCCCGGCGGCCTGCTGTTCCAAACGCCATTCAGGTCACGCGGATTGTACGGCATTCCTACAGAGTTGTACTTTGCTTCATTTTTCTGTTGCTCCGGCGTCAGGCAGTGCGGACAAGTCTTCCACCCCGGAGGTGGTTGTTCAGCCTGGCCAAACGCAGCCGATGATGCGGCCACAACAGCCGTTACAACAAATATCAAAACCAAAACCCTCTTCGTCATTTCGTTATCCTCCGTTCCGCTACGATTGCGCGGATATTTCTGCCAGCCGCCATTTCGAACGGAACCCTGGCGGTCCAAAGGTTCATTTGATCGCGCTTACCGGTACCTGGTTTCCAGGTGCGATATGCGTTTGATTAAAGTAATCGTTGTCGGTCGGTACACAGAAGTATTCCCAGATCTCGGCATCGGGCAGCAGCATGAGCTTGAGAGGCAAACCCTCAAAAGGCCCGTCATAGACTTTCGGGTCGATGATCGTCACTTGCGCTTCCAGAGTGCCGTAACTGGTGCGCTTCCAACGCTCGACAATCTTCATTTGATCACTATGCGGCCAGCCATTCTTTCCCGTACCCTTCTCCCCGGGATGTGTCACAAAATTGCCGGCTTCCGAGAGCCACGACCTGTCGTCGTATCCGTTGGACTCCACAACAAGCGTGTTATCCGGCTCCCAGTGCCCGACGGCCCAACCTCCCCAACGAGGTTCCGGCGGATCTTCAGGAAGCTTGCGGCCATCCGTCCAAATCGTCCGAAACGCGTGGTCCAATTCGAAAAACTGTATGACCCGGTTCGGCAGCATAATCAACTCGATTCCATACTCGTATGTGAACCAGCGCGGCCAACCGAGCGGATCGCATTTCAGCATCGGATCTTTTGTATTCGTAGCTGCGGTTCCCTCGGGTGCGTTGGATTCGGTCCGCGTGGCATCGAACAGCTGCTTTCCGTATGGAGTCAAGCGAGGGACGTTCGGTGGAGGGGTCCCCGAGGGGAGCAATAGTTTGGCGAACACGTTGTGCGTGTTTTCCAAAATGCCGCCCTCTTTCCCGACACCCGGGGCGATGCCGTGCCAGACTCCCGACAGGTCCCGCGGATTGAACGGCATACCGGGCGGGTTAAACCGGAGCTCCGCTCTTGTTTGTTCTGGAGTTAGACACTGCGGGCACGTTTTCCACCCGGCAGGTGGCAATTCCGTCTGGGCGAAAGCGGTCGAGGATAGAGCGAGTCCCGCTAAGGCAAAAATCGACATCATCAATCGGTTTTGCATCTATTGTATTTTCCTTTTGGCCGTCCGCCGTCCAATCGTCGTCTGCTGCAGATCCGTATGGCACGCGAGTATAGAACCCTGGAGGGAGCTAGTCAATCATGGATCAGACAGGTATCGCGTGCGCGACCGCCACTACAAAATTTTCTCGAATTAAAGACCACAAGCGTGTAAGCTTCACTCGTTCTTCTAGATGATAAAAGTTGTTCGATCCGGCAATTTTACTTAAGGCTATCGGGGGTGACCATTGAAAGTGAAGCAGGTTTTGAGCGTTTTGTTTGTTTTGGGTTTGTGTGCCGCTTTGGCCGGCGTGGCCTCGGCACATCACAGTGTGGCGGGCTTCGATAATCAGAAAGAAGTCACAGTAAAAGGTACTGTCGTCAATTTCATATGGAGAAATCCGCACGTCCTCTTGGAATGGGATGTGAAGGGTGAAGACGGGAAAGTTACGCGGTGGTCGGGCGAAATGAATTCTCCGACGTCGATGATCCAGGTCGGAATGAACAGAAATTCTCTTAGACCCGGTGACGAGGTCAACGTCCTTATCAATCCGTCGAAGACGGGCAATCCGCTAGCTGTCATTCGCAAAATAACGCTGACGGACGGCAAGCTCATCGTCGACCGTATCAACCCGCAATAAACGTCGGAGACAGCGCGATCCGTTCCTTACTTGATGGCCATCCTCCGCCGGATCGCTTGTCGAACTCTCTGATACTGTCTTGCTTCGCGCCATCCCCTTCTCCCGATGCGGATGGCGCAAACCACAGCCGCTGCGGCGATGGCGAGACCAATTCCCTTAGGCATTCTGGGAACCCACCTGCGCCCCGACAGGAATTTGTCCTTGAGCGTGTGTCGGAACCACTTCGTCGTAATCGCTCTCGAGTACGTATGCGCTCTCGCTGTGCTGGCTGAGATCGAGACCTTGGCGTTCTTCTTGCTCGGTTACACGCAATTGGAAACCACACGCCACGTTCGCGCGGAAGGCCACCGGGTGGTGTATGGTGATGCGACACGCGGCGAAGTACTGGAGGCTGCTGGAATTCGAAATGCGATTGCCCTTATCGTTTCAGGACCGACAACGGATCAAGCCGCCGAGATCATTCGGATCGCTCGGAGCCTAAACCCCACCGTGCGTGTTCTCTCCCGTTCCTATTATTTGAGAGAAACGACTATTATGCGCGCCGCTGGAGCTGACGAAGTGTTTTCCGGCGAAGGAGAAGTCGCCTTGGCCATGACCGAGTACATCCTTGGTATTCTCGGAGCTACGCCGGAACAGATTGACCGGGAGCGTCAACGTGTCCGCGATGAGGTCTTCCAACGAGAAATCTAGGTCTAGGCACGCACACCGAATTCTCGTTGTTCAGAATTCGGGGTGCGTCCCTAGATTTCTTCCTGATTTAGGTTCCTGGCACCGCGCTAATCAGAATACATATTTCAGCGCGAACTGCATGATCCTAGGCCCGTATGAAGTCCGGATCTGCCCAAATGTAGGGGAGCTCAAAGTTACGTTCGGATCCTGAGGTCTGAAACTGTTTGGGACGTTGAACGCTTCCGCTCGAAGCTCCACTCGTTGGTTTTCCCGCACCTGGAACCCTCTGGAAACAGACATGTCGAATTGCCACGTCGAGGGGCCAAGAATACTAGCTTTTCCAAGATTTCCGTTCGTGCCGACGTCGGACAGCACAAAAGCAGCCGGATTCAGATAAACGCTCAGCGGACCAGCCGATTTATCCGAATACGTATTCAGAAGTGCCAAATTCGGCCGCTGATTAGAAATGCCATTCAGGGCTCGATCGACTCCGTCAACAACGGTAAGGTAATCGCCGGTCATCCACTTGTACGTTCCCGATAATCGCCAGCCCGTCAGCGCCATATGCATGATCGATTGCTGGAACGCCGGAGTCTCCACTACACCGGTCAGGTTGATGATATGCCGCCGGTCCGAACCGCAATTCGCTGTATCGCCTCGGCGGTTATTGGGGTCGAGGTAAGTTACCGTAGACTGGTCCCCCTGTCCGTTATTGCTCCTTTGGCCGTCTCCGATGCAATGGGACCAGGTGTAGTTCGCATTGAACGTCGCGCCTTTAGCGACCCGGCGCTGTGCGGAAAGGAGCATACCGTTGTACTTCTGAATGCCGCCTGTGTCGTATTCACTCGCGCTTCCGATAAACGGCGCTTCATTACGGGTCAAATTCAAAATGCGACGTTGATTGATATTGGCGGCGGCCGTGGTGGAACACGTTCCAGAGATCGTCGTGCCATTCGGAAGTCTGCAATTGCTGCCGGCAAAATAGACCCCGGGGTTGATCGCCCGCTGGGTCCATATGTGCAGCGTTGAATTGCCGATATAGGTCGCCGACACAACCCATGCGTTTCCGACCTGGCGCTGCAAGCTCAAATTCCAGGAAGAGACGGAAATCGGCTTTACGTTATAGGGCACGGTTTGATAGTTGCCGAATTGGGCAAAAGGCGCATTCTTGGCGAACTGATATGCGAGCGGGGTTATGCCCGGGAAGGGATTGACGCTGGGTTAATCCGCCCCCGGGTTGTCCAGTAATCCGCTCGTATTGATGCTCTGGCCGAACGGCGGGGCAACAACGGGCCAAATACGAAATTGCATGGTGAGATCTTCATAAGTTATTCCATACGAGCCACGCACCGACGTCTTACCATCGCCGTTAGCATCCCAGGCAAAACCGAGGCGGGGTCCAAAGTTGAACAGTTTGTTGTTGTAGCCTGCGCGGCTGGAGGGGAACCCCGGATCGTCAATATAGTAAAAACCGGCCGGCGCATTTGCGAATACAGTACTTCTTACGCCCTGTACAAACCGGTTGTAGTCGAAATTGTATGCAGTGCGATCCATTAATTGTTGGGCCATCACGGGGTGCCACCGCAGACCGTAGTTCAAGGTCAATCGTGACGTCGCCTTCCACGTGTCCTGCGCGTATAGCCCGAATCTCCACTGCTTGGTCAGGAGCGGATTCGGACCGCTTTGGCTATCGCTGCTCATTTGGCCGAGGAGGAAGTCGGCCAATGGCAGGCCGGTAAATTGGCCGCTGAACGTGTAACCGCCCGTACTGTTCACATGCGCGTACGTGTTCGACCTGGCCAATCCCATGTCGCCGCCGAAGGACATCTGATGCGCGCCTCGAATGAAATTGACACTGTCGGACAGTTCATACGAAGTCGTCCTGAATGTCGATGGAGTGGACGTGCCGCCGCCTATCGAAAAGGCATTGGTCACGCTGAGCGTCATGTAGTGGGGAACGTAGCTGTAGGCATTGATTCCGACCTCCTCCGGACCGAAAAAGGACGCGCCGATGCGCTGGATATTCTCCCGGCCCACCGTCAGCCGGAATGCATTGATCATGTTTGGGCTGAACAGGTACGTGCTTCCGAACGTGTAAGAGCCGGCGAGATTGTTGTAGCCCTTGCCGGATGTGTTCAGGAGATTGTTCGGAGTGTACTGTAAAGGATGTTGCTGGTGGACAAAATCAAACACGATACGTCCGAAGATGCTGTGTTTCTCGTTCAGTTGGTAGTCCACTTTGCCGACGTACTGCCCGTCATTTTCGTTGCTCTTTTGACCGTACGTTATGAGTCCGCACGGATCATCGGTTTGCGGAAGCCGTTTGACAATGTTGACAGCCGCCTTGCTGAACCGCGCCGGGTCGACGCGGTTGTTGACGAACCCGAATGATGCCGGTAGCGTAAGGGCGCCGGCCGTGCGGCACGCGCGCGAAGCCGCCGCCGTGAAATCGCCGGCGAGCATCGCCGCATTCGGAACAAAACTCTGGAGGGACGCGGGGTCCTGACGCAACGTCGTTCCCTGATAGCCGCCAAAGAAAAAGAGTTTGTTTTTGACAACGGGCCCGCCCACGGTTCCGCCAAACTGGTTTCGCTTCAAAGTACTCCCCGAGGTGGCGAAATAGTTTCGGGCGCTATACAGATCGTTTCTTACAAATTCAAAAAGATCCCCATGAAAATTGTTCGTACCCGACTTCGTTACGGCATTGACTTGAGCTCCTCGCACGTTTTCCGCGGGCAAACCGCTGGTCTGCACCTTAAACTCCTGCAAGGCATCCGGAAAAGGAAGGGGTCGTGTCTGGTTGTCGTACGGATTGACGTGATTGGCGCCATCCAAACTATAGGCGACGCCGAAGCCCACGCTTCCGGCGCTTGAGACAATGGGCTCTCCGGCCCAGCTTCTGTTACCGCTGGTATCCACCTGAACCGCAGCGCCGGATGCCAGGACTAAAGTCGCAACATTGCGGCCGTCGAGAGGCAGTTCGAGAATTCGCTGGTTCTCGATCGTTTGTCCGAGGCCGACGGTTCGAGTCTCCACTAGCGCGGCATTAGCCTGAACTTCCACTTGCTCGGTCACCTGCCCGACTTCCATGACGATATTGACGACAGGACTTGAGTTGACGTCGAACAGGATTCCGTTCGCGACGTGGGTGCGAAACCCGGGCAGCGCGGCTTCAAGCCGATAAGAGCCTGTCGGCAAGCTCGGTAACGCATACAATCCGGTCTCGTTGGACAGCGTCTTACGAGTCTGTCCAGTCGCCGTCTGCGTCACTGTAACTTCCACGCCGGGCAGCACTGCCCCGCTGGGATCTTTGATCGTGCCGCTGATTTCCGCTGTTGCCTGTGCCCACAACCCGGTGCAGGCAAGCAGGCTGAGAGTAACAACAGCCAACAAACGTCTCATGATTTCCTCCACGACATTTTTTGATGATCTTATTTAGTCCACGTTCCGCGCGTTCGCCTTCACTTTTTCCGCGCCGTTAACCATGATGGGGTGGGTTCTATCGACAACGCCGACAGTTGCTCCAGCTTTCGACGGAAAAACGGTAAGCGTGATCTGATCGCCGGCTTGGAAATACCTCATGATTGAATATTCCTCATATCCATCTCCTTATTCACGTGATTGCACCGCGAACAGTGACGCTAAGTTATTCAGCGATCCGTAGAATACAAGCTGCTTCTCGTTGCCCTCAACTTTCCCGAATCTTGGTTGAATCGGGCTAGTCCCGCTTTCACGAACTTCACCTGTGTGAACAGAATCTTCGCAATTACAGGTAAGGGTTTGTTAAATGGCGCGATGCTGCCGGTACGCCGCCGGCGATACACCAACGTAACGTTGAAACCAATACGAAAGATGGCTTTGGGAAGAAAAGCCCGATGAGAGTGCCACGTCCACAACCGGTAGGTCGGTATTCCGCAAAAGCTCCTTCGCGCGTTCGACGCGGCGCGCGAGTACATACCGATGCGGGGACTGGCCAACCGCCGCCTTGAAAGCGCGAGCCAAATAAATCGGACTGATGTCCACTTCCGCTGCCATTGCCTCGAGGCTCAGATCGCCATCCAAATTTTCTTCGATATATTCGAGCACACGCCTCATCCGCCATCCCGATATCGTTTGCATGGGCGGCATGCGCCCAGGCCTGGATTGTGCAGAATGGTTCCGTGCCAGATGGACAGCCATCATTTGGGCCAGTGTATCGATATAAAGGCCATCGCCTGCGGTGCCGTCCCGCAAGGCCGTCGTCAGGGCAATTGCGAGTTGTTCCACACTGAACGGGCCTTCCTCGAGAATCGCGGCGTGCAGGGAACGCCAGCCCACGTCCTGGCTGTTCGCGATCAGGCGGTTTCCCACGCGTACTGCCCGGCCATGCGTCTCGTCAACCCGAAAAACCGGCATTGCCTGCGAGACGGAAAACACGGGTTCCTTTTATCACGATTTCTGTTCACTAGGGTCAGCTTTCTGCTAGCCTGCACCATAGTAATTCCATAGTGTTTACTGCGCGCCTGAGCGGGCGAACCATCATAGTTACAGAAAGGAAATAGCGTGATCAGCAATCCACCTGTCCCTGAACAAAGTGCGGCGAGCCGTACTAAGCCATTCACTTCAGAGGAGTATTTTGAAAGCCTGCGTGATGGTCGAGAGATCTGGATCTATGGAGAGCAGGTGAAGGATGTGACGACGCATCCGGCATTCCGCAATACCGTCCGGATGCTCGGGCGGCTATACGATGCCTTGCATGATGAACGCAAAGCTGTACTCTGCACCGACACGGATACCGGCAGTGGCGGATACACACACAAGTTCTTCAAGGCGCCCCGAAATGCCGAAGAGATGGTCGGTTCCCGTAATGCTATTGCAGAATGGGCACGCGTAACGTACGGATGGATGGGCCGCAGCCCGGACTACAAGGCGGCATTCTTGGCAACCCTAGGCGCGAACGCGGAATACTACGCCCCCTTTGCGGAGAATGCCCGGCGTTGGTACAAGAAGGTCCAGGAGGAAGTGACTTTCGTCAATCACGCTATTGTCAATCCCCCGGTCGATCGCAACAAGGAACTGTCCGAAGTGCGCGACGTCTACATGCACGTCGAAAAGGAGACGGATGGCGGGCTGATTGTCAGCGGTGCGAAAGTCGTCGCGACCACTTCGACACTGACCCACTATAATTTCATCGCGAACAACGGCGCTCTTCCTATCAAAACCAAAGATTTTGCCTTCGTCTGCATCGTACCGACCGACTGTCCTGGCGTGAAGCTGTTCTGCCGTCCCTCTTACGAGCTGGCGGCCGCAGCTGTGGGAAGTCCTTTTGATTATCCGCTGTCGAGCCGGCTGGACGTAAATGATTCCATTATCGTCTTCGACAAGGTCTTCGTTCCCTGGGAGAACGTTTTTGCTTACGGGGATATTGAGAAGGTCAATAACTTCTTCCCGCGATCCGGATTCCTGCCTCGTTTCATGTTTCACGGCTGCGTACGCCTGGCGGTTAAACTCGACTTCATTGCCGGCCTTCTTCTGAAGGCGGTTGACGCAACGGGCTCCAAGGAATTTCGCGGCGTCCAGGCGCAGGATGGTGAAGTCCTGTCATGGCGGAACATGTTCTGGGGGTTGACTGATGCCATGGCGCGCACGACCATTCCGTGGACTCCGGGATATGTGTTTCCGAATCTGGAATACGGACTTGGCCAAGTGGTTCCAAGCATGTCCAGATAATCCAGGTCGAAAGTCGATACCGC
>JACXTT010011247.1_pt1 | contig 11990 bp, 9 predicted proteins | sample 9270951 | NCBI WGS metagenome assembly JACXTT01 (sample SAMN15532306, study PRJNA645909) | rock metagenome | isolation source: weathered quartz diorite | place: Puerto Rico | collected 2017-06-21 | reverse complement strand
CTCGTCCTTCAGCTTGAGGTGGAGGGCCAGCGCCGTCTTACGGTTGACGACCATTTCAAACTTGGTGGGCTGTTCAATGGCAAGATCTCCCGGCTTGGCGCCCTTGGCGATCTTGTCGATATAGCGCGCTGCCAGATGGAACTGCTGTTGTGGGCTGGGCCCCAGGCTCATCAGGAAGCCTGCGTCGGTGTAGGCGCGGGCAGGCCCAATCAATGCCAGCTTGGACTGCAGCCCGGCCTTGCCGATCTCGACGCGGTTGGTGGCGTGCTGGGTGCCGCCCAGCACGATCACGGCACCGGCGCCCTGCTTGGCCAGGCTCTCCATGGCGGCATGGATTTCTTGCGGTGTGCGACCCGTTGCACTGGCCACGCCGAGGCCGGCCGCCTTGGCATACTCCTGCACGGCGCCCCGCACGGCCTCATGGTCTGGATTGTCCGACAACAGCACACCGACTTTCTTCAAACCCGGCAGGGCGAGCCGCAACAATTCCAGGCGCTTGGAATAGAGTTCATGGCCAATGCCCGAACTGGCCCCCGTCACATTACCGCCAGGCCGCGCCAGGCTCGCCGCCAAGCCAGCTTCCACCGGGTCATTGACGAAGGTCATCACAATTGGCACGTTCTTCTCGATGCGGTGCAGGGCATCGAGCTCGCCCAAGGTGGCAGTAACAAGAATATCGGGCTTCATCGCCAGCACCTCTTGGAAGCGGGTCGGCGCCATGCGGTTGGCAGGCAAGAGCATGGTCAGGTTGCGTCCCTCGGCATAGCCCAACTCATTGAGTGACTTCAACAACAGCTGCAGCCAGTCGCCCGTCGCCCGGTCCTGATTGGGCACCAGCCATCCCAGGCGCACCGAGCGCCCAGGGGACTGCATCATCGCGCTGGCATTGGCCATCAGTACCAAACTGGCCAGCATCAGGCGCCGCCTCATTCGATCACCTCGTCAGCTCGCACCAGTACTGCCGCTGGCAATGCCAACTTCAATTTGCGCGCCGTCGTTCGGTTAAGCACGAATTTGATTTCCATCGGCTGTTGCACGGGCAAATCACCAGGCTTGATTCCATGTAAAATCCGCACCGCGTAATCGATTGCCGTCCGCCAACCCATCATGCCACTGGCTGCGCCATAGCTGAACAACACGCCCGCTTCCGCATACGGCCGCGCCCGCGCGGCAACCGGGATCCCAGCGTTGAGTGAAAGTTGGGCAATTGCATTGCGATGACTGAAGAAGAAAGCGTCCGTCACCAAGATGACGCCTTGCACGCGCTCTTTTTGCATCGTGTGGAAGGCATTTTCAATTTCTGTCAGCGAAACGACGTTCATGGGAATCAGTTTGATGCCATGGCGATCTGCCGCTGGCCGGTAGCTCGCTTCAATGTCCGACCACCTATTCTTGGCATCCAACATAAGCGCAAGGCGCTTCAAATTTGGCACGATGGCTGCCATCAATTCAACTTGTTTGTCACTGGTTAAGTCTCCGCCCGTTGAGATTCCTGTGACATTTCCGCCAGGGTGGGACAAATTGCTGACCAGGCCTAGTCCAACAGGATTGGGCGAATTGACAAAGACGATGGGAATCGTCGTCGTCAGGCGCTTCGCAAGCAACGTAACTTGGGAATTAAAGGAAAGAATTAAGTCCGCCTTGAGCGCAATGACTTCCTTAATGACAGCTTCAGCCTTTTCATAGCCGCGCTCAAGATAGCGTTCATCCAGCACATAGTCACGACCTTTGAGCATGCCTTGAGCACGAAACCCTTGCTCAACGATCTGTGAGATGGACTCCGTTTCTCCTGGCAGGATATTGTAGGAACCGATCAGAGCCACCCGAGCAGGGCTACCGGTAGCACAGGCCAGCCCCGGCACCATCGCCAAGGCGGCAATAGTGAGCAAATCGCGTCGCCCCGTCATTCGAGCACCTCATCTGCACGCAATAGCACACCAGAAGGCAGGTTCAGCTTGAGTTTCTGCGCTGTTGACTTGTTAATCACGAAGGTGAACTGCACCGGCTGCTGCACGGGCAAGTCACCAGGCTTGGCTCCACGCAAGATCCTCACGACATAGTCAGCAGCATGGTCCCAGCTAGCCCCACCGGTGTCACCAATGGAAAAGAGCAGCCCTACTTCGCAATAGCGCTTGGAACTGGCAGCCGTCGGAATCATCGCCTTGATTGCCGCTTGCGCGACCGCCTTGGCATGTTCCGCAAAGAATGCATCTTGAATCACGATCGCGGCCTGGACACCATTGGCTTGCATGTCGGTATAGGCCTTGTCAATGGCAGCGGGCGAATCGACGGTCATTGTCAACAACTTGATATGAAACCGGTCGGCGGCCGACCGATATTTGGATGCGATATCAACCAGGTTATTGTTCGCGTCCACGAGCAAAGCAAGACGTTTCAACTTAGGTACGATCATTGCCATCGTTTCCAGTTGCTTGGCATTGATGAGGTCAAAACCTGCCGATGAGCCCGTCAAATTGCTGCCTGGCCGCGGCAGGTTGGACACCACGCCCAGGCCAACCGGGTCGGGCAAACCAACAAACACGATCGGAATGGTGGTCGTCAGGCGCTTTGCCGCCAGGATGACTTGGGAGCTGGGCGACATGATCAGGTCGACTTTCAGGTCGACCAGTTCTTTAACCAGGATCTCGGATCGACCGTAGCTGCCACCGGTATAGCGCAATTCGAACACATAGTCCCGCCCTCTGACCATCCCATGATTTTGCAATTGCTGCGCAACGCTGTCGGCAAAGTCCATTTGATTGTGCGGCACCACCTTGCTGACGCCAACCAGGCCAATGCGCGGAATCGCCCCCGCTGCTTTGCTGCCCACCATCCATGGTAGCAGCGCGGCCAAAGTAAGTAACTGACGGCGCCTAATCATTCCAACACCTCGTCGGCACGCAACAACAAGTCCTGCGACAGCTTCAATCCCAATTTGGTCGCCGTGCGTCGATTAATGAACAACGAAAACTTTACCGGCTGCTGGACCGGCAAGTCCCCCGGTTTGGCGCCCCGCACAATCTTGGCGATCTGGTCGACTGCGCTGTCGAGGCTGGCATCGGCGTCTTCACCAAAACTGAACAGCAACCCGCTTTCGGCAAATTTGCGGTCGCGAGAAATACCAGGGATGCCGGAGCGGACCGCGGATTTGCCGATCTCACTGGCGTGTTTGTACATGAATGCATCCTGCACGACCAAGACAGCCTGCATGCGCGCGGCACGCATGGCACTGAAGGTCGGCTCAATCTGCTCGACCTTACCGACCAGGTACGTGTGCAGCTGCAATCCGAAATGTGCAGCAGCCGGCTTGAATACCTGCTCCATATCAACCAAATTATTGTTCGCATTGACCAACAAAGCGACATGGCGCAACCCCGGAACGATCAGTGTCAGTAATTCGAATTGCTTGCTATTGAACATATCGGAACCAGCAGAGGTTCCAGTGATATTGCCTCCCGGGTGAGAAATACTCGTCACGACGCCGACGGCAACCGGATCCGGCAGGTTCATGAATACAATTGGAATCGTGCTGGTCAGCTTTTTTGCCGCCTGGATGACACGGGTGCTTTGCGACGCGATCAGATCGACCTTCAAGTCAATCATTTCTTTTACAAACGAGGCAGATTTCTCATACGCGCCATGGGTGTAACGAATCTCAAACACAAAGTCGCGACCTTCCGCCAGGCCATGGCGGCGCAAGCTCAGCGCGAAGGGATGCGGCTGGCCTGCGACCAGATCCTCAGGTGGCTCAACTGAAATGAGGCCAATCCGGAATGGAGATGCCGCACCGCGAGATGTCGCGGCCCACAATGCACATAACATCACAGCCATTGCCTTACGCCGTTGCATCATTCGATCACCTCATCTGCGCGCAACAGGAAGGCCGTATCGAGATTCAAGCCCAATGCCCGCGCGGTCTTGCGGTTGATTGTCAAAGGAAACACTATCGGTTGCTCCACCGGCAGCTCGCGCGGCGTGGCGCCACGCAGGATCTTGTCCACATAGACGGCGCTGCGCGCAATCTGGCCAGCCAAGGGCTCGCCGTAACTGAATAGGAAGCCGCCATCGGCAAACTCGCGTGCATTGGCAATGGTCGGAATTCCTGTCCGTATAGCCAGTTGCGCAATGCTAACCCGCTGCACCATGAACAGGGAGTCATCAAACACCATCATGGCCTGCATGCCTTTGCGCTTGCATTCGAAAAATGCCGCCTCCAGCTGTTGCACACTATTGGCATGAAGCACGTCGATCGCAATGCCGACCCGGCCCGCTGCGCCCTGCAACACCGGCAAGACTTTCGCGTAGCTGTGGTTGTCCGGGTTAAGTAAGACCGCCAGGCGCTTGATGCCGGGAAGTGCGGCACGCAAAATGTCCAGGTGCTTGATGACGACAATATCTGCCGCGCCGGATACGCCGGTGAGGTTAGCTTCCGGCTTGGCCAGATTGCTGACTACACCACTGCCCACCGGGTCAGACACACCGGCAAACACGATGGGAATGGTTTTGGTTGCTTGCTTTGCCTCCAACGCCGTTGGTGTGGTAAACACGGCGATCACCTCCACCTTGAGCTGCACCAGCTCATGCACCAATTCGGTCATCCGCGCCACATTGCTGTGGGCATAGCGCCATTCAACGATTAGGTCGCGCCCTTCCACATAGCCTTGCGCCCGCATCCCGTCATGGAAAGCCTGGCGTACCCTATTGCCGACCAAACTGCCCTCTGCCGAGCCAATCAGCACGCCGATCCGATGTGGGCCAGCCGCAGTGGCGGGGGCCCCAGTTGCCGCCAGCACCATCGCAGCCAAAGCATGGCGCCGCCTCATTCGATCACCTCGTCGGCACGAAGAAGAATCTCGTTGTTTAATTCAAAACCTATGGCTTTGGCCGTTTTACGATTGATAATCAATGGAAAATTGCGTGGCCGTTGCACTGGCAAAGTCGATGGACTTGCGCCATTGAGTAACTTCACGACATAGCCTGCAATACCCCCCACGGATTCGTAGACGTTTTCTCCATAACTGAATAGAACGCCTCCCCTGGCATAATCGGACGATGTCGCGATTGCCGGCATGCGCGCCCGAACGGCCAAAGCGCCAATGGTTTCACTTTGTCCAAGGAAAAATCCATCCGCGTAGATAATGATTGCCTGTAAATGCATCCGCCGCGCAGATGCAAAGGCTGCAGTCAATTGCTCGACATTCTTGGCTTCAAGCATTGTAATTGGTGGCAAGCCACGCACCCGCAATAGCACTTGCAATTCTTGCTCAATCGCGCTGATCTTGACATTGTCCGGGTTACGGAGCAGCCCAATCCGGGCGATCCGGGGATTGGCCGCCAGCAGGATATCCAAATGCTTACTGAGTACGCTATCGGTTGAAGCCGTGAATCCGGTGACATTGGCTTCCGGGTGCGCCAGGTCCTTCACGATCGCGTTGCCAACCGGATCATTTACTGCACCGAATACAATAGGAATGCTATGCGTCAAGCGCTTTGCTTCAATCGTTGACAAGGTATTCAGAGTAATTATGACGTCTACATTGGAACTAACCAGGTCAGCGACCAAGCCAGGGATGCGCTCATACCTACCCTCAGATGAGCGCCAGTCAACGATATAGTCCTTGCCGTCGATCCAACCCAAATCGCGCATCGACTTTGCCAAAGTCTGGCGGATCCTTGTGGCGCTCGCTGATGCCAAGGGCACATTCAACATGAGGCCAATACGGCGTTGCTGTTTGTCTGCTCCGCTGGCGGGCAGGCAAAGTGCGCTAGCCATGATCAATGTGAATTGGCGCCTCCTCATTCGATCACCTCGTCGGCACGCAACAACAGGTCTTGCTTGAGCTTGATGCCCAGCGCCTCGGCGGTCTTGCGATTGACCAACAGTTCAAAAGTGGTTGGCTGTTCGATCGGCAAGTCGCCTGGCTTGGCGCCGCGCGCGATCTTGTCGACATAGCGCGCTGCCAGTTGATATTGCTGCTGGCCGCTCGGGCCATAGCTGAGCAATAGCCCGTCCAGGACATAAGAGCGGTTGTTGCTGATCGCAGGCAGCCTGGCAGCCTGCGCTGCGGCGGCAATCGGTCGACGCAAGGTCGATTGCAGGTGTCCTCCCAGTACGATCAAGGCGGTCGCCCCCTGACGCGCCAACGAGGCAATGGCTTGCCGTAAGTCCTGCTCGGTTTGGCCTTTGGCACTGATCACCGAGACCCCCACTTCCCGGCCGTGTGCTTCCAATACGGACAGCACCACGGCATGGTTCGGATCGTCGGAAAGCAATACGCCGACGCGCTTGAGCGAGGGCGAGACCGACCGCAGCAGCTCCAGCCTTTTGACAAACAAGCCATGGCCGATGCCGCCACTGGCGCCGGTCACATTGCCGCCCGGATGAGCCAGGCTGCTGGCAAAGCCGGCGGCCACCGGATCGTTGATCCAGGTGATCACGACCGGTTGCGTATTGCCATTTTCCTTCAATGTCTGCAAGGCAACGACATCCCCAACCAGCCAGATATCGGGTTTCTGCGCCAACAACTCTTGATAGGGGTTCAGGTAAGCATCCTGCCCTGGGCGCGGGAATAACATCGTCACATCCCTGCCTTCGACATAGCCGAGCGCATTTAACTCCTTCAACAGCGTCTGGACTGAACCACTCTTAAGGGAAATCTGTCCAGTGAACAACCAGGCAAGGCGCATCGGGCGTTGTGGCGAACGGGCCAGTACTGGCCACGGAAGCAATGTCGCTCCAGCTGCGAACATTGCTTCCCGGCGTTTCATCCCAGGACCTCATTGGCGCGCAAGCGCATGTCGTTGCTGAGGGCAATGCCCAGTGCCGCCGCCGTCTTGCCGTTGATAACGATCTCTGTCTCGGTCGGCGACTCGATCGGCATGTCAGCCGGCTTGGCGCCGTTCAAGATCTTGTCGGCATAGCGCGCTGCCATCTCGAAATGCCATTTGGGCGGCGCGCCCACGCTGCATAAGGCGCCCCACTCCACATAGCCTCGGTTGACGGCCACCACGGGCACCTTGTGATCGAGGCCAAACTGGCCAATCTGCTCGCGCATCCATGATTGCGGGTAATCGCCCCACACCAGGATGGCGGCCTTGTCTGCCTTGGCCGCGCGGAAGGCGCTGCTCAATTCTTCGCGGTCACGCGCCCCACGGCTTCGCAGGGTATAGCCCGCTTCCTTGGCGGCGCGGCTGACCGCATGCATCAGGCTAGCCTCACGTTTCTTGTCGGCCGACAGGACCATGACCTTCTTGGTCTTGGGTAGCAGCTGGTGCAGCAGCTCAAACTGCTTGGCAAACAAGCTGCCATCAATGCCGGACGACGCGCCCGTCACAGTGCCCCCTGGACGGGACAGGTTACTGACCAGGCCCTGGCCTTGCGGATCGGTGGCATAGGCCATGACGATGGGTACATTCATGCCGGACTTGCGCAGTGCGTTGGCCGGTTCATTGCCAAAGGTGACGATTACCTGCGGCTGCTGCATCTGCATGTCCTTGATCGCCGCTTTCATGCCGGCCGCCGTGCCATCCGGGCGGCCGATGATCAGGGTCAGGTTACGTCCTTCCTGGTAACCCAATGCGGCCAGTGCTTCCCGTAAAGCATTGACCCAGGTTTGCCAGGCCACGTCCGGCCCAGCCGGCATGTACCCGATGCGGGCATTGCCGGGGCGGGCCTGGGCCAACACGGCGGGGCTGGCCAGTGCGCTCGCAAGCAGGGTGAGCAATTGGCGGCGCTGCGCGTAAAACTGTGTCTTCATGGATGGTTTCGGTTTCAATTCATCACCTCATCGGCGCGGATCAACAGGTCCTCTGGCAATTTCAGGCCTATGGCCTTGGCGGCCTTGCCGTTAATAACAAACGGGAAAGTGGAAGGACGGTGTACGGGCAAGCTGGCTGGGTTAGCGCCATTAAACAATTTATCGACATAGCCGGCAACTAATTCAACGTCGTCGAACACGGCGCGCCCATAGCTGAAGGTGATGCCCGCTTCGGCAAACTGGCGCGCCTTGGCAATGGTGGGTAAGCGTGAACGCAAGGCCAATTCAGCAATCTGCCGTCGGTGGGAAATGAAAAAACCATCCTCCATCACCATCACTGCCTGCACCTTGGCCTTGCGCGCCGTGTCAAATGCGGCCTCCAGCTGGGGCCAGTCTTTGGCCCACAACTGGACCATGGGCGCCATCTTGCGGCTTTTCATATTGCTGCGCAGCTCTTCTTCGACTTGGGGCAGGCGCACATTGTCGGGATTGCGCAGCAAAGCGATGCGGGACAGGCCAGGCACAGCCGCCAACAGGATATCCAATTGCTTGGCCAACACATGGTCCGTGGATCCGGAAAACCCCGTCACATTGGCCTCCGGCCGCGCCAGGTTGTGCACCAGGCCAAGGCCGACCGGATCGTCCACAGTGGCAAAGACGATGGGAATGCGGTCAGTTTGCCGTTTGGCTTCCAAGGTGGCCAGGGTATTGAAGGACACTAGTACATCCACTTTCAGCGCCAGCAGTTCTTCCACCAGCTTGGGAATGCGCTCATAGTGGCCGTCCGAAGAACGCCATACGGTCTCGACATTCTGACCTTCGATCCAACCGAGTTTGCGCATATGGGCGGAAAATGAAACGCGCAGGCCATCGACCAGATCGGACGACAGCGGGACATTGGTGGCGATGCCAACCCGGCGCGGCGCGTTCGCGCCCGCCGGTGCGGCCAGCAGGCCAGCCAGCAAGGCCAGCCAATGACGCCGGTCCATGCCGCGCACAGGGCTCACATGGCGCTCCCTGCCAAGGGCAATTCGATGCGGAACAAGGTGCCTTTGCCTGGTTCGGACTGGCAGCTGATGTGGCCCTTCAGCGTCTGGGTCACCAGGTTGTAGACGATGTTCAGCCCCAGGCCGCTGCCGCCCTGCCCGCGCTTGGTGGTGAAGAAGGGGTCAAAGATTTTGCCAACGATGTCGGGTTCGATGCCTTTGCCGTCGTCACGGAAGTCAAAGCGCAGTCGGTTGCCGTGGCGCTCAACGTCGATCTCCACCGTGCCGGCCTGCCCTGGCGCATAGGCGTGGGTCAGCGCATTCATCACCAGGTTGGTGACGATTTGTGACATGGCGCCTGGATAACTGTCGATGACGATGTCGTCGGGGCAGCGCACCGTGTGCCTGAGTTGGGTTTGTTTCAGTTTGGGACCAAGGCTGGTCATGATCTCATCGAGGTAATGGCGCACATTGAACTGGCGCGTCGCTTCACTGGTCTGGTCAACTGCCACCTGCTTGAAGCTGTGGATCAGGTTCGATGCGCGGTTCAGGTTCGCCAGGATCATCTGGGTACTCTGTTCCGATACGTCGAGGAAATCTTCCAGGTCGGCCTTCATCATCTTACCGTCCTTGAACAAGGTACTCAGGCGCACCGCGCTATTGCGCAGGCTCGACGCCGCCGTCACCCCCACCCCGACCGGCGTATTGATTTCATGTGCCACGCCGGCGACCAAGCCACCCAGCGCTGCCATTTTTTCCGACTGCACCAGCTGGGTCTGGGTCGCCTGCAGCATCGACAGCGTTTGCTTGAGCTCCAGGTTGGCCGATTCGATCTCGTCGAACAGGCGCACATTCCCCAATGCGATCACGGCCTGGTTGGCAAAGGTCTTAAGTAGGGCGATTTCGCCATCCGAAAACGGATTGGCCTGGTCACGGCGCAGCACGATGGTGCCGTAAGCATCATTTTCGCGCAGCAGCGGGGTGACCAGCATGGTGCGGTTGCCTCGTTGCTGGGCCAGCTCAGTGCTGGACGGGTAGTCATGCTGGCCGGATTGCACGTCTTCGACATGTACGGTGGTGTGCGCCAGGAAGGCGTGGCCCGACATGGTCACCGTATTAATGGGCAGCGAAGGATAGCTGCGCGCCACCTCACTGCTTTCGGTCGATGCTGCGTGGCGCAGCATGTCGCCATCGCGCAGGTAGATCGACGCACCGTCAGCATGGCAGGCCTGGGCCGCGCAGCGGGCAATGGCGTCCAGCACAGGCTGGGCATCCGTCGGCGAATTGGCGATCGCTTGCAGGATCGAGCTCATTGCAGTCTGCTGTTCGAGCGCTTCCGTCAATTCGGCCGTGCGCTCGGCCACTTTGCGTTCGAGGCCCGCATAGGAATCGCGCAGCTGGGCCGTCATGCGGTTGAACTGGGTGGCCAGCGCCTCCAGTTCGTCATTGGTGTTGACGACGATCTGCAGCTCCAGGTCGCCCGCCCCGATGCGCTGGGCGCCTTCTTGCAGCACAGCGATTGGCCGGCTCATGCGGCGCGCAAACCACAGGCTGGCCAGCGCCGAGATCACCAGGCCAATCAGCAGCAAGATGCCGGTGCGCGCAATGGCGGCATTCAGGGTCGCGTAGATCTCCTCGGCCGGCTGTTCCACCAACATGGTCCAGCCGGTCGCTTCGATCGGTGCAAAAGCGGCCAGCACACGCTTGCCTTCAAGGTCGTTGGCCAGCAGGGCCGGCTCCACATCGCGCCGGGTCAGGGCCGACTGGATATGGGACAGGCCGGACAGGCTGGTCTTCTTCAGCACCAGGCCAATATCGGGGTCGGCAATCAGGTAGCCATTGGCGTCCACCACATAGGCTTTGCCGTGTTCACCGATCTTGATGCGTGAAACGACGTCCCAGATGAACTTGAGGTTGACGTCGGCGATGATGACGGTCGGGCCCGAGCGCATCGAAATCGTCATATAGGGCTCGGTCTCCTTGCGGAAGTAGACTTTGCCGAAATAACTCTGGCCCGGCTTGGCCGCTTTGAAGGCGGGGTCGTCGGAGCGGTCGCGCCCGCTGCCGGCCACGTCCATGGTCAGGCGCGAGATCAGCAGCAGTTCCTTGCCTTGGGCATCGAGCTGGGCGACATCGGTGATGGCGGGCATCTGCCGCAGCAACTTAAGGAACTCAATGCGGCGCTGTTCCGAACCAGCACTGCCCAGCTGGGGCAAAGCAGCGAAACTGAGTTGCTTCTCAATGTCGCGGATAAAGCCTTCAATGCGATTGGCGGCCGATATCGCCTTTTCCTGCTGCAGGCGCCACAGGGCCAGTTTGCTGTCCTGGTAGGCGCTGCCAATGCTGATGGCGCCCGACACCAGCTGGACTCCGCAGACCAGCGCCATGATGAAGAGCGCGTATTTGTGGAACAGCCGACCCTGGCGCTTCATGCGTGTTCCACGTCCACCAGGGCGTCGCGGATGGCCAGGAATTCAGGCAGGTATTCGAGCAGCAGGTCCACCAGCTTGGGATCGAAATGCTTGCCCCGTTCGCGCTTGACGAGCTCGAGGATGTCCTCCAGCGGCCAGGCCTTTTTATAGCAGCGGTCGCTGCCCAGGGCGTCAAACACATCGGCCAGCGCCGTGATGCGGCCGTAGATATCGATGGCATCGCCCGCATGGCCATAGGGATAGCCGCTGCCATCCCATTTTTCGTGGTGGGTCAGGGCCACGGTGGCGGCAGCCTTCAGGATGGGGCGATTAGAGCCCTGCAGCATGGTGTAGCCCAGCATGGCGTGGGTCTTCATCACTTCCCACTCTTCCGGTGTGTGTTTGCCTGGCTTGTTCAGCACCGCATCAGGGATGCCCACCTTGCCAATATCGTGCATCGGCGAGGCCTGCTTGAGCAGCTCGGCTTCCTGTGCTGACATGCCGGCTTTCAGCGCCAGCAGCTTGGAGTATTCGGCCACCCGCTTGACGTGGTTGCCCGTCTCGCGCGAGCGGGTCTCACCGATGGCGCCCATGCGGTAGACCACTTCGCGTTGGGTGTCCTCGATCTCCTGCTTCATTGCGTCGATGGTCATCAGGTCGCGGTAATTGCGCAGCGAAGCGACGAAGGTGGTAAACAGCTTGTCGGCCGTCAGCTCCGTCTTGGTCTTGTATTCGTTGATTTCGTAGTTGACGATGATGTGCTGCTCCGGCGCCACGCCCGGCTGGCCGGTGCGCAGGATAATGCGCACCAGGCTGTTCTGCTCCTGCTCGCGGAT
>JACXTT010011246.1_pt1 | contig 11990 bp, 11 predicted proteins | sample 9270951 | NCBI WGS metagenome assembly JACXTT01 (sample SAMN15532306, study PRJNA645909) | rock metagenome | isolation source: weathered quartz diorite | place: Puerto Rico | collected 2017-06-21 | reverse complement strand
CGCGCTCGGGGCGGAGATTGTCGCCTATGCGGGGTACATCGCTGCGTACAGGGGCGTCGCGGCCGCCGAGGAGGGAGTCGGGTTGCGGTTGCCGCACGCCGCCGCGCTCGACGCCACTGGTTTCGGCGTGTTCGTGCTCGCGGGCGGCTTCTCGCTCGACGAGGCGGCGCTGACGCGGGCCGGTTTGACGCGGGCCGACGCGCGGGAGCGTGTGCTCGGCCTGGCGACGCTCGAATACGTCGTTCTCGCACCGGTGGCGGCTGCTGCCGCCGCCGTCGCTCTCGTCCAGGACGGCGTGTCGCCGGGCCTGACGCTACCGTGGCTGATCGCGGTTCCTGTCGGGGGAGCAGTCGCGTTGCTGCTGGTTCGCCGCCGAGACATCTTCGACCGAGGGCGGCGACGGGCCGTCCGCGCGATGGGTCACGCGCTCGGAGGACTGGCACTGATCCTGCGCATGGCGACCCGCCCCGACCTGTACGGCGCGGCCTTCGTCGGCATCGCCCTCTACTGGGTCGGAGACATCGGGTGCCTGTGGGCGACGCTGAACGTTGTCTTCGCCCAGCCGCCGCCGCTGGCGGAGCTCATTCTCGGCTACGCGACCGGGTACGCCCTCACACGGCGGACGCTGCCGCTTGGCGGCGCCGGCGTCGTCGAGACACTGCTGCCGCTCTCGCTCGGCTGGGTAGGCATCGCGCTCGCCCCGGCCGTGCTGGCCGTGGTCGGGTATCGCGTGATCAACCTCTGGTTGCCGTTGATTCCCGCGGTCGCGGGATTGCCGATGCTCCGCCGGCTCGGCCACCGGCGCTCGCACGCGCCGGCATAGTGTCGACACTGTCGGTTTGAACGCTGGTATCGGCGGGAATTACTTCAGTGTAATTGTCGATGCGATTCACTGGAGGTCGATAATGCTCTGGATTCTCGTGCTGTTGCTGTTGCTATTCGCTCTCGGTGGTGGAATCTTCGTCTCGAAGTTCCTGTTCTTCGTTTTGCTCGTGGCGCTGATCGTGGCGCTGTTCGGCTCGCGTTCCACCGTCTGAGCGCACAAATGGGGTCAGGGCGGGAAGCCCTGACCCCGATGCTGCTAGACGCGGCGGTCGACCGTGTCACGTTCACGGATGACCGTGGTGTCGCGGCCGGCCCCGGCGCCGAAGCCGCCCCAGGTCGACCAGAAGAAGAGCGACACCACGAAGCCGACGATCCCGACCACCATCAAGATGACGCCGATGGTGTGGATGTTGAGGCCGTTGACGGCTGCGTTGACGCCCCATGTGAGGACGGCGCCGGCAGCTGCCAGCAACAGGCATGCGGTAATTCCCACGTGTATCTCCTTTTAATTCTTTCGATTGCAAACGTCTGATCCCCGATATAGAGGCCCGGAAAACCGGAATGAATTGCGACGTTTCGGATCATGGTTCGGGGGTAAGGGACGCGACGCGTGCCTGATTGCCGCCGACGATTGCCTTGGTGCGTGAGAATGCAAGGCATGCCGCCTCGCCGTTCGCGAACGGACAAACCCGCCGACCCGGCCGGGGACGCTGCCGACGAGCTCTATGCCGAGCCGCTCGAATCGTTTACGAGCTCTCGCAACGAGCTCGCGCGCACGCTCCGGGCCGCCGGCGACAAGGGTGCGTCGGCACGGGTCGCGGCGCTGCCGAAGCCGACAGTGGCGGCCTGGGCGGTCAACCAGCTTTCGCGCCGGCACCGACGTGAGGTCGACCTTCTGCTCGATGCCGGTCATCGGTTGATCGACGCGCAGCAGGGTGGCCACAGCGCCGAGGAGGTCAATGCGGCGGCGAGGCAGCAACGCGATGCGGTCGAGGGCCTCGTACGCCGTGCACGCTCCCTGCTCGAGTCGAGGGCGAGCGAGGACACCGTGCGGAAGGTCGCAGAGACGCTGCGGGCGGCATCGCTCACGGCCGAGGGCCGCGAGGAGCTTGCGCGCGGACGCCTGACGGATGCGGTGACCACGACGGGCTGGGAGATCCTGCTGGGTGCCGCGGGCACGGCCGCCGCTGGGCGGCCGAGGAAGGCCGGGCGGCCAAAGCCCAACCCGAAAGGCGAGCTCGACCGTGCGCAGAAAAGGCTGCGGGCCGCGGAAACGAGCCACGCCGAGGCCGATCGCGTGGCCCGCGACGCCGCAGCGTCGTTCGAGGAGGCGCGGCTGCACCTCGATGCGGCCGAGCTGCGGGCCCGCGCCGCGGCCGAGGCGCTGGCCGGCGCTGCCGAGGCGGTGTCGGAGGCGCGAGCGGAGCTCGATCGGCTGCGCCGGACTAGCTCGTGAGCAGCGAAAAACCTTGCCGCGTGTACCATGGGGTCGGTGACGGGCTGAAGGGCGGCGCGGCCTGAGCTTGCTCGTGTGTGGGTCCGAGCCGGAGGACTGATGGAGCAGGGGACGCGAGACTTCCGCGAAGACCGCGAGACCGCGCACGATGTCGCGGCCATCGTCGTCGATCGCCAGGATGACGTCGCTGTGATCGCGCTCAGGGGTGAGCACGACATGACCTCCGCCGACGAGCTGTCGGCTGCGATCAACGCCGAGGTGGCCCAGCGACACGGCATCGTGGTGTCACTCGCCGAAACGACGTTCGTCGACTCCGCGATCGTGCACCGCCTCTTCAAGGGCGATCGCCAGATGCTCGACGTGGGCCGGCGGCTTGTGCTGCACGTCGGCACCGAGCCGGTCGTCGACCGTGTGCTCGAGATCGGTGGACTGCTCGACGAGCTCATCTGGTCGGTCTCGTTGGACGACGCGATCGTCTTCGCCGGTCAGTCCGACGGTCGCGACGCCGCGATCGACGAGGGGAGCCTCACGGCGCCGCTCCTCGAGCAGGTCGCCAGCAGCGTGCGCGAGACGCGCGAACGCGGCTCCGGTTCCTAGTCCGGGATCATCTCGCGCGGGTCATGTCCCGTTCGCTTATGAGTCGAGGGTTGGTCGCGCTCGCCGCAACGGCGCTCGCGAGCGTTCTCGCCGGGTTCTTCTCGACGACGTCGAGCGCGGGTCGAGCGAGTGCTCCAATTGCCCGGATCGGTCATGTCGCCGATGGCGACACGGTCGATCTCACGAACGGCGACCGCATCCGGCTGGTGCAGATCGATACGCCCGAGGTGTACTTCCAACCCGAGTGCTACGGCGCTCAGGCGTCGGCGGTCACGAAGCGGCTGCTTCCTCCGGGCACGCTCGTGCGGCTCGTGCCTGAGCCGGCGACCGACCTGGTCGACCGGTACGGCCGTCTTCTGCGCTACGTGATCCGCGCGCGCGACGACCTCAACGTCAACGTCCGGCTCGTCGCCGTCGGGGCGGCAGCGCCCTACTTCTACCACCATCGTCGCGGTCGCTTCGCGTCGACGCTGGAGGCGTTCGCACACCGCGCGCGTGCCGAGCGGCTCGGTCTCTGGGGCGCCTGCCCAGGGACGCCGTACGACCCCTACGCCAGGGTTGCGACCGGGTAGGACCGGCCCGGGAAACAGAACGGAGTTTGCGGTCTTTCGCGTCGCCTGGGGTTGAGGCCCGAACGCGTGTTCTGATACGTTCGGCCGCTCATGAGGCGGCTGGTGAGGGCAGACCTCGACACCGTCGAGCGGCTCTTCGAAGGTGCTCGCCGGGGCAAGATGTGGTCGCGTGCGAGCTACCCGCTCGGGTGCACGCCGCGGCGAGGCCGCGTGCGGTTCAGCGTCGCACCCGACGACTCGCTTGTCGTTCGCGTCGAATGCCGTCCGTTCGACGGCGCCGACCACCAGCTGCGGGTGTTGTTCGCGACCGGCGTCGCTGTCTTCGCGACGCCGCAGGAGCTCTTCGAGTTCGCGAAGGGACCGCTTGCCGACGCCTTCGGGATGCCGCGCGAGCGCCGCCGGGCGCGGCGGCGGTCCGAGCCGGCCTTTGATGTGGAACCGGGCGACGCGCGCCGGATGCCGTCGGCGAACGATCTCGTCGACGCGCTCTCGCGGATCGTCACGGGTCAGACCGCCGCGCTCGAGCGCGTCGCGCATGTCGTCTGTGCCCAACGCGCGAAGACCACGCCCAGCCGCCCGGGAAGCGTGATGCTGCTCGGCCCGACGGGAACGGGCAAGACGTCGACGGTCGAGGCTCTGCCGGCAGCACTCGAGTCGCTGGGCGAGGCCGAGGCACATGTCTACCGCGTCGATTGCAACGAGCTGACGCAGCCCTTCCAGGTCTCGCGCCTGATCGGATCGCCGCCCGGGTACGTCGGCTACGGCGATGCGTCCGGTCTGCTGCGGGCGCTCGAACAGCCGGGCTGCATCCTCCTGCTGGACGAGGTCGACAAGGCGCACCCGTCGGTGCTCGAGCAGGTCCTGCTCAATCTGATCGACAACGGCCGGCTCTCCGGGCCGAAGGGTCAGACCATCCACGCGGAGCACGCCGTGATCGCCATGACCAGCAACCTCGGCGCCGACGAGCTCGACGTGCGGCTCCACCGGATCCCGCTCGAGAACCGCTGGGCCGTGCAGCGCGTCTGCCGCGAGATACTCCGCGAGGAGGGCGTGCCCGACGAGCTGCTCGGCCGCATCGGCGTGTTCGCGGTCTACGAGCCGCTGGCCGCCGACGCTCTTCGCGAGGCGGCCGTTATCGCGGTGGGCCAGCTCGCGCGCGAGTACGGGCTGCGGGTCCCGAAAGTCGACCCGGTCATCGTCGACGTCATCCTCGACATCGCCGCCGACAGCGGTCTGGGTGCTCGGGCGCTGACCCACGCCGCCGGCGAGCTGCTGGCCGAGGCGTTCGCTGCCGCGGCCGGTGAGGGGGTTCGTGGAACGGTCGCGGTCAAGCCAGGCCCGCCGGTGAGGGTGACACGCCGCACACGGAGAGCGGCTTGAGCGCCGAACAGCGTCTACCCTCCTTGAGTGTGCGCCCGTAGCTCAGTGGACAGAGCGGCGGACTTCTTCGCGTGGGGGGACCCCATGGTTCCCCCACGATCCCCCTCCTTCTTGCTTCTGGCGACTGCCGCGTCAGCTGTGCCTACGGGCGAGTGAATCGCCCTTCGGCGGTCAGGTGGTGCGCCTGCCTGATCAGCATCTACCCTGCGTGGGACTGCGCCCGTAGCTCAGTGGACAGAGCGGCGGACTTCTAATCCGCGGGTCGGAGGTTCGAATCCTCCCGGGCGCATCGGAATCGCTGCGATGGTTGGTCCGTGGTTACCGTTAGCCGAGACCATTCCAGGCATGTGCTCGACGATGCGGTCGGGTTGATGAGGCTCGTTGGAACATCAGGCGCAGCACGTCGACCGGTGTGCCGTGACCGGACTGCGCCGCACGCTCGGCGCATGGGGTTCGCGAGTGTTCTCGCTTTGGGCGTAGCCTTCGGCGTCTGCGTCGTCGCCGGGGCGTCGCCGAACTGGGTCGCGCCGGTTCGGCTATCCGGCGACGGGATCGCCTTGCAGCCCAGTTTGGCCGTCAGTTCCGCCGGCGACGCGTTCACTGTCTGGGATCGTGAGGTCGGCGACGTCTGCCCGACTCAGCCCGAGAACCCGGCGTGCGTTCACATCGTCGAGGCGGCTGTGCGCGCGCCGGGAGCATCCGCCTGGTCGCCTTCGGTCGAGATCGCACGTCCGGGCGTCGGCTCGCGCCCGGTCGGCTCGGTCGGGCCCGCGGGAGACGGGATCGTATTGTGGGTCCACGACATCGGCGAGAACCGCGTTCTGCAGGCGTCCTACCGGCGTGGTCGCACCGGCGCGTGGCCGGAGCCGACGGACATCTCCGATGTCACGGGGCGGATCGGGCCGCACGCTGCGGCTGTCGATGCCGAGGGCAACGCGACTGTCGTCTGGTCGGGTACCGACGGAGTCAGGAGCGTGGTGTACGCCAAGTATCGGTCCGTCGTGTCCGGCGTCTGGGGCGGGCCGATCACGCTTTCGCGAAGGGATGCGGATGCTGCCGGAGGCCCGTCGCTCGCGACAGACTCGTCCGGTGACGCGGTGGCGACGTGGCTGCTTTCCACCCCGAGTGGAGCGGTTGTCGAGGCCTCTCAGCGGAGTGCGTCGTCCGCCAGCTGGTCGTCGCCCGTCCAGCTCTCCGCGCCGGGAGCCGAGCAGCAGGCGTCCGTCGCCATGAACGAGGAGGGAGACGCGATTGTCGTCTGGCGCCAAGTGGAGGGTCTGGCTGCTTCCTTTCGACCAGCAGGGGGCGCGTGGGGGGCTCCGGCCGCTTTCGGGGAGCCTGGCGCAGCGGACGCCGCGGTGCAGCTCGATGCAGGCGAGAACGCTGTTGCAGTGTGGCAGGTGCATGCACAGATCGAGTCGTCGTGGCGGTCGCGCGCGTCGGCCACCTGGGCGGCGGCGGCCGTGCTCGGCCCGGCGGCAGGCTCTGCGCCTGACGTCGCGGCGACGCCGGGCGGTAACGCCGTCGCTGTCTGGATCGGTCCGCGCGGGAACGTCCTCGCAGCTCTCCGACCGGTTGCCACGGGCCGCTGGCTCGCTGCAGCAGGCCTTTCCGCCGCGGGTGCTTCCGCCGGCGACCCACGCATCGTGCCGAGCGGTGTGGGCGGCGCGGTCGCTGTCTGGAGTCGTGCAGCCCTTTCCGCCCAGATCGTCGAGAGCTCCGACCTCGCAGGGACAGGTCCGTTGCTGACCGACGTCGTCATCCCGGCACGGGGAACCGCGCGAACGCGCGTCTCCTTCCACGCCACACCCGTCCCATGGGCAGCCGCGCTCGCGGGCCAGACGGTCTGGTCTTTCGGCGACGGAAGCTCGGGCAAGGGTGTTCGCCTCACCCATGTCTATGGTGCGCCCGGCCGCTACACCGTGACGGTGAAGCAGGCGGACCAGACGGGGAGCTCGGCGATGGTTGAAGGACGACTCGAGCTCGACGCCCCCACACTGAGGAACGTGGTTCGGCCGTCGATCCTTGGCCAATCCCGAGTCGGAGCGGCGTTGACCTGCAACCCCGGAAAGTGGGAGGGCACGCCGCCGATCCGTTTGGCCTTCAGCTGGCTTCGGGGCGGACGACCGATCGTCGGCCAGAAAGCGAGGCGTTACCGCGCTCAACCCGTCGACGTCGGCTCACTCGTCGCCTGTCGCGTCGTCGCAATCGGCCCAGCAGGTTCGACGGCGGCGACGTCGCGTGCGCGCCGGATCGGCGGCGTGCCCTGAACCGGCTCGCGCTCATCGGCGCCGTGCTGATGTTGGCCGGCTCCGGTGCGGCCGGGCCGACGGCTGCTCCGCTGGAGAACCCGATTCAGCGGGAGAACGCCCAGACCGGGACGTCGAGCTGGGGCAACGGCGAGTGGCAGGACTCCTCGACGGTCGGCTACGCATCGGAGACGAGCGTCGCTCCGGGCGAGACGCTGCATTTGCACGTCTCGAGCCGCGTGAGCTACAGGGTCGAAATGTTCCGACTCGGCTGGTACGGGGGCGAAGGCGGGCGACTCGTCTCGTGCCTGCCTGGGTGCTCCGAGTACGAATCGGGTCAACCCTACGGCACTCCGGCGCCCGATCCGGCGACCGGCGAGCTTCGACTGAGCTGGCCGGTCACCGACATGCTCCAGATTCCCGAGAACTGGGTCAGCGGCTACTACCTTGCACGTCTCGTTCCGGTCGATGCCGGAGAAACAGGGACCATCCCTTTCGTCGTGCGGGAGAGCGACTCGCGGCGGTCCCCGATTCTGGTCGAGGTACCGACCAACACCTGGCAGGCGTACAACGCGTGGGGTGGGAAGAGTCTTTACGACTTCAACTCGACCGACCTCCAGGCCGCGAACCACGTCAGTTTCGACCGTCCCTATCAGTGGAGAGCTCCCGGCCGCCAACCGGTGTCGGTGGACGAGCTGCCGACCGTCCGTTTCCTCGAACGCGAGGGCTACGACGTCTCGTATGCGACAGATGCCGACGTGGACAGGGATCCGTCGCTGCTCCTCCATCACCGGCTCGTGCTCGTGGCCGGCCATGGCGAGTACTGGACGAAGGGCATGCGCGATGCCTTCGAGTCGGCTCTACGAGCGGGAACGAATCTCGCGTTCTTCGGTGCGAACATCGGCTACTGGCAGGTGCGCTATGAGAATGGCGCCCGCACGATGGTCGGGTACAAGGCACGACCGGATCCCGAGCCCGACCCTGCGCTCGCGACCAGGCTGTTCCGCGACCTGACGCCTCCCCGTCCGGAGTGCGCCTTGCTGGGTGTCCAGCACTACACCGGCTCGTACGCCTGGCCGCGCGCCGACTACCAGGTCGGCGCCGCGGATGACCGGTGGTTTGCGGGCACGGGGCTGACAGCACAGAGCGTCGTCGTCGGTGTCGTCAGTCGCGAGCATGACCAGACGCCCGCGGGTAGCCCCTCGGGCACGGCCTGCGGACTCAAGGTCACCGTTCTCTTCCATCACGAGGGCACAGACGATCTTGTCCGCGCGGAGGCTGTTCGGTACTCGGCCCGATCGGGAGCGCGGGTCTTCAGTGCGGGATCGCACGAGTTCAGCTGGGCGCTCGACGGCTATCGGGTGAACGGTGATGGAATCGAGACTCCGATCGATCCCGGCGTCCAGCAGTTCGTTCGCAACATGCTCGCGGATCTTCAGACGCCGGCACCGCCCGTCCGGGTCGTCGCCCGCCGCCTGAAGAGCGCCACCCGTGTGCAGGTCGGGACGCCGGATCCGCGGATCACGAACATCCTGGTATTCCGTCACGCCGGCAGGGCCGCTTTCGCACCGGGCGGTCCGGGAGGCACTGCCCTCTGCCGCGGTTCCGGCGCCGTGTGTCTCGACCGGGGCGAGCTCGCGCCTGGTGTCTACCGCTACGCAGCGATCCTCGTCGATCCGTGGGGGCGCTCGCTGCCGCGCTTCAGCGCCCCGGTTCGGGTGTCGAAGCCGGCGAGGCGCTCGTAGCTCAGTGGACAGACCGGCGGACGTCTAATCCGCGGGTCCCAGGTTCGAATCCTGGCGGGCGCATCCCGCTACGGACTCGGTCCGCTGGTCACCTGCTTCTCGAGACCTCCAGGAAGGAAGGCCAACGGATCGTTTCGCGCAAGCTCGGGGTGAGGAGCGGCGAACTCCTCGAACGTCGTCCCGTCGTTTGCCCTCCGATGGCGTCCGCGATCCTTGCATGACTCCCACTGATCGGCCAAATCGTCGTCGTCGAGCACGAGCCTCTCCTAGCGGTGTCGTTCCCGTCTCGCCAATCCCTCCCTCCTGCAACACCTGGGCACGCCGAGCGGCGACCATGACTCTATGTCGTTACCGGCGCGGGCGGCTGGAGCCGCTCGTCCTCCGCTTGCAGGGTGTAGGGAACGTCCCCGGCTCCCGAAGCGGCCGCGGTTGCCGCTCGCAGACGTGTGCGCGCGTCGCGCGCCTGGCGGCGGTGTGACCGGGAGCGACGCAGGGTCAGGAGGATGGAGCGCTGCCGGCGCGAGTCGAGATCCTCTGTCAGCGCCGATCTGAAGACGCTCGCGACTTGTGACAGGTCGGCGTATGTCGCCGGACTGATCGCGGCCGCGGGTTGCCCCTGGACGCTCCTGAGATGCGCCGCAAGAAGCTCTTGCAGGTCGCCGTACCGTGCGCGTGCGTTCTCCGACAGGTAGAGCCCGCCCACGTTGTAGTACCAGGTGCGCAGGTCGAGATGGAGCCGTTCGAGCCCGGCGTAGGAGACGTTGGTGTGCGGCCAGCGAGAGAGCACCGATGTCCGCCGCCACACACTCGGGTAGACGTGGAGTCGGAGCGTTCGCAGTCCCTCCACGACCTTCTCACGGCCGCCGAGCCACCCGTTGATGGTTGCCGTGATCGCCCCGCCGCCGAGCGCTGCCGCTGCGGAGATCAGGGCGACCGTCGTCGGCGCGTCGAGGCTCGCGATCATTGCGACCCGTCCGCGTGCTGCCGGCGAATGGCAGAGTCGAAGGCGAGTCCGCTTGCTCCCTCGCCCTGTCCGACGGTGACGCGACGCGTGATCCAGCGTGCGTAGGTGCCGTCGGCGTGGCGCGCGAGAGCCGGCACTCGGCGCACGTTGACCCCCTCGCGGGGAACCTCCTCATCGGCGAGGACGAGCGGGGCGCCCGGCTTCAGCAGCGCCCCCAGCGGCTCGACGAGGCGGTCGCCCTTCACCATCGCGCCCTTGCGGAGAGCGATCGTTCCGAAGCCCGTCGCAACCGGCAGCAGAGGAATCCACCAGTCAGGGATCTCGTTGGCGAGCAGGTAGTCCATGTCCGCGCCGGCATCCGTGGCGGGTACGAAGGGCGCCGGCCGCGGCTCATCCTCGCGAGAGCGGCAAGCGCCACTCCTTCCCTGCACCCGGCGTTCGACGGCCCACGCCATGTTGGCGGTTTCGTCGCGAAGGTAGGCGACCTCCTCGAGCGCGCTCCCGGTCAGGATCAGCGGCGCAGCAGGCGGGACGAAGAGTCCGGCGACCGACTCGGTGCCGTCGAGGTTGCTGAGCTGGTACAGGCGGAATCGTCCCGACCGCGCGCCGTCGTCGGCCGGGGCGACCGTCGTCAGGACGCCGAACGTGTCCGTCGCGTGCACGTCGCCGACCTGTGTGAACGACCCGTACGGGACGTCGACCGGGAGGCACAGCCAGTCGTTGCCGTAGATCAGCGCGAACTCCGCGAGCGCGAGTCGGGCGATCTGGTGCGGCTGCACCTGCAGCGCGCCGAGGTTGACCTGCCCGTCCTCGAACTGCCAGTAGCGATCTGCGGGCATGGCCGAGTACCGGAGCGGGTTGGCGAGCAACGTGGCGGTTCGCTCCGGTGGCGCCGCGACCGGCGCCGAGAGTGGAGCGGCTGTCGGATCGTTGTCGAAGTCGTACCAGTCGCCACGGCCACCGGAGAATGCGGGCGCCCGCAGCGTCAGCTCGCCGGCTCCACCCGAGAGGCCGAGGCTGAAGCGGTACTCGAGCCGCTCGTCGATCCAGCACTCGGTGCCCGCGCCCGTGTCCGGGTACGCGGCCCGGTACCACGACAGCCATTGCCCGGCGGCGTCGAGCAGCGGTTTGGCGTCCGCGGCTCCCGCGAACCAGATGGGCGGGGTCGGCGGTGTCGTGGCGAAGGCCGCCGCGATCTTCGCCGCTGCCTGCTCGGCGTCCGGAACGCGGCCGCCCACGGCTCGGAAGAGCCGGGCGCCAGTCGGGTCGAGTGGATCGGGCGCGGGAGCGGCGAGCGCGCAGTCGCGCGTCAGCGCTGCCAGCATCGCCGGTGTGGCACCGGCTTCCCCGAGCTCGAGGACGAGCTGGGCTCCTGCCTCGGCCTGCGCTCTCAACCCCGGGCCTTCCGTAGGGATGCTCTCCTGCTCGACCAGGGGCTCGAGCAGATCACCGGCATGCCAGGGGCGAACGGGCTGGTTCGCGGCCGGATCCCCCGGCAGCAGCGCGATGACGTCACTGGTCGCCGTCGTCACCTCGACGCTCACCGGGCTGCCGGCGTCGGCGCCACCCAGCTCGCCGAGCTGCCACTGCCGCATGAGCAGCCAAAGCGGGTCGTGGATCCGCGCTTCCAGCCCGGGCGTCGGGTCGCCGGACACGGACTGCGGCTCCAGCCGCGTCCAGCCGGGCGGCTCGGTGATGAAGGCGATCGTGATCGCAGGGTCGACCGCGATCACACGCATGCCGTCGGGGACGGTCATGCCAGCTCCTTCACGAAGGGCATCATGGCCTCGGTCCTGCCGAGCGAGGTCGACAAGGTGAGGATGTCGAGGCTCTCCTCTCCCTGCAGCGACCAGCTCTGCTCGTAGAGCGCGGGGAGGATCCGCCCCATCCACAGCAGGCGCTCGAGTGTTACCCCGCGGAGCTTCGCGAGCTCGAGCGTCTCGCGCAGGACGCCGGCCACGGCATCGGTGCTCCAGCGTGCCCCGTCAGGCGAGAGGGCGAGGAGCAGCGACTGTGGGGCACGGGCGCTTGGCGTCGCGATGTTGACGGCGACGCCCGCGGTGACCATCGCCTCGCGAACGGTTCCGCCGTTGCCGTCGGGCCGCTCCACGCGCATCGGGACGACCTCGATCCACTCGTCGACGACCAGACCCGCAACACGGTCGCCGCCGGCGAGCGCGGTCGCGGCGTCGACGACGACGC
>JACXTT010011245.1_pt1 | contig 11991 bp, 5 predicted proteins | sample 9270951 | NCBI WGS metagenome assembly JACXTT01 (sample SAMN15532306, study PRJNA645909) | rock metagenome | isolation source: weathered quartz diorite | place: Puerto Rico | collected 2017-06-21 | reverse complement strand
AAGCTGGGGCCAGGCCCTCTACTGGGCATTGGGGGATTGGTATGAGTGGGCGCTACTTGCGCCGGTGATTTTCTGGCTCTGTCGGCGCTTTCCGTTTGACCGACGGTCCTGGCCGAAAAGCCTGTGTGTTCACCTCGTCGGCGGCTTGTCTTTAGCCGCTGTCCACGCGGCGCTGTGCGCGCTGGCCGCCGTGCTGCAAGGCTGGGTTACCGGTGCTCCGACACCGTTTGGCAGCGAAGTGCGGAAGGTGCTGGCGAACCGGACGCATTTCAATCTGGCCGTGTATGCAGTGATCGTTTGTGCCTGGCACGCCTGGGATTACCAGCGGCGATATCGCGAGCGCGAGGCGCAAGCCGCCGAATTGACCGCACGCCTTGCGCAAGCGCAGTTGCAGGCCTTACGCATGCAGCTGAATCCTCATTTCCTGTTCAACACGCTCAACACCATCTCCTCGCTCATGCTGAAGGACGTGAACCTGGCCAACCGGATGATCGCCCGGCTCGGTGACCTGCTTCGACTGACGCTCGACGTCAAGAATAACCAGGAAGTGCCCCTCCAGCAGGAACTCGAACTGGTGCGCCGCTACCTCGAGATCGAACAGATCCGGTTCGGCGGGCTGCTCCAGGTAAAGTTGGAAGTTGAACCGGTGACACTCGACGCCACCGTTCCGAATCTGATCCTCCAACCGCTCGTCGAGAACGCGATCCGTCATGCCATCGAACCAAAGAAGACGGGCGGGCGGATCGAACTGCGTTGCCTTCGTAGCAACGGCAGCCTCCTGTTGCAAGTGTCGGATAACGGAGTCGGGCTCAATGGTCAGAAGCCGGATGCCGTTCAGGCGCCGAACCAGGCGCGCGAGTGCATCGGCCTGAACAATACGCGTCAGCGACTTCAGAAACTCTACGGCGATCGGCAGCGCTTTGAATTGGCAGAAAATCCGGCGGGAGGTGTGACGGCGAACATCCTCATCCCTTTCCGGCTCGCATCCGTTGGATGAGCAACGAAGGCATGAACATCAGGGTGTTGATTGTGGACGACGAAGCGCCCGCTCGCGATTTGATCGCGACTTTACTTCGCGACGAGCCCGATGTCGAAGTGGTGGGCGAGTGTTCCAACGGAACGGATGCGGTCGCCGCCATCCAACGGCTTTCGCCCGACCTCGTTTTTCTTGACGTGCAGATGCCGGGCCTGGACGGATTCGGAGTCCTGGCAGAATTGCGCGAAGAGCAGTTTCCGTTGGTCGTGTTCGTGACCGCGTTTGATCAACACGCCATTCGCGCCTTTGAAGTCCACGCGCTCGATTATTTACTTAAGCCCTTCGAGTACGACCGCCTGCGCGAGGCCGTCTGGCGTGCTCGAACCGAACTCGCTCGCGGCTCCACCTCGGCCGGCCAGAGCCGGCTGCTCGCGTTGGTGCGGGAGCTGCGTGACAGGAGCCGGACGTGGGATCGGTTGGCTATTCGCGATGGCGGCCGTGTCATCTTTATTCCACCCGAGGAGATTGACTGGATCGAGGCGGAGGGCAACTACGTCCGTCTGCATGTCGGGAAGGAATCCCATCTGCTTCGCGAAACGATGAGTTCGACCGAAGGGCGTCTTGCCTCGATGAAATTCCTGCGTGTGAGCCGGTCAACCATCGTGAACCTGGAACGCGTGAAGGAATGGCAGCCGCTGTTTCACGGCGATTCGGTTGTAATCCTCCGCGACGGAACTCGCTTGACCGTCAGCCGGGTTTATCGCGAGAGCCTGGGCCGGCTGGTCGGCCAGCTCCACTGAATCGACTTCTTCCTCTTGCAATCAGTCCGGCTCGTCACGACTCCGGCCCGTGCTGTCACATCGTAGTTTTCCCGACGTCCGGGGCGGCGTAGTGCGGGGTCATGATTGAGCGATGCTTCCCCAGACGGCCGCTTCGGATTCCATTTTCAATTCTGCTCCTGGTTCATGCCGGCTTGTTCGGCGATTTCGCCCGGGCTCAAACGGTGTCGCCGACGATCACCTTGCAACCCCGGAGCCAGTCGGTCAGCTTGGGTGCTAACGTCGCGTTTCGCGTGACGGCCGCTGGAACACCGCCGTTGAGTTTCCAGTGGCTCTGGAATAATGCGCCGGCGGAGGCTGCCACCAACAGCACGTTGGCGCTCACCAACCTCGCCCTGACGCAGGCCGGCGCCTACTGCGCGATCGTGTCAAATGACGGCGGCTCGGCTACCAGCACGGTGGCGGTGCTGACCGTGGACCCAACCTTCACCAAGATTATGAGTGGTCTCATCGCAACCGAAGGGGGCGATTCCTCCGGTTGTGCCTGGGGTGATTTCGATAACGACGGTTTCCCCGATCTGTTCGTTGGCAACGGCAGCACCCGGAATTTCCTCTATCGTAACAACCGTGACGGCACTTTTACCAAGCAGCCCATCGCAGCGCCGGCGCTGGACAGCGGCTTCGGTGGCAGTTGGGGCGATTTCAACAATGATGGTTGGCTGGATCTGTTTGTGGCCAACCGGAGTGCCAATTATCTCTATCGAAACAACGGCGATGGGACGTTCACCAAAGTCACCGCTTTTGCGGGAGCGACGGGGGCGACCTCGTGGAGTGGAAGTTGGGGCGACTACGACCGCGACGGCTGGCTCGATTTGTTCATTTCGAACGGGGGCGGAAACAACAATGTGCTCTTGCGCAACAACGGAGATGGGACGTTCACGAGGATCACCGCCGCCCGGATCGTGGGCGACGGCGGCACGTCCATCGGTGCGGCCTGGCAGGACTACGACAGCGACGGTTGGCCGGACCTGTTTGTCGCGAACAACGGCGGCAACAATTTCCTCTATCGCAATCTTCGCAACGGAACGTTCGCCCGGGTCGCAGCCGGGCGCATTGCCACGGACAGCCAATCTGCCATTCTGCCCGACTGGGGTGACTACGATAACGACGGCTGGCCGGATCTCGCGGTGGGCTGCTTCGGGCGCAATCTCCTCTTTCGCAACCTGGGTGACCGCACCTTTGCGAAGCAGACGAACGGACCGGTCGTGCTGGATCCGCAGAATTCGGAGATCGTGCAATGGATCGACTATGACAACGATGGTTTTCTCGATCTGTTTTCCGCGAACGACGGCGGCCAGAACAACACGCTTTACCATAACAACGGCGACGGCACGTTTACGAAGATCACGACGGGCAGCCTCGTCAACGACGGCGGCAACTCCGCCGGGTGCGCCTGGGCGGACTATGACAACGACGGCTTCCCCGACCTCTTCGTCGCGAACTGGCAGGGGAGCCGGCCGAACTTCCTCTATCGGAACAACGGCAACACGAATCACTGGCTGAAGGTGAAGTGTGTCGGCACGGCCTCGAACCGGGCGGGCATCGGCGCAAAAGTTCGCGTGCGGGCCACGATCCGCGCGAAGGAATTGTGGCAATTGCGGGAAATTTCCGGCGGCACCGGCTTTGGACAAACGAGTTTGCTGGCGCACTTCGGGCTCGGCGACGCCGCCACGGCGCAGACCGTTAGAATCGAGTGGCCATCGGGCGCCGTGCAGGAACTTCACGACGTGAGCGTGAACCAGACCTTGACGGTCGTCGAGCCACCCAAACTTGCCGGCGCCAGATACAATGCCTTCGGCTTCCAGTCGGATGTGATTGGACTGCCCGGCTCGAATTATATCGTCGAGACCTCTGTGGATCTGACCCATTGGGCGTGGTTGACGACCGTGACCAATGATGGGCGCACCGCGACTTTTCGTGATCCGGCTCCGGCCGACACCCCGCGGCGTTTCTATCGGGCGCGAAAGCCGTAACCGGCCGCGGCTTGGAGTGCGGCCGTCCCGACCGCAGCCAGCGTTGCGCGCGCGACGAGTTGGGGAATTCCTATGCGCTTCTCCCGCGCCACGCTGCTGCGCCGGGGACGGGCGCGCTCCGAAATGAGCGACGCGTGCAATGGCTCGGACCCTTCGAGTCTCTGGTGGAAACTACAAAAGCGATCGCGAAGGGGCGGGGTTACATCACCGACGCTGGCGGGATGCAGCGGGGTGCCTGCCCTGCGTTGACCGCACTCCGTTTCAAGGTCACGATGCATGGGCGAAAGAGAAAAAGGGCTTTCGATGAACCGTCCGTGGTTTGGTGTCCCGCCTTCAGGCGGCTGGAACCGCTCGGACCGACTAAAGCCGGGACTCCGAACACCGGCCGGTCTGCGCTGGTTCACCGCCATCATGCTCGCGTTGCTGTGCCGCCTCGCGGTGTCTGGCGCGGAAGAGCCCGCAATCGATCACGCCGGCATCATCCGTTCGTGGAACTCGGACAGCCTCGCGCGCGGAGAGAAGCTCTACAACAGCATCTGCATCACCTGCCACGGGAACCTCACCCAGGCTGGATCGCTTCCCACCTCGCGTCCGTTCTGGAAGGAGCCGTTCAAGAACGGCAGCGACCCGCTCAGCCTTTATAACACGCTCAGCCAGGGTCTCGGCCAGATGCCGGCCTGGACCTTCCTGACGCCGGAACAGCGTTACGATGCCATTCACTACCTTCGCGAAACGTTCGTCAAACCGCACAACCCGTCGGCCTACTTCAACGTGACCGAGGCCTGGCTCGACGCGCTGCCCAAAGGCACCAGCCGCGGCGTGAAAACGGACGAGATGATCGAGTTCGAGAAGGGTCCGAAGTATCTGCGCATGGATTTCGGGCCTGCGCTGTTCTGGACGTTGCAAGTCGAACCGAACAACATCGCTTACAAAGGCATTGCCGTTCGCCTCGACGACGGCCCCGGCGGCGTCTCGAAGGGCCGCGCCTGGATGCTCTACGATCACGACACGCTGCGCGTCGCCGCGGCCTGGACCGGCAACGATTTCGTGGATTGGAAAGGCATCGCCTTCGACGGCTCGCATCAGACGCATGCCAGCATCGTCGGGACAAAGGCGTTTGTGAATCCCATCGGGCCCGGCTGTGCGGATCCGCGGACGGCGAGTTTTGCCGACCCGCGCTTTCATGGCCGCGACGACAAGCCTTACGGCCCGCTGCCGCGTGAGTGGGCGCATTTCCAGGGCGTTTACTTCCACAGCAACCGAGTCGTGATTGCCTACACAATCGGGGATGCGCGCATGCTCGAACTGCCCGGCTACGAACGCCGCGGCGAAGCCAGCGCCTTTTCGCGCACATTGAACGTGGGCAGATCCTCGCGCGACGTGCTGATGTGCGTCTCGCCCGAATCGAGCCCCGCCGCGCTGGTCGGGAAAAGCGTCGCGCGCCTCATTCGGACAAACGGCTTCCACCTGCTCTGTATCCCGACGTCCGCCACGCCGCTGAACGTGAAGGTGCTCATCGCTGATGCGGGATCGGCCATGGACGCCGGGACGCTGCCTGCCTTTGCGCTCGCGTCCGAACCGGCGGCCGACCTCGAGCCGCTCACTCGAGGCGGACCACCACGGTGGAACCCGCCGTTGGCGACGCGCGGACAATTGGGCAGCAACGACGGTCCGTTCGCGGTCGATGAACTCACTCCGCCACCCGACGCGGCGAATCCGTGGCACACCTGGATGCGTTTTGGCGGCTTCGACTTTTTCAAGGACGGCCGGCGTGCCGCGATCTGCACCTGGAACGGAGACGTCTGGATGGTCAGCGGCGTCGAGGGCGATCTGGCGCAACTGACCTGGAAACGCATCGCCTCTGGCCTCTTTCAACCGCTCGGCGTGAAGATCGTGGATGAAACCATTTACGTGACCTGCCGCGACCAGATCGTCCGGTTGCGCGACTTGAACGGCGATGACGAAATCGATTTCATCGAGAGTTTCAACAATGACCACCAGGTGACCGAACACTTCCACGAGTTCGCCATGGGGTTGCAGACCGACCGCGAGGGCAACTTCTATTACGCGAAATCCGCACGACACGCCTTGCCCGCGCTCGTGCCGCATCACGGCACGCTGCTCAAGGTCAGCCGTGACGGCGCGCGCACGGAGATCGTCGCGACCGGGTTCCGCGCCGCCAACGGCGTGTGTGTGAACGAGGACGGCACGTTTTTCGTCACGGACCAGGAAGGCCATTGGACGCCCAAGAACCGGATCAACTGGGTTCACACCGGCGGTTTTTATGGCAACATGTATGGTTACCACGACCGCGCCAGCAGCGCCGACGGCGACATGGAACAGCCGCTGGTCTGGATCACGAACGACATGGACCGGTCACCGGGCGAACTGCTCTGGGTGACCAGCGCCACGTGGGGCCCGCTCAAAGGCTCGCTGCTCAATGTCTCTTACGGCACCGGCCGCATCTTCGTCGTGCCGCATGAAAAGATCGGCGAGCAGCTTCAGGGCGGCGTGGTGCAATTGCCGATTCCTGATTTCCCGACCGGGGTGATGCGCGGCCGCTTTCATCCGGGCAACGGCGATCTTTATACCTGCGGCTTGTATGCCTGGGCGGGGAACCGCCAGGCCGACGGAGGATTCTATCGCGTGCGCGCGACCGGCAAAGCCTCTTGGCTGCCGATTGGCTTGCATGCCCGCGCGAACGGAATGAAAATTCAATTCAGCGATCCGCTCGACCCGGGCCCGGCCAACGACGCGAAGAACTACGCCGTGAAAATCTGGTCCCTCAAACGCAGCGCGGAGTACGGCTCACCCCATGTCGACGAACACAGCCTGGCCGTCGCGGCCGCAACGCTTGCCCCGGACAAGAAGTCCGTGTTTCTCAATATCCCCGCGCTTCGACCGACGTGGTGTATGGAAATCAAATGCGACCTGCGCGGTGCGGACGGCACCATCTTCACGCGGACGGTGCACAATACGATTCACGCTCAGGCCGGCGCTTCGGGCCACGAAAAGCATTGAAGGGGTTCGAGGAAATGGTCGAGCGTGTCCAAACGAGCTGCCATCGAGCCTATGAAGATATGCAGACCATTCGGATCGCTCACGATGACGTTTGGTGTTCTGGCGGCTCTTTACTTGACGGCGTTCCTCTGACGTTTCGAGGTTTTCAGCAGTCCAGTGCGTGACGATGCTCACGGATGGCTTGGGCCAGTCATCCGAGGCGACTCGCACTTCGTGGACATCGGCAAGGTCTATTATTACTAAGAGACAGATTTCTTTGCGTATCCGACATTTCGCCCGTTTTGTAGAGTATGGCTATGGGTCATGGGTTTTTGAGATGAGAAAGAGTTCAATGCCCCAGGATTTCAATTACCGAAGATTTTCTTTGTCCCGGAGGGACAAATGATAATAGCCCGGCGTTTCAACGCCGGGTTTCAGCGTCGTGATCCATGAGTCCCGAAGGGACGGCCGAAGCGGACGACGCTTTCGGTCGTCCCTTCGGGACTCGACGGTATTTCGCCTCGTCCCGGCGTTGAAACGCCGGGCTATTCTCAGTCATCCCTCCGGGATGGTGACATTCAATTCCGTGGTCGCATTGGCCATCCTCGGCTGCAGCAACTTCGGCTGGCTTCAACGCGTCGGAGTTAGCCGAGGCCGTGTCTCCTCCGGTTTCTCATCCATGAACGAGAGCAACCATTTCGAGCCAATGCGGATGGTTTTTTCCGAAGATGGCTCTCGATAGTTCCGGTCGGCGGGTCGCCGACCGAAGCGAGCCGGTGGCCCGCACTACCCATTTTTTCAGGACACAGGCAAATTGCAGGCGTTTTGAGCAGTGCGGAGGTGAAGCGGCCTGAATGCCGCGCTCCTGCTACTGTCCGAACACGGCGACCGGGACGCTCGCGCTACCCCTATTTCCCGAACTCCAGGTAACCGAAGCGCGAAGGTTGATGGAAACTCGGATAGCGCGTGGGCGACCAACTCAGCAATTCCGGCGGTTTATCTTTCTCCCGGTTGAAGCGGTAAAAGTTCGCGCGCCAGACCGCACCCGGTTTGGGAGCCGGTTCGCCCAGGTCCGCGAAAGGAATCACTACTTCAACCTGCCACAGCTCGTCCTTGTCGTTCGAGTTGCTGACCGTGCCCTTGACCTTGACGGCGCTTTTCATGCCTTTGGCGGTGAAATTCCAGTCGCCGGTGAAGTTCGTCGAGACACCCTGCGCGTCCAGCTTGTTGTCGATGATGGCGTCGAAGACACCGCCCAGGGGATTCCATTGCAGCTCGAAATAGCGATCCAGCGCTTTGGCGGTGACAAAAAATTCCACGACTTCTTCCTCCCAGAATTTGCTGTCGCGCGCGGTGAACGTGGCTTGGATATCGGAATCGATGCACGTCCAGCCGAGATACAGCGCGGTGTCGTCATACCAGATGCGAACAACTGTTTTCTCCCGCTCAGGTCCGGAACCGTCGTTCTTGAAGAACGGCGAGAGCACCGCGGCCTGGGTCCACACGCGTTCGCTTAAGTCGCCGTCAACCGTCACCGGGCCCTGCAGCTTGGGAACCATTACCCGCTTCGGAGCGGGGAGCGATTTTGGATCCGCGGGTTTGTCCGCGCCAGCGGCCGCGAGAAACGCCAAGAGGCAGGCCACAACGATGTGCAGGTTGCCGGCCGTTGGCGCTCGCTTTCGCAGCGATAAAGCTTGGCGTATTGTCTCAGGTGGAGTGGATGATCTCATTGTTCAATTCACTGTGTTGCCAACGCTCATGGCGCAGACTTGAAGTCAACATGACGAAGGCGTTTTGTCCCGGAGGGACAAACGACAATAGCCCGGCGTTTCAATTGAAACGCCGGGCTATTGTCAGCCATCCCGGAGGGATGGCGAGATTCAAATCTTGGTGGCGTTGGAGTCTGCCTGGTATGTGTCACCGTAGATCGACCCTCACGCCAGAATCCGTTCGATGGCGTTGCCGTGATCGAGTTCGAGACGTTTGCGGCCCGGGATTTCGAGTTTGCGAGAATCCAGACCCAGGCAGCGCAGCACCGTTGCGTGGATGTCCGTCACGTAATGGCGGTCCGAGACGGCGTGGAACCCCAATTCGTCGGTCACGCCATGCTGAATGCCGCCCTGGATGCCGGCGCCGGCGAGCCAAGCGCAAAAGCCTTGCGGATGATGATCCCGACCAGTGCCTTCGGCCCCCGGCGAACGGCCAAATTCAGTCCCGAAGACCACCAGCGTCTCCTCCAGCATGCCGCGTTGTTTGAGATCCTGGAGCAGGCCAGCGATGGGCCGGTCCACCTGCGCCGAGAGTTTGCCGTGGTTGGCTTTGATTTCCGAATGCGCGTCCCACTCGCCGCCGCCGCCGCCGCCATGAAACAATTGCACGAAGCGCACGCCGCGCTCGATCAACCGCCTCGCCACCAAACATTGCTCGCCGAAGGTCGTGCTCTCAGGGCGGTCCAAACCGTACAGCGCGCGCGTTGCCGCGGTTTCCTTCTCGAGCTCCAGGGTCTCGGGAATCGAGCTCTGCATTTGAAAAGCCAGCTCATAGGATTTGATGCGCGCCCGGAGATTCGCGTCGTCCGGGTAGTCGATCCCCGCCAGATGATTCAGCTTCCCGAGCAAGCTCAGGTTTTCCAATTGCTCCGCCGCGGTGATCGAGCCGCCGGCCGGCGCGATGAACGGCAGCGGTTTCTTTGGATCCGTGCTGAGCCGCACGCCGCCGTATTCCGGACCGAGATAGGCGGCGCCGTGCGTGAAAGCCCCGCCGCAGCAGTCGCCCGTCGGCGCGCCCAGCACCACGTATTCCGGCAGATTCTCGTTTACGGTTCCCAACCCGTAACTCACCCAGGCGCCCAGGGTTGGATGCTCCAATTCCCGCGGATGCCGGCCGGTCTGCCAGGTCAACTGGGCGCCGTGATCGTTGTGAATCGTCCAGAGCGACCGCACCACGGCGAGGTCGTCCGCGCAAGCGCCGATCTGCGCGAACCAGTCGCCCACCACCAGCCCGCACTGACCGTAGGCCTTGAATCCGGTTTGCAACGGCATAATCACTTTACGGTTTCCGTGCTTGGGATTTCCGCCGATGATGTCCTTGCCTTCGGTGGCCAGCACGTCTTTGAACGGAGTCTCCTCGATGGACTTGTTCGCGTACTTGTTCAACTCGGGCTTCACGTCGAAGCTCTCGACATGGCTGACGCCGCCGCAGAGAAAAATCCAGATGACCGATTTGGCGCGCGGCGGAAAATGTGGTTTGCCATCCGGCGGATGCCAACTCGAGGCCGGCGCTTCCCCGAGCGCGACGCCGTGGCGAAACAGAATTGCCGACAGCGCAAGGCCGGTGAAGCCCATGCCGGTATCGAGCAGGAAGGAACGCCGGGTAATGCCCGCACAGCGGTGAAGAGGTGAGGAGTTCATGGCTGTTTCATCGTAAGTTCTAAACGAAATAGGATCGCGCGCCGCGCTGTCCGCGTCGCATGCAGCGGCGCATCAACCGGGCTAAGCCAACTCGCGGGCCGAGGAGTTCCTCCCGCGGCACGCGGGCGGGGACGCCGCGGCGCGGCCTCGCTACTGATAGCTGCTCGAATAAAGAAATAGGTTTCATCGGATGGTAACGAAATCGTTGTGATTAAAAAGCACAAGCACCAGGTTCTCGCGCGAACGCTCGCTCGAAGACGCCTTGGCAAGAAAGTTCCGGCACGTTTCCGTTTCGTTTGGCGTCGCAGCACGCGCGAGGATGCGTTGAAAGGCCGCGGCAATGAACCGTTCGTCATCCTTCTCGCCGGTCCGCGCAGAGAGGGATTTCGCGAGGCGCTGCGCCTGGGCTTGCGAGAGACTGCTATTGGCCAACGCGAGGGCCTGCTGCGGCACGACGGTCGGGCGGCGAAGGTAGCATTCCGTCACGCTGGGGCCGTCGAAGATTTTCAGGAACTCGACTTCCTTTTCCGCGGCGCTGCGCAAATAAAGACTGCGGCGTCGGGAAACAAGTCCTTGCTGATGGTCGATCTCCGGCCCGCCCATTGCAGGGTCCAAATCGCCGGAAACGTACAGTACGTTGTCGCGCACCAACTCGGCTTCCATCCGGCGCGAGTTCATCCGCCACAAGTAAACATTGTCCGGATCGAGTTGGGCGTCGGCTTGGGAGGGCGTTGAGGCCATGCGATAAGTGCGACTGGTCACCATCAACCGGTGCATGGCTTTGAGGCTCCAGTCCCGCGCCGTGAATTCCGCCGCCAGCCAGTCCAGCAACTGCGGATGCGTCGGTGGGCGGCCGTTGCGGCCAAAGTCCGCGGGCGTGGGCACGATGCCCTGGCCGAAATGACGAAGCCACAGATGATTCATCGCGACGCGGGCCGTGAGCGGGTTCGAGCGGTCCGCCATCCAGCGAGCGAACGCGAGGCGGCGCCCGGTGCTGGTGGCTGGAAAAGTGTCCATCGGGCGCGCCTTGTAGTCGGTGGAAACGACTTCGAGATTCTTCTCCGCTTCGGCCAATGCCTTCTCCGCTTCGGCAGTTTTCTTCCTCGCGGCTTCGAAATGCTTGGCTGCCTTCTCTGCGTCTTTCGGGGTCGCCGATGCCGCTGCGGCCGTGCCATTCACCGTTTCATTTGTCTTGCGCGCGGCCTCGATCTCCGCGATTTGCGCCGCGTGTAATTTGAGTGTTGCCTCCAATACCGCAACGCGGTGCTGGCCGCCCGCGGCTTTTGAAGCCGCTGCAGTCCATTCATCTGAATACTTCCTGTCCTCGTCTTCGAGTTGCTCGACCTGAAGAGTCGCCAACAGCGCGGCGTGCTTCGCTTCAGCAAGGCCTGCTTTCAATTCCTGCTCCTTGAGTTTTTCGGGCTGGGCCATCGGATCCTGTTGGAGCTTGAGCAGCGCATCGCGCGCTTCGGCCATCGCTTGAGCGCTGCTCGAGAGGATGTCGTGGATGACGAACGGACGCTTATCGGGGAACGCGGCGGCTCGAGGAAGCTTCACAGGTTCGATGCGCAGTGTTCCGCCGAGAACGGCAGGCACGCCGGGCAGCATCACGCGGTTGGTGTCCGGCCGCCGTTCGTCGCCGCGAACAAGAAAATACGTGAGCCCATTCGTTTCCGTGTCGAACACCCGCACCAAGCCGTCCTTTGCGGTGTCGACCTGGCCGGGAACCCTGTCTGTGCGGACCTGGTGCGGATCGAAAATGGCGCGCAGCCGGTAATATTCCGCCTGGGAGA
>JACXTT010011244.1_pt1 | contig 11992 bp, 16 predicted proteins | sample 9270951 | NCBI WGS metagenome assembly JACXTT01 (sample SAMN15532306, study PRJNA645909) | rock metagenome | isolation source: weathered quartz diorite | place: Puerto Rico | collected 2017-06-21 | reverse complement strand
CTAAAGAAATATTCCTAATAATATTATGAGCTCTCATAATCCAAATGATGATAGAAATCCAAGCGACGCAGAAGTTTCTGCCTTAAAGGAAAATGCATTAAAAACTCTACTATCTGCAGAAGCAAGACTAAGACTAAACAATGTAAGAATGGTAAAACCGGATCTTGCAGCCATGGTTGAAAACTATCTATTAGGATTAGCATCACAAGGTAGACTACATTCACAAATCTCTGACGATCAGTTAAAACAGATTTTGCTATCTACTCAGCAACCAAAACGAGACTTTAAGATAAATCGCAAGTAGCCTGGGAAAATATATTAGGGGTAAACTGGTCGATTACAAATATGAAAGCAGTTGTTTATGACAAATATGCTCCAAACGATGATTACAAATCAATTCTAAATGTAAAAGATATTCCAGAGCCAAAACCAAAACCAAATGAAGTTGTTTTCCGTGTTAGGGCAGCCGCCTTAAATTATAATGATATCTGGGGTATGAGAGGACAACCAGTACCAGTCCCATTACCACATGTATCCGGTTCTGATGCTGCTGGAGAGGTTGTTGCAGTAGGAGAAGATGTTACTAATTTCAAAGTTGGAGACCGTGTTGTCTCACACTCTAACATGTCATGCAGAGTCTGTGAAGCATGCACAGATGGTCGTGAATATGACTGTACAAAGAGAACTATTTGGGGATTCCAAACAGGACCTCTATGGGGTGCTTATTCTGAGCTTACACACCTTCCAGAAGTTAATGTTGCAAAAATCCCAGAAGGTGTAAGTTTTGATGAAGCTGCAGCAGCTTCTATGACATTGCTTACCTCTTGGCATATGCTAGTGGGAAGAGCAAGAATCCGTCCTGGTCAAACAGTCCTTATCATGGGAGGAGGTTCTGGTGTAGGTAGTTTTGGAATTCAGATTGCTAAACTATACAATTGTAATGTTATTTCTACTGGAAGTCCAGACAAATTAGATAAACTAAAAGAACTTGGAGCAGATTTTGCAGTAGATCATAGAAAACCAGACTGGAGCAAAGAAGTACGCCAAATTGTAAAACCATTTGGCGGTATTGATATAGCATTTGATCACATTGGTCAAACTCATTGGAATGACCAGCTTACATTGCTCAAATATGGTGGAACTCTAGTAACTTGTGGAGCAACCACTGGATATGATGCCAAAACTGATTTGAGACATATCTTCTTCAAAGGTACTAATATTCTAGGTTCAACACAAGGAACAAAAGCAGAACTAGAACAAGGTTTGTACTGGATGGGCAAAAAGAAAATCAAATCTATAATAGATTCTGTTTACAGCTTTGAAAATGCAGCAGAGGCACACACAAAAATGCTTACTGGCAAAGGCTTGGTAGGCAAAATCCTACTCAAACCATAAACCTTTTCTACTTATGGCAAGACTCTTGCGTAGTCTTTTGTTTGTTCCTGGTAATAACGAGCGTTTCTTAGAAAAAGCAAAATCTCTTAGAGCTGACATCGTTTGTTTTGATCTAGAAGACTCTGTTCCAATAGGAGAAAAAAAATCTGCGAGAAACTTAATAAAAAATGCACTAAAAAATAGATCTGCATATAATTCAGAAATCTATGTGCGCACAAATTCTCCTGCATCAGGAATGATACCTGATGACCTGTCAGCAATTATTCAAAAAGGAATTGATGGCATAGTGATTCCAAAGGTAAACACTACAAGTGAAATAAAAAAAATTGAAAAGTTAATGGCAAGCTTAGAAAAAAAACATGTTCTCAAACCGATTGAAATAATTGCATCAATAGAGTCTACTCAAGGAGTTGTTAACGCATATTCTATTGCATCATCCAGTAGGGTATCAGCCTTAATTTTTGGCGTATTTGATTTGTTAAATGACTTGGGTGTAGAGTATTCAAAAAACCCAGAAGGTGCAATGTATTCTAGATCAAAAATTCCAGTAGACGCAAGAGCGGCTGGAAAATATGCAATTGATGCAATATGGCAAGATCTTGACGATGTAAAAGGGTTAGAACAAGACTCTATGGCTGCAAAAAATCTTGGATATGCAGGAAAAAGCATAATTCATCCTACCCAAATTGATGCTGTTCACAAGGTATTCTATCCTACTTCTCTTGAAGTAGAATGGGCAAAAAAAGTCATTGATGCCTATGATATGGCCAAGAAAAAGAAGAAAGGTGCTACTACAGTTGATGGAAAAATGATTGATGAGGTCCACTACAAGAGAGCAATAGCTTTGCTAAATTCCATTAAATGACAATTAGAAATATTACTTGATGGTTTTACTTGTTATTTGATAAACATAAATCATATCAATACAAACAAGAAATCGTTAATCATGTTTACTGGAATAATAGAAGGTCTTGGTAAAATTGTCAAGTTTGATATAAAAACAAACAGTCGTAGTGCTGCAAAGATGCAAATTGACCTGGGCAAAATTTCTCAAGGTCTCAAGGTAGGAGACAGTGTAGCAATAAATGGCGTTTGTCTTACTGCAATTAAAATCTCAAAAGGAATAACAGATTTTGAAATGATTGGTGAAACAATAAGAAAAACCAACTTGGGTTCATTACAACGTGGTGATAGGGTTAACATAGAACGAAGCTTAAAAGTTGGTGAACGGTTAGAAGGTCATTTTGTATTAGGACATGTAGATGGAGTAGGTATCATTTCTAAGATTGAAAAACAATCTAATCAAATACAACTTTGGATAAAAATTCCAAAAGAATTGTCTAGACATATAATCAAAAAAGGTTCGATCACAGTAGATGGAATAAGCCTAACAGTAGTTGATATTTTCAAAAACCAATTTTCTGTTTCTCTAATACCACATACTGTAAAAATAACTAATCTTAGTTACAAAAAGACAGGCGATAAAGTTAATATTGAAACTGACATTCTTGGAAAATATATTTTATCCAATGACTAATCTATTACCATAATAGTGGTAATTACCAATTTTCTAGTAAGGTTTATAACAATAGTGAAAAGCTTGATCATATGTATGTCTCTAGACGAAGCAATCTCATCCCTTCGTAGAGGTGATTTCATCTTGCTTCATGACGGCGGTAAACGCGAAAACGAAGTTGACATGGTTGTCGCAGCAGAATTTGTAACCCCTGAGCATATTGCACGAATGCGCAAAGATGCTGGGGGCCTAATCTGTATGTCGCTTAATCACACATTTGCATCAAATTTGGGACTGGATTATATGCATGAGATTCTTTTTAATTCTCAAAATTTTGATGATAATCTGAAGAAGATGATTATTGGCACAGCACCATATGGAGACAGACCTTCCTTTTCAATTTCAATTAATCACAAGGATACATTTACTGGAATAACAGACAAAGATAGAGCACTAACAATCCATGAAATGGCTGTATTGTTCAAAAATAACCGATCTGATAAAAAAGAGATCTTCAATTCCACTTTTAAGACACCTGGTCATGTACCATTATTGATAGCTTCACAAGGATTATTATCAAATAGACTAGGACATACCGAGATGTCAATTTATCTAATGAAACTTGCAGGACTTTCACAAGTTACAGCAATATGTGAAATGTTGGACTCACAAACATATACTGCACTATCAACAGAAAAGGCACAAGAATATGCAAAAGATAACGCCATACCATATTTTGATGGCACTGAACTTGTTAAACTTGCCAAGGAGAATTAAATTTGAATATCGCAATTGTTGCTGCCGAATTCAATAGTGAAATAACTTCTAAAATGCTTGAACTTGCTGTGGAAAAAGCAAATATTCTGAAAATAAATGTCAAGCATATCTGCAAAGTGCCTGGGGTGTTTGATATGCCTATTTTGATTGATGCTCTACTTCAAAAAAAAGATATTGATGCAGTAGTGACAATTGGGGCGGTAATTAAAGGACAAACTAAGCACGATGAATTAATCTCGAACGTTACTGCAAAGATATTGGCTGATCTCTCAATAAAATACCAAAAACCGGTAACTTTGGGAATAACTGGACCTGGAATGAGTGATAGACAGGCACATCAGAGAATAAGACCAGTATCTGAAAGAGCGGTAGAGGCCGCCAAGAAACTATTTGAGGAATTGGAGAAGATTAGAAAATGATTCAGCTCACTATAATCAAGATAACTGGATATGGTGCATGGACATTAACTCTTGGAAGTGATAGAGAACACAGACTTCAGATGCTTCAAGCATCATTATACAAAGAAATCCAGAATTTATTTTCGCAAAAAAACTGTCTTGCATTTCAAAACAGATTTGATGAAATATTTGTAATAACAAATGGACTCTCAGTTGATGATCACATTGAAATCCACAAGCAACTGGTAAAATTATTTGATCTAGGCTTGTCAATATCTATTGGGCAAGGAAATACACCGTTTGAAGCAAGTGTAAATGCAGACAAGGCACGAAGATCAAAGGCAAGTCTGAACAAGGAAAATTCAATATTTGGATTTCCTATAGACAACAATACAGATCTTGTTCAGATTATACACATGGATGTAGATGGTTCCACGTCGGTTTCTGCAAAAAAATCGCCTTATGAAGTGTCAACACTTATCATCAAACTATATTCTGAAATGTCTGAATTTTTCTTACGCAAAAATTCACTCGCATTTTTTATGGGAGGAGACAACTTTATGATAATAAGCTCAAAAGTAAACAGTAATGACATAACTGCATTTCTTGAAATTGTAAAACAAAAATATGATATCTCCTTTAATTGTGGAATTGGAACTGCAAAGACAGGAAGAGATGCAGCAAAACTAGCTACTCAATCACTAGACAAGATCCGTGAACTTCGTGATTCTGGAAAAAAAGATACGCAAATCCTTGAGTTAACATGCTGATAAAAAATATCAGTCTCTTTTATGGTGCAGAACTAGATTATATCAATAGCACAAACGTCCGAATTTCTGGAAATCGTATTGAACAGATAGATACAAAACTTTCTCCACAGAAAAATGAAACTATAATTGATTGTGAAGGCCTTTTGATGATGCCAGGACTAGTTAACTCTCATACTCATATTGGAGATTCTATAGCAAAAGACATAGGAATAGACTCTGGTGTTGAGGAAAAGATACATCCAGTTAGTGGATTTAAACAAAAAATACTCAAAAATTCTGATAAATCTCATCTGACAAGTTTCATCAAAAATTCATGTGTTTCAATGATGAAAAAAGGCATAACATCTTTTATTGATTTTCGAGAGGGAGGAATTGATGGAATCACTCTACTGAAAGATGCCTCTGCTGGTATTCCTATACGACCAATTATCTTGGGAAGGGCTGAATACTATCAAGATGTAAAGGCTGTTAAGAATAATACTCAGATTCCGTCATCTCACGGGGAAAATATTAAAAATCTTTTGACAAATTGCGATGGACTAGGAATTAGTGGTCCAAATGAATTCAGCGATTCTGCATTAACATATTTTGCCACTACAAAAAAAATTCGTGCCATTCATTCTGCAGAAACTGAAGAGAGTAATAAAATATCCAAAAAAATATCTGGAAAAACTGAGACTCAAAGAGCATTACTTGTACAACCAAATTTTTTGGTTCATATGACTTATGCTTCAAAAAAAGATCTTACAATGGTAGCCAAAAACAAGATCAGTATTGTTGCATGTCCCCGAGCTAATGGATCTCTTGCAGAAGGCATTCCTGATTTGGATCTAATGCTTGAAACTGGTTGCAATGTAGCAATGGGAACTGATAATGTGATGATAAACTCACCTGACATGTTCAGGGAAATGGACTATCTCTGGAAAGTTTCAATGGGAATAAAGAAAAAAAGATTAGAACCAAAAGACATACTCAAGATGGCTACCACTAATGCCTCAAATATTTTAGATGGAAAGATTGGAATCATTAAAAATAATAAAATGGCTGATTGTATATTCATAGAAAAACACTCAATTGATCTAGAACCAATGCATAATCCACATGCCTCAATAGTGCAAAGGGCCTCTGAAAATACCATAAGAGCAGTGATGTATGAAGGAAAGATAGTACATGGTAAAATCTAGACCTCATGTAATAATCAGTGCTGCTATTAGTATTGATGGAAAGATGGCAACCCATACTGGAAGATCAAATCTCTCATCCAAGAAAGATTTGATCCGAGTTCATAATTTGCGAAAAAGCGTTGATGCAATACTTGTAGGAAAAAATACCATAAATTCAGATGATCCGCTACTTACTGTGCGCTATGTTAAAGGAAAAAATCCAATTAGAATCATTCTTGATCCACAAGGTGGGTTGTCATCTGAATCAAAGGTGTTTAAAACTGCAAAAAAAATTCCAACCATTCTAGTAACATTAGAAACCACTCCGAAAAATGTTGAACGATTTGCTGCAAAAAGCGTTCAGGTAATAAAATGTGGAAGAAAAAAAATTGATCTCAAAAAATTACTGCAAATTCTGAAACTACAAGGAATAAAAAGAATACTTGTAGAAGGAGGTGGAACTACAAATTGGTATTTTTTCAAGGAAAGGCTTGTAGACGAAATTATAATCACTGTTACGCCATATGTTATTGGAGGTAGTACTGCAGTCTCACTTGTAGAGGGTGCTGGTTTTGAAAAAATATTTAATTCATTTAAGCTAAAAAAGATCAAGAAAATGCAAAATGAATTAGTTATACAGTATGTTACCTAGTGTTTTAGATCATCACGAAGCTGGTCTATTTTTACTTGTAATGCCTTTTTCAGTTTTTCATTCTTTGAAAGGTTGACCAATTTTCCACAGGTAGGACATTTGAAGGAAAGGTCAAGTGCCTTCTCAAAGGTTAATTTTTGGCAGTCCTCGTTCCCACAATGATAAAAATCTGCCGAGTTTTCATAGTCTAATCTTTGTTGTAGTCTTTCCACGATTTTCTTTTTTTGATTCTCAATGAAATTGTCTACTTCATCCTTTCTTGCTCTCCATCTGTAAACAAACCATCCCTTTTTTTCGTCCTTTACTCGTATTCCTGTTATCAAGGCTTTACCAAAAAGATCGTACAATACCTTTCTTACTATGTTAATTCTAAGTCCCGTTGAACTTGCTATCTCTTCATCTGTAGCGTCTTCTGTGTTAAGAAGAGAACGTGCAACTTTTAGATATTCATCTCCTCCAATTAAAGCAGCAATTTTTACAAAAGGATCTTCATGTTCAACTGACATAATACACTACTTCTTAATCTCTATATTTAATCAAATGGTTTTAAACCTGTTTTTTATGGTTTGGTTTGCCCTGTAGTTTTGTCTATTACTTTTTTTCCCTTTTTTGTAGGGATTATTTCGCGTTCTCCGTCTGGATATTTTTTCTGAAGATGTTTTCCTTGTAAAACTCTATCAAGTAATATTGCAAGTGCGGAAATTTCTGAATGTGGTTGGTTTCCAATTGCAATGTTGTAATCTGCCATGTCGTATGCCTCCCTAGGAACTTTTTCTGCACCTACAACAACCAAGATTTTTTCCTCATTTCTTACCTGTTCTTGTACATCATTGATGTTTTCACCATACATTGTTAAATGAACTACCTTGAATCCGTCCTTTTTTTTCAGTTTTATGACATCTTTCCAATTTTCAATAATTTCTACCTTAAAATCACTACCCCACATCTTATTTATTTTGGAGATGGTTTCCTTGATCTCTGGATTTGCGTCATACATGTAGATTCTTGACGCCCCAAATGCTCTTGATACAAGAGTAACATGTGTGGTTACTCTGTCATCTCTTACAAGTCGCGTGCCTATACGAAGAACTTCAATCTTCATAGTCTATTCTAATTTTTGGTCTTGCTATCTCATTTTTCTGTTCAGTTAATGGTGCATTATTTAATGCCTGATACATTAAGATCTTTAATTGTGAAATATTAAATCCAGTCGAAGATGATATAGCTAGCCATTTTTTGTTATCTGACAAACCAAGTAGATTTGCTTTCTCCATGACTTCTTCCTTTGAAATCAGGTCTGATTTATTTAAAACAAAAATCATTTTATCTTTATTTACTCCAATCTCATCTAAAGTTGAAATACAACTCTTGAATTTTTTTCGTAGTTCCAAATTTGTATCACTAACATCAATAACAACTATGACTACATCTGTGTAGACAAGTTCTTCAAGAGTTGACTTGAATGCCTGTACCATGTATGCTGGTAGTCTACTAATGAAACCTACAGTATCTGAAATCAAGACCTCCAAGTCTTTGAGAATGATCTTTCTTGTAGTTGTAGAAAGAGTAGTGAAAAGTTTTGGGCTTTCCTCTTTTTCCTCACCAGTGAGCATGTTAAACAATGTAGTTTTTCCTGCAGATGTATATCCTGCAAGAGAAATTGTCTTAAATCCAAATCTTTTTCTTGCTTGTCTATGAAGAGCTCGCTGCGTTGATGATTTTGCTAACTTTGATTTTACTCCGTTCATTCTATTTTTGATATCATTAAAGTATACGTCTACCTCGAATTTTCCTATGCCCATAAATCCTGGTTGTTCACCCATCTTTGCCAACCTGACTTTTTCTTTGGCTCTTGACATTTCATATCTAAGTTGAGCCATCTTAACTTGTAAAGTAGACTCGGAACTTTTTGCTCTACGCTCAAAGATTTCAAGAATTAACGCTTCTCTATCTAGTATGTTCATCTTAAGAGTAGATGCTAAATTATAATTCTGGCTAGGCTTTAGTATCTCATCAAAGATAATAACATCTGGTTTAATGCTGTTTAACATTTCCTTCAACTCATCTACTTTTCCTTCACCAAGACCATACTTTGATTTGTTCAAAATTTTATTCTGTATGATTTTACGAACTTCATAACCTGCCGCATCGCACAACCCTAGTGCCTCTTTTAGAGAGTCTTTATTGTCATAAGTAATGAGAATTGCAGAATCTTTCAACATTTTATTGACATTCCTGGCTGTCTTATTGCTTTCGCAGAGTTTTTTCTATAGTTACATCCAAAACGATCTCTGCAATGTCACTTGCATATTCTGATATCCTTCGTATATTTTCACTCATCCTTCTAACTCTGTAAATTTCTTCAGTATCCTTAAGTGATCTCATGCTATCCTGAACCTTCTTTTCATATTTTGCAATTTCAGATGATTTTTGTACTGTTTGCTCTGCTTGGTTGGAATCTTTTTTGAATAAAGATAAACATGCCTCATCTAGTACTGTCAAGGTAAACCGATTCATCTCATGTATGGGTTCAAGTACTGATTTTTTGATAGGTTTTTTGTATCCTAACAAATCCTTGGCTATTTCTGTAGCATGATCTCCTACACGCTCAATATTTTTTACTATTAATCTATATCCTAAACAGTGGTATGGACTTTCTATTCCCATTTCGCTTAGCATGTGTTCATTTTGTATGGCTATCTTGAGCTGTCGCATTATGTAAAAACTAAATCTATCAACTTCATCATCGCTGTTAATGACTTCTTTTGCTAAATCAAAATTTGCCTCTTCTTGAGAAAGTAATGCATCATTTAACATGGATTTTGCTATTATCAACATCCTCTTTAGTGCACCATCAACTGAGAGTTCGAACAAATTGATGAGCACCTGAATAGTTATGCCTTCAATAGAATCTGCAGTGATCTCAGTTCCCATCAGAATGCTTTTCACAGCATCTTTGATTGAATTTCTTTGAGATGGTTTTAGTCTTCCAACTTTTGATTTTACATTGATAATGGTAAATCCCAAAAGGTAAAGCGATATGAGTTTCCTGACAATTGTGGAATCTTCATCTTCTGGTTTGATCTCTATTGTTGCTTCTTCAGTGCCTACAGGTTTATTGTGATGTTTTAATGGTACAATTTGTAAATTAGAAACTCCTTGTCTTACTACTGCAACTTGATCTCCTTGTTCCAGACCCATCTCCATTATCCATTGTTTTGGAAGTGAAACAATGTATGAAGACTTGCCAGTAAACTGTATTTTTCGCATTTCTTCATTTACTACCATTGGTTCGTAATAGTGAATTATTCTATATAGTTGTTGGGACTTACTATATAGGTTGATTCTATTGCAAAAATAATTAACAGGCCAAAATCAATCATACTTCATGGACTCTATACTTAAAATCAAATGTACACTTGACGCACTTTTTGGTCAAGGGGTGTCAAGATATCTCCCAAAAGATGCAACTATATCTTATTCAAAAAATACCGGACGAATCAAACACGTATACCAAAATGATGCGTTGCTTTGTACTTTGCGAACTGATGGTGGACTTGCTATTACTCCCTACTTTGCACAGGTTCTGCTAAAAAGCAAAAAGTTCAAAGAGAACTGCCTTGAAATTGATGATGAATCAAAAACATTTGTTCAAGAGGGAAGCTCTGTCTTTTGTAAACATGTAACCTGGTGTGGAAAAAACATACTGATTGGAGGGGATGTACCTGTCTTACATGATGGCAAAGTAATTGCTGTTGGCAAGGCAGTACTTTCTACAAGAATGATAAGGTCATTTAAAAAAGGTGTGGCAGTAAAGATCAGAGATAGTTTAAAAAGTACAAACAGTGGAGTATGAATATAACATGATGCGTGGAGGAAACCGCGAAATGCGGCGTATGTTGGACAAAATGGGCCTTGAAATGAAGGATATACAAAATGTCCAAGAGGTCATAATAAAAACAGACACAAAAGAGATCATTATAGTCAAACCGTCTGTTACAGAAATGAAGGCAAAAGACAATTCTATTTTTCAAGTGATTGCAGAGAGTTATGAAGAAAGAGAGCTTGAGGTGCCTATCTTTAGCCAAGAAGACATAATGCTTGTTGCACAACAAGCCAATGTATCTACTGAAGAGGCAACCCAAGCCCTGACTGAAGCAAAGGGAGATCTTGCAAGAGCAATACTCCTATTGACAACTAAATGAAATTTGTTGATCAAAAACAACGCACAAACAATCTTTAAATTTTCAATAGATTATTGTTAATTATATCATACCCACCACAAAATAGCATAGCAGTGGCAACGGTATCAGGCAAGTCATATTATAAAATCATAAACGTATTACGTAGACTTGAACTCAACTATGATTCTATACTCCCAGAAGAGATAACAAGCTCGGACAGGAGATTGATACTTACAACAACTAACGAATCCTCTAAAATACCAACAAATCTAGTTCTTTTAGATGAAGAATTCAATTATCATCCTACAATAATACGTGCAAAAATTGTTGAAAAACTACAATCTGGTATAAATGACAATTCTCTAATAATTGGAATTGATCCTGGAAACAGAATTGGTTTATCAATTTTTTATCATGAAAAAGAGATAGAAAGTTCTATCTACACATCAGTTGATGACCTAGTGTCACATATTGTAAAAATCATGGTGGGAATTAATGCCCCAAGAAAAATTGTAAAAGTAGGAAATGGTAACATGAAGATTGCTATGCATATAACAAACTCACTGAATCTGCGATTTTGCTCACATTTTGAATTGGAATTTGTTGATGAACGAAAAACATCACTAAAGATAAAAAAATACAACAAACGTGGAGCACGAGATAAGATATCGGCTAGATATATCACACAAAGAGAAGGGTATAGACATCTTGTTCTACCTCTTTCTAGAATTGGCTAAAAAATGCGAAAATCGTCCAAAAACCTTTGGATCTTTCATTTAAAGATGATCATTTTTGCAAGATGTTAAAGATAGATAGATATTTATAGTGTTTTTCATTTTTTTCTTGAAAACCATTCAATAGAGGTTGTGGATCTATGTTAATTATTTCAATAAAATAAGGTTAAAATTATAAAAATTTTAGATCCATGCTTAAATATTTGCTATTACTATATGGTTGCAGGTAACAACATATGACATGTAAAGGAATATGCACAAGATACAAGGCACAGAAGCCAGTAGGAACTGGTCGTTACGCATCAGGACAAAAAAGATGCCAAATTTGTGAAATTTTCATAAAATGGGAGGGTCTTTGGTGTCCTTGCTGTGGATACAGACTAAGAACTAAACCACGAAACCT
>JACXTT010011243.1_pt1 | contig 11992 bp, 11 predicted proteins | sample 9270951 | NCBI WGS metagenome assembly JACXTT01 (sample SAMN15532306, study PRJNA645909) | rock metagenome | isolation source: weathered quartz diorite | place: Puerto Rico | collected 2017-06-21 | reverse complement strand
GGTGGCCCCCGCGGGCGGCAGGGGGATGGGGGGGGCCGAGGAATCCATGCCGGGGCTGCGCCTGGTCCGGAAACGGTTCGCAAAGGGGCGGCCCCTGCGGGGCGTCCGCATCGCGGCCTGCCTCCACGTGACGACCGAAACGGCGAACCTGATGCAGACCCTGCAGGCCGGAGGCGCCGACATCCGGCTGTGCGCCTCGAACCCCCTCAGCACGCAGGATGACACGGCCGCGTCCCTGGTCGTTCACGACCACGTTCCGGTGTTCGCCGTCAAGGGGGAGGACAAGAAGACCTATTACAAACACCTCCACGCGGCGTTGGGGCACGCCCCCACCATCACGATGGACGACGGCTGCGACCTGGTTTCCACCCTGCACAGCGAGAAGAAAACGACCCGAATCCTCGGCGGGACCGAAGAAACAACCACAGGCGTGATCCGATTGCGGAGTATGGCCGCGAAGGGCGTGCTCAAGTTCCCGGTCATCTCCGTCAACGACGCCGACACCAAGCACATGTTCGACAACCGCTACGGCACGGGGCAGAGCACCTTGGACGGCATGATCCGCGCGACCAACCGCCTCGTGGCCGGCTCGGTCGTGGTCGTCGCCGGCTACGGCTGGTGCGGGCGGGGGATCGCCGCGCGGGCGAAGGGCATGGGCGCGGACGTCATCGTCACCGAACTGGACCCGTTGAAGGGCCTTGAGGCCGTGATGGACGGGTTCCGAGCCATGCCGATGGAAGAGGCCGCAAAGGTCGGCGACTTCTTCGTCACCGTCACCGGCAACATCCGGGTGATCCGCAAGGAGCACTTCGCCGCCATGAAGGACGGCGCCATCGTGTGCAACTCGGGCCACTTCAACGTGGAGATCGACATCCCGGCGCTGGAGAAGCTCGCCCGCCGGCGCAAGATGGTCCGCGACGGCGTCGAGCAGTTCATCCTCGCGAACGGCCGGCGGATCAACCTGCTGGGCGAGGGCCGGCTCGTCAACCTGGCGATGGCGGAGGGCCACCCCTCCAGCGTCATGGACATGAGCTTCGCCAACCAGGCGCTCTCGGCCGAGTACCTGGTCAAGCACGGCCGCTCGCTCAAGAACCAGGTCTATCCGGTGCCGGCGGCGATCGACAAAGAAATCGCGCGGCTCAAGCTCGCCGGCATGGGCGTGGACATCGACCGGCTTACGAAGGAGCAGGAAAAGTACCTCGCGTCCTGGGAAATGGGGACGTAGACGATTGACTCCTTGCGACTGTTCGCATAAGATTCGAATGCGCATCCTGATCCACATTTTCCGCTGGAACTAGCTATGGCCATCCGTATCGGCATCAATGGATTCGGGCGCATCGGGCGCAACGTCCTGCGCGCGTCCCTGGGCGACCCGGCCCTGGAATTCGTCGCGGTCAACGACCTGACCGACGCCAAGACCCTCGCCTACCTGCTCAAGTACGATTCGGTCCACGGCACGCTGGACGTGCCGGTCGAGGCCAAGGACGACCATCTGCTGGTCGACAGCCGGCCCATCAAGATTCTGGCGCAGAAGGACCCGAAGGCGCTTCCCTGGCGCGACCTCGGCGTGGACTACGTGGTCGAATCCACCGGACTTTTCACGAGCCGGGCGGACGCCGCCCTCCATCTCGCGGCGGGCGCGAAGCGGGTCATCATTTCGGCGCCCTCAAAAGACGCGGACGCGACGCTCGTCATCGGGGTCAACGAAAAGACCTACGACCCCAAGGTCCACCAGGTCGTTTCCAACGCTTCGTGCACGACGAATTGCCTGGCGCCGGTGGCCAAGGTCCTGCTGGACCGCTTCGGCATCAAGCACGGCCTCATGACCACGGTCCACTCCTACACGAACGATCAGCAACTCCTGGACCTGCCGCACAAGGAACTGCGCCGCGCGCGAGCAGCGGCCATCTCCATGGTCCCCACGACCACGGGCGCGGCCAAGGCCCTGCATCTCGTGCTCCCGCAGCTCAAAGGCAAGCTGGACGGCCTGGCCATCCGGGTGCCGACGCCGAATGTATCCTTGGTCGATCTGACGGCCGAGCTCGAGAGCGACGCCACGCCCGCCGACGTCAACGCCGCCTACCGGGCGGCTTCGCAGGGACCGCTCCTGGGCATTCTTCAGTATTCGGAGGACCCGGTGGTCTCCGTGGACATGAACGGGAACGCCCACTCGGCCATCGTGGACGCCCCGCTGACCGCCGGGATCGACAAGCGCCTGGTGAAGGTCATCGCCTGGTACGACAACGAGTGGGGCTATTCGTGCCGGGTCCGGGACCTCATCAAATTCATGGCCGCGCGCGGCTGACCGCCGCGGTTGCTTCACATGCATCTGAATAAAGTCACCATCGAGGACCTCCCTCTCCGGGGCAAGCGCGTCATCATCCGCGCGGACTTCAACGTGCCGCTGGACGAGAGCGGCCACATCACGGACGACACCCGCATCCGCGGCACCCTGCCAACGATCAACCACGCGGTGGACGAGGGCGCCCGCGTGATCCTCTGCTCGCACCTGGACCGGCCCATGGGCAAGGTGGACCCGCGCATGAGCCTGGCGCCGGTCGCGCGGCGTCTCCAGCGCCTGCTCGGCAAAGAGGTCGGCTTCGCGGAGGACTGCGTCGGCGCGCAGGCCGAGATGCTGGTGAACAAGATGAAGCCGGGCGACGTGCTCCTGCTTGAAAATCTCCGGTTCCACGCGGGGGAAGAGCAGAACGACGAGCAGTTCGCCAAGGCCCTGGCCTCGCTGGCCGACGTCTACGTCAACGACGCCTTCGGGGCCGCGCACCGGAACCATGCGTCCGTCGCAGGGATCACGAAGTTCCTGTCGGAGGCGGGCGCGGGCTTTCTCATGGTGAAGGAGATCAAGTACCTGGAAGGCGCCGTGGCCAATCCCATGCGGCCCTTCGTGGCGATCCTGGGCGGGGCCAAGGTCTCCGGCAAGATCGGCGTCATCGAGAACCTCGGCAAGAAAGTGGACAAAGTCATCATCGGCGGAGGGATGGCCTTCACCTTCATCAAGGCGCTGGGTCTCGAAGTCGGTCATTCATTGGTCGAAAACGGGATGCTGGCCTTCGCCAAAGAGGTTCGCGAGCACGCCCTCGGCCGCGGAGTGAAGTTCTACCTGCCGATTGACTTCGTCGTCGCCACCTCGCCGGACCCCGGCGCCGAGACCAAGATCGTGACCTCGCAGGAGATTCCCAAAGGCTGGTACGGCCTGGACATCGGTCCGGCCTCCGTCAAGCTGTTCACCGAGGCGCTCGGCAATGCCAAGACCATCCTCTGGAACGGCCCGATGGGAGCGTTCGAGAACGACGCCTACTCGCGCGGCACGATGGCGGTCGCCCACGCCGTCGCCGACGCCTATGCGTTGACGATCGCCGGCGGAGCCGATACGGCGCTGGCGGTGCACCGGGCCGGCGTGTCCGAGAGCATGTCCTTCATTTCCACCGGCGGCGGCGCGGCGCTGGAATTGCTGGAAGGCAAGGTGCTGCCGGGCATCGCGGCCCTTCCCGACAAGCAGACGTAATTCACTTTCCATAAGGTATCCCATGGCCCAACGCCAACGGCTGATCGTCGGAAACTGGAAGATGCACAAGACGATCCCCGAGGCGCGGGACTTCGTCGAACGTCTCGCCAAGCTCTTGCACGGCCAGGCGAAAGTGGGCCCGGGAGGGGCGTCTGCGGGGCCCCCTCCCGATAAAATGGTCACAATCGTCATCGCGCCCCCCTTCACCGCACTCTCGGCGGTCGCCGCCGCGATCAAGTCTCTGCCCATCAGCCTCTCCGCCCAGGACGCGTATTGGGAGGATCACGGCGCGTTCACCGGCGAAGTGTCCGTGCCGATGCTCAAGGACGCCGGCTGCCGGTACGTGATCGTCGGCCATTCGGAGCGGCGCCGGGATTGCGGCGAGACCGACGTCACGGTGAAAAAGAAGGTGGCGGCCGCCCTCCGCCACGGCTTGCGGCCCATCCTGTGCGTCGGCGAGACCTGGGAGCAACGGTCCAACGGACAGACCGAGCGGGTGCTGTCCGGCCAACTCACGGAAGCCCTGACCGGCGTCGAAAAGGACCGGGCGGCCGACGTCGTGGTCGCCTACGAACCCATCTGGGCGATCGGGTCCGGACGCCCCGCGACGGCGGAGCAGGCCCGCGACGCCCATCGGCACCTCAGGGCTACGGCCACCGCTCTGTGGGGACAGGACGCCGGCGGGCGCCTGCCTATTCTCTACGGCGGGAGCGTCACGCCCGACAACATCGGAGAGTTCCTCGCCCGCGGCGAGGTGGACGGCGCGCTCGTCGGTGGGGCTTGTCTCGATCCCGCCCAGTTTGCTAAGATTCTGGCGATCGCGCAATCCAACTCGTAAAGGGCCCCTTTACCCGATGTATACAGCCCTGCTCGTCCTCCACATCATCGTCGCCTTTATCATGGTCGGCGTGATCCTCCTCCAATCCGGGAAAGGCGCCGAGATCGGCGCCGCCTTCGGCGGGTCCAGTCAGACCGTCTTTGGCGCGCGGGGGGCCAGCACGATGCTGAGCAAGCTCACCGCCGTCGCCGCGACGATCTTCATGGTCACGTCGCTCACGCTGGCGATCATGTCGAAGCAAAAAAACTACGCCTCGCCGCTCGGGCTGGACAAGCCGCCCGCCTCCGCGCCGGCGACGCCGACCTCCGGAACCTCGGCCTCGACGCCATCGTCTCCTGCCGCCCCGGCCTCGGCGGAGCCCGCGAAAGACCAACACGGGGCCCACGATCAGAACGCCACGGCGCCTGCTTCCCCGGCTCCGGCCAAACCTTAGCGAGAGCTGAAGAACCGCGCCTACGATGAAGCAATCAGCGATAGGCAGGGGGCTCGTCATCATGCTGGCGGCCGCCGTACTGGCCGGCGCGTCGGCGGCGATAGCCTTGGACCCGGAAGCGCTCGACCTGTTCGACCGCGGGACGCGGAAAGCCAAATCCGGGGACCACCGGGGCGCCATCGAAGACTTCACGAAGGTCCTGAAAATCGCTCCGAACGACGCGGAAGCGTACTACCACCGCGGCCTGTCCAGAGAGAAAACCGGAGACCCCCAAAACGCGGTCGCCGACTTCGCGGGCGCCCTCGCGCTCATCCCTCAAATGGAGGAGGCCCTCTACCATCGCGGCCTGAACAAGCGCAAGCTCGGCGACCTGCAGGGAGCGGTCGCGGACTTTACGCAAGCGCTGGCGATCAATCCCAAGTATGCCGACTGGCACTATGAGCGCGGCCTCACGAAGTGGACAGCCGGCGACGCCAAGGGCGCGGTCGAGGACTTCACGCGCGCGCTGGCGCTCAATCCCAAGCTGGCCGGCGCCTACTACCTGCGGGGGGCGGCCAAGAAGAAACTCGGCGACGCCAAGGGCGCGAAGGACGACGTGGCGAAGGCGGGCGGAATCAACCCGGACTTCGCGGATGTCCAGTATGCCAGCGGCCTGGGCAAGCTGAATCTGGGCGACTTCTACGGAGCGATCGAAGATTTCACGCAGACGATCCTGGTCCGCCCGAACTTCGCGGAAGCGTTTTACGACCGCGGCGTGGCGAAAAAGAAGTTGGACGATGACAAGGGCGCGCAAGACGACTTCCGGCAGGCGGTCGCCCTCCAACCCAACCTTGCAGAGGCCTACCGCGATCGCGGCCTGGCCAAACGGAGGCAGGGCGATTACGAGGGGGCGGTCGAGAGCTTCACGCAGGCGCTCGCGATCAATCCCAAGCTGGCGGAGGTCTACTACGAGCGCGGCGCCTCCAGAAAAAAGCTTGGTGAATTCCGCGAGGCGATCACGGACTTCACGCAGGCGCTCGCGATCAACCAGACCCTCGCCGACGCCTACTACCAGCGCGGGATGGTGAAGTGGGAAAGCGACGACGTCAAGGGCGCGATCGAGGACTTCACGAGCACGCTCAAGCTCAACTCCAACGATCCCATCGCCTACAACAACCGCGGCGTCCTGCGGCACCAGACGGGAGACCCGCAGGGCGCGATCGAGGATTACTCGCGGGCGATCACACTCACGCCGCCGCGGGCGATCCCGTTTTACAACCGCGGCACGAACAAGCTCGAGCTGAAGGATTACCAGGGTGCGCTGGACGATCTCACGCAGGCGATCGCCCTCAACCCCAACGACGCGGACTTCTACGTGGCCCGCGGCAAATCCCGCCTGGGGCTGAAAAACAAGGACGCGGCGGTCGCCGATTTTAACCGCGCGGCGGACCTGCAGCCGAAGCTCATGGACGACCTCGTCGAGACGCTCAAAGCGTACGATCAATCCGGCAACTCGAAATAGTCCCCGCCTGTGCCGTTTGCATTCGAAGAACGGCGCGGCTAGAATCCCTGCCACGGCAACTGTGGAAATACGATGACATGATCACCGGCTACGAACACGACCTGTTGAAACTCCTGGAGGAGCTGCCCCTGAAGTTCGGCATGACGCTGACCCTGGCGATCGTTCTCTTCGGGGTCTACTTCTTCATGGCCCGTGAACGCGCCAAGCATGTTCCCATGAGCGTCTTTGCGGTATTCCTCACCACGTTGCTCCTGTACGTCATCCTCATCTTCAACGAAGGCCACCAGATCCAATCGGGAAAACTCGGGGAGCAGGTCTACCTGTGGACGAAGTTCTTGGCCTATCTCGGGACCGCATATTTCTTCATGAAGGCGGTGGACCTGCTTCTGGTGGAAGATTACTTCATCGCGAAGAAGGGGGCCCACATTCCCGAGCTGATCCGTCTCCTTCTTCTCTTCTCCGGTCTCGTCGCCGCGTCGCTGATCTTGCTACGCACGGTGATGGGGATCGACGTGGTGGCGTTGGTGGCTATCCCGACGGTCGCCGCAGCCATGATCGGGTTTGCGCTGCAGGATACGCTGAAGCGACTTTTCGCCGGCCTCATCTTAGGCAAAGTGATCCGTGTCGGGGACTGGGTGAGCGTGGCCGGGACGGAAGGACGGGTCGTGAAGATGGACCACGCACATGTGTCGATCGTCACGCGTGCCGATGATCTCGTGATGATCCCCAACGACATCGCGGTCCAGAAAGACATTCTCGATTACAACAAGCCGACGACAAAGCACGCTGTGACGGTGTTTGTGGAAGCGACTTACACTGCCCCGCCTTTGCGGGTACGGGCTGTCCTGATCGAGACGGCCAAGGGGGTACCGGGCGTGCTCCACAACCCGACGCCGAAAGCCTTTCCGTGGGCCTATAAGGAGTCCAGCATCGAATATCGCCTGAAGTTCTGGTTCAACGATTACGTCCAGGCGGATGACATCAAGGGCGAGGTCCTGACCTACGTCTGGTACGCCTTCCAGCGGCACCATATTGAAATCCCGTACCCGCAGCGGATGATCCACATGACCAAAGCGGAGGAATCCGAGCAGGGCCGTGCCAGGGAACGGCAGCGAAACCTTGAGGCTCTTCGTGAAATTGATTTCCTCGCCGTTCTCAGCCCCGAGGAGCTCGAGAAAGTGGCGCACGGAGCGGAGATTCGGACCTATCTGCCGGGCGAGGCGGTCATCCATCAGGGCGAAAACATGGCGGCCGAATTCTTTTTAATCCATGAAGGGAACGCCGAGGTCTGTCTTGAAGAAGAGGGCGAGTCGTCCGTCATCGCAACGGTATGGCCGGGGCAGTTTTTCGGCGAATTGTCGCTGTTGACCGGGGAACCCCGTTCCGCCACCATTGTGGCGAAGACCCGATTAGAGGTGCTGGTCCTGACGAAGGACGTCTTTGCGCGGCCGCTCATGTTGAATCCCGTCCTAGCGGAGCGCATCAGCGAGGCGTTGGTCAAGCGAAAGGCCGACACGATGGCCAAACTAAAGGATCATGCGTCGCACCACCGCGAAATGGACGGGAAACGGGAGGAGGAGATCCGTTCGTTGAGCGCCAGCATCCGGAAATTTTTCGGCATAGCCTGACAACGCCAAGCTCCGCGCGTTGGAAGAATCGTGAAAGACATATGAACGTCCTCCCGGATCCTATCGGGCGCAGCGAGGAACAGCCGACCCGCGTGCAGCGCCCGATCAGCTTGAAGATTTTCAGCATCGCGCTGGGGCTGCTGGTCCTGATGGTAGCCGTCACCAGTCTGTCCACGCAGAACCTCGGCCGAGTCAAAAATGAAGTCGGCGCCTTGGCGGAGTACTACATCCCGCTGTCGCATCAGGTGAGCCGGATCGAAGTCGACGTGCGGCAGCAAATCATCCATCTTGAACGCATCATTCTGCTCCAGCAATTCGGGAAAGCCACCACTGACAGATTGAAACAGGAGCAGGCCCTCTTCGACGGAAAAGGCAAGGCCGTCGACGAGGAAGTGGCCGCCGCGCTGTCGCTGGTGGCCCAGGCAGCAGCCCTGTCCACCGCCCAAGAGGACACCCTCGAATTGGCGCGCCTCGATCCGGAGATCCGGGATGTCGAGCGCGCCCACCACCACCTGCAGGAGTCCGTGTTGCAATTCCTCGCCGAACTCAAACAGGGCGACAGGGAAGCCGTGCACGTGCTCCACCAGGTCCTCGCGGAGGAGCGAAAGAATTTCGACTCCGAAATCCAGGACGTGCGGCGCGAACTCCAAAAGTTTACGGAAGGCTCCGCGCGGAGGGCGACGCTCCAGGAACAGGAAGCCCTCCGGCTGAATTGGGGCATCACGGCCTTGGCAAGCGTCCTCGGCCTTATCTTCGCCTCGATTCTCACACGGAATCTCGTCAAACCCGTCCGGCGCCTACTCGAAGGCACCAAGGCCGTCGAGCAGGGCAACCTGGACATCCATGTCCACGTGGACTCATTGGACGAAATCGGCTCGCTGACGGACTCCTTCAACAACATGGTGACAGAGCTACGCCAAAAAGAACGCATCAAAAGCACCTTCGGGAAATACGTGGACCCGCGCATCGTCGAAGACCTCATCCAGGACCGCGACTTCGCCAAGCAAGGCAAAAAGCAGGCCATGACGGTCTTTTTCTCTGACATTGTCGGCTTCACCCCCATTTGCGAGCAGTTGACACCGGACGGTGTCGTCCGGCTTCTGAATCAGTACTTCGCCCTGATGTCGGAACCGATCAGGAACAACAGCGGCATCATCGATAAATACATCGGCGACGCCATCATGGCGTTCTGGGGTCCCCCGTTTACGGGTGACACGGACCACGCGCGGCTGGCGTGTGTCGCCGCGCTGGAACAGATCGTCCAACTGAACAAGTTCCAGCAGATGCTGCCCGAGGTGACAGGCTTGCGGAAGGGATTCGCGGCGGTGAACATCCGCGTGGGGATTTCGTCGGGGGAGGTGACCGTCGGCACCATCGGTTCGGAATACTCCAAGAGCTATACTGTCATCGGCGATACCGTCAACCTGGCCGCCCGGTTGGAGACCGCCAACAAACAGTACGGCACGAGACTGCTGGTCAGCGAAGAAACGTGGCGCCTCACGCACGAGGCGATCGAGGCGCGGGAATTGGATTGCATCCGCGTCGTGGGGAAAACGGAACCCGTCCGCGTGTTTGAATTGCTCGCCCGAAAAGGGGAACTCCCCCAGAACGCCATGGATGCCAAAGAGCATTTCGAACAGGGCCTGCGGGCCTATCGGAACCGCGACTGGGCGAAAGCGGCATCCAGTTTTGAGGGGTGCTTGCAGCTCAGCGTCGAGGACGCCCCGTCCAAGCTGTTTCTCTCGCGCGTCCAGTATCTCCAGGCGCATCCGCCGGCGAACGATTGGGACGGCGTCTGGAGCCTGTCGGAGAAATAACACCCATCGGGCGCCTTCTGCGCCAGCACCCGCGCCTTGGAAGAATCGTGATGCGAGGCTAGAGCGGAGAGAGCCAGGAGGCGTGCTTGGAATCGCGCCCCTTGACGATGTCGAAGAACGCGCTTTGCAAATCCCTGGTGATGGGGCCCGGCTTGCCGGTGCCGACGGCGCGGCCGTCCACTTCGCGGATCGGCGTCAGCTCGGCGGCCGTGCCGGTCATGAACACCTCGTCGGCGATGTAGAGCTCGTCGCGGGTAAACCGCTCCTCCACCACCTTCACGCTGCGCTCGCGGGCCAGTTCCATGATCGAGTTGCGGGTGATACCTTCCAGAATCGAGGTCAGCGGCGTGGTCTTCAGAATGCCGTTGCGCACCAGGAAAATGTTCTCGCCCGTGCCCTCGGAGACGTACCCCTCGGGATCGAGCAGGATCGCCTCGTCGTAACCGCAGTCCTTCACCTCGCGCTTGGCCATGATGGAATTGACGTAGTAGCCTGAAATCTTCGCGCGCGTCAGGCTGACGTTGACGTGGTGCCGGGTGAAGGAGGAGATCTTCGCCCGGATGCCGTTCTTCAAACCGTCCTCGCCGAGATACGCGCCCCACGGCCAGGCCGCGATCGCCACGCGGATCGGATTCTCCGGCACGTAGAGCCCCATGTCGCCGGAGCCCACGAACACGATGGGCCGGATGTAGCACTCCTCCAGCTTGTTGGCGCGGACGGTCTCCCGGACGGCGTCGGCGATCTCCTTCTTGCCGTACGGAATCGCGATGCGCCCGATGTGGGCCGAGGCGAACAGCCGGTCCACGTGCTCGTTCAGGCGGAAGATGGCCGAGCCCCGCTCGCCCCTGTAGCACCGGATGCCCTCGAAGACGGCCAGGCCGTAATGCAGGCTGTGCGTGAGCACGTGCACCTGGGCGTCCTTCCAGGGCACGAGCTTGCCGTCCAGCCAGATTTTTTCCGATTCCTTCAGCGCCACCGCCGCTCCTCCAACGTGTTCGAAGGGCATGATAGCAGCGGGTCCGGACCAAGTCAAACACCTGAGTCGGCGCGCAGTTGGAGAGATAGCGTATAATAGAGGCGACAGCCTGTCTCCCAGGACCGGCATGAGGCACGAGGCTATGATCATCCAGAGCACGCACGAAAGAGTCTCGGAACAGGCGGAGATCGAGTTCCGTCAGCTGGCATTGAAATCGCTGGTGACCCTGCGCAACAAGCAGCTCCAGGAGTCCCTGGACCACCGTATCAAACGGGCCCTCCAGGGGGGCACCTGGATCGGCCTGACTCGATCGACATGCCTGCGCCTGCACAACCAGGAGAAAGCCCGCATCCGGGAGCAAGTGGCGCAATTGCAATTTAAGCAGGCGCATATGCGGGAGAAATTGACGGAAACCAGGAAGGCCGTCGCCAGAGCCCGACGGCTGCGGACTTCCCAGCAGGCCGCCGCGAGAAAAAGCCGTTCGGCGTCTTCTTGACAGACCGCTCTCGCCTGTGCTAGAAAAAACGCTCTCCTGAGTTAATTCATCGAACCCGAACGGAGCTCCGGCAATGTACGCGATCGTCGAGACGGGCGGAAAACAATATCGGGCCGAGCAGGGCAATGTCCTGGAGGTTGAGAAACTGGACGGGGCCGTCGGGGCCACCGTCACGCTGGACAAGGTCCTGCTGATCTCCGGCGACAAGGGCGTGCAGATCGGCACGCCCACGCTGGCCAAGGCGAAAGTCACCGGAGAAGTCATCGCCCAGGACCGGCACCCCAAAATCATCGTGTTCAAGAAGAAACGGCGCAAGAACTACCGCCGGACGAACGGGCACCGGCAGGCGTTCACCAAGTTGAAGATCACCGGAATCGTCGAGGGGTAAGCCATGGCGCATAAAAAAGGGCAGGGCGCGTGCCGGAATGGGCGGGACAGCAACCCCCAGTATCTCGGCGTGAAATGCTTCGGCGGCGAGGTCGTGCCGGGCGGCAGCATCATCGTCCGCCAGCGCGGCACCCGGATTCACCCCGGGTTCAACGTCGGCAGGGGAAAGGACGATACGTTGTACGCGAAGATCACAGGGACCGTCCGATTCGAAGGACCGAAGGACCGGCGTCGAGTCACCATCATTCCGGCCCCGAAAGCCGCCGCCGCTCCGGCAGCCAAAGCTTCGTAACACCGTTTTCATTTCGATCATGGGGCCCCTTGTTCCGACCTGAGGAGCAAGGGGCTTTTTGTTTGAAGGTGACCGTGCACATCGGCTGGATCGCATGACTC
>JACXTT010011242.1_pt1 | contig 11992 bp, 11 predicted proteins | sample 9270951 | NCBI WGS metagenome assembly JACXTT01 (sample SAMN15532306, study PRJNA645909) | rock metagenome | isolation source: weathered quartz diorite | place: Puerto Rico | collected 2017-06-21 | reverse complement strand
TCTGCTTGATCCGCATCCGGGTCCCCTCGCCGGCCGCGTCCCGCGACCGCCAGACTACCGTCAGGCTGGGGGCCAGGGCCCCCGAGCGCTACTCCGCCACCAGCTCCGTGTTCCAGTATGCCGCATCCACAGCGCTCAGGAACGGCATCCACTCCTTGTAGCGACGGAGGCTGTAGGTCTCCGTCATGAACGGCGTCCACTGTGGACGTCGCGGATGCCGCACGAGTCGCATGCCCGCCTCCGCCGGCGTGCGCCCGCCCTTCAGGCGGTTGCAGCGGTGACAGGAGCACACGACGTTTTCCCAGGTCGAGGTGCCGCCCTTGGAGCGCGGCACGACGTGATCGAGATTCAGCTCGGCGCGCGGGAACTGCCGGCCACAGTACTGGCACCGGTTCTGGTCCCGCGAATAGATGTTGAAGCGGCTGAAACGGACGTACCGACGTGGCACCCGGTCGTACCCCTGGAGCAGGATCACCCGCGGGACCCGGATGGCCCGGTCGACGAGGCCGATCCGATCCTCCGCGGCCGCGAGGTCGGCCCAGCTCTCGAAATCGAAGGTCCGGTACTGCTCGTCGACCGCCCGCGCGACGCCCTGATAGAGCAGCGACAGTGCCCGCCGGACCACCGTGATGTGTACCGGCAGGTACGATCGGTTGAGGACGAGGACCTTCGTGTTGAGGACGGACACGGCGCGCGCAGGGTACCGGCGGGGGGCCGCGAAGTCAACGAAACTCAGGCCGAATCTCCAGTGTTTTCGCGGTTCGGCCGCCATCGGAGGACGGGCCGGCGCGCCGCCCGGGTCTCGTCGAGGCGCGCCACGCGCGTCGCGTGCGGCGCGTCGCGCACCGAGGTGGGATCGGTGCGCGCCTCCTCGGCGATCCGCAGCATGGCGTCGGCGAACTCGTCGAGCGTCTCCTTCGTCTCGGTCTCGGTCGGCTCGATCATGAGCGCGCCCTTCACCACCAGTGGGAAGTAGATCGTCGGCGCATAGAAGCCGTAGTCGAGCAGTCGCTTCGCGACATCGAGCGTATGGACGTCGTGGTCCTGGAGGTTGCGGTCCGAGAACACACACTCGTGCAACGATGGCGTGTCGTAGGGCAGATGGTAGGTCCCACACAGCCGAGCCCGAAGGTAGTTGGCGTTCAGGACCGCAAGGCGGGTGGCCTCCGCGAGTCCCGGCGCGCCGAGGCGGGCGATGTACGCGTACGCGCGGACCAGAACGCCGAAGTTCCCGTGGAAGGCGTGGAGCCGGCCGACGCTCTTCGGCGCCTCGTCGCTCCAGCCGAGCGCGTCCCCACGTCGCACGAGCCGCGGGACCGGCAGGTACTCCGCGAGCGACGTGCGCACCGCGACCGGACCGGCACCCGGCCCACCCCCGCCGTGCGGGGTCGAGAACGTCTTGTGCAGGTTGAACTGCATGACGTCGACGCCCATGTCACCCGGCCTGGCGATGCCCATGATCGCATTCAGGTTGGCGCCGTCCATGTAGATGAGACCGCCCCGCGCGTGCACTGCCGCGGTGATCGCCTCGATCTCCTCCTCGAAGAGCCCGAGCGTGTTCGGGTTCGTCACCATGAGGGCCGCGACCGACTCGTCCATCACCCGGGCGACCGCGGCGGCCGACAGGAGCCCGCGGCGGTCGACCGGCACCTCGGTGATCTCGTAGCCGGACAGCGCCGCGCTCGCCGGGTTCGTGCCGTGCGCGCTCGCCGGGATGAGGACCCGCCGCCGCGGCGCACCGCGGTCCACGTGATAGGCGCGCACCAGCATCATGCCGAGGAGCTCGCCCTGTGCACCCGCCGCCGGCTGGAGGCAGACGGCATCGAGGCCGCTCACCGCGGCGAGCGCCGCCTCGAGGGCGGCAAGGAGTTCGAGCGCGCCCTGTGCGAGCGCGTCGGGCACGAGCGGGTGCAAGGCCGCAAACCCCGCGAGCCGCGCCACCTCCTCGTTCACGACAGGGTTGTACTTCATGGTGCACGAACCGAGGGGGTAGAGTGTGGTCCCGGCGCAGTAGTTCCACTGCGACAGGCGGAGGAAGTGCCGGAACGTCTCGAGCTCGCCGACCTCGGGCATCCCGACGAGCCCGTCATCGCGACGCAGATCCTGCGGCAGCGCCGTCGCGGGCTCGCTCGAAGATCCGCCGGCCCAGCCGGTCCGACCGGGCGAGCCGCGTTCGAAGATCAGGGGCTCGTCGAGCATGCTCACGCTCGCGCCGAGCGCGGCTCGCGTGCCGGTGCCGCCAGGGCACCGACCAGACGGTCGACCTGCTCGCTCGAGTGCGTCTCGGTCACGCACACGAGGAGACTGCCGGCAAGCTCCGGGAACCACCGCCCGAGTGGATAGCCCGCGACGAGCCCGTCACCCGCCAACCCGTCCCACGCCGCAGCGGCGGCGGGGGCGCGGACGACGAACTCGTTGAAGAACGGCGCCGCGAAGACACGCGCCGCGCCGGCGGCCTCCAGTCGGTCCGCGACGCCATGCGCGGCGTCGAGATTGGCGGCGGCCAGCTCGCGGAGTCCCTGGCGTCCGAGGAGCGACAGATGGACCGTGACCGCGAGCGCGCAGAGACCCTGGTTGGTGCAGATGTTCGAGGTGGCACGCTCGCGACGGATGTGCTGCTCGCGGGTCGCGAGCGTCAGCACGTAGCCGCGGCGCCCTCTGGCATCGACCGTCTCGCCCACGATGCGTCCCGGCATGGCGCGCACGTGCCGCTCGTGGGTCGCGAACAGTCCGACGCCGGGCCCGCCGTACGACACCGGCAGCCCGAAGCTCTGGCCTTCGGCCACGGCGATGTCCACGCCACACGCGCCGGGCGAACGCACGAGCGCGAGAGCGAGCGGCTCGGCGGTCGCGCTGATCGCGAGACCACCCGCCTCGTGCACGGCCGACGCCACCGCCGCCACGTCCTCGAGGACACCGAACACGTTCGGCTGTCCGACGACGACGCAGAGCGTGTCGCGTCCGAGACCGCTCCGGAGCGCAGCGAGGTCGGTCCGGCCGTCAGCGGCGAACGGCACCTCGCGCAGCTCGACGTCGGCGAGACCCCGCACGTAGGTGGCGACCGTGGCGCGGTAGTACGGATGGAGGGCGCGTGCGAGCCACACCGTCCGGCGGCCGGGCAGCAGCCGGCGCGCCATCAGCACCGCCTCGGCGGTGGCCGACGCGCCGTCGTACATGCTCGCGTTCGCGACGTCGAGGCCGAGCAGCAGCGCGGCGAAGGTCTGGAACTCGAAGACCGCCTGCAAGGTCCCCTGACTCACCTCGGGCTGGTACGGCGTGTACGCCGTGGCGAACTCCGACCGCAGCAGGATCTGGTCGACGACGGCGGGGCGCCAGTGCGGGTAGGCGCCCGCGCCGAGGAAGACGGCGCCTCCCGCCAGGTTGTGCGCGGCGAGGTCCTCGAGGTGGCGACGGAGCTCCGGCTCGCTCAGGCCCCCCGGCAGATCGATCGGGCCCCGCGTCCGGAGGCTCGCGGGGACGTGCGCGAACAACTCGTCGATCGAGCCGATGCCGATCTCCGCCAGCATGGCGGCGACGTCGGCCGGGCTGTGCGGGCAGTAGCCGCTCACTTCGGCTGCTCGCTCGCGACGAAGGCGCGATAGGCGCCGGCGTCGAGCAGCGAGTCGACCTCCTCGCCACGGCCGAGGACGATCCGGATCATCCAACCGTCGCCGTACGGGTCCCGGTTCACGTGCTCGGGCTCGTCACGCAGCGCCTGGTTCACCGCGCTGACGCGGCCGCTCACCGGCGCGAACAAGTCCGACACGGTCTTGTTGGATTCGACGACGCCGAAGGTCTGACCTTGCGTCAGGGTCGCCCCCACGGTGGGCAGCTCGACGAAGACGACGTCACCGAGCGCGTCCTGCGCGAAGTCGGTGATGCCGACCACCGCGTCGTTCCCTTCGAGGCGGAGCCACTCGTGTTCCTTTGTGTAACGCAGGTCGCCCGGGAACTCCATCGCTCACTCCTCTCGTCGCACCCGTCGGTAGAATGGACGGTCGACAATGCGGGCCGGCAAGCGCCGGCCCCGGATCTCGACCGCCACCGGCGTGCCGGGTGCGGCGGTGCCGGTGGTGACGTAGGCAAGGCCGATGTAGCGGCCGAGGGTCGGCGACTTGGTTCCGCTCGTGATCGCCCCGACCGCGGTGCCATCGTGCCAGACGGCTTGACCGTGGCGTGGAACGCCCGGCTCCTCCAGCTCGAGCCCGACCAGCCGCCGGCCGACCCCCCGCTCGGCCTGCATCGCCAGCACCCCGCGGCCGACGAAATCACCTTTGCGCAGCTTCACTACCCAGCCGAGACCGGCCTCGAGCGGCGTCGCGGTTGTGTCCATGTCGGTCCCGCAGAGGGGAAGCCCCGCCTCGAGGCGCAGCGTGTCGCGGGCGCCGAGCCCCGCCGGCAGACCGCACCGCCGCCGCGTCACCTCAAGCACCGCGTCCCAGAGGGCACGCCCCTCTCCCGCCCCGGCAAGAAGCTCGAAGCCGTCCTCGCCCGTGTAGCCGGTCCGGGAGACGAGGACGGGAACTCCTGCGACACGTCCCTCGATGGCGGTGAACGGGCGGATCGCCCCCACGTCCAGCGGCGTGAGCTCGCGGAGCGCGGTCTCCGCATCCGGTCCCTGCAGGGCGAGGAGCACGAGCTCGTCGCTGCGATCGAGGACGTCGGTGCCCCTTCCCGCCCGCGCCCGGATCCACGCCACGTCGGCGGCGGTGTTGGCCGCATTCACGATCAGGAGATAGCGCTCCCGGCCGAGCCGGAAGACGATCAGGTCGTCGAGCACGCCCCCCTGCTCGTTGCAGAGGACCGTGTATTGGCCGTCGCCGATCTGGAGCCGGCCGACGTCGTTCACGGTGAGCTCCTGGCAGAGCGCCGCGGCACCCGGGCCCCGGACCTCGACCTCACCCATGTGGCTCACATCGAAGAGGCCACAGTGCTCGCGAACGGTTCGGTGCTCCTCGACCGCCCCCCGGTAGAAGAGCGGCATCTCCCAGCCCGCGAAGTCGACGATGCGGGCACCGAGGGCGACGTGCGCCTCGTAGAGCGGCGTCCGCCGTGGCATCCCGGCCGGCCTCAGGCCGCCCGCTCGGTCGCAGCCGCCTCCGCCGCGGCGACCGTGTTGGCGAGCAGCATCGCGACGGTCATCGGGCCAACACCGCCGGGCACCGGCGTGACGAAGCCGGCCCGCTCGCGGGCGGCGCCAAACTCGACGTCGCCGCAGAGCCGGCCCTCCCGGTCGCGGTTCATGCCGACGTCGATCACGACCGCGCCCGGCCGGATCCACGCGCCGCGGACGAGCCCGGCCCGTCCCGTCGCCGCCACGACGATCTCGGCGCGCGCGATCTCGGCGCCGAGATCCGCCGTGCGCGAGTGGCAGAGCGTCACGGTCGCGTGACGCTCGAGGAGCAGGAGCGCGACCGGCTTCCCGACGAGCACGCTCCGGCCGACGACCACGGCGTGCCGTCCCCGGAGCTCCACCCCGGTCTCGTCGATCAGGCGGAGAACGCCGAGCGGCGTGCACGGTCGGAGCCCCGGCTCGCCGGCGAGGAGACGGCCCTGGTTCATCGGGTGCAGCCCGTCCACGTCCTTCTCGGGAGCGAGCGCCTCGATCACTCGCCGGGCGTCGAGCGACCCGGGAAGGGGCAGTTGCACGAGGATGCCGTGGACGTCGGGGCGGCGGCCGAGCTCGCGCACCAGCGCCGTCAGCTCAGCCTGCCCGACGTCGCCCGGAAGGCGATGGCCGAAAGACCGCAGGCCGTCCTCGCGGCACGCCTTCTCCTTGTTGCCGACGTAGAGCTGGGACGCGGCATCGTCGCCGACGAGGACGGTCGCGAGGCCTGGGACGATCCCGCGCGCGGCCAGACGGGCGACGCGCTCCTTCACCTCGCCGCGCACCGCCGCCGCCACGCTCTTGCCGTCGATGATCTGTCCCACGCAGGAGATCCGGAGTGCGCCCTTCGGGCGTTCTTTTATAGGGCGGCTCGCCGACGAGGCAAGTGACCCGTCGCGACGTGTTACACTCCTCGGCATGATCGTCGGCGTCGCACGCGAGATCAAAGAGGAAGAGAACCGCGTCGCGCTCACACCGAGCGGCGCCGGCGCGCTCGTCGCGCACGGCCATCGCGTGCTCGTCGAGCGCGGTGCCGGGGCCGGGTCGGGTCTTCCCGACCCGCTCTACCGCGACGCGGGAGCCACGCTCGTCGACGCGGCCACGGTGTGGGGCGACGCAGAACTGGTGCTCAAGGTGAAGGAACCGCTCCCCCCGGAATATTCGCGACTCCGCCGCGACCAGATCCTGTTCACCTATCTCCATCTGGCGGCGAACCCGGAGCTGACGCGCGCCCTCCTCGACCGCCAGGTGCGCGCGCTCGCCTACGAGACGCTCCAGCTCGCCGACGGTTCGCTCCCGCTGCTGGCGCCGATGAGCGAGATCGCCGGCCGCCTCGCGGTCCAGGTCGGCGCGTGGTGCCTGCAGGCACAGAACGGGGGACGCGGCGTGCTGCTCTCCGGCGCATCCGGGGTCCGGCCGGCGAAGGTCGTCATCATCGGGGCCGGCATCTCGGGCGCGAGCGCCTGCCAGGTGGCGGTGGGCGTCGGGGCCCACGTCTCGATCCTCGACGTCGACCCCGGACGGCTCCGCTACGTGCACGACATCCTCGGCGGCCACGTGACGACGGTCATGTCGAACCGCGCCAACATCGACGAGGAGGTCACGTCGGCCGACCTCGCCATCGGCGCCGTGCTCATCCCAGGGGCGCGGGCTCCGCGGCTCGTCCCGCGCACCTTGGTCGCGGCGATGCAACCCGGTGCGGTGCTCGTCGACCTGTCGATCGACCAGGGCGGCTGTGCCGAGACGTCACGTCCGACGACGCACGCCAACCCGATCTACCGTGAGGAGCGTGTGGTCCACTACGCCGTGACGAACATGCCCGGCATGGTGCCCCACACCTCGACGCTCGCGCTGACCAACGCCACACTCTCCTACGCGCTCGCCATCGCCGACCACGGGTTCGCCGAGGCGCTCCGCCGCGACGCCGCCCTCCGTCACGCCTGCAACGTGCTCGCCGGCCGCGTGACCCATCCCGGCGTCGGCGAGGCGATGGGGCTCGCAGCCAGTCCTCCCGAGCAGCTTCTCTGAGCCGCGGCTCAGGAGACGACGCGGAGGCCGAGCTCCTTCAGCTGCGCGGGGTCGACGGGCGTCGGCGCCTCGGTCATGAGACAGGTCGCGCGCTGCGTCTTCGGGAACGCGATGACGTCGCGGATCGAATCCGCGCCGGCGAGCAGCATGACGAGGCGGTCGAGCCCGAGCGCGATGCCGCCGTGCGGGGGCGCCCCGAAGGCGAGTGCGTCCAGCAGGAAGCCGAAGCGGTCGCGTGCCTCCGTTTCGGACATGCCGAGCAGCGCGAAGACCCGCTGCTGCACGTCGGGGCGGTGGATCCGGATGCTGCCGCCGCCGAGCTCGATGCCGTTGAGCACGAGGTCGTAGGCCTGCGAGCGCACCGCGAGGGGTTCCTGCTCGAGCCGCTCGAGCTCCGCGTCGGCCGGCGCCGTGAAGGGATGGTGCACGGCGACGTGTCGTCGTGCCTCGGCGTCCCACTCGAGGAGCGGGAAGTCGACCACCCAGAGAAAGCGGTCCTCGCCGCGGGCGACGCGCCCGAGGCGCTCGCCGAGCTGGAGGCGGAGCTGGGAGAGGATGGCGGCGGCGAGCGCGTCGGGCTCGGCGAGGAGGACGAGGAGGTCGCCCGGCCGGAGCCGCGCCGCCGCGGTCAGCCGCTCGCGCTCGGCGTCGGAGAGGAACTTGACCGCAGGCGATTGCCAGCCGTCCTCGCCGATACGGATCCAGGTGAGGCCGCGCCCTCCCTGCTGGGTGGCGAAGCCGACCAGGTCGTCGAGCTCGCGGCGCGAGAGGGCCGCACCCGCCCCGGGCGCGGCCAGGCCACGGACGCGATGGCCTGAGGCGAGGGCCTCCGCGAAGACACGGAAGCCGGTCCCTGCGAAGCACTCCGAGAAGTCGGCGAGCTCGAGGTCGACGCGCAGGTCGGGCCGGTCGGTACCGTAACGGAGCATCGTCTCGGCGTACGGCAGCACGGGGAACGGCCGCGCCGTCGGGTGGCCGCGCACGGCGGCGAAGACGTCCGCGATCATCGGCTCCACGACCGCCATCACGTCCGCCGGGCGCACGAACGACATCTCGAGGTCGATCTGCGTGAACTCGGGCTGCCGATCGGCCCGCAGGTCCTCGTCCCGGAAGCATCGGACGATCTGGTAATAGCGGTCGAGGCCGGCGATCATCAGGAGCTGCTTGAAGAGCTGCGGTGACTGCGGGAGCGCGTAGAAGGCGCCCCGCTGCACCCGGCTCGGCACGAGGTAGTCGCGCGCCCCCTCGGGCGTCGAACGCGTCAGCACCGGCGTCTCGACCTCGAGGAAGCCGGCGCGGTTGAGATGCTCGCGCACCCGCTGCGTCACCTCGTGACGGAGGACGAGGTTCCGTTGCACGTGCGGGCGTCGAAGATCCAGGTACCGCCACTTGAGCCGGTTCGGCTCGCTCACCTCGGTCGTATCGTCGATCGGGTACGGCGTCGGCCGCGCGGTATTCAGCACCCGGAGCTCGTCGACCGCCACCTCGATCTCGCCCGTCGGTAGCTCGGCGTTCACCGTCTCGGGGGGCCGGTGCCGGACCGTGCCACGAACGGCAAGCACGTACTCGAGCCGGACCTCGCCAGCGCGCTCGTGCGCCACCGGGCTGTCGGCGGGATTGCACACGAGCTGCACGAGGCCGCCGCGGTCGCGGAGGTCGACGAACAGCACGCCACCGTGGTCACGACGCGCGTGCACCCAGCCGAAGAGCGTCACGGTACGGCCGACGTCGGCGGGACGAAGTGCCCCGCACGCATCCGTTCGCTGCCAGTCCCCGAGCACCTCGAGCGCGACGCTCACGAGCCGCTCCCGAGCAGCGTCCGCATCTGCTGCGCGAGCTCCGGCGCCGCCGCATCGAGGGGAAGCGCCTGCGGGCGGTCCTCGTGACGCGCCAGATCGCGGACGGTCGCCCGTCCGACGCGCAGCTCCTCCTCGCCGACGATCACGGCCAGCCGTGCTCGCCGTCGGTCGGCCGCCCGCAGCAGGGCCTTGAGACTCCGTCCCGCGGGCTCGAGCCCGATCGCCAACCCCTCGTCGCGGAGCCGGGTCGCGAGCGCGAAGGCCGGGCCGACGGCTCGCGCCTCGAGGGGCAACACCACGGCGTGCGGCCCGGGCGCCGCTGCCTCGGCCGGCGCCACTATCGCGAGCCGCTCGAGTCCGAGCGCGAAGCCGAGCCCCGGGACATCCGGGCCTCCGAGCGCCGCCACAAGCCCGTCGTAGCGGCCACCGCCGCCCACCGCGTTCTGCGCCCCGAGCCCGGCCGCGACGACCTCGAACGCGGTCCGGCAGTAGTAGTCGAGCCCGCGGACGAGGCGGGCGTTCATCGTGTAGGGAACGGCCTCCTGCGCGAGCAGCGCCCGCACCTCGTCGAGATGGGCCCGGCAAGCGTCGCACAGGCTGTCGAGCATGACCGGCGCGCGGGCCACGACCGCCCGGCAGCCCTCGACCTTGCAGTCGAGAATGCGGAGCGGGTTGCGGTCTAGGCGGCGGTGACAGTCGGGACAGAGCGCCGCGAGCTCGCGCTTCCCGAAGTCGCGCAGGCGCTCGCGGTAGACGGGCCGGCAGCGGGCATCGCCGACCGAGTTCACCTCGAGCCGGGTCTCGCGCGCCCCGACGGCCGCGAGGTAGCGCGTGAGCATGACGAGAAGCTCCGCGTCGGCGAGCGCGTCATCGCGGCCGAATATTTCGGCCCCGATCTGATGGAACTGCCGGTACCGGCCGCGCTGCGGGCGCTCGCGGCGAAACATCGGACCGCGATAGTAGAGGCGCGCAGCGGGCTCACGCTGCGCGAGGCCAGCTTCGATGTAAGCGCGGACCACGCTCGCGGTCGCCTCGGGGCGGAGCGTGAGCGAGGTCCCGTCACGGTCGACGAAGGAGTACATCTCCTTCTCGACCACGTCGGTCGTGTCCCCGAGCGAGCGAGCGAAGAGCTCCGTGCGCTCCACGACCGGCGGGCGGACCTCCTCGAACCCGTAACGCGAGAAGACGCGCTCGGCCGCGTCCTCCAGGACCCGCCAGCGCCCGGCCTCGTCGGGCAGGACGTCGCGAAACCCCTTGACGGCGCTGATCGTGGCAGGAGGCGACATGCGGAGGGATGAACGGCACTTTGTAGCAAAGCCCTCCCGGCCCTTCAACGCGAGAACGTTTGATAATGCAGGCATTTGCCACCACAATGGTCGAGGTGGAGGCGTTCTTGCCCCGCGTCTGACGCGAGAGACATGCTGGCGAAGGAGAATCTCACCGCGCTCTTCCACGACCTGGTGCGGGCCGCGATGACGACCCAGCAGGTCCAGTCGTCGGAGACGACCGAGTTCTATCTCGTGCACCTCCTCGAGGCGTTCGCCCGCCCGACACGTCGCGACCTGCTCGACCCGCCGCTCGGCCTCGACTACCTCGAGGCGTTCAACCTGCCCGGCCCGGCGCGCTACGAGAAGCTCAAGCGCGTGGCCGACACCGCACTCTTCCTCACCGGGATGTTCATGGAGAGCCTGGAGCGTAGCCTGGTGGGGCCGGATTACTACGCGGCGCTCGGCCGGAACGCGTACGCACGTCTTTCCAGCCATGCGTCGCGCAGCGCGCTCGCGGAGCTCTTCGACGAGCTCGCCGACCGTTTCCCGCAATTCGTGCGCGTGCTGACGGAGATCAGTGCCCAGGAACTCTTCCGCTCCCAGCAGGACACACTACGGCTCTACCGCCGCTGGCTACACACCCGCGGGCGGCGCGAGGCGGATCTGCTCATCCGGCGCGGCGTCATCCCGTTCGCCCCGCCGACGACCCAGCGTCACTGAGCGGCGCGCGCCTCCGCGCGCCGGCGTGCTCCCGGGAACGAGCGCGCCGCCGGCAGCGCCTTCGCGTTGCGCGCCACCACGATCGTGAAAAGCGACCGCGGCGACGTCTTCCACTGCCGGTCGACGTGCAGCGCCTGCCGGTCGATCACCTCGGACAGGCGGAGCGTCGTCCAGCCGACGCGCCGCGTGAGCGGATCGATCGCCTGCATGACGCGCGCGATGGTCGGGTTCGCGCTCCGGAAGTGGTTGATGATCGTCATCACGCCGCCGGGGCGGCACACCCGACGGGCTTCCGCCATCATGCGGACCGGATCCGGCACCACGCTCACGACGTGGAACGCCATGAGGTAGTCGAAGCTGTCGTCGGCGAATTTCAGGTTGAGCGCGTCGCCCTGCTCGAGCGCGATGTGGCGCCAGCCGTTGCGGTTCACCTTATCCTGCGCGCGCTCGAGCATGTCGGGCGCGAGGTCGATGCCGGTCACGTGGCAGTGCGGGGGGTACGCGTCGAGCGAGAGGCCGGTCCCGACGCCGAGCTCGAGCACGCGCGCGCCAGGCTCGATGGCCAGCGAGCGGATGACCATCGCGATGCGCGGGTAGAACACGCGTCGGAACAACAGGTCGTAGAGATGGGAGAACTCGTAGTAGAGCCGGCTCTCGTGGGGATGCGCGTTCGCTAGGGCCATACGCCTCCTCTCGTGTGGTCCGGCGTTCGATGACGCCGGACGCTCTCCCTACCGCGAACGCCCGGCGGCGCACTCGGCGCTCATGCCGCCGTCGTCCCCCGCAGCTGTCGCTTGAAGGAGGCGATGTCCCGCTTCCGGAAGCGCCACTGGCGCCCCATCTTGAAGGCCGGCAGGACGCTCTTGCGCGCGAACTCGTTCACCGTGTCAGGACTGCAGTCGAGGATCTCCGCCACCTCTCTGCTGTTGAGCAAGCTATCTTCGGTATCGAGCATGGCGTCGCCGAGATCCGGGACACCGTTTTGGTAGCAGGGGGCCGCTTTCCCGTCAAGAAACGCTCGATTCCCCAGGAAACTCCGGGCGTTGAGGGTGCGCGACAGCGCCCATCCG
>JACXTT010011241.1_pt1 | contig 11992 bp, 14 predicted proteins | sample 9270951 | NCBI WGS metagenome assembly JACXTT01 (sample SAMN15532306, study PRJNA645909) | rock metagenome | isolation source: weathered quartz diorite | place: Puerto Rico | collected 2017-06-21 | reverse complement strand
CCCCGAGGGATCGACCTCGATGGAGTTCGTGACCCGTGTATTCGACAGGACCGGTGTGCTCCTCACTCCCGGGACCGGATTCGGTCTCGAGGGGGAGGGGTATTTCCGCATCGCCCTCACCTCTTCCGTTGACTCGCTCCGCCGCGCGCTCCAGAAGCTGGAAACGCTCGCGCCCTGGAAAGCGCCCCATGCCTCGCCGTCTCCGATCTCCCGCTAGCCTCGACGGCAAAGCCAGAGCCCCGGCTGCCGCCCATGAGATCCTCGACTGGCTCCGCCTCACGCGCATCCAGGGATACGGCCACCTCGGCGTCACGCAGAAGGAGCGTGAGCTGGGCCAGAGAATCGAGGCGGACGTGGAGCTGGCGTACGCGCCCACGCCCAAGCGGCGTCCCGACGTGATCGACGACGCGATCGACTACGAGGAAGTCCATCGCGTGGTGCGGTCCCAGATCGAGATGTCCCGATGCAGACTGCTCGAGACGCTGGCCGAGGAGCTGGCGCTCGCCCTGCTTCAGGAATTCGATTCCCCGCGGGTGCGGGTCCGCGTGCGCAAGCTCCACGTTCCGGTGCAGGACTTCACGACGACCCCCGAGGTCATTGTGGAGCGGGCGCGCACGTGAGCAAGGTCTTCGTGGGGGTCGGCTCCAATCTGGGGGACCGCGAGTTCCTGATCCGGAAGGCTGTGGAATCGATGCGCGACCTCCCGCGCACGCTCGTGGTGCGTGTCTCCTCGCTGTATGACACCGATCCTGTCGGCGAGGTGGACCAGCCCGCGTTCCTGAACGCGGTCGCGTGGCTGGAGACGACGCTCGAGCCGCGCGAGCTCCTGTGGCAGCTCCTTCTCATCGAGAAGCGCATGGGGCGCGTCCGGTCCCAGCGGTGGGGCCCGCGCCCGATCGACCTCGATCTCCTCTTCTATGGTGACGACACCATCGACGAGCCGGACCTCAAGGTTCCGCACCCCGAGGCGCACCGCCGCGCCTTCGTGCTCCTGCCGCTCCTCGAGCTGGACCCGAACTTCATCCATCCGACCACGGGGGAATCGGTGCGCAAGCTGATCAAGCGCCTGCCCCCCAACCCTCCGGTCCGCAAGGGCGGCCGGTTCTGGTACTGACCCGGAAGGGCGAGTGCCGGCGCACTATATCGCGGTCGAAGGAGTCATCGGAGTCGGAAAATCGAGCCTCGCGAAGCTCCTGGCGGAGCGTCTGCACGCCAAGCTGATCCTCGAGGAGCCCGAGGAGAATCCGTTTCTCGAGGACTTCTACAAGGACCCCCGCCGGTACGCGTTCCAGACGCAAATGTTCTTCCTCGTGAGTCGCTACCAGGAGCTCAAGGAGAAGACGCAGCCCGATCTCTTCCATGAAGGAATCGTGAGCGATTATCTGTTCCAGAAGGACCGCATCTTCGCGAACATCAACCTGAGCGATCGCGAGCTTCACCTCTACGACCAGATCGCGCCCCTCCTGGAGCGGGAACTGGCCCCTCCGGACCTGGTGGTTTATCTTCAGGCCGGTCCCGACGTGTTGCTCGACCGCATCCGCCAGCGCGGACGTACCTACGAGCGGCTCATGGATCCCAAGTACATTGGAACGCTCGTCGAGGCGTACAACTATTTCTTCTTCCACTATCGAGAGGCGCCGCTGCTCATCGTGAACACGAATGAGATGAATTTCGTGCACCGGAAGCAGGACCTCGAAGAGCTGATCTCGAGGGTCGAAACGCACCGGGAAGGGATGGCCTACGTGAGCCCCACGTCCAAGGCGGAGGAGAGAACGTGACGAACCATACGGCGATCACTCGTCCCAAGGTGACCGTGCGCACCATCCGCGACATGAAGGCCGAGCGCGTGCGGATCGTGTCCGTGACGGCGTACGACTACCCCAGTGCGCGCCTGGCGGACGAAGCAGGGGTGGATCTCATTCTCGTGGGGGACTCGGTCGGGATGGTGGTGCTGGGATACGAATCCACGATCCCGGTCACGCTGAGCGAGATGGCGCACCACCTGAGGGCGGTCGTGCGCGCGCAGCCCAAGGCGCTCGTGGTGGCCGACCTGCCCTTCCTCAGCTTCCAGACCAGCCGCGAGGACGCGGTCCGGAACAGCGGACGCCTGATGAAGCGCGGGGCCGAGGCGGTGAAGCTGGAGGGCGGGAGGCGGATGCTGCCCCAGATCGAGGCGATCCTCGCGGCCGACATTCCGGTGCTGGGGCACCTGGGGCTTACTCCGCAGTCGGTGCACCAGTTCGGCGGCTACCGCGTGCAGGGACGGGAGCGCGAGGCCGCGGACGTCCTCCTCCAGGATGCGCTCGCGCTCGAGCGCGCCGGCTGCTTCTCGATCGTGCTTGAGGGCGTGCCGCTCGAGCTGGGGCGCGCGATCACCGAAGCCCTGAAGATCCCGACGATCGGAATCGGGGCCGGGGCCCACTGCGACGGGCAGGTGCTGGTGCTTCACGATCTCATCGGCATGAGCTTCGGCAAGCCGGCGCGGTTCGTGCGGCGCTACGCCGAAGCGGGAGACACGATCCGGAACGCCATCGCCCAGTTTCGCGAGGACGTCCGCGCCGGGCGCTATCCCTCGGCCGAGGAGAGCTACACGACATCTGCGGAGAAGCCCGCCCGCAAACCGTGAAGATCGTGACACGCGGCCAGGAGCTTCGCGCGCTCTCGCGCCGCGCGCGCCAGAGCGGCATGACGGTCGGCTTCGTTCCAACGATGGGCTCCCTCCATGAGGGCCACCTCTCTCTGATCCGGCGTGCCCGAAGCGAGCATCATCGGGTCGCGGTCTCGGTGTTCGTGAATCCGCTCCAGTTCGGGCCGACTGAGGATTTCACACGCTACCCACGCGACGAGGTCCGGGACGTCCGGCTCTGCCGCGACGTGGGGACGGACTGGTTCCTTCTCCCGCGCTCCCGGGCGCTCTATCCATCCGGGTTCACCACGACCGTGGATCCGGGCCCCCTGGGGGAGATTTGGGAAGGAGCGGAACGGCCGGGACATTTCCGCGTGGTCACGACCGTAGGGCTCAAGCTGTTGCAGCTCGGGGAGCCGGACACGCTGTACCTGGGACAGAAGGATCTCCAGCAGGCGCGAATCGTCCAGAGGATGGTCCACGATCTGGATCTTCCGGTGAAGGTGACGGTCTGTCCCACGGTGCGCGAGCGGGACGGCCTGGCCCTCTCCTCGAGGAACGTGTACCTCGGTCCCGCCGAGCGGAGCCGCGCGGTCGGAATGATCCGGGCGATGCGCGATGGGCGGGCGATGGTGCGCGAAGGTGTGCTGGATGCGAGTAAGATCCTGGCGCGCGTACAGCAGGTGCTCCGGCGGGAGGCGAGTCCCGACCGCGTGGACTACCTCAGCCTGGTCGATGCGACGACGCTCCTGCCCTTGACGAAGCTCGACCCAAGCGGAGGGGTTCTGATCGGAGCCATCCGCATCGGCCGGACGCGGCTCATCGACAACCTCTATGTGAAGCCGCGGGCGCGCCGGAGAAAGGGAACGTGAGCGTGCCTCCTTTCACGGCCGTGGTGCTGGCGGCGGGGCTCGGCAAGCGGATGAATTCCGATCTCCCCAAGGTGCTCCACCCCGCGCTGGGACGGCCGCTCCTTCACCATGTGCTCGATCAGCTCGATCCCCTGAAGCCCAGGCTCACCGTGGTCGTGGTCGGGCACCACGCGACTTTGGTGAAGGACTCCCTCCGCGGGCGGACCATCTCCTTCGCGGAGCAGGTGCCCCAGCTCGGGACGGGCCACGCCGTGCAGATGGCCTGGTCCGCTCTGGAATCGGGACCGGGCACCTTGCTCGTCCTCGCGGGCGACATGCCCTTGATCCGCACCGCCACGCTGAGGCGCCTCCTCGAGCGCCACGCGCGCGAGGGGAACGCCGTGACCTTCCTCTCGGGCACCCTGGAGGAACCGACCGGCTACGGCCGCGTGATCCGGGACGCTCGGGACGAGTTCGTGAGGATCGTCGAGGAGCGCGATGCCACGCCCGAAGAACGGGCGGTCGGGGAGGTGAACTCGGGGATCTACTGCTTCTGCCGGGCGCCGCTTCAGGAAGCGTTGGGATTCCTCCGAGCGGACAATCGTCAACAGGAGTATTATCTGACCGACACGCTGTCCCTCATCAAAGACTGCGGGGGGCGCATCGGGGTGGAGCGGGCGTCCGATTCCCGCGAGCTTTTCGGGGTCAACAGCCCCGAGCAGCTGGCCATGGTGGAAGAGGTGCTCCGCGGCTGGGGCAAGTCGTAGCGTGGACTTACTCTGGGCCGCGTGGCGCATTCCCTACATCCAGAGGGCCGGCAGGGAAGCGGGCCCGAAACGGTGCCTGTTCTGCGTCAAGGGACGCGAGCGGCCGGGCAGGCGCAACCTCGTGCTGGCCAGGACGCCCCGCGTCCTCGCGATGCTGAATCTGTACCCCTACAACGTGGGGCACGTGATGGTCGCGGTGCGCCGCCACGCGGCCTCGCTCACCGATCTCAGGCCCGAGGAGTCGGTGGAGGTGACGGAGTGGCTCGGGCGCGTGGAAGCGGCGCTCACGCGCGAGTACCGCCCCCACGGCTTCAACATCGGGATCAATCTCGGCGGCGTCGCGGGTGCGGGAGTGCTGGGCCATCTGCACTGGCACGTGGTGCCGCGCTGGAACGGCGACACGAACTTCATGCCCGTGGTCGCGAGGACCAAGGTTCTCCCGGAATCGCTGGACCGGACGTACGCGCGCCTCGCGAAGGCGCTGGCCGCGGTGGACCGAGGCGGCGGAGAGGGCCCAAGGAAACGACCGCGGCGGCGTGCCGGGGCGCGCCCGGCGACGGGTAGACGCGCGCGGCGCTAGACGATCGAGGTTCGGCCGTGCCCAAGAAAACGCGCAACGAGTCGCCGGTTCTCGATTGGTCGCTGGGGCTCCTGTTCGTCATGATCGCCGCTCTGGCGGTCTCGGCCGCGGTGCGCGTCGGACCGCAGGCGATCGTGAAGCCGAAGCAGCCGATCCGGATCCAGCTCTGGAACGGCAGCGGCCGGTCGGGATTGGCCGCGGAGCTGGCGTCGTACCTCCGGGACGGGGGCTTCGATGTGCTCGAGGTCGCGAATGCCGACCGCTCGGACTACCGGGCGACCCTGGTCGTGAACCGGACTTCGAATCCCGAGCCGGCGAGAGTGATCGCGGAGTACCTGGGGACAAGCCACATCATCCAGCAGGCGGGCTCCCAGGAGTTGATCGACGTCACGGTCATCGTGGGCCGGGACGCACGGCGCTGGACGCAGGCGCACTAACCAACAGGACCCGTCCGGGGGACGGGCCGGAGAGGCGAGCCAGAGACCATGTTCAACATCGGACCGCAGGAAATGTTCATCCTCTTCCTCATCATCATCCTGCTCTTCGGAGCGAAGCGCATTCCGGAGATCGGGAGGTCGATCGGAAGAGGAATCCAGGAATTCAAGAAGGGGATGCGAGACGTGGAGGCGGAGATCAACGCTCCCGAGAAGCCCGAGCCGCCCCGCGCCATCGAGGAGCCGAAGAAGAACGCGTAGGAAGGCTCCCTTCCTACGCCCGCTCCCACAACGGCGCGAGGGAGGCCGCGCATTTCTCGAGGAGGCTCTGATCCTCCTCACCGAAGGCGCCGGGGAGATCGCTCTCGACGTCGAGCAATCCCACCACGTCTCCGCGCTCGGGGTCCACCACGGGCACGACGATCTCCGAGCGTGTCGTCTCGAGCGTCCTGAGATACCGCGGATCCTTGGTGACGTCTCCCACCACGACCGTGGCTCGGGAGCGCACCGACGAACCGCACAATCCCTGGCTCGAAGGGAACCGCGGAACCGCGGGGGCGGAGGGTCCGCTCCATGCGACCACGCCGATCTCGTCGGGCGTGACGTCGTAGACACCAACCCATCGGTATCCACCCGACTCGCGGATCGCCCCGGCGATGCGACGGGCCATGCCGACCCGGTTCCCCCGGGTCGATAGGATCTCGCCGATCCGTTTCAGGATCGACAGGGCATCAGGCTTCGAAGAAGTTCTCCCGGAAATCTTCGATCGTCGCCTTCTTGCGTGTCGCCTCCATCCAGTCTTCGAAGATCTGACGGCGCGCGTCGTTCAGGAGGGAGTCCCGGATCTGGGATGCTTGCGTCTTGTAGTCGTCTTCCTTCGGCCGCTCGCGCTGCATCACGTATCCGACCAGCGCCCCTTTGTTTCCAGTCAGTGGACGGCTCCAGGTCCCGCTGGTCGTGGCGAAGAGCGCTCCCACAATCTCCGGCTCCCGCCCCACGCTTCCCAGATACCCGTTCCGCGTGACCGCCGTGGCGACTCCTTCCACGCCGTGGAACCGCTTCGCCGCTTCGACATCGTTCAGGCCGGTCGCCATCAGCGCCGCCGCCTGCTTGGCGGCGTCGGAAGCGCGCCCCAGCTGGAGGGAGGCGATGAGCCGCTCACGAGCGAAGACCTGAACCGTCATCAGGGGCCGCAGTCCGGCCGGCTGACGATCCACGATTTCGTAGAGGTACCAGCCGTTCTCCGTGGCAGTCGGATTCGAGACCGAGCCGACCTTGGCCTTGAAGGCCCAGCGCTCGGCTTCGGGGAATCGCTTGATGACGTCGTTCCGGCTGTTTCCCTCGCGGAAGAAGGGGCTCTGCGTCGTCGGGAACCCGGCGCGCGTCGACGCTTTCGCAAGGCCGTGCCTCCGGGCGTCCGCCCAGAGATCCCCCACCTTCTTGCGCGCGTTCCGGACGGCATCGGCGCCCGGCTCGACGCGGAACGCGAGCTCGTGATAGTGGACCCACATCTGCCCCGTCTTCGGATCGTTCCAGCGCTTGTCCAGCCGGAGCAGGTGCACCGTGCGCTCCTCCCGGATCACGTCGGTGAGCTGACCGGGCTGGACGATCTTCAGCGCGGCCGCGAAGGAGGGGCGAAGCTGCGCGTACAGCACGTCGGTGCCGTCGCCGCCGCGCTCCGCGGTGCCCGCCTCGGAGTAGGTGCGCGCGTAACGGGGAAAGGAATCGGGCTGAGCCGCGATCTGCTCGCGAATGCCCATCATCCGCTCGCGTGCCGCCGAGAAATCCTGTTCGATGGGACGGCGCGGGATCATCGTGGTGAGGAGCGTAACCTCGGGGGGACCGGTGAACTCCTCGGGGTGGGTCCGGTAGTAGGTCTCGATGTCCGCTCCCCCGATCTTGCTCGTGTCCACCACGAAGCTGTCCGCGGCGAAGTAGACATAGCGGACGTTCATCTTGTCGTTGATCAGCTGGAACCGCTCGCGAACGTCCGCCTCGGAGACCTTGGCGGCGGAGACAATCTCTTGCTGCAGCTTCTGCTGCGGGAGCGTCTGGGCGACGTAGTCCTCGACCTGCGCCCAGGGGACCTGGGAATTCGGGTTGTCCAGCTCCGCAGTGTATTTCCGGTAGTCGAACTTTCCGTTCGTCTGGAACACGGGCGCCTGGAGCACGAAGTCGGGCGGCGCGGCGCGCACCATGGTCTTGATCTCGTCTGCGTTCACCGTGATGCCGCGGCGGCGGACTTCCTGCTGGACGAGCTTGTTTGTGATCAGCTCGTTCCAGGCCTGTTCGCGGATGTAGCTGTCCTCTCCCTCCTTGATCTCGCGGGACTGCCGGACCTGGTTGAGAATGTTCTGGTACATCGCGTTGAATTCCTCGTAGCGGACCGGCTCCCCGTTGATCCGGGCGATGACGCCGGCGGGTCCTCCGCGGCTGCTCGGCGGATTGAGCACGCCGCCGAGCTGGAGCACTCCGAACCCGACCAGGAAGACGATCGCGGTGGCCCAGATGATCACCTTCATGTTGTCACGCATGGACTGCATCATGGCGTTCAGACCTCGATGGAAACGCGTATGAAACAGGAGCGGCGCCCCGCGGGCGCCGCGAGAAACACGGAATCGAAGGGAAGCATATCGCGGCCCCCGCGGTTCCGCAAGAGAGGGAGACGCATGCGGCCCATCCGGCTCCGGCATCGCGATTTGGGTTGACGCCGTCGGGGAAGCGGATGCAACGTGAGCCCCATACCTTCTCGAGACTCTGGAGGTTTCACGATGCCTCGCGTTGAGGCTCCGGCGGAAGAACGGGAGTTGCTTCTCCATATCCTCGACGCCCTCGACACCGGGCTCCTGGCCCTCGACGAGGACCGGAAGATCGTGGCGATCAACGACACGCTCGCGAAAGGGTGGGGCGTCGATCGGTCGGAGATCGAGGGGAGGCCGCTCGCGGAGGTGTTCCAACCCGAGGTCGAGCGATGGTACCTGCCCGAGCGAGGAGGGCGAGGCGAGGCGGGACGCGGCACGCGGGAGATCCGGGGATCGGTCGCCGATCGCGAGGTTCTCATGCGCTACAGCGTGCGGCCGCTCGGCGACACGGGCGGCGTCATCGTGCGCGTCGAGGACCTGGTCGACGCGGACTCCGACGAAGAGGTCTTCCGGAACACCGAACGGCTCATTTCCCTGGGCGAGCTCTCGGCTCGCGTCGCCCACGAGATCCGGAACCCGCTCACCGGAGTGCGCACCACCGTCCAGTTCGTGGCCTCGAAGCTCCGCGCCGCGGATTCCCGGCGCGATGACTTGAACGACGTCTTGAAAGAGCTCGACCGGATCGAGCAGATCATCACCGACCTCCTTCTCTTCGCCCGCCCCCAGGCGGCGCGCCCCGTGCCGACCGACGTCCGCGAGGTCCTGGACAAGGTTCTCGACAATCTGGCCATCCGATGCCGGGAAGCCTCGGTCGAGGTGGCGCGGGACCTCGACGAAACCCTTCCTGACGTCCTGATCGATCCGGACATGGCGCAGCAGGTGTTCCTGAATCTTGCCATCAACGCCCTCCAAGCCATGCCCGAAGGGGGCGTTCTCAAAGTGAGCACGGGCCTTCGGAGGACCCGCTACAAGAAGGCCTACGTGGACGTGGTGGTGGCGGACAGCGGTCCCGGGATTCCCGAGGAGGTGAAGGAGAAGATCTTCGATCCCTTCTTCACCACGCGCTCCATGGGAACCGGCCTGGGCCTATCCATCTCGCTTCAGATCGCGCGGGAGCACGGAGGGAACCTGACCGCGCGGAACAGTGCGCAGGGCGGGGCCGCGTTCAAGTTCAGCCTCCCCGCGCTCCTCTCGCCTGAGGGCGAAGAGGTCAAGGAGTAACCCTCATGAACCTCCGAATCCGGATCGCGGACGACGAGGAGCTCATCCGGAAGTCGCTCGTCAAGCTGCTGAAGGCGGAAGGCTACGAAGTGGACGCGGTGGGCACGGCGGCCGAGGTGCTGGAATCGGTCCGGAACGACCCGCCCCAGATCCTGATCCTGGATCTCCGGCTCCCGGACGGCAGCGGACTCGAGCTTCTGCCGCGGCTCAAGAGCATCGAGCCGAGCCTCAAGGTGATGGTGATCACCGCGTTCGGGGACCTGCCGACCGCCGTCCAGGCGATGCGGCAGGGGGCGACCGACTTCATCAAGAAACCCTACGAGATGCACGAGATGGTGCTCGCGATCGAGCGGCTCAGGGCCGGGATCGCGCGCGAGAATCAGCTCGACGCGTTCCGCCGCGGGGAGCTGGAGTCCTTCCTCCAGACCAAGATCGTCGGAGAGGCGCCCGCGATGCGAAAGGTCTGGGAGCTCGTCTCCAAGGTCTCGAAGAGCGAGGCCACGACCGTCCTCATCGAGGGGGAGAGCGGAACCGGAAAAGACCTCGTCGCCCGCGCGATCCACTTCGAGAGCGCCCGTCGCGAGTCCCCCTTCCTGGCGCTGAACTGCTCCTCGTTCCAGGAGCAGCTTCTGGAGAACGAGCTCTTCGGACACGAGCGGGGCGCGTTCACGGACGCCCGCGACCCCAAGCGCGGGCTCGTGGAGCTGGCCGACCAGGGCACCCTGTTCCTGGACGAGATCGCCGACCTTCCCGCAGCGACCCAGGCCAAGTTCCTCCGCTTCATCGAGAACAGAACCTTCAAGAGGGTCGGCGGGGCTCTGGACCTCAAGGTGGATATCCGGATCGTCGCCGCCACGAACCGGGATCTGGATCAGACGGTGAAGGAGGGAGCCTTCCGGCAGGATCTCTACTACCGTCTCAAGGTGGTCTCGATCGACCTGCCGCCACTCCGGGAGCGTGGCGAGGACGTCCTTCTCCTGACGCGGCATTTCCTCGAGTACTACAACGAGAAGTTCCGGAAGCGGTTCGGCTCGATCGCCCCGGAGGTGGAGGAGATCCTGCGAGGCTACCGGTGGCCCGGCAACGTCCGGGAGCTTCGGAACCTGATCGAGCGGATCGTGCTCCTGGAGGAGGACGACACCTTGCGGGAGGATCATCTCCCCGCAGAGATGATCGCGCAGGTGGAGTCGGTTCCCCGCGTCCTTCGCGACGCGCTCACCGCGCGCGGGGAAGCGGACGGCGAGATGCCGACGCTCTGGGAGGTGGAGCAGGAGCACATCCTCAAGGTCCTCGACTTCACCGACGGCAACCGTTCGCGCGCGGCTCGCATTCTCGGAATCTCCCGACAGAGTCTGATCGAACGGATCAAACGGATCGCGGCGTCGCGAGGATCGCAGGACTTGGACGAGCTCCGCTCACGATCCCTTCGATAGCTCGACGTCGTCCGCGAATTCGCTCGCGCATCTGTCGCGTTTCTTGGGATGTCGTCTTTCTCGACATCGCGCCTCGTTCCACGCCTCTCTGCGAGAGAGAATCGATCCACGCGCCGCACGCGCTCCTCCACCTGCTGTCCAGTACCGCGACACTCTCGCGTCTCGCGCGTGGAATCGATCACGCGAAGAGTTTCCTCGAAGAGAATTTTCTAACCGTTCGCGAGCGCGGACGATGCGGTGATGGTTCCTCGCCGCGCGCTCGCGATTCCCGCCCTGGCCCGCTTCCTGCTTTCTATATCTACCTGATGGCTCCGCATCAGCGCATGCGAGGAGGTGTGGATTGGCGAAATCCGTCCTCATCGTGGACGATGAAAAACTTCTCGTACGCACACTCTCCAACGCGCTGAAGGAGGCGGGGTACCGCATCACTGTGGCGGGATCGGCGGAACAGGCGGACAAGCACGTGTTCGGGGAGCCGCCTTTTGATCTGATCCTCCTGGACAACCGCCTCCCGAAAGAAAGCGGCGTGGACGTGGTGAGGCGCGTTCGGGATCGAGCGGTCCGGTCCAAGGTGATCCTGATGACCGCGTATGAGACGCCGGACGTGAAGGCGGAAGCGAAGCGGCTCAAGGTCGAGCGCTACATGAAGAAGCCCTTCGACCTGACGACCCTGCTCGAAGAGATTCACAGCCTGATCGGAAACGGAGAGGGTCAACCCCCCGGGTAATCCGGAAGCGGATCCAACGAGAGGGGAGGTGATACACCGATGGCAGCGAAGAAGAAGGCTGGAAAGAAGAAGGCTGCGAAGAAGAAGTAAGGATTCTGGATTGGGCACGTCCTCAGGGCCGCCCGGGCACCACCCGGGCGGCCCCTCTGTTAAGATCGCACCGTGTCCGGTTCCCCGCAGAAAGAAGAGCCCGAGTTCGTCAGGCTGCACGGCGCCCGCCAGAACAATCTCAAGAACATCGACGTCGCGTTTCCTCGGGGGGCGCTCACGGTCGTGACGGGCGTGAGCGGCTCGGGGAAGTCCTCGCTCGCCTTCGACACTATCTACGCCGAAGGCCAGCGGCGCTACGTCGAGTGCGTCTCCACCTACGCGAAGCAGTTCCTCGAGCGCCTGCCCCGCCCCGACTACGACCAGGTGGACGGACTGGCTCCCGCGCTCGCCATCCGGCAGGGCGCGGCCGCCCAGACCGGACGGTCCACGGTCGGGACGATCACCGAGGTTGCTGATCATCTGAGGCTCCTGCTCGCACGGGTGGGGGAGACGATCTGCAGCCGCTGCGGCACCCAGGTTCCGCGTCACAGCGTTGACTCCGTGCTCGAGGCCATCCTGACCCGCGGCACGGGGGAGGTGACGGTGTGGTTCGAGATGCCTTCCCACCCGACCGAATCGACGCAGGACGTCTGGGCCCGTGCCCTCGCGCGGGGGTTCGTG
>JACXTT010011240.1_pt1 | contig 11995 bp, 11 predicted proteins | sample 9270951 | NCBI WGS metagenome assembly JACXTT01 (sample SAMN15532306, study PRJNA645909) | rock metagenome | isolation source: weathered quartz diorite | place: Puerto Rico | collected 2017-06-21 | reverse complement strand
CTCGTTAGATGAAAAAAGCTTGTAAACGTGCACTTTCTTCGGCCAGAATTCGAATCAGATGAGACTTGGATTGCTTGTTGCGTTCCTTAGCGCGCTTATCGGCATCCCCCCCTTGGCACGCGGGGATGTTTTTCCAGCTGGTTACACGTTCACCTATCACTTCGATTCACTTCCGCTAGTTTTCGAGCCAACCATACAGACCGCAGAGTACTTGTCCGTGGACACCGGCGGAGTTCGCCCTCTGACTTCGACACTCTCATGGGAGATGTTTGAGGGGCTGCCCATCGGTACACCCGTCGCGAGTGGCACATGGTCAGGGTTCGATACCACTTTGGCTGGCATTCCGCACGGTACTTGGCAAGATGGAGAAGGCTCATTTCGTATCTCGGTCGTTTCTGGGGCACAACTAATTAACGATGTCACGATCTACTTGCCGCAGTTCCGTCCATCAGGTGGTTACACGGGCTACGTTTATGAGCTCACCGTCACACCCTCAGCGATACCAGAGCCTGCTGCTCCCTCGCTGATCTTCTTCAGTCTACTTGCCATGACGTTCTCCGCTTGGCATTCGCGAAAGCCGCGCCCTGCCATCTAACAAAGTGCTCCAGCCAACCGCTGGCCGTTTCGATGAGTAGCTTTTGCATGACTTCAACATTCAACCGCTCATCAAAGCTCGCTTTTGCTTGGACTTCATCCAAGTCCCCGGCTTCCCTAGTGCGATTCGCGTCTGCGCGGTCACGCACTCCCGCCGTATTGTTGTTCAACGGTAGCGGTCGCTGAGCGTGGTCTCGTTTGACCTCATCGTCATGAAGCGGATTACGATTGCAGTGCTGGCAAGCATGGTGATTTACGCGTTCGCGTTTACGATCTGCAGGGCGACGGGATCGGGTGTATTGAATAGCGGACCACTCGACTGGCTGTTCAATCTGCTGGTTACACCGGGATTTTACGTAGCCAACCGCTTTGGCATTGAGTCCGGAGTCGCCACTGTAGTTCTCTGCTGGGCGCTCTACGCTCCTTTACTAGTCGCAGCCATTGCCCTTGCAATTAAGATCAGTCGAAGGAGACGCTTCTCTTGAGCACGACATTTGGGTCTAATCAAGCGCGCTGGAACGAACGGCTGACCGGCGCGTGAAGAGAGTTTATGGTTGATAGTTTATTGTTGATAGAAAGAAAGCTCGCTTCCGCCAGCGGTCGCTCAGCTTATTCTCGTTAGCCCCATGCTCTGCGAATCGTGTCATCAACACGAACCGATGGTTCACCTCACGACGACAGTTCATGCCAAGGCGCTCGACCAAGAGGCGGGCACGCAGAGAGAGCAGCATTTTTGTCAGGAGTGCGCTGATGCCTACTTCGCCAGCACACCGGGAATGAATTCAGCGCGTGGACTCATCTGTTTGTCCGATTCGTATCGCTCGAAGCTCTACGACTTATTGGAGAAAGCCCAGCCACAGGCGTTCGACAACACCACTACCGAAGCGTGCCGGCGCGGAAGCGAGTTGATGCGGCGGTTTCTTCGGGAGCACCTGACGAAAGACAAGATTGAACTGAACGAGGATGCCTTCGACATGTTGTGTGGAGATTTCTTCGGTTCACACCACTTTTACACTCGTATTGATGAATACAACAGACGGAAGGGCTAACCAGACATCTGAGGTAGTCCGTCGAGAATTTCGTTAGGAGTTATTGGTAGGAGATGCAGCGAACTCCGAAAGCATTCGCGAGCAGGCACGCGAGCCAGCTTGCGTTCCACTTTCAGCGAGTTTGCCATCCACGCTTTGGCTACGTGGCCCGCTTCGGATCTCAGCGGATAGACGCAACACCTAGCCCGCTCCAGCTTCGCTTTCACTCATGGGCGGTCCGCCTTCGCCAAGGCTACTCCGAAAGTCTTCGCGAGCAGACGGCCCCGCTCCAGCCCCGAAGGCTTTCGGGGCTGGAGCGGGTGACGAGACTTGAACTCGCGACGTCCTCCTTGGCAAGGAGGTGCTCTACCACTGAGCTACACCCGCGTTTGGCCTGCCAGCCGTAGCTTGAAAGCGAAGGCTGGGAGCGGTAGAAATAATGACGCAGCAGTTTTGCTACGCAACCTCAATTTCACACTCGGCCAAGCTGCAGGAGTATTGGAGTAGTGGAGTAATGGAGTAATGTAAACGCGTCAACCGTCCAACACTCCATTACTCCAACACTCCAGCACTCCATCACTCCATCGCTCGATCGATTCCGTGAGCTCGCTCAACAAGGAAACCTCGTTCCTTTGATGGTCGATCTTGTTGCTGACATCGAGACGCCTGTCTCTGCTTTCGCGAAGATTAACAACGGCCAGCCCTGTTTCCTGTTCGAATCAGCCGAGAAAAACGATGAGTCGGGTCGGTTTTCCTTTATCGGTTTCGATCCGATCGTTGTCTTCAAAGGCGGCAAAAACGAAACCGACCCGTTGCGCGAACTGCAAGGGGCAATGTCACGATTTCGCTTCGTTCCGCCGCCGGAAATCCCGCATTTCGTGGGCGGGGCCGTCGGTTACATCGGCTACGATGTGGTTCGCTTTTTTGAGCCTTCTGTTCCGATCGCCTCGCGCGACGACCTCAAGTTGCCTGAAATGATGTTTATGATCGCGCGCACGCTACTCGTCTTCGATCATCGTTTTCGGAAGCTACGGCTTGTGGCCAACGCTTACATCGAAGATCCCACTGCCGTCGATGACGCCTATGAGCGCGCGAAAACCGAGTTGGAAAAAGTAATCGAGCGACTAAATCAGTCGGCCAATTCTCCGTTTATCGGCTCCGAGAAGATCGAGAGACTTCCGGAAGCGGAGAGCAACACGACGCGAGACGAGTTCGAAGCGATGGTTCGACGAGCAAAGGAGCTGATCGCAGCCGGCGACATTTTCCAAGTCGTCCTGTCGCAACGTTTCGAGGCCCCATTCAATGGTGATGCTCTGGACCTTTACCGCGCGCTCCGGTTCGGTAATCCGTCGCCATACATGTTTTGCCTCAGGCTGGAAGAAAATTTCGCGATTGTCGGAAGCTCACCCGAAATGCATGTGCGCGCGCGCGACGGCGTCGCTGAAATTCGACCCATTGCTGGGACGCGGCCGCGCGGGAAAAATGCGGCGGACGATGAACGACTCGCGCAAGAGTTGATGGTCGATCCGAAAGAACGGGCGGAGCACGTCATGTTGATCGATCTCGGTCGGAACGATCTCGGTCGCGTTGCCGAGTATGGCAGCGTCAAAGTGACGGAGCAGATGTCGATCGAGCGTTACAGCCACGTCATGCACATTGTCTCGCACGTCGTCGCGCGCCTGGACAAAAATCAGGACGCGTTCGATGCCATTCGCGCAACATTTCCCGCTGGCACCGTCTCGGGCGCACCGAAAATTCGAGCGATGCAAATCATTGCCGAGCTGGAGAAAAGCCGGCGGGGATTTTATTCCGGTATCGTTGGTTATTTCGGCTTCGATGGTTCGCTCGACAGTTGCATTGCCCTTCGCTCCATCGTGCTAAAGGACGGGAAAGCTTACCTCCAAGCCGGGGCCGGAATTGTCGCGGATTCGGAACCGTCCCACGAGTTTGACGAGTGCGTGAACAAAGCCAAAGCGATGCTGGAAGCGGTCGCGCGCACACAAAAAACTGTAGCGACAGAGCCTGCCCTGAGCGGTAGCCGAATGGGCGTGTCGCCCGCGAACGTCTAAGCAATCGCAGGAAGGTATTACTACAGACGAATGAAACTACTCGTGATCGATAATTACGACTCGTTTACCTACAATCTCGTCCAGATTTTTGGAGAGTTGAATGTCGAGCTTGTGGTAAAGCGCAATGACGAGATTTCGATCGACGAGATCAGGAAATTAAATCCGAACCGGATTTGCATTTCGCCAGGGCCGGGTCGACCAGAAGATGCCGGTATCAGTTCAGATGTAATTCGCGAGCTGGGACCGACCACTCCCATCCTCGGCGTTTGTCTGGGCCATCAGTGTATCGCCCACGTTTTTGGCGGCGAAGTGGTGCGTGCGGAAAAGTTGATGCACGGAAAAACATCGATGATCCACCACCAAGGGCGGGGCGTTTTCCAGCATCTGGCCCGACCGCTCGAGGCAACGCGGTATCATTCGCTCCTGGTCAAACGCGAATCATTGCCCGATTCGCTTGAGATCACGGCCGAAACCGAAGAGGGAGAGATTATGGGTTTGCAACATCGCCATCTGCCAATTCATGGCGTGCAATTTCATCCCGAGTCGATCCTGACCAGTGAAGGGAAAAAACTGCTCGCCAATTTTTTGCGCGTTTAGACAAATATGCTTGTCATCCAGAGCGAAGCGCCGGCCACGACGAAGCTTTAGCGAAGGCGAGAGGAACCTCTCACTCCGCAAATAATTCACGCTAACGACTGAGACGCGTGAGCAGGTGAAAGATTCCTGGCCGTCCTAGCAGATCGGAATGACACAGATGTCGCGATCACGTCGTGGATCGCCCGGATTTCTTTTACCATTTGCTCGTACTCATCGAGCGTGAGCGACTGCGCACCATCGGAGAGCGCCTCATCGGGGCGGGCGTGCACTTCGACCATCACGCCGTCGGCGCCGACGGCGACGCCGGCACGCGCCAGCGGCGTGACCATGTAACTGCGACCAGTCCCGTGCGCAGCATCGATTATGACCGGGAGATGCGAAATCCGTCTTACTGCCGGCACCGCTGCCAGATCGAGGGTGTTGCGGGTGTGTTGCACGAATGTGCGCACGCCGCGCTCGCACAACACAACCCTGTAATTACCTTCCCCCATTACATATTCAGCCGCGAGCAACCACTCTTCCAGCGTTGCAGCCATTCCGCGCTTCAACAGCACGGGCAAACGCGAGCGCCCGACCCGTTTGAGGAGCGTGAAATTCTGCATGTTCCGCGCGCCGATCTGAATCATGTCACCGTACGTTTCGACAAGATCGACATTTGCTTCATCGAGCGCTTCGGTCACAATTTTCAAACCGAACTCTTCCCGGATCTCGGCCAGAATCTTCAATCCCTCCTCTCCCAACCCGGCAAAGGCATAAGGCGAAGTGCGCGGCTTGAATGCACCGCCGCGAAAAAAGTGCGCGCCGCTATTTTTCACGGCCTCGGCCACGGCGAATGCCTGCTTGCGGCTTTCGATCGCGCATGGTCCAGCGATGATGGCGAGGGACCCATCGCCGATCGTCGCGCCATCGCCAAGATCGACAACCGTGCGCTCGGGCCGCAGATCCAACGTAATTAGCTTGTACGGCTTCGTTACGCGAATCGCTTCCGCCACTCCAGGCAGATTTTCGAAATGGCTGAGATCGACGGCCCCCTGGTTGCCCGTCACCCCGATCGCCGTGCGTGTCGCGCCGGGCATTACGTGCGCGCGGAAGCCAAGAGATTCGACCACCCGGACGGCATTGTCGATCTCCTCCTTGGTAGCGCTGGCGTTCATTACGATAAGCATGGCGGAAAGATCGTTATTTACTTAGACAAATCGTTAGAGGTCAACTTCAACGCGCAACTCAGATCCAATATGGCGCGACAGCGGTTCGTCGTGAGGTATGAATCGCGCGAAACTTCACCTGACTAATTGACCATGTATTTGTGGCGAAGGCGAGCAACTCCTCGGTGGTGGCTGGACCACGAAGAAAATCTGCGTGCCCGCTTCGGCAATGCCCTGGTGGTCATCGAACGCCCGAATCGGGCTCTTTTACAAATCGAAATCGCATGCGATTCACGAGCTTTGCCTAAAGACCTTGGCGGCCAGGTCGAGAAACTTCCGCGCGATTGGTACGAACGCTTCAGCCACACACGAAAGGCAAAACCACTCAGGATACGAGCCCGACTCGTGATTGCAGGGAACGGCGGCTTCCCAGCCGCCGTGGCGGCTGGGAAGCCGCCGCTCCTTGTCATTACCGCAGGCGCTGCTTTTGGAACAGGCGAACATGTAACGACAGCGATGTCACTGCGATTACTCGAGAAGATTTCAAGGGGTTGGAAACACAGTTGGGGCCATGTCGATCTTGGAACGGGCACCGGCATTTTGGCGCTTGCGGCCAAAGCTCTGGGCGCCAAGCGTGTGATTGGGATCGACATCGATCCGATCGCGATCGCAACGGCGCGAGCAAACGCGCGGCGCAACAAGATCGACGGAGTGCGATTTCAAGTCGCGGATGTGCGTAGCTGGACATTTCCGCAGAAGGGCCGCCTTCGCCACAAGGGCTACGGCGGCCAGGTCGACATCGTTACAGCGAATTTATTTAGCGAGCTGCTCCTCGAAATTTTGCCAAAGTTAAAATGCAGCCGCTGGCTGATTCTTTCTGGAATTTTAAGGAAACAGGAGAGCCGTCTTGTTCGCGCATTGCACCGCCACCAGATTAAGGTAGTGGAGGTCCGCCGCCGCGGAAAATGGATTGCGATGCTGACGCGGCTCGGGTAGGGTTAGTAAAGCTGTCGCGGCGACTGTTTTCTGCATCCAACGCGGTTTAATCAGAGCCGCGCAAGATCAACATGCAGAACGACGAACTTTCCTATGCCATTGTCACGCCGTATTCGATGCGCAAATCGCGCACCGGCGGGATTGTAGCACGGTTGATTTCGCGGACCGGGCTCGATCTGGTGGCCGGACGCATGTTTGCACCGTGTGCGGAGCTAGTCGGGCGTTATGCCGGAACCATCGTAACCGAAACCCACGGACGCCATCGCTCGACCCAGGAATTAATTCGCGATTACGTTCTGAAACATTTCACCGGAGAACGGAACGGTCAGCGACCAAGGGTATTGTTTCTGGTTTTTCACGGACGAGACGCAGTAGAGAGAATTCACCACGCGGTGGGACACATTGTCCACGAACGCACCAGCGGCGAGACGATCCGTGACACGTTTGGCGATTATATCACTGATGAATCGGGCAAGGTCACCTACTTCGAACCGGCTGTGCTCGCAGCGTTCGATCCGGATGCGGTGGAACGCGATTTGAAATTGTGGGCCGAGTTTTCCGATCGCGACGGCGGGATTCTCGACCAGGTAATTCATTTTCCACCCGACGGGAGAATCGAGAAGACGCTGGTGTTAATTAAGCCGGACAATTTTAAGTTTCCCAATCTCCGGCCTGGCGGCGTGATTGAAGTTTTTTCGCGCACCGGGCTCTACATTGTGGGATTCAAAGTCCACCGCATGAGTGTCGCGCAAGCGGAAGAATTTTATGGGCCGGTGCTCCCGGTGTTGCAGGAGAAACTGGGAGCGGAAAAGGGACGCGAGGCCTGGGAAGACATCGTCCAGTTTATGGCCGGCGCGCGGCCAAGCGAAACGCCGCCTGACAAGCGAGACCAGCCAGGAAGCGAGAAATGTGTCGCCCTTGTTTATCAAGGCGAGGACGCGGTGCGGAAGATTCGAGAAGTGCTCGGTCCAACGGATCCGGCGAAAGCGCCGCCCGGCTCAATCCGGAAGGAGTTTGGCCGAACCATTATGGTGAATGCCGCCCACGCGTCGGATTCAATCGAGAACGCGCAGAGGGAAATGCAGATCGTGCGCGTCGATGAAAACAATTTTAAACCTTTAATTGAAAACTTTTATCGTCACCAATAGAGTGCGCTCCCCGAATTTTCGCACATCATAGGATCGACATGGAAATTTCCGAACGCGCCGCTCAGCTCACTCCTTCGCTCACCCTTTCCATCGACAGCAAGGCAAAGGCGATGAAGTCCGAGGGCATTGACGTTTGCGGCTTTGGTGCAGGTGAACCCGATTTTGACACGCCCGAGCATATTAAGGCGGCCGCGATCGAGGCGCTGCAGGCCGGGTTCACGAAATACACACCAAGTTCTGGAATTCCAGAACTACGCCAGGCGATCGCGGAAAAGTTAGCGACAGATAACGGGCTCACGTATCGCGCCAGCCAAGTGGTGGTGAGCAATGGTGCGAAGCATGCCTGCTACAACGCAATTCTCGCCACCTGCCAGCCCGGCGACGAGATCATCATCCCCGCGCCGTATTGGGTTAGTTACCCCGATATGGTGCGGCTCGTTGGTGCCGAACCGATTATTATTCCAACGATGGAGCGCAACGCCTGGAAAATGCGGGCCGAAGATTTTGAAAACGCGATGACACCGCGCACCAAGATGCTCATCCTCAACAGCCCGTGTAATCCGACCGGTTCCGTTTACACGCGCGAGGAATTGCAACCGATAGTGGACGTTGCAGCGGAGGAAGACATTTACATTCTCTCGGACGAAATTTACGAGAAACTGGTCTACGATGACGCTCAGCACGTCAGCATCGCGGCGCTTTCCAAAGCAGCCTACGATCTGACCATTACGGTCAACGGTTTCAGTAAATCGTACGCGATGACCGGCTGGCGCCTTGGCTATCTGGCTGCACCGGAAGCCGTGGCAAAGGCGGTGGATTCGATTCAGAGCCATACCACTGCGAATCCGTCTTCATTTTCGCAGCGTGGCGCGCTGGCAGCATTACGAGGCGACCAGCAGCCGCTGGCTGATATGCGGGAGGAATTCGATATGCGACGCAATTATATGTTCGATCGCGTCTCGAAAATCCCAAACGTAACGGCCGTGAAACCCAGGGGAGCGTTTTACGTTCTGGTCAACGTCAGTCAGCTCGGTCTCACTTCCCAGAATTTTGCCGACCGCCTCTTGAGCAAAGCAAGCGTCGCGGTCGTTCCCGGAGCGGCGTTTGGCGACGATCGCACCATCCGGCTCAGCTACGCAACAAGCATCGATGTCATCAAAAAAGGCCTCGATCGCTTTCAGGATTTCTGCCGCACGCTCTGAGGTGGAACGTGTTGTCCCCTGGCACGCCGTAGCGGTCCGAAGGCGGCTCAACACGTTGCTAAGATCAATGCGGCGTTGCCGCCTGCCTATCGATATGTGGGCGACCCGAACGAAAGTCATCTTGCGCTTTCGGCGACTGGTTTAGTATCGTCTTCGGAGAAGCCGATCCACGTTGCTTAATTAGTTGCCAGCGTTTCAGTGTGGCCATGGCTGGTTATCTGGCGCTCATTCTTCACGCCCACCTGCCGTTCGTCAGGCACCCCGAGCACAAACATTTTCTCGAGGAAGATTGGCTCTTTGAAGCGATTACTGAAAGTTACCTCCCCTTGCTGCAAATGATGCAGCGCCTGGCAAATGAGCGCGTGCCGTTCAAACTCACCATGTCGCTCACGCCGACCCTGTGCGCGATGCTCGATGACGAGCTCCTGCGCGAGCGTTACCTAAATCATCTCGATCTGCTCATCGACCTGGCCGGCCGCGAAGTGACGCGCAATCGTAATCACGATCAACTCCGGCCGCTATTGGAATTTTACCTCGATCGCTTTCGCGGAACCCGGCGCTGCTTTATCGAGGAATACCAGGCCGATCTGGTTTCGGCTTTCCGCCGGTTGCGCGAAACAGGCTCGCTCGAGATCATCGCCTCCGCGGCGACCCACGCGGCGTTGCCATTGCATCCGCGCGAATCGCAACGCGCTCAAATCCTCATTGGCCGCGATATTTATATCGATCTTTTCCAGGCCGAACCGAACGGATTTTGGCTGCCGGAATGCGCTTACTCGGCTGGCCTGGAAACCATCCTGCAAGAAGCCAACCTTCGCTGGTTCATTCTCGATGCCCATGGTTTACTTTTTGGAAATCCCCGCCCGAGCAATGCCATTTATTCGCCAATCTTCACCGCCGCAGGTCCGGCCGCCTTTGCTCGCGACTGCCATTCAAGCCATCAAGTCTGGAGCGCGCAGGAAGGTTATCCGGGCGATCCGGCGTATCGCGAATTTTATCGCGATATCGGTTTTGATCTTCCGCTCGAGCATCTCGGCCCGATCGCACGTGGAATGCAAAAGTTTTCCGGCGTGAAATATTATCGAATCACCGGCCGCGGCGCGGAAAAAGATTTTTATAATCCCGCGGTCGCGGCCGAAGCTGCCGTCGCCCACGCTTCGCATTTTCTCGAAGAACGGCGCGCTCAAATCCGCCAGCTGGTCGGGCTCGAAGTTGAGCCAATTATTGTCGCTCCGTTCGATGCGGAACTGTTTGGGCACTGGTGGTTCGAAGGGCCACGCTTTCTCGAGTTGTTCATACGCAAGGCTGCCTTCGACCAGCAAGATTTTACCTTAACAACTCCCAGCGAGTATCTAGCTTCCCACCCAACCCAACAGACACTAGAGCCCGCGCCCTCAACCTGGGGCGAAGGCGGTCACCTCGGGGTCTGGCTCGACCCGAGTAACGCCTGGATTTATCCGCATCTACGTGCCGCGGCCCGGCGGATGAACCACCTGGCCCGCACGCAACCATGTCATGTAACTCCCTTGGTCGATCGAGTTTTGAAACAACTGGCGCGTGAGCTGTTGCTCGCGCAAGCCAGCGATTGGCCCTTCCTCATGAAAACAGGAACAGCCACGCGATACGCAACAAAACGAACCCAGGATCATCTTGTTCGCTTCAATCGATTGCACGATCAGTTCGTCGCCAACGCCGTGGACGAGAAATTTCTGGCCGATTGCGAATGGTGCGACAATCCTTTTCCGAACGTAAACTGGCAGTATTACATTTGATCGAATGCCAAGTGCCAATTGCAGACTGCCAATTGCGTATGCGTTGATATTCGCAACCGTTGCCTTTGCACAAGAATCACCAACCACTTCGCCGTCAGCCTCATCTTCGCCCGCACCGCAGCAAAGTCCTTCCAGTTCGCCAGCAAGAAGCGTCCGCATCAGTTTTGTCCCGCCGCCGATGGACGGCACAATCAGTCTCGGCATCTTCGATTCCGACCGAAAACTGGTACGCGTTTTACATCGGGAGGCGAAGATCGACAACTTCACCATCGACGAAACCTCGCTTGGCGCGACTTGGGACGGAAAAAACGGCGCCGGTGAAGATCTGCCGCCCGGAAAATATCACGCCCGTGGTTATATGGTGGATCGCCAGCTCAGCGTGACTGACCTGGGGGAGGCGATGGAATCACCAACTAACACATCCGACCACATCGCGGTGAAGCTGGAAGTAAATCCGCTGGTGAGCGATACGCGATCGGTTGTCGAGCTCGCGATTGGCTATGATGAGGACGGAACCTTCCTCAAGACGATCGACGGTCTGCCCTTACGCACCATTAGCCGAAGCACAAATGTAACTCATGCCTCAATTACAAAAAAAAGCGATACGGTGGCCGTTGTCTGGGAGGAGAGCGGCGCGGGGACTGAACGACTTGAACTGGCAAACATCCACGCCATGATGGCATTCGATTGCGGAGATTTTCAACTGAAGTGAGTTGTAGCGGCGACTGTGTCAGCCGCCGACACCGGAGGAACGGCGCTTGACACAAGCGCCGCTACAACGGAAGCGAGACTGGTAAAGGCATGGCGACGCCCGAACTTCAACAGACGCTGGCAAAATCCGCCGGATTTAGCGGGACATCGCTCCACACCGGGGAGAAGACTTCGCTGAAATTGCAACCCGCGCCGGTCGATCACGGGATCAAGTTCAAGCGCAAAGATTTGCAGGACGAGCCGACAGTTGACGCGAAGATCGACAACCTGAAAACGGTGGAGCGCGCAACCACCATCGGCGAAGGTTCGGTGCGCGTCCACACGGTAGAACACGTGCTGGCCGCGCTTTCGGCGATGGGAGTCGACAACGCCATCGTGGAAATGGATGCGAACGAACCGCCGATCGGCGACGGCAGCGCACAACCTTACGTCGACCTCATCCGGCGGGCCGGCCTGGTCACCCAGGAGACGGCGCGGAGATTTTTTAACGTGCGCGAACCGATGCACCTGGAATCGAAATCAGGGGCATTACTTGTCCTGTTGCCGAGCGACGAATTCCGCATTTCCTGTACGCAGGCCGGGCCGAATTATCGTTTCACCCAGTACTTATCAGTTGAAATCACGCCGGCGGTTTTCGAGCGCGAGCTGGCCCCGGCCCGGACATTTGTTTACTACGAGGACGTAGAACCGCTCATGGAAAAGAACCTGATCAAGGGCGGCAGCCTGGAAAACG
>JACXTT010011239.1_pt1 | contig 11996 bp, 9 predicted proteins | sample 9270951 | NCBI WGS metagenome assembly JACXTT01 (sample SAMN15532306, study PRJNA645909) | rock metagenome | isolation source: weathered quartz diorite | place: Puerto Rico | collected 2017-06-21 | reverse complement strand
CGCGCCGCCGAACATATTTTCAAAGCCAGCCTCCAGGTAGATATCTTTGACGCCGAAAGCCGGGATATGTGGAAACAGGGATTTTACATGCGGCATGCCGACCGCAAAATCCTGATGAAAAGCGATTATCTCCGCAAAGAAGCCGAACTGTTTATCAACTATATTTCCAAGGGAGAAATCATTGAAAAAAACACCTTCATGTGCAAGTCGATGAAGGACATCAATGAAGGCAGCGTATTTCTCAACCGCTGGGTATACGAGCAAAGCAAGGACCTCCTGGACAAAGGCAAGCTGGTAGCCCTGGTAGGCGGCGACCACAGCACCCCCCTGGGTTATTTTAAAGCGCTGGCGGAAAAGCACGGCGACTTTGGCATCCTGCAGATAGACGCGCATTGCGATCTGCGCAAGGGCTATGAAGGCTTTACCTACAGCCATGCCAGCATTATGTACAATGCGCTGAATGAAATTCCCGAAATACAGCGCCTCATACAGGTAGGCGTACGCGATATCTGCGACGAGGAATGGAATTATATCAGCAACAGCAATTACCGCGTTATTACCTATTTCGATAAAGAAATCAAGGAGCGCCAGTACGAAGGGCAGACCTGGAAACAGATTGCCGACGAAATCGTAAACCATCTTCCCGATAAAGTACTGATCAGCTTTGATATCGACGGGCTTGACCCCAAGCTTTGTCCCAATACCGGCACACCCGTGCCCGGCGGGCTGGAAACAGAACAAACATTCTATCTCTTCAAACGTATTTTAAAAAGCGGCCGCAAACTTATTGGTTTCGACGTCAATGAAATTGGCGTGGGTGAATCCGACTGGGACGCCAATGTAGGCGCGCGGGTGCTCTGGAAATTGTGCAATATGCTCATGTCCAGCAACAGCTGATTTATCTGCGGGCTTTTCGTACATTGCGCCCGTTATGATCTATACCTACGTTGTAACGCTTAAAAACAACAGCGCCCGGTTTATCGACCGGTTTTCCCTCTGGCTGCTCGCCATTTCCTTTACGCTTTTTGTGCGCGAACAGGTAAATAATCTCCACCAGCTCAAAATAGCCGCCGTGTTTGGTGCGCTGGCCATCGCCTTTATCGTGGTGCGCAACTATCTCCTGCTCACCCGTGGCGGCGCCAGGCCCCGGCCCGTATATTACAGCAGCGCCCTGTTTATAGCCGCCATTGCCTGGGTAACCATGCCTTACCTGCCCTGGCTGTTCCTGCCCTTTGCCTTCCTGGGCATTTTTGAACGGCAGGCCAAAATGCCGCTGGAAATAGGCTTTTCCGACCAGTCCATTGTCATCAACAGCCTTATCCGTCGCCGCTATAAATGGGCCGATTTCAACAATATTGTACTAAAAGACGACCTGCTCACCCTCGATTTTAAAAACAACCGCCTGCTGCAACGCGAAACGATAGATGAAGACGGCGATGCGGGCGAAGAGGAGTTTAATGATTACTGCCGGCAGCAGCTGGCGTTGCAGTGGGAAACAGAGAAACAGAGAAATTAAAAACAGGGAAATGAGAAAGCAGGCGGCCTGCTGCAAAAACCAGGCAGCGATTATAAAGTAACAGGGATCCCCACTTTCTCATTTCTCTGTTTCTCTGTTTTTTATTTCTCATTTCTTATGGATTTTCTACCTTACCGCATCTCAGGATAAAATAACTGCCTATGAATTCGCTCGCCATTCCCATCGTTCACCCGGCTTATGAGCACCTGAAGCGGCTGGGCCGTTTCCTGCACTTTATTGCCGGCGTACTCATCTTGCTCAATGGCGTCCACCTCCTGCAGCAAATCCATCCCAATTACCTTTATTTCTGGTGCCAGGTCATTATCGGGGCCGATATCCTGGTCATGGTGCTTATCAGCCGCAACCTCTCGCAGGAGCTCCCCAAAATAAACATGGTATTCCGCCTCATTGAATGCATTATTTTCCTGGGCGCCGCACTGGCGGTACTATTGGAAAAAAACTGGCTCCTGGGCGGTATGCTGCTGGTTATCAGCGGGGCATACGGTTACCTGCTCTACTGCGAGCGCAAGGCCTCCCGGGTGGAAATGGTGGCTTTTCACCATGTCGGCGTCACTATTTCCGGCATTCCCAGCAGCAAATTCTTTTTATGGTCCAATATCAACCAGGTAGAAGCCCGGTACGACAGCATTATTATTGAAACTTCTTCCGGCGAAACCTTCCATTTTAGCCTCCGCCATAATCTCCAATTCGACGAACTGGATCAAATTCACGAATTTTGCAGGCATTATTTGGGAAAATAGTTGATAGTGGATAGTTGATGGCTGATTGTATAAAGCCATCCAGCGCATTCCGTGCTATCAACTATCGGCCATCAACTATCAACCAAGCACATGCAGAACAGCCCGTACTTACTGTATTCCGACGGAAAAGGAACCATTTTTGAAGATACCACGCTCTATGCCGTGGGCCGCAGCGGCTGGGATGCCTTTCCCATTCCCGAAGAGGACTGGATAGCCCTGCCGGAAGGCGGTTCGCTGTACGAGCTGCCCGGGCGCCGTGGCATTGGCATTGACGTAGCTACGGGCGGGATGCGCCTTTGCGAAAAAGGATGGGCCGTGGCGGCATTTATCCCCCCGGCGCATACCGGCCTGTACCTGGCCGCTTATGAAACCACGCCGGACGCGCCTACCCTGCCCCTGTTTTGCTATACCGCCGCCGGCTGGCGCAACGATGTGTTTTATGTTCCCGCCGTACGCATCGAAAAAGACATCCGGCAGGATTGCAGTGGCTACAACTGGGATACCATCAACCTGGGCGTAAGCCAGCTTACCCAGGCCTACCCGCACAACCGGCTGGTAAAGCACCTGGCGGAAAATTGCTGCCTCACCTATCATTGCCCCGCCGCCCGCAATTATTTTATGGGCCGCTGGGAATGCCCCGTGCCCAGCTCGCCGGCCTGCAATGCCAACTGTATCGGCTGTATTTCTTTCCAGCCACAGGAAGAAACCATTCCTTCCACGCAGGACAGGCTCACGTTTAAGCCCACGGTAGAAGAAATCGTAGAGTTTACCGTGCCGCACCTGCAGTCGGCCCCCTATCCTATTGTATCGTTTGGCCAGGGATGCGAGGGCGAGCCCCTGCTCATGTGGGAAACCCTCCGCGCCGCCATTCTTGAAATGCGCAGGCATACGCCCCTGGGCAGTATTAACATCAATACCAACGGCTCAAAGCCCGATGCGGTAAAAGCCCTGTGCGAAGCCGGGCTGAACAGCATCCGCGTAAGCACCAACTCCGCCCGTAAATCCATTTACGAAGCCTACTACCGCCCCAACAATTACAGCTTTGAAGACATCGTGGAAAGCCTCAAGGTCATGCGCAGCTATGGCGGCTGGGCCAGCATCAATTACTTTGTATTTCCCGGCATGACCGACAGCATCGAAGAATACGAGGCCCTGCGCACGCTCATCCGCGATACCGATCTGACCATGATACAATGGCGCAATTTTAATATCGACCCCGACTGGTACCTCGGCAAGCTGGGCGTAACCGAAACGGGCGAATGTATGGGGGTAAAACAACTGCAGGAACTTATTCATGAAGAGTTTCCGCAGGTAAAATTCGGTTATTTCAACCCGCCCATGGAGCGGATAAAGGGAAATTATGAGCTGGATTTTGCACACCTATAGCGCAAGGTGGGTCGCCCTCCCGGGGCGGCTCACCTTGCGCATGACCATAACCATGAACTAATCCCGTGACAAAGCAGCGCCCCCCTCATATACTACCGGTTATCGTTATCTCGCAGTTTGCGGGCACGTCGCTCTGGTTTGCCGGCAATGCCGTTTTGCCCGATATGCAACAAGCGCTGCATTTAAACGGCGCAGGGCCCGGCGCCATTACTACCTCGGTACAGCTGGGGTTTATTGCCGGCACGTTTATTTTTGCCCTGCTTAACCTGGCCGATCGTTTTTCTCCCATAAGAGTATTTTTCGTTTGTTCGCTGGCGGGAGCTGCGGCCAATGCCGCTATCGGCTGGCTGGCGGCAGATGCCTGGTCGCTCATGGGCTTCCGTTTCCTGGCCGGTTTTTTCCTGGCAGGCATTTACCCGGTGGGCATGAAAATAGCAGCCGACTGGTACGAGGAAGGGCTGGGCAGGGCCCTGGGTTATCTAATCGGGGCGCTGGTGCTGGGCACGGCTTTTCCCTGGCTGCTCAAAAGCGGGTCGTATCATTTTTCCTGGCGGGCAGTGCTCAATGGCACTTCGCTGATTGCCGCCTGCGGCGGTTTGCTGATGCTGCTGTTGGTGCACGACGGCCCCTACAGGCGGCAAAGCCCGGGTTTTCATCCCGGGGTGGTGATCAGCATTTTCCGGCAGGCCGATTTCCGGGCGGTTACCATGGGCTATTTCGGTCACATGTGGGAGCTGTATACGTTCTGGGCCTTTGTACCCGCATTGCTCACGCTGCACACACAAAAAAGCGGTGTACCGCATAATATTGCCCTCTGGTCTTTTCTTATCATCGGCATTGGCGGCATTGGCTGCGTAGTGGGCGGATGGCTGTCGCAAAAATTGGGCAATGCCCGTGTTGCATTTTATTCCCTGCTGCTATCGGGCTGCTGTTGCTGCCTGTGTTATTTTATGGTGCAGGCGCCTACGCCGGTATTCCTGCTGTTCCTGCTGGTATGGGGCATAACGGTTACGCCCGACTCACCGCAGTTTTCCACGCTGGTAGCCCGCACCGCACCAGCCGGCAATAAAGGAACGGCCCTTACCCTGGTTACCTCCATCGGGTTTGCCATTACCATTGCCAGCATAGCACTATTCAGCGCGCTCTTTCAGCAGTACAACAGCCCGCTGCTGTTTTTTATACTGGCCATCGGGCCGGCTATTGGGTTACGCGCCTTGTATAAAGGCGCTATCGTATAAACTTTACCGTTTCCACTTTATCGTTCACAGTCAGTTTGAGCACGTACATTCCTGTCGTTTTAAAGTGGCTGCTACTGAGCGCGTAGGTTTGCAGGCCGGCTTCCTGCGGGCTGTCTACCAACGTGGCCACCAGCGCACCGCTGGCATTGTACAGGTTCAGCTGCACCCGGGAACGCTGTGGCAGGGTATAATTCACTACGGCATTGCCGGCTACCGGGTTGGGATGCACGGCCAGGCCAACGGCGCCGGCGGCAGCAGGCAGAGCTTGCGCTATGCGGGCGCTGAAAGCGCTTTCAAAGCAACCCAGGTCGGGTGCGGCGCCGTTATAGGCAAAGCCCACATTTTCGCCCTTATCAATCAAATCGCTGCCGGATACCAGGTGCATAAAATTATTGGAAGGCAGGCTCCCATCGGCCTGCCGCGCCGCCGTAAGCAGGCTTTGATCGGTACTTAAAAAATCGGCGCTGCTCACCGTAACCGGCAGGTTGAAATAATTGGTATCGGCATTGGAAAGCGTAAAGTCAATATTGCTGTATTCCGAGCTGCGGGCGCCATAACCCAGGTTGTTTTTGAGGTTATGCCCATAACCGGGCACATCGGAAGTATAGTCGGCGCTCCGGTTGAGCATATTGTAGTTAACGGCATTGTTATAGGCTGAATTGTTGTACCAGTTATTGCCACCCAGGTGATGGTTGGCATAAAAGCCGTTGGCTTTATTTCTTACCGCCAGGCAAAACTGTATTGTATTGCGTGGAATTACCGCTGGTACGGTGGGGGTGGTAGATACGCCGTAGCCGCCTCCCTTAAAGCCGTTGCCATCGCCCAGGCTGGCAAAGGCAGTGGAATAGCCATTGTAAAACGACCAGCAGTGGTCGAACATCACCGCTTCAAAAGCATTGATGCAATCATAACCGTCATCGCTGTTAAACCAGGCGCGGCATCCCCGGAAAATATTATTCGTATAGCCAACACCTTGTTTATTGGGGTGGCAGCCAAAGCCGTCGGTATTGCCGCCCAGGCCGTTTTCAGATACATTGTCCCAGTTGCGGTAGGCATCGCAGTTCAGTATAAGATTATTGCCGCCCCTGGTCAGGTAAAAGCCAATGGCCATGCCATCGTGCATGCTCAGCATTTCATAAATATTATTGCTGCCCTGGTTTTCAAAACATTCGCTTTGGGTATGGGTGGTAATAGTAACCTGTACACCGGTTACTTCCAGCCCTTTGAGATAAATCCACGAAGCGTCGACCTGGAACGCATTGATACGATAGCCGGCGGGTTTGATGGCCGAATAATCAAATACTGGTTTTTCGCCCGGGTAGGCCCAATAGTTAATGCGGTGGCCGGAAGTGCCGCTTTTATTGAGCAGCGTTACATAGGCCCAGATACCGGAATACGAAGCTACCTGCGCGGTAGTCATAGCATACGTGCCGCCGCGCACGTATACCGTATCACCGGCAACAACAGCCGTCTGCGCCCTTTGTATGGTTAAAAAAGGCTGGCTGATGCTGCCGGTATTGGCATCATTGCCATTGTTGGCTACATAATAAATGGTTGAAAACGCAGGTGAGGAAAAGATGACAAGGCATAGGAGCGTAAGAACGCCCGGGTAATTTTTTTTCATACGCAAGTGTTGATAAATCGTTTAATGGTGAATGAATGTAACGATTTGGTATAACGCAGCCATCCTGATGCATCCTGCTAACCAATGGCTGCCCTCACATGCACCAGGTGCGCCGCTTCGGTCAGTTTGAGCAGGTGACGGCAGGTGAGGTAGATATTATCGTCGTTATTGCTCTCAAAAATACGCTGGCCCGATACGGCGGCAGAGAAAAAATGCTGCAATATATCTCTCCATTCCGGCAGGGTTTTCCAGGCGTATAGTTTATCAAACACGCGGTAGGGATCGGCAAAATCCTTAGGGCTTAAATAACGTGGCAGGTAATGCCAGGCGGTATAGTGCCCGCGCAGGGTACCGCAATAAAGAGCGGGCTCCGGCAGCCCTGCTCCCGCTGTGGTAGCTGCAAGGACCGGCACACGGTGCTGTGGCGCTTCCAGGCGCAACAGGTGCGCGGCCTCCAGCAGCCGGAGTATATCTTCCTGGAAGCCCATAAGCAGCAATATAAATTTACGGTTCAGCACCGGCTTGTTGTAGAACGTGGCGCTGAGCCATTTTTCCAGCCATTTGCGGGCATCCGGCAGGCTTACCTGTTCGTCGAAAATGCGCCGGAGGGCAAGACGGGGGTTAACCAGCTCATCCTGCAGCAGGTAACGCGGAAAAAAATCAACGGGATGGTGTTCGAGATAAGGCATTGAAAAAGGTTTAAGGCTTAACAAATAAGGGTTATGGGAATACCGTGTTTATCTTTTCGCGGCAAAACTGTTCGGCCGCCTGCAGCAGTTCACGCACCTGCAGCAGCAGTGCTGCCCACTCCTCTTCGGTGGGCAGCGGGGAGTCTTCCTCTCGTTGCAGCACAAAGGCGGGCAGCAGGAAATGAAACAGCCGTTGTTGCTGCGGGCTAAGCAGGAGGGCCTGGCCAAGCGTTGGCAGCAGGCGCCGGCAACGGGCGCAGAGCACATAAGGATTGCGGGTGCGCATGGTTCTGCCGGTAAGCGATACAATCACCGCTTTAAAGGCAAATTCGGCGGAAAGCTGCAGGTAGGCCAGCGCAATAGGACGGTGGCGATCGTAATGACGGGCGGCGGCCGACTCAAAAAAGGATTCCGCCTCCGCCATCCAGGCATGGAGCTCGTGTAGAGCGCATTGTTTACTGTTCATAGCAAGATGGTTTATATCTATGTAACGAACAGCAAACCGTTTTAACTACGCCATGCCTGTAAATCCGCGCTGGTGGCGGCTATGGGCTTGAGGCAACGAATGGAAATAAAAATACATATAAGCCCTCCCTCCCCCAACCGGCCCTTAACGGGATACGAATATTTTATGAATGGACGTTTCCGTACGGCTGGTAATTTTTACAAAATAGTAGCCCTTACTCCATCCCGACACATCAATTGTTGCATTCATATCATTTACATTTTTCAGCATCCCCACCGTTTTGCCCGAAGCATCCGTGATTTCAATACCCGAAATTTCACCGCCGCCTGAAATATGCAGGCTATTGCTAACGGGGTTCGGGTACAGGCTAACACGCCCGCTAAGCTGGCCCAGGCTAATTTCACGCACGGGAGAATAGACCACCCGGCCGTTGCTGGTAACCACTTTCACGCGGTAATAATTGTGGGGTTGCCCGGGGGCTTTATGGGTAAAATGATACCCGGGCTCAGTGGTTTGCAGCTCCATACTGGTAAGCGGTTCAAACCGTTTACCGTCAGTGCTGTATTCTACCACCGTTATGCCCGCTTCGGGGTTGGCAATTTCCCAGTTGAGCTGGATAGTATTGTCCGGGGCGGCTACGGCAGTAAATGATACAATATCCAACGGCAATAACATGACCGACGAGCAGGCCGTTAAGGTAATATTGTCAATATAGAAATCATTACCGGCTACCGCCGAGCTGGAAGCAAGAAGGCTTACAGTAAACGGCCCCCCTGCGCCCGGCGCCACAAAGGAAGTAGTACAAAACTGCCAGGGCGTTTCCGGCCGGTCTTGTGTATAAGAAGTAGGAGCCAGCAGGGTTAAATTAGCAGTGGCCACTATGCTGCCCGAGTTATTGGTTATCTGCGCCACTACGGGAGCATCATTGATATTACCTATATTCACCACGTCCGCGTAGCTGTCTGCATGTTTGCCAAAAAAAGACAAAGAATAGGACGTGCCTCCCGTAAGCGCAATACCCGGTTGTGTAAAAAAAGGCACCCCGCCGGTAGAAGAACCATTGACGGCCAAAAACCGGTCGTACGCATCGCCGGTGGTAGCGCCATAGGTTTTACGAAAACCACTGCCGTTGTAACTGTTCAGCAAAGAAGCGAGATAAGGCTGGTCCGAAAAATCCGATACCGTTCCCTCATAAGAAGTAACGGTATAATAGCCTTCGTTATACAATACGCCCGAATTGTTAACCCCGGGATTGGCCTGTGTATTGGAAAAAATATAACCGGTATTGGCGACCGGCAGGCTGTTATAGAGGGTACTTGCCGCCACCGTAAATGCCTTTTGATGCGGGTGTTCGGTTGTCCATACCCCGGCATCGGTACCAAAGGTTCCATTGTTGCCGGCCGTAATGAGGTTACTGCCTACCGACCCGGTGCCCCCGCAAACCAGGGTACCGCCGGGACTTGCATCATATAATCCAAAATCAAGATTACCCCCTGCAAAAAGCATCCGGTTGGATACAGAAGGAAACGTAACCTGCTGGTTTTGGTGGTAATCAAAAAAAACGGCGCCTGTGGCCGGCTCTTCTTCGGGAGAAGAAAGGGTAACAAGGGAGTTCAATAACTTGGCCGACTCGCTCACAAAATACTTTCCGGCAGGCGGGGTTACCATGACCGAAAAATTCCCGGCGGAAGGAATATTGGCGCTGGTAAAAGAATAAACGCCCGCTGCGTTGGTATTGGTGGTAGCTACCACGCTGCCCAGTGTTTCATTAACGATACTCACTTTTACACCGCTTAGCGGGGCGTCATTGACAGCATTATAAACAGGCACCCTGTCCTTGTTGGTATTATTAAACACCGTGCCGGTAAGGCAAACATCTTCAAAAATCTGCATTTCGGCAAGACCCACCACTGTTGAAGTGGTCTTAAATGTTTCGCTGATAAAAAGCCGGTATGTGCTGTAGGCGGTAGCGTTGGCAAAGCTAAACACACGGGTTTGACCCGCACCCGTAAATGCTATCCCGGCTCTCACATCGAGCGTAACCCAGGTTACGCCGTTGAAAGCCTGGAATTTCCAGTTCATCGGTGCAATATTATTACCCGTTATAGCCCCATTGGTATAATCCATGGCAGTAATAGAATAGCCTTTAACCAGTTTGGCCCCACTGGTTAAAACAACCCTAACCCAGCTTTCATTACCCACCGCCACGTTCCTGTTTTCCTGCCATCCGTCAAAAGCATCATTTGAATTGTTGAACGCATTGGTGGCGGGAAAGCCTGCTGCCTGGCCGCTTTCTGTTAACGTATACGGCAGCGCATCTGTAATATCCACCAGGCACTGGGAGTAGGAATTACCATATAAAATACAGGCAAAAAAAGTAAGCAAAAACAGCGTCCTGCTGTATCGGGGTTTACCGGCCACTAACCGGTTGAAAACCGGCAGAGTGGTTACCGCCGGGGAGTCCGCGTTGATCATAGAGTTAGATTTATAGGAAACGGTGCATTAGTAAAACAAATAACCAATAAATAAAACCGCCAAATAGTAGTAATTTCTTTAATGTCGAAGAAGGGACGTTAAACCCGGGCTAAGCGTCTTTGCCGGGTACCGGGGTGTAGCGCTTTCCAATAATTTCTACAGGGGCATTAATTTTTATTTTTATAGCGGGGAGCTGCAGGTGGCTGGGGAAAGGGTAAGATAAGAAAGGCCCCAAAAGAAAAAGCCTGTAAAACGATGCGTTTACAGGCTTCTAAAAAGAATTAAAAATCCTCCCACAAGAAGGAGGAATAGGTCATTTTCTCTCCCATTCTAACCATTCTCAATGTATTAGAACCAGGATTACTTTTACTTGATGGTATTGAGATCGTTCATTTATGCAAAATTTAAAATAGTCTATAAATACCTGCAAACCAATTGTTCAGATTCTATACAGGCACTAAACCACAGTGCAAGTTATAAAAATTCCCGCTACTTTCCGCGTATTTCTTCGAAAATTTTCTTAATATCCGGCTGTACCGGGCCCAGTTCTTCATCTTTCCCGGCCATTGCGTAGAGGGTTGCATCATAAGTCAATGCCAGTTTAATATTTTCCTTTGCTTTTTCAAAATCATTCATTCGAATATAGTTGCATGCTTTGTTATAATAAGCGGCTCCGTATTTGGGAGCATCAGCAATCAATCTGTCCAAAAGTTGATTTGCCAGTTCGTGGCGAAATAATTTCTTACTCAAAATATACCCCGCATTCAATATGGAGAAGTAGTCCGATTTATCTTTTTCATACGCGGCTTCGTATGCCTTTTCGGCCATTTCGTAGTACTTCGCTTTGTACAATACGCCGGCAAGTTTCTTAAGTTCCGGAATATCGAAGATGGTATAGTCCTTCATGGCCTGGAGTATGCCGATTAACTCCTTTAGGTTGGATTCTTCAATCAGGTTTCCGCTCTCCTCATTTGGGGAGGATACGGTCAGATCGTCCTGTGGGCCCGGGACCGCTTTCAAAATGCCTTTCGCTTCTTTCACCCTGATACTATCCACCTCCCGGTTGCTTTGCACGATCCGCTTTAAAATTTCGGTTATTGTTACACAATAACCAATCAGGAAACCCATAATGGCATACCCTATTATCAGTGCTCCGAACAGAACCGAAAGATCAGCGCCTATTGCCAGGGAATTGGACAATGCAGCTACATCCGTATTGAAAAGGTGATATAGCTTTTTTAATTCCACTAATCCCAGGCCTATGATAATCTTCGTTAACCATTCAGTGATGTCCTTAAATGATTTGTTTTGTTTTTCATTTTCGCTGTACGGGAACCCAAAAATGAACCCTAGCAAAACCCCTGCCAGGAATGAGGCTATACTAATAACGAAAGAGGTAGATACAATGGTAAACCAATGTTTGTTTCCCCATGCATAAAGGGAGATTGAAAGTAAAGACGCCAGGATAATGAAATAAAAAGACACAATATAATGCTCGTCTTCTTTTCTATAGCTCTTTAAAAAGCCTGGAAAATTAAGGGGGCGCCGGGGCATATTGGTATTAATTCATTCCAATATACCAATAATTACAGTACAATCAAAATCGATACCAGTTCGCGCCGCAGGATACACGCAAGCCAATAAATTCAAAGACTATCGTTGTTATAGTCAACACTGCCTTGCCGCCCCTGTTTATGCTATTATCAATTAAACGGAAAGAATAAACCTGGAAGCTCCCCCATGCTTTGACCTGCCTGCCGGAGCCGGGTTTCGGTTGGGTTTGCTCCGGGCCATGGCCGGGGTTACAGCGCACCGGCGGTTCAAAAACCCGAACAAGACCC
>JACXTT010011238.1_pt1 | contig 11996 bp, 6 predicted proteins | sample 9270951 | NCBI WGS metagenome assembly JACXTT01 (sample SAMN15532306, study PRJNA645909) | rock metagenome | isolation source: weathered quartz diorite | place: Puerto Rico | collected 2017-06-21 | reverse complement strand
GCTCCGCCGCTTGAATGATGCATTGATGAATGCGGAACGCGCTTTCATAGGTGAGCGCGGCTTGAATGGCCGGCCTTGGTACAAGCACCAAATCTATGCGCCGGGAATCTTCACTGGTTACGCGTCGCAACCTCTCACTGACTTTCGGCAGGCGATCGATGATCGCAACACCACGAACTTGAGCCAGGGCTTAACCAGAATCGTGGCGGCAATCGATCGTGCGACTGAGGTTTTAAAGAAGGGCAGGGAATAATGAGCTGGGTATGCGGTGAAGATGATCGAGGGATTCGTTCGCATCACGGTTTCTTTTTCTTCTTGTCTTCATCAGTGGCCGGTGCGGGTCCGAGCTTTCCGCCGGCTTCGATGATTTGATTCGCGTTATCTACCACGTGTTCCATTGCGGCAATTTCATCCGCATCGTTTGTTTTTGTTCGTAGAGCGGCTATCAGATTCACATAACCATTCGCCGCTGAGGTCAGTTTTCGCAGGGCGCGCGAGACGAGCGGATTTCGTTCGTCGCGACGACTAACATCATCGATATTCGTAATTGCTTCGTCCAGAATTCCCGCGATGTCACTTAAAAGCGCGGCGTGTGAACCTTTCGGAAGATCACCCCAATCAGGTTCGTCCTTCGTCACCTTTTTGGTCGATGGTTGCGCGGTACCGTTGATGATCGCAAAGCGCCGATCAGCGGCTTTGATGAATACCTCAATCCGTTTGTCGAGTTCCTGATGGAAACGAATAAGTTCACTTTCGGCATCGGTCAGATTGTCGCGCTTCTGTCCAAACGCCTGCGTCGCAGCCAGAAAGAGCATCGCAACCAGTGCGCCTTGAATCAATCTGCGAACGTTTTTGACCAAAAATCTTTTCATGGACGTTTGGTCGCCTCCGGATTCTCTTTTTGTTCTTCGGGCGTGGGAGTTTGCGTCGGCGCCGGCCTTTCGCGCAGCACCGTCTGTCCATAGAAAGAATCGAGCGCCTCGGCTCGGGCGTTCTTAATATATTCCTCAGCGTCCTTTAGACGTAATGCGTATTCGACCGGCGTGGTGCGGCGCATGACTGCGATGCGGGGAATATGCTGACGCACCGCGATTTCAAAGTGGCGATAAAGATCGCGCGTACTGCCTTTGTCCCGACCCAGCGTTGCGATAAATGCGCGGAGGTCATCGACCAGACCAAGGTAGCAACCAAGTTCCGACGATGCTCCCCGGAAGTTTTTTTGTTCAGTAGCGGTTTCGGCACGCTTGAGATGATCGTCGGCCAGGACCATGGTCGCGCGCAGCCGCGCTTTAGGATCTCTTTCGTGCTCCAGCTCAGACCGATCGGCACGGGTAACGAGGTGCATCGGCGGTGGCGCCGGGAGCTGAGGAAGTCGTGGCTGTTGAGCCGTGACCGTCGTCAGTGCACACGCGATCGTCGCTTGCATTAAGAGCGCTGATCGTTGACGACGCGAAGCCGACATCTCCGTATGAACTGATCGCTGGGTTACTTCAGGGGTTCTTTCTCTTGACACCCTGACCGCGCTGTATCTGCGCACGCAAAACGGGGAGCCTCAAATTGACTTTATCGATCTCGAGCTTGTTGGCGGCGGGATCAGCGCGCGCTAAGAATCTCTGATACGCATCCAACGCCTCTGGGTACTCGGCGAGATTATCATGCGAGGTCGCAATGAAAAAGTAGGTCGCCGGAATTTCGGGTTTAGCTTTCGCGAGCCATTCGTATTCCGGCAACGCTTCGGCGAAGCGCTTCATTTCGTAAAGCGCCAGCGCGAGATTCGCGTGCGCAGTGTATTCATCCGGGGTGACGACGAGCACCCGGCGCAAGACACTTTCGGCTTCGGCGAACTTTCGTCCTTGTACGAGCGCCGCAGCATAACCAACTGCGAACTTGGAGTTCTTCGGTTCGATCTGTAAGGCGCGGTAGTAGTAGTCCTGTGACTTCAAAGGATCGATTCGACGGTAAGCGTTTCCCAGCCGCGCCAGAAGAGAAGCGTTCTTTGGATCGCGTTTCAGGATCTCTTCCATCGCCGCACGTTCTTCCGCACTCGATCCATCACCGCCGGCGATCTCTGCGCGAAGCGCGACAACCCCCGCCGTTGATCGCTCCTTTTCAGAGAGCGCCTCGAGAACGCGCAACGCTTCCTCGCGATTGCCCGCGCGCGAGTAGAGTTGGGCAAACTCAATCGCTTCTGGGACACTCCTCGCAAAGCCTGCTTGCTCAAGCGCGTGCAGGTCAGCGATTGCGCCATCGCGATCATTGGCATTAAGACGCATTTTGGCGCGGTCATACATCGCGCCCAGATCTTTGGGGTCTTTATCCAAAGCGCGATTCAGACTCGCTACCGCAGCAGCTTTATCGCCGGACATATCTTCAATGAGCGCACGCTTGCGCCAGGTCGCCGAATTGGCGGTCGGTTGTGAGGTGGCGGATTGCACGAGTTTGAGAGCTTCAGGCAGATCACCTGCGTGCGCGCGGATCTCAGCAAGCACCGTCATCGCAAATTCATCTTTCGGATTGAGTTCGATCGCCCGCCGCAAGATCGGCTCCGCTTTTACCGGTTCGTTTCCATAACTGCCGAGGAAGCCGCCAAACTTCGAATAAGCCATCGCCCAGTTAGGTCGGAGAGAGACAGCGCGATTGAAACCTTCGATGGCTTCGACCTTTCGATTGGTGACGAGCAGCGCCAAGGCTCGCTGGAACTCGGCTTCCGGAAACTCCGGTTTGATCTTGATCGCCGCGTCGTAGAGTTCGATCGCTTTCTTATAGTCGTTCTTGGCATGCGCATCTTGGCCGCGTTCGAAAAGCTTGATCGGATCCGTTTCGCCTTCATCCTGCGCACGCAAGAGTTGTCCGCTAAAAAGCATTAAGCAGCCGGCCAGCAGCACTAACAGGAGCTTCTTTAAATGATTACGGAGTAGCATCAGCGGTGGTTATCGAGACTGACTGCGTTTCGATGTTAGCACCGTGAATCGCGTTGCGTCATTAAAGCATCGAGTTGCGCGGGCTAATTGCTTGCGCTAACATTTCGCCTCACAAACCTAACGCCCTCGTTATTAATATCTTTCGTTGGAGTGAGCCGATGACCACAGCTCTGGTTGATGACATACGCGAAATCAAAGAAGACAATCCTTTCGAATCGATGATGTCCCGATTCGATCGTGCCGCTCAATTATTGAACCTCGATCCCGATTTGTACGCGGTGATGCGCGTCCCAAATCGCGAGCTCAAGGTTTACATACCGACCCGAATGGATTCAGGGCGAATCCAGGTGTTCGAAGGCTTTCGCGTACAGCACAACTTCGCGCGTGGACCGGCAAAGGGTGGGATTCGCTACTCGCCGGATGTGAATATTGATGAGGTTCGGGCTCTGGCAGCGTGGATGACCTGGAAGTGCGCGGTCGTGAATGTCCCATTTGGCGGCGCGAAGGGTGGCATCATCTGCGATCCCACGCAGATGTCCGTCGGTGAATTGGAGCGAATGACGCGGCGGTATGCGTCGGAACTCCTCGACTTCATCGGACCCGAGAAGGATGTGCCTGCGCCTGACATGAATACGAACGAGCAGACAATGGCGTGGATTATGGACACGTACTCAATGCACGCTCGCCACACGGTGAATGCGGTGGTTACCGGCAAGCCGATCGATCTCGGTGGATCGCGAGGGCGACGAGAAGCCACCGGTCGCGGATTGCTGATCGTCGTGAGTGAAGCAGTGAAACGGTTCAAGATGACGCCAGGTGAAACACGAGTAGTGGTGCAAGGAAGCGGCAACGTCGGCGGCATCGCGGCGCTGCTGATGCATGAGTCAGGTTTTAAGATCGTCGGCATCTCGGACATTCATGGCGGGATTTACAATCCGAAGGGCATCGATATGCCCGCGGCAATGAAACATCTTCAATCGACGCGATCGTTCGAAGGATTCAAAGACGCAGAGCGGGTCAGTAATTCTGGACTGCTTGAACTCGAATGCGATGTGCTGGTGCCTGCGGCGACCGAGAATCAAATTACTTCGTCGAACGCTGATCGACTGAAGTGCCGAATTCTTGCGGAAGGCGCTAATGGACCAACTACTGCTGCGGCGGATGAGATTCTTTATCAGAAGGGAATCTTTGTGATTCCGGATATCTTAGCCAACGCGGGAGGCGTTACGGTTTCGTACTTCGAATGGGTGCAGGACCGAATGGGCTATTTCTGGCGTGAAGATGTTGTCAACTCACGATTGGAAGATACGATGGTCGCGAGCTTCAATGATCTTTGCCGCTACGCCGACGCGCACTCGGTCGATACCCGTACGGCGGCTTATATGCTGGCAATTGACCGCGTTGCTTACGACACGCGGATGCGGGGAATCTACGCATAAAATAGGTGGAAGCGCGAAAAAAGCTTGCGTAAATTCCGCGTCCTGCTATATCTTCTGGGCTGGATACATAGCCACTGGTTTGGTTTATGCCGAATGGCGGCTAACTGAGTCGTCGTTAACCTTACTTCAGTTCGAATAAAGCGGGCCTGCTTTGGTGCAGTAGCGACGATTCCAGAGTTGGTGGAGTTTCCTAAATGGAAGCTCCTCTACTTTGTTTTCAGGGAAAGCTGGACGCGGCATCGCTGACTCGATTCGTAGGTAGTGTGGGTTGAGCGGGCGCAAAGGAGTTGGTCACGCACTGTTAGGCTCGCCACGTGACTGAAAAAACATACTCGCGAAGCCGCTAAGTCGTGAAAAGCTCTTGATTTCCGGTTATGGGAGTGTTACGCTTCCGGCCGGATTTATCAGTCGCAACGCGCGGAATTAGAAGACTAGGTGTACAAGTGCGTCGCGGCAACTCGGGTGGTTATTGACACCAGACTGTGGCTTGCTTATAAAGGTCTTAGTTGGAGATAGGCAGTACGACAGAGGTTGGTGGTATTAGGTTAGGCCCCTCTCAGATTGCGTCGCTCTACCAGAAATAGTAGTGCCGGAGCGGCTGCAGTGTTGTTAACGTAATCGTTGACGCTGGTAGTTCGAGCGTTCGTATCCGATGGAAAGCGGCGAGGTGCTTCGAGCAGGCATTAGAATTTCCTACCAATCGCCAAACTGCGCTTACGGATCCGGTCGCATCACATCATATTGCAGGAGGAACGCGATGAAACTCGCGACTAGAGTGCTGCTTAGCGCACTCGTAATTTTTGTTCTTTCGGTTTTTGCGGTTGCTCAGACCCCGAGACCCGATACCGATCCCAGAAACTTGTCTCCGTCAGTGGGGACTGGCGGCCCGGAAGGTGGGCCAACCGGTCTGTTTACGATCTATGACGGGCAGACGTTGAGGAAGGGTGAGTTCACTTTCAGTTTTGCTTTCAGCAATTATGATCGTGATCCCGGCAATGTGGATATTACTGACTGGCCGGCCAGCTTCAACATCGGATTGAACGATCACCTTGAACTGTTCTTTAAGACGAACGCATATCGAGGGATCAAGGTCAACAATCCGTTGAATTTGTCTAGCTTCTACCTGCCGAACGTGGGAGTGTATTTTAGCGGGACGGCACTAGGGAGTGCGCCCGCAATAATTCTGGCTCCTTCGGGTCCGAACGTTGGTTCGTTGGCCGGGAATGCCGTCTTCAGGCCTCCGTTCTGTAACCAAGCAGGTTGCCCTCCGGCACCAGGCGCGTTGAGCTTTTACTACACCTCCGGACAGCCTTTCGTGCAGTATCCATTTGTGGGAGGGGCAGGGCCTAATTTTGGTCTTGGACCGGGCGGTGGGTTGTCTGGCTTTCCCGGATTCAACGCCACGCTTGGACCGTTCACTGGCGGCAACAGCAACTTTGGTGCAGCCGGAAACTTTCCTGGCGTAGGATCGGCGGTTGGCGGCATTCTGCCCGGTATAGTGCTGGCGACAGCGCTGATGCCGTGCACCGCGTTGACTGGCAATTGCCGACCACCGGGTTCGCCCAATCCCTTGAATCCGATTATTGTGCCAGTCACATACACAGTAGCGCCGTCATATTTGCCAGACGCGCCATTCGTGAGCCGTCTTTATGGCGAGTCGAGTTTTACGAATTTTGTGGTCGGCGCAAAGTGGAGAATCACTGGTCCCAGGAACGCCTTTGGATTCGGTTTGATTCCGTTCTATCGTTGGTATCCAGACAAGGGCGATAATGCTAAAGGATTCAACCAGCTGCAGCGAGGCGCGAGTCCGGGCGGAAATGTCGGAGACTTCGGTCTAGTAGCTTTTGCGGATGGCCGCTTAAGTCGTTCTGTAAACCTCTCGGCCAACTTTGGTTATATCTTGAACAGCAACCCGAAGGGACCCGGCGGCGTGGCGATGCTTGATCGTCCTGACGAGGTTATTGCGGGTATCGGAGTTGATTTCCCAATTAACAAGCATTTCCAACCGATCGCTGAGTTCCGATCGACTCAATACGTGGGCGGGCGTACTCCAAACGCGCTCCCGAACAATCCGGTCGAGTTCCTCGTCGGCGCTAAGATTTACCCAGCGCGCTGGTGGGGATTGGGTGGTTGGTATCGGCGGGCGCTAAATGATCAGCGTCTTAGCAACTTCAAGACGACGATCGCACCCGTTCAAGTAAGTCAGGTGAGTGGAGTCTTCGTTCCGTCACGCGGTATCGTCATCGTTCCCGGAACGACAATTAGCACTGGCAACGACATTCCGGGATTCATCCCTTCGAGTGATCCTTACGGATTTGGTGGGCAGTTGTGGTTTGGACATCGCAACAAGCGAGAGCCATCCATTCTTCCGAACCAACCGCCGACGGCGAATTTGGCGGCATCGGCGAGCACGATTACCTTGCCGTGTCCCCCGGGGACGCACTCAAAGAGTGGATCGTGCGCAGCGTCGTCGTCGTCGGTTAACCTGACAACGACGGCGAGCGATCCAGACGGTGATACGTTGCTTTACTCGTACACCGTTACTGGTGGTCGCGTAACCGGCGAAGGTGCGAATGTGAGTTGGGATCTGAGCGGCATGGGGCCGGGCACCTACACGGCGTCGGTGGATGTTGATGACGGCTGCGGATGTATTACCTCGTCAACCACGACAGTGACAATTGCGAGTTGCAGCGACTGTGAGAAGGACCTCGTTTGTCCGACGGTAGCTGTGACTTGCCCGTCCGATGTTTCGGAGGGTGGTTCGATTACCTTTAATGCGAACTTCACGCAGGGCACGCCGGAAGTTACGGCGACGTACAACTGGACGGTTTCGGCTGGCACGATTACCAGCGGCCAGGGGACTTCTTCGATCACGGTCGATACGAAGGGCCTGGGTGGTCAAACGGTAACCGCCACAGTCGAAGTCGGTGGTGTGGATCCGAGTTGCGGACGCACGGCGTCTTGCTCGACTCCGGTCCGTCCGAATCCGCAGCCGCCGCGGAAGTTTGACGAGTACGGGAACATTCGATTCAACGACGAGAAAGCCCGACTCGACAACTACGCGATTCAGTTGCAGAACGAGCCGACAGCACAGGGCTACATCATTGGCTACGGCAGTTGCGACGCGGAAGGCCAGACGCGAGCGAATCGCGCGAAGGATTATCTGGTGAACACGCGTGGCATCGAGGCCGGACGCATCGTGGTGGTAGACGGTGGCTGTATGCCGGAGCTGAAGGTGGAGCTGTGGATCGTGCCGCAAGGTGCGACGCCGCCAGCGGCGGACACGAGTGGTTCAGTGTCGCCGTGTCCGGACTGCAAGAAGAAGCCGACGACGCGACGGCGCGGCCGCCGCGGAGAGGAGTAAGGCTCTTCGGTAGAAAAGCGGATCGCTGCTGGGTGCAGTAGCGACGATTCCAGAGTGGGTGGAGTTTCCAAAATGGAAGCTTCACCCATTTTGCTTTCAGGGAAAGTCAGGGCAAGCTTCAGACAATTCTTCTGCAACTATCGAAAACCGCGCATCAAACGGTTATAATGCCGGGGCGATCAGCGTGGCCTTCAGCACCTGATCGACTCACGAGGCTGGAAGACTAAGGAATAATGAATACATTAACGCTGCGCATTTTTGTGACTCTCGTTCTTGCAATCCTGGCCGGTTTGATGATTTTAGCGTTCCCGGATCGTCCTGTTACCGCTTCGGCGTCCGGTACGCCTTATTCTGCGGAATGGAAAATCACGGGACCGACCGGGGGTGATGTGCGCGGCCTGGTAGTCGATCCCAATGATGCTGACAGATTCTACTTCGGGACATTGGACGGACAGCTTTACACTTCGACAGATGGCGGACATAACTGGCGGCTTTTGGTGAATTTCAATCGGCCGCGTTTGTTCGTCGATCACATTATTGTTGATCCACGTAACTCGAAAACGATTTATGTGGCTACTCATCGACATAAGGAGCCGGGCGGTTTTTTCAAATCAACGGATGGAGGCCTCACTTGGAAGGACTCGCCGGAGCTAAGAAATGAAGCTCTTCACTCTTTGACCCAGTCCGATTCAAACCCCAACATTCTGCTCGCCGGAACAATATCGGGCATCTTTCGATCAAATGACTCAGGCGAAACCTGGGGCGCCCTGCCAACGAGTCGAACACCAGGCCTGATTGACGTTGAGTCGCTGGCAATTGACCCCCGCAACTCCGACGTAATGTACGCGGGCACTTGGTACCTTCCTTATAAGAGTACCGACGGGGGGCAGTCCTGGCACAGCATTAAGAACGGCATCATTGATGACTCTGACATTTTTGCGATTAACATCGATCCCAGAAACGCGAATCACATAATCGCCTCAGCTTGCAGCGGTATTTACGAAACTCGTGATGCCGGTGATAAATGGGAAAAAGTGCAGGGCATCCCGTCGCAGTCTCGCCGTACCCGCGCGATCATTCAACATCCGACAATTCCGGGATTGGTTTTTGCGGGCACTACAGAAGGCTTCTGGCGATCCGCGAAGGGTGGGGAGAACAATTCGTGGATGGTAACCACGTCGCGCCAATTGGAGATTAACTCGATCGCCGTGCATCCACGTAACCCCAACACGGTTTACATCGGAACGAACAACTACGGAATTATGATTTCCACCGATGGAGGCAAAAACTTCGTTCCGAGTAATAATGGGTTCAGCAGTCGCTTCGTGAACGCGATTGTGCCTGATCGAGAAAGTGCCAACCGGATTTACGCAACCACCATCAACACCACCACCGGTGGCGGATTCTTTTTTGTTAGCAACGATTCCGGATCCACGTGGCAACCGTCGATTCGGAATATGCCGCCGCGCTTGATTGGTTACACGATCCTTCAGGATGAGCGTGACAGTAGCACGATCTATCTTGGCACGAACCTGGGAGTTTATCGATCGGTTGATCGCGGAAGCTCGTGGGCTCCAATCGTGGCTCGCAAGCCTGCGGCAACTCCAACCAAGCGAAGATCACCTGTCCGAGCGAATGTGAGCCGTGCTGTTGGGCAACCATCGTCGACGTCCCGCCGGGTTAACCCTGCGCCTACTCCGCCCGGGCAGCGTATTACGGGCCCCAAGCAGAGCGACGAGAATGTCCGTCGAGCCCAAGAGGCTTTAGAGCGAGCGGGCTATGAGATCGGAACGCCTGATGGTTACGCGGGTCCGCGGACCGTAGCAGCCATCAAGCGGTTTCAGACGGACCGCTACTTGACCGTTACTGGCAATCTCGACGAGACAACGCTCGCGGCGCTCGGCGTCAACAGCTCAGGGGCAGGCACAGCGATGGCGCATGTCCCTTCACTATCCGATCCGATTAACTATTTGGCTTCACTGCGCGTCCCGAATGGAATCGAGATTTTTGCGGCTACTAACTCCGGACTATTTCGCACGTCTGATCCGAATCTTGGTTGGGATCGAGTACCTTACGGCCGCGGAATCGATGTCCGCACCACCTGTGTTTCAACGAATCCTCAGAACCCCTCGGTGATGTTTGTAGGCACAGCCACTTCCGGGGCGCTGGCTTCTCGGGACGGAGGCCAGACTTGGGAGACGGTTACCGGCATCCCCAATACTTCACCAGTGAATGTCATTGTCCAGGACACCCAGCGGTCATCATTCATATACCTCGGGACAAAGCAGGCCTTCTTTATGTCGCGCGATGGAGGCGCTACCTGGTCGCGCCGCGGCGGTAATCTTCCCTTCGGAGATTTTACGAGCATCTTGATTAACCCGCGCGATCCCAACGAGATCTTCGCCGGTAACGCATACCAGAATGGCGAGACTGGTGGTGGCGTCTATCGATCGAACGACGCGGGCTCAACCTGGGTCCGGATAGACTCGCGTGAACACAGATTACCGAGTCTGCGGATATGGGCGCTCGCGATCGATCCGCATGATCAAAATACACTGTTTGTCGGGACGCACTCCGCCGGAGTTTACGTTGTACCTCGGGGTGCAGAATCGTCGCTGAATAGTACACGCTAAGAATCGTCCGACAGCACATGCACCCGCGATCGCCTTGACACTGGCTCAGGCCGCCGTGTAAATTCCGAAACGAATCCGATCAGGCGATCGGTGGTAGTCGGATAACCTGAGGAGACTACGGGCACGGCGGAAACGAAACGACAAACTTCATTTCAACTCTTCTTAAGCTCGCACTTCTCACTTTATTTTTCCGACGGACCACCGCGAAGATTTCGTCGCTCGACTTCTCAAGCGACGAATCTTTTGCTGGTTGTCGGATTGGCGGGTCGAGCGCTCGACGCGTCACGTGAAAAATGATTAGGAGTGTGCATGTCCACGGAACAACCTTTAACCGTCGGCGACGCCGACGCTAACCAACCTACGTCAGATCAGCCAACTGATACCGATAACTCTACCACTCAAACGGCAGCGCCGAGCGGAGACGTCGCTCCCACGGCAACGGCGGCGGCTAGGTCAACGGAAGAACCCATAGAAGAAGAGCCACGGGCTTCGGGTGAAGACTTCGGCAGTATGCTCGATCGATTTGAGCAGGAGCAGTCGACTCTTCAAGAGGGCGAAGTAGTCCGCGGTACCGTTGTTGGTATTACCGAGCGCGGCGTCGTAATCGACTTTGGCTATAAATCAGAAGGCATCGTCAATCAAAACGAGTTTATGGAGAACGGTCAGCTCACCGTTAAGCGCGGTGATGAAGTTGACGTGCTGGTAAAGAACATGGAGACCGGTGAAGGGTTTCCGGTCCTGTCGCGCGCTGATGCTGTCAGATTGCGCGCCTGGGACGATCTCGAGAAAGCTTTCAATGAAGGAGCGTCGGTTAAGGGTCGCGTGATTGAACGGATCAAGGGCGGGGTGAGAGTCGATATTGACGGCATTCCGGCATTCCTGCCAGGTTCGCAGGTGGACGTGAGGCCCGTACGGAATCTTGATTCGCTCCGAGGGCGGGAAATCGAAGCGAAGGTCATTAAGCTGAATCGTAAGCGGTCAAACGTCGTGCTCTCGCGGAAAGCCATTCTTGAAGAGCGCAACGCTGATCGCAAGGGTGAGACTCTCGATCACATCGAAGAAGACATCATTGTCGAAGGACAGATCAAAAACCTTACAGACTACGGCGCGTTCGTTGATCTCGGCGGCCTTGATGGATTGCTACATGTGACCGATATGTCCTGGGGGCGATTGCAGAATCCCGGGGAGATGTTCAAGGTGGGCGATACGGTTCAAGTGAAGGTGCTCAGATTCGATCGGGGCCGCGAACGCGTTTCGCTCGGGTATAAACAGTTGTTGCCGGATCCGTGGGAGACCATCGAGGAGCGGTTTCCGCTGAACACGCGGCTCACGGGAAAGATCGCAAGCGTTACTGACTACGGCGCGTTTGTGGAATTGGAACCAGGCGTCGAGGGTTTGGTCCACGTATCAGAGATGAGTTGGTCCAAACGCGTGAAGCACCCCAGCAAGATTGTGAACCCGGGAGACACAGTCGAAGTGGAAGTCCTGGGAGTGGATCCCAAGGCGCGTCGCATCAGCCTCGGTATGAAGCAAGTGCAGGAGAATCCGTGGCGAACGCTGAATGAGCGTTACCACATTGGCGCGCGCGTTCAGGGTCGGGTTCGTAACCTCACAGATTTTGGCGCGTTCATCGAAATCG
>JACXTT010011237.1_pt1 | contig 11996 bp, 9 predicted proteins | sample 9270951 | NCBI WGS metagenome assembly JACXTT01 (sample SAMN15532306, study PRJNA645909) | rock metagenome | isolation source: weathered quartz diorite | place: Puerto Rico | collected 2017-06-21 | reverse complement strand
CTTGGTTACGCTATCAACTCTAAACTCTGAACTTTGTACACGATACTGCTTTCACTCCCACTCTATAGTCGCCGGCGGCTTGCCGGAGATGTCGTAGACCACGCGCGAGATGCCGCGCACTTCGTTGATGATGCGGTTGGAGATGATGCCGAGGACTTCGTAGGGAATCTGCGCCCAGTTGGCGGTCATGAAGTCCACCGTCTCGACGGCACGTAGTGCGACCACGTAATCGTAGGCGCGCGCGTCGCCGAGCACCGCCACCGATTTCACCGGCAGGAACACCGCGAACGCCTGGCTGATCTTGTCGTAGAGATTGTGGCGATAAAGCTCTTCGAGATAAATCGCGTCGGCGCGGCGCAGCAGGTCGGCGTATTCTTTCTTCACTTCGCCCAGGATGCGCACGCCGAGGCCCGGCCCCGGGAACGGATGGCGGTAAATCATCTGGCGCGGCAGGCCCAGCTCCTCGCCGATGCGGCGCACCTCGTCCTTGAACAGCTCGCGCAATGGCTCGAGCAGCTTGATGTTCATCTTCTCCGGCAGCCCGCCGACGTTGTGATGCGACTTGATGACATGCGCCTTCTTGGTCTTGGCCGCGGCCGATTCGATCACGTCCGGATAAATTGTGCCTTGTGCCAGCCATCGGGCATTTTTGATCTTCGCCGCCTCTTCCTCGAACACATCGATGAAGATGCCGCCGATGATCTTGCGCTTCTTTTCCGGATCGGACACGCCCTTGAGCGCCGAGAGGAACCGGTTTTCGGCGTCCACGCGGATCACCTTCACGCCCATGTGCCGCGCGAAAGTCTCCATTACCTGGTCGCCCTCGTTCAGGCGCAGCAGGCCGTTGTCCACGAAGATGCAGGTGAGCTGCTTGCCGATGGCGCGCGCCAGCAGCGCCGCGACCACCGAAGAATCCACGCCGCCGGACAATCCCAGGATCACTTCGTCCTTCCCGACCTGGGCGCGGACTGACTGGACCATGCTCTCGATGATGTTGCCCGGCGTCCACAGCGACTGGCAGCCGCAGATCTCGTGCACGAAGCGCTGCAGGATCGAGCTGCCCTGCGTAGTGTGCGTCACTTCCGGATGGAACTGCACGCCGTAAAACCCGCGCGACTCGTCGGCGATGCCGGCGAGCGGCGCCGATCCGGTTTCCGCGATCATGCGGAAACCCGGCGGCAGGCGCGTGACCTTGTCGCCGTGACTCATCCACACGTGCAGCCACTCGGCGCCGTCGTCGGTGCGCTCGTCGCGGATGTCGCGGAACAGTTTCGAGTGCCCGTGCATGCGCACCCGCGCGTAGCCGAACTCGCGCTTCTCGCCGGCCTCGACCGCGCCGCCGAGCTGCGCCGCCATGGTCTGCTGGCCGTAGCAGATGCCAAGGATCGGCACGCCCATCGAGAAGATCTCCTGGGGGGCGCGCGGTGTTTCGGCGAGCGTCACCGACTCCGGACCGCCGGACAGGATGATCCCCTTCGGAGAGAATTTGCGGATTTCCTCGATCGGCGCATCGCAGGAATACAGCTCGCAATAAACGCCGGCCTCGCGCACACGGCGCGCGATCAGCTGCGTGTACTGGGCGCCGAAATCGAGGATAAGGATTTTCTGCGAATGCGGATCGGTCATATGAGCATATCAATTTTCACCGCAAGGACGCGAAGAGCGCAAAGATAAAAGCAAGAAAAAATTACAGCTGAACGTGAATCAGGAAACGCACGTTTTCACTCTCGAATGCCTTTCTTTACGCCCTTTGCGCCTTGGCGGCGAGATTTCTTATTCGCGCTGGTAGTTCGGCGCTTCCTTGGTCACCATCACGTCGTGCACGTGCGACTCGCGGATGCCGGCGCTGGTGATGCGGACGAACTGGGTCTTGGTGCGCATCGCCTCGATGTTCGGACAGCCGGTGTAGCCCATGCTGGAACGCAGGCCGCCCATGAGCTGGTGGATGATATTGATCATCGGCCCCTTGTACGGCACGCGGCCCTCGACGCCTTCCGGCACCAGTTTGTCGCCCTTGGCATGCTCCTGGAAGTAACGGTCGCTGGAACCCTCGCCCATCGCGCCGAGCGAACCCATGCCACGGTAGGATTTGTACGAACGACCCTGGTAAATCTCCACCTGCCCCGGCGATTCGTCGGTGCCGGCCAGCAGGCTGCCGATCATGATCGTGTGTGCGCCGGCGGCGAGCGCCTTGGCGATGTCCCCGGAATAGCGGACGCCGCCGTCGGCGATCACCGGCACGCCACTGCCCTTCAGTGCCTCGACCACGTTCGAGATCGCCGTCAGTTGCGGCACGCCGACGCCGGCGACCATGCGCGTGGTGCAGATCGAACCCGGGCCGATGCCGACCTTCACGCCGTCGGCGCCGGCGTCGCGCAGCGCCTTGGCCGCCTCGGCAGTGGCGATGTTGCCGCCGATCACCTGCATGTCGGGATGATGTTTCTTGATCCAGCGCACCCGGTCGAGCACGCCCTGCGAGTGGCCGTGCGCGGTATCGACCACGATCACGTCGACCTCGGCGTCCACCAGCATTTCCACGCGTTCCTCGGTGCCCGCGCCGACGCCGACCGCCGCGCCGACGCGCAGCCGGCCCTTGGGGTCCTTCGCGGAACGCGGGTACTCGGTGGATTTCTGGATGTCCTTGACGGTGATGAGGCCCTTGAGGCCGAACTTGTCATCCACCACGAGAATCTTTTCAATGCGGTGCTGGTGCAGCAGTTTCAGAATTTCGTCGCGTCCCGCGCCTTCCTTGACCGTCACCAGTTTGTCCTGCGGTGTCATGATGCGCGATACCGGCTCGTCGTAGCGTGTCTCGAAGCGCAGGTCGCGGCTGGTGACGATGCCCACCAGCTTGTCGCCCTGCGTGACCGGCACGCCGGAAATATGCTGCGCGCGCGTCAGCTCCAGCACCTTGCGGATCGTGGTGTCGGGCGTGACCGTGATCGGGTTGCTGATGATGCCGGCCTCGAATTTCTTCACCCGCCGCACTTCGTCCGCCTGGCGCGCCGGCGTCAGGTTCTTGTGGATGACGCCGAGACCCCCTTCCTGGGCCAGGCAGATGGCGGCGCGCGACTCCGTGACCGTGTCCATGGCGGCCGAGAGCAGCGGGATATTGAGGCTGATGGTGCGCGTGAGGGAGGTTTTCAGGTCCACGTCCTTGGGCAGGACGGTCGAATGCGCGGGAAGCAGCAGAACATCGTCAAAAGTGAGGCCTTCCTGAACAATTCGCATGCCGTATTATACGGAATCCACCCGGTGCCCGTAAACGGGGTGACGCGTCGGTCGGCCGATTTTCCCCTCGTTCGACGGCGGACGGCGGTCCCGCGGATGTCCCGTTGACGTGTCAGGGAATGTATTTTACCGTGGGGCGTCTCTATATACCGTACTGCCTGACACAGGAGGAGAAGAAGGATGAAACAGACGCTCATGGTATGTGCCCTGGTCGTGGCGCTCGGCGGATGCGCCAGCATCGTCCGCAACGACGAATACAACGCGCTCGCGACCCAGGCGGAAAACGAAATCAAGCTCGCCGACAAGACCGGCTTTCTGTGGCGCGACACGGAAAAATTCATGAAGGACTCGAAGGATGCCATGGCCGCGGCCGAAAAGGCCGAAAAAGGCGGCGATCGCGCCACGGCGCAGGCCGAATTCGACAAGGCCATGAAGCTGGCGCAGAAGGCCCTGAAAGAGGCGCAGCTGGCCCAGCAACAGGCGCGGGACAACGCTCATCCGGTGGTCAGCTTCAAGTAAACCGGCGACTGGAAACAACCGTAACAAAAAGCCGGGCATCGCCCGGCTTTTTGTTTTCAAGTCGCTCGCCGGCATGTCCCGGCAATTTTGTATTTCCGTCAAATGAGGTTATGTTTGAGGAATGAAGCCATCCTCGCCCGCCGCCACGACTCTGCGTGACATCTATACGGTTTCGCGCCTGAACCGCGAAGCCAAATCATTGCTGGAAGGAGGCTTCCCGCCGATCTGGATCGAGGGCGAGATATCCAATCTTTCGCGTCCGGCGTCGGGTCATGTTTACTTCTCGCTCAAGGATGCCCAGGCGCAGGTGCGCTGCGCCTTCTTCCGCCAGCATCAGCGCCTGATCGGCATCACGCTGAAGGACGGACTGCACGTGCTGTTGCGCGCGCGCGTGAGTCTGTACGAGGGGCGCGGCGATTTCCAGATCATCGTCGAATACCTCGAGGAAGCCGGTGAAGGCGCCTTGCGGCGCGCGTTCGACGCGCTCAAACAGAAACTTTCGCAGGAAGGCCTGTTCGACGCCGCGCGCAAGAAACCGCTGCCGCGGCTCCCGCGACGCATCGGCATCGTCACCTCGCCTTCCGGCGCGGTGCTGCACGACATCCTCACCACGCTCCGGCGACGTTTTCCGGCGATCGCGGTGCTGGTCTATCCGGTGCCGGTCCAGGGCGAAGGCGCGGCCGAAAAAATCGCCGCCGCGATCCGTGCCGCCAACGAACGCCATGATTGCGACGTCCTGATCGTCGCGCGCGGCGGCGGCTCGCTCGAGGACCTGTGGGCGTTCAACGAGGAAGTCGTGGCGCGCGCGATTCACGCCAGTCGCCTGCCGATCGTCAGCGGCGTCGGGCACGAAACCGATTTCACCATCGCCGACATGGTCGCCGACGCGCGCGCGCCGACGCCGACTGCGGCCGCCGAAATGCTGAGCCCGGACCGGCAGGAATGGCTGGCGCATTTCGCGCGTGTCGAAGACCGGCTGGTGTCGGCGTTGCGCGCGCGGCTGCGCCATCACAGCCAGCATCTCGACTGGCTGGGCGCCCGCCTGGTGCACCCGCGCAACCGCCTGGCCATGTTGCAACAGCGCCTGGCGTCGCTTTCGCAGCGGATGACTCTGTTGCAGGCGGCACAGTTGCATCAGGCACGCGCGCGGCTCCAGGACATGATCGCGCGCCTGCACCGCCATTCACCGTTGCCGCGATTGCATGCGGCGGCGCTCGGTAACCGGCATTTTCATCAGCGCCTCGTGGCCGCCATGCGGCGTCGCATCGAGCGCGCCGATGGCCGCCTTCGCCAGGTCATGCAGACCCTGCATGCGCTGAGTCCGCTCGCTACGCTGGAACGCGGCTACGCGATCGTGCAAATTCCCGCCACCGGCGCCATCGTGACGCAGGCGAGCTCGGTAAAACCGGGCGAACGGGTGCAAACCAGGCTGGCGCAGGGTTATCTGGATTGTCTCGTTGAAAAAACCCGTGAACATTAAAATGTGGGCGTTGTGGGGATTGCTGCTCGGGTCCGCGGCCAGCGCACAGGATCTGCCGCGCGAGAGCCCGGTGCCGGGCGGCATCGCGATCGTGCCGCTGACGGCGGACGGCGAGCCGGCGCCGGTGGCGCATTTCAACGGATCGCGCGTGATGGTAGTGCGTCACAACGGCCGGTGGCAGGCGCTGGTCGGGCTGCCGCTCACGCAGGAACCCGGTCCGCAAATCGTCACGACCCGTGACAACCGAGGCGCTACACGGGAATATTCCTTCATCGTGCAGGCGAAGGAATATGCCGCTCAATACCTGACGCTCAAGAACAAACGCATGGTGGAGCCGACGGAAGAGGACCTCGCGCGCATCGCCCGCGAGCAAACCATCATCCAGCAGGCGTTCGCCGCCTGGAACGAGGCGACGCTGACGTCATTGCGATGTTTTCCTCCGGTACACGGACCCGTGACCAGCGTGTTCGGTTTGCGACGCTTCTTCAACAAGGAACCGCGTCAGCCGCACAGCGGCATCGACATCGCCGCGCCCGTGGGCACGCCGGTGGTGGCGCCTCTCGCGGGTACCGTCATCCAGACCGGCGAATATTTCTTCAACGGCAAAACCGTCTTTCTCGATCACGGCCAGGGGATGGTCAGCATGTTCAATCATCTGAGCCGCATTGCCGTCGAACGCGGCGCGCACGTGAACCAGGGGCAGAAGATCGGGGAGGTCGGCATGTCCGGGCGCGTCACCGGACCGCATTTGCACTGGACCGTGAGTCTCAACAACAACCGCGTCGATCCGACGCTGTTTCTGTCCGAAAGCAAATAGGAACCACCCGGGTTTATTTCGACGCCGGCTGATGCAGCGGCGTGACGGCGGAATTTATTTTCCCTTCCAGATCCGGACGGTTTTGTCACGGCTGCCGGATATCAATCGCTTGCCATCCGGCGCGAACGCCACCGATTGCACCCAGTCCTGATGACCGGTGAGCGTGCGCATGGCCACGCCATCGGCATCGAATATTTCGATGGACTTGTCGGCCAGGCCCGCGGCGAGCCAGCGGCTGTCCGGCGACCAGGACAGGGCCAATACGGCGGGGTTGTCCTTGAGCGCATGCTGCAACGTGCCGGCACTCGCGTCCCAGATGCGAATCGTCTCGCCGGCGTCGCCGGAGGCCAGCCATTTTCCGTTCGGCGACCAGGCCAGCGCCAGCACCTTGTCCTTGTGACCGGCCATTCGCATTGCTTCCTGGCCGCTGGCGACGCTCCAGACGAGCAGCGTCCTGTCGGCCCCGCCGGAGACGATGGATTTTCCGTCGGGGGAGAACGCCAACGCATAAATATCGCCGGTGTGACCCTCGAGCGCATACAGTCGCTTGCCGCTGTTCACGTCCCAGACGTATACGACTCTGTCCTTGCCTGCGGCGGCGACATATTTTCCGTCGGGCGAGAACGCCACGGCATAGACCGCGTAGCTCGGACCGCTCAGGGCGATGTGCAACTGACCGGTCCTGGCTTCCCACAGTCTCACCGTTCCGTCATCGCCGGCCGAGGCCAGCCACTTGCTCCCGGCGGAAATCGCCACGGCATTGACGGCGTAGCTTTGCCGCAGCGAACCGAGCAGCTTGCCCGTGGAGGCCACCCAGAGCTTGATCGTCTTGTCGAGACCGGCGGAGGCAAACCATTCTCCGTCCGGAGAAAACGTCACCGACTGTACCCAGTCCTGGTGTTCGGCAAGGGTTTTTTCCAATACGACCGGCAATGCCGTCGTTGCGACCGGCGTGGGCGAATGGGATTTCGGCGGCGACGCTGTCTTTTCCGGGACGCTGGGCACCAACATTTCCTGCGCGGGCGGCTCAACCGGTGTCGCGACCGGCTTGTCCGGCATCACGGCACGAGTCGTCGCAGTGGACGGCTGATCTTCGAGCTGCCAATGGGTCTTGATGTCCGACCAGTACAGGACTCCGGCCACCGTCAGACTGGCGACCATCAGGCCCGCGGCCATCAATCCCACCGCCGCCGAGTGTCTGTCTTTTTCCTTCATGGCCTTCGACGCCTGAGCCGAAACCTTGGCGCGGGGAGCGGCCGTGGCCGGCCGGTTGAACATGGCCGGCTGGCCAGTGATCGCGGTGCGTGAAGACCGACCCTTCCCCATGAGCGCATCCTGCAGCTCGCGTGCTGACTGGGGACGGTCGCGTTGATACACCTGTATCGCCCAGTCGATGCATTCGAGCACCAGTTTCTGATAGCCGTTTTTCCCCGCCTTGACCGCAGGCGTGAGCGGGTCCACCTGGTATTTGAGCACCGCCTGGTAACGTTCGAGGGCGTCATCCGGCTTCTTGCCGCTGATACAGCGATACATCGAGGCGCCGATGGCATAAACATCCGTCGAGGGGTCGGGGGTGCCCTTGTCGGGATATTGCTCAATCGGCGCATAGCCGTGGGTCAACGCCACCTTTTGCAGATGAGTCGTGCCCTGGCGTGCCGAGCCGAAATCGATCAGCATGGGACTGTCGTCCTTGCGCAGGTAGATATTCTCCGGCTTGATGTCGAGGTGCAGCATCTCCGCCTCGTGCACGGCGTGCAGGCCGTTGAGAATCGGGATGAACACCTTCAGCAACATCGGCTCATCCAGGCGCGGGCCGTTGCGCCTGAGATAATCCGCGAGGCTCTGCCCTTCCTCGTACTCCATGACCATGTAGGCGGTGCCGTTGGCCTCGAGAAAACGCAGCACGCGGACGATGTTGGGATGCTTGAAGCGTGCCAGGGCCCGCGCCTCCTTGACGAAATTCTTCAGTCCGGCCTGGTAATCACGCACCGCTTCGCGCGATGGGTTTGGCAGCACCTGAGTCTTGCTTTCGCGGTTGGCAATCTCGTGCGGGAGATATTCCTTGATCGCCACCTGTGCGCCCAACGAAGTATCGCGGGCAAGATAAGTGATTCCGAAGCCGCCATGGCCCAGAACCGATTCAATGGTGTATTCAGCCAGCCGGTAACCTGCCCGGAGGGCACTTTTATGGAATGCGCCCACGGTTAAATTTTCTGTCCCTGATTCACGCGCCCTACCCCTTGATACCGCATGTCTCCACTTTTTTTTAAGATTCTGTTTTAAGATTCAATCTTCTGATGAGTATAGTTCAAGGGATTTTAACGGCGTTTGCGGGACAAGCCGCGGCGGCCGGCTTTGCCACCAGCCTTTCCTGCCGCCTGGTAGGGGTTTTCCTCCTGCCGGCACTCGATCCGGACCGGCGTGCCGACAAGATGGAAGGCCTTGCGGAAACAGTTGGCGAGATAGCGGCGGTAGGATTTGGACAACGAGCCGACCTGATTGCCGTGAATGATCACCCGGGGCGGGTTCTTGCCGCCCTGATGGGCGTATTTGGGCCGGGCGCGCCGGCCCCGGACCAGGGGCGGTGGCGTCGCCGTCACCGCCTCCTTCAGGATGCGGTTGAGCCGGGGGGTGGGCAGGGTACAGTGGGCGGAAGCATGCGCCTCGTCCACCGAGGCGAAAAGGCCGCCCACGCCGGTTCCCTCGCGCGCCGATATATAGTGCACGCGCGCGAACTCGAGGAACGGCAGTTTGCGCTCGAATTCGCGCTTCACCCAGGCACGATCGGAATCCGGCACGGCGTCCCATTTGTTCACGGCCACCACCAGCGCCCGCCCGGCTTCGAGCGCATAGCCGGACAGCGAGGCGTCCTGTTCCGACACGCCGGTGCTGGCGTCGATGACCAGAATCGCCACGTCGGCTTCGTCGATGGCCTGGAGCGTCTTGAGCACGGAAAACTTTTCCAGCGGTTCCTCGACCCTGGAACGGCGGCGAACGCCGGCGGTGTCGATCAGGATATACCGTCGGTCCCCGCGTTCCAGCGGCACACGGATGCTGTCGCGCGTGGTGCCCGGCGCGTCGCTGACCACCACGCGCTCCTCGCCCAGCAGCGCGTTGACGAGCGTCGATTTGCCGGCGTTGGGCTTGCCGATCACGGCGATACGCGGAACGCCCTCTTCCGGTTCGGCTTCCTCGGCGACTGGCAGGGTCCCGAGCGCGCGCTGCATCAGTTCCTCCACGCCCTCGCCATGCGCCGCGGAAACCGCCATCGGTTCGCCCAGTCCGAGCGCGTGGAATTCCGCCACCGCGGTGGACGGATCTTGACCTTCCGCCTTGTTCACCGCGACCCATACCGGTTTCCCGTGGCGTCGCAAGTCGGCGGCGAGCTCGCGATCGACGGGATGAATGCCTTCACGCGCATCCACGATCAGGATCACGGCGTCCGCCTCGACCAGGGCGGCGCGCACCTGCGAAGCGACATGCGCGGTCATGTCACCGCGCCCTTTCGTGGACGCCAGGCTGGCCACGACGCCGCCGGTGTCGACGACGAAATAGGGTCTATCGCCGACGCGACCGTCGCCGTACTGTCGGTCGCGCGTCAACCCGGGCGCGTCGGCAACGAGCGCGGCGCGGCTGCGCGTCAGCCGGTTGAACAGCGTGGATTTTCCGACATTGGGCCGGCCGACGAGAACAACAACGGGCTTCATATAAGAATTTCAACCACCAGGACGCCAGGAGCGCCAGGGAAACAGAATCGAACAAGAACCTGCAACAAAATAAAAACCGGCTACAAAGAACACGGAGATAGACAAAAACGAATTCTTACAATTTCTTCAGAAAATATTTTCCTGGCGTCCCGGCGGTTCTCTGTAAAAAATACATTCTAGTTCTTCTCCACCCGCAGCGCCGCCAGCGCGCCCGACTGGCTGCTGACGTAAAGCGTGTCGCGGCTGGAGATCGCCGGAGCTTCCACCGCGCTGTGGCTGACGCGGTAGCGGGCCACGAAATGACCGTCATCGCTCGACAGCCAGTGAACGTAGCCCTCGAAATCCCCGACCGCCACCAGTCCGTCGACGCAACGCGGCGCGTTCAGGCGGCGTGCGCGCAACTGGTCCTGCTTCCACACGCTCGCCCCGGTCCGCTGATCCAGTGCCAGCACGCTGCCGTGATCGTCGGTAAGATAGACGTTGTTCGAATCCGCGTCCATGCCGGTGTAGGTAGACACGTCACGCGACCAGAGCAGGCGCCCGGTCTGCATGTCCACCGCGATGATTTTTCCCTGGTAACTCGCCGCGTAAAGAACATTGCGCACGATCAGCGGCGACGCATCCACGTCCACGAGGCGCTCCACTTCGTTGCGTCCGTGCGGCTGGGCGACGGGCATTTCCCACAGAAGCTTACCGTCCTTGATCTGCAGGGCGACGATCTTGCCGCTGGCAAAACCGGCCAGGACGATATCGCCGTCGGCCATGGGAGCGGCCGTCCCGTACAGGCTGAGCGCCGGTTCCGAGCGCTCGTACAGCCACAACCGCTTGCCGTCCACGGCCGACAGTCCGACGAGCTTACCGTCCACCGACTGCACCACCACCACACCGGCGTGAACCGCGGCGGGCGCCAGCGCCTGGCTCGTCAGACTGCTGGTCCAGATCCGGCGCCCGTCACGACTGTCGAGCGCCATGACTTCGCCTTTCTTGCTGACGACCACGACCAGACCGTTGCCGACCGCCGCAGCGCCGGTCACGGGCCGATCGACGTGTGTTTTCCACAACTTGCGGCCGCTGTCGGCGGCAAACGCGGTGACACGGCCCTTGGGATCGGAAGTGTAGATCACGCTGTCATCGAGCGCCGGCCACAAAACCACTGCCTTCTTGACCGCGCTGGCGCCACTGTCCGCGGACCAAAGCTCTTTCACGTGTTTTGCGGAGGCGATGTCCACGAGCTTCGCCGGTTCCTCGCGCACCACCTTGCTGCCGCCGCAACCGGCGAGCAGCAATAGCGCGCAGAGCAGCGTGACAACGTTTTTCATGAAGATTTCTCCGGGCCCAGATCGTCGAGCTTCATGCGGATCACCGGTGCATAAGGCGAGTTTTCCGGCAACTGCTTCAGCGCCTCGCGATACGCGTTGCGCGCCTGCGTCAGCTGGTCCTGCGCCCGGTAGATGTCCCCCCTGAGCTCGGCATATTCGGCCTCAAAGCCGGCCTGGTCTTTCACATCGAGCAGCGCGAGCGCGGCCGGCTTGTCGCCGCCGTCGAAAATGATCCGCGCCAGTCGCAGACGCGCGGCATGTGCGGTCGCGGCATCCCTGGCGTGGTCCACCACCCACTGAAGGTTCTTGCGCGCGCCGGCCTTGTCACCCGCGTCGAAATCCATGCGCGCCAGCAGCAGTCCGGCCATGCCGGCGTAGGGCGTCGAGGAATAGTCTTTCAACAGCAATTCACCGGACTGGCGTGCTGTGTCCGTTTTTCTGTCATGCATGTCCTGCATCATCCGGTCATACAGCACCGAGGCGTCCTGCGCATTCTGTTCTGTGTGCTGGGTCCAGTAGCGGAAACCGATGAGGGCAGCGGCGCCCAAAAGCACGCCGATGATCACGGAGTTGCCGTAGTCCTTCCACCACGATTTGAGTCTATCCAGTTCTTCCTGTTCTTCGTAAGCCGTCAAGGTGTTGTTCCTCTTGAAGTGACCTTATGCAATAAATCGATCAACTCGCTTTGCGCGATCGAACGTTGTGCACCATCGCGCAGATCTTTTATCGTGATAGAAGCGTTCCGGACTTCATCCTCTCCGAGCAACAGCGCATGACGTGCGCCGCTCCGGTCGGCGCGCTTGAGCTGCGCCTTGAGTCCACCGCCGCCGCAGTTGCACTCGATGCGCAACCCGGCATTGCGCAGGCGCTCGGCCAGCGCCAGCCCCTGTTTTTCCGCCTCCTCGCCCAGCAGAACCACAAAG
>JACXTT010011236.1_pt1 | contig 11996 bp, 19 predicted proteins | sample 9270951 | NCBI WGS metagenome assembly JACXTT01 (sample SAMN15532306, study PRJNA645909) | rock metagenome | isolation source: weathered quartz diorite | place: Puerto Rico | collected 2017-06-21 | reverse complement strand
CCCTCCGTGGGTTCCGGTCCCGAAACACATCGGCTGGCTCTGCTCCGGAAACACCCGTTCCTTACTTTCAGAAGGTCACAGCGAGTACACCCGACAGTTCCTCGGCCTCCCAGAAGTGAGCAACCGGGGACATCGGTAACAAAGTAAACCGGCAACATGCGTCCGTAATTGAGGCAAAAGAGATGGCAAGCAAGCGTCCGACTACGATCGCCGAGTATATCCGGGCTGCCCCACGCGAGAGCCAGCCGCATTTGCGACGGCTGTACGCGATCCTCAAGAGCGTCGCGCCGGAGGCCGAAGAGGCCATCAAGTGGGGAACCCCCTTCTTCGTGGAGCCCCGATTCCTGTTCGCTTTCTCCGCGCACAAAGCACACCTCAACTTCGCGCCAATGGCGGAAGGCTTGGAGCCATTTCGCAAGGAACTGGAAAAGCACAAGACGACCAAGAACTACCTTCAGATTCCCTACAACGAGTCCTTGCCAGAGAATCTGATTCGCCAGATCGCTGAGCGCCGTGTCCAGGATGTGCGTGAACGTGAAGACGACGCGTTCTGGTAACGCCATCCCAGCCGGCATGGACGGCCTATTGGGACTCGCCCAACGTGGGTACTTACCCCAGCGCGGCGGAATTTGACGTACCCCGTCGGGAACTTCTAGGAGGAGAACATGAAAAAGTCGGGCGCGAGCCAAGGCCAGTCGGCATCGGAGCTCATCTCGAAACGAATCGCCGAACTCGGGGACTGGCGCGGGGAAACCCTCGGCAGAATGCGCGAGCTCATCAAGGAAGCAGACCCGGACGTCGTCGAGGAGTGGAAGTGGATGGGCACTCCGGTTTGGTCGCACGACGGCATCATCTGCACGGGCGAATCCTACAAGAAGGTCGTGAAGCTGACCTTCGCCAAGGGCGCGTCTCTGAAGGATCCGGCCCGCCTCTTCAACGCGAGTCTCGACGGAAACGTACGCCGCGCGATCGACATCCACGAAGGAGAAGACGTTGACGAGTCCGCCTTCAAGGCGCTCGTTCGCCAAGCGGTCGCCCTCAACAGTTCCGGCAAGTCGAAACCTTCGAAGAAAGCGAAGTCCTAGGACAAGTCGCCAATCCGTCCCCACAGTGGCCTGGCAGGTGCCGTTCGGCGGATCGCCCGCCGGCTGGCCATCAAATCGGATTACTTGCCGGCGGCGTAAGATTGTGGCGAGCATCATATTTTTGACCGTGAAAATTTGAAGAGAAAGGAAGATCTTTTATGCTTTGCGTCAATAACCACACTCAGAAATATATAGATGAATGCCGCTCAAACGTTAGCCTCAAGGGGATCGATCCATAACCGCGCGCTCCACACAAGTGGGGCTACCTCAGAGTAATTTTCTATTGCTGCCCCCAATGTTTTCTCGCTGAAGAACGCGGGAACCTTTCTTTCAGACCTCTTACGACCCCGATCACGCCCGAGCCGTATTGTTTGACTACATCGAGGTGTTTTACAATCGCCAGCGTGGTCACACCACGCGCTGGTCTCTCTCGCCCATGGCGTATGAGGCACGCGATGGTGCTTAACTCCCTGTCCACGGAATCGAGGCTACCTCAGCCGTTGGAGCGCACTGATGAGCGATAAAGAGTCCGAGCGCGTGCGCAAGATGGTGGACGACCTTTACCGCGCCGAGTCGCGCCGCGTGCTCGCCACCCTGATCCGTCTCCTTGGCGACTTCGAGCTCGCGGAGGAGGCGCTGCACGATGCCTTCCGGGCAGCGCTTGAGCAATGGCCGCGCGACGGGGTGCCGGCCAATCCCCGGGCGTGGCTGGTGTCGGCCGGACGGTTCAAGGCCATCGACGGCCTGCGCCGGCGCGCGCGGTTCGAGGCACTGGACGACATTCCCGAGCCGGTCGACGCTGCGATCAACGACCCCACGGCGTGGGAAGACGAGAGCGTCGAGGACGACCGGCTGCGGCTCGTCTTTACCTGCTGCCACCCGGCCCTGTCGCCGGACGCACAGATTGCCCTCACGCTGCGCGAGGTGTGCGGCCTGACGACCGAAGAGATCGCCCACGCGTTCCTCACCCCTGCCCCCACGCTGGCGCAGCGCATCGTGCGCGCCAAGGCAAAGATCCGCGACGCCCGCATTCCGTATCAAGTGCCCGCGCAGGCCGAGCTGCCGGACCGGCTCGACGCGGTGCTGCGGGTGATCTATCTCGCGTTCAACGAGGGCTATGCCGCGTCGTCGGGTGCGTCGCTGACCCGACACGACCTATCGGGCGAAGCGATACGGCTGGGACGGCTGCTGGTCGAGTTGTTGCCCGAGCCCGAAGCGGTTGGACTCCTGGCGCTGATGCTGCTGCAAGAATCGCGACGCGACGCGCGGACCTCGCCGACCGGAGACCTGGTTCTGTTGGAGGATCAGGACCGCTCGCTCTGGAATCGGGATCAGATCGCAGAGGGGTTGGCGTTGGTTCAACGCGCGCTCACGTCGCGCCGGTTCGGCCCCTACATCCTGCAGGCGGCGCTTGCCGCAGTGCACGCCCAGGCGTCCACCGCCACGGCCACGGATTGGGCCCAGATCGTTGCTCTGTACGACCTGCTGGCACGGGCTGATCCGTCACCCGTGGTGGAGCTGAACCGCGCCGTGGCGGTGGCGATGCGCGACGGCCCGTTGGCCGGTCTTGCCCTCATCGACGCGATCCTCGGCCGAGGCGATCTCGAGAAGTATCACTTGGCGCATGCAGCGCGGGCTGATTTGTGCCGGCGACTGGGGCGAACCGCGGAAGCCCGTACCTCTTATGAACGGGCCCTCACGCTCACGCTGCAGGAGCCAGAGCAACGGTTTCTCAGCCGACGGTTGGCCGAACTCCCGGACTAAGACGGCTAACGTAATTTTTTTTCCGTCCAATGTCGATTGTGGCCTCCCCCGAACGACTAAAGGGCGTAGACGCAATTCGCGTTCAATATCTAGCCAGGAGGAACCTATGAAATACGTGTGCCTTGGGTATATGGATCCGACGAAATGGAAAGCCATGTCGGAAACCGAGATCAACGCGTTTGTGGACGAGTGCCTTACCTACGACGATGTCCTCAGAAACAATGGGCACTTTGCAGGCGGAGACGCACTCCAAGGCCCTGAAAGCGCCGTAACCCTTCGCTTTCAAGGCGGAAAAGTGTCGGTCACCGATGGGCCTTATGCGGAAACCAAGGAGCAATTGGGCGGAATCTTGATCCTCGAAGCCAAGGACTTGAATCACGCCATCCAGTTGATGTCGAAACACCCGGGCGTGCGGGGAGGACCCTTCGAGATTCGCCCGGCCGCGGACCTCACGGACATGGTGGAGGCAAGTAAGCGGCGGCGTTCAAAAACGACAGGAAAATGAACGAAGCAAGGAAACACGCCCAGCACCGTGGGGCTATTCCAAAGGAGAGAACGCCATGCAGTACATGCTGATGTGCTGTTTCGAGGAAAAGGCTTGGGAAAAATTATCAGACGCACAGAAGGACGCGATCATGAAGAAGTATGGTGAGGTGATACAAGGCCTCATCAAAAGTGGGCACTTCCGCGGCGGCGCGCAACTGTATCCCACGGCGTCGGCCACGACTGTGCGCATGAAAAACGGCGCGCCGGTCTCCACCGATGGGCCGTTCGCAGAGACCAAAGAGCAGCTCGGTGGGTACCACCTCGTCGAATGCAAGGACCTGGATGAGGCGATTTCGATCGCGGCACGCATCCCGACGCTCCCCGCGGGCGGTGCAATCGAAGTGCGTCCCGTTGCAGTCCCGGAGTGTTAACCTCCGAAATCCGAGAAGGAGGCAGACCATGCGATTCATGATTATCGTCAAGGCCACGAAGGATTCGGAAGCCGGCGTCATGCCGGAGGGAAAGGAAATGGAAAAGCTCGTTGGCGCTATGGCGACGTACCACGAAGAGTTGGCCAAAGCCGGGGCGCTGCTCGATGGCTCCGGGCTCCAGCCGAGCTCCAAAGGCTGGCGCATCCAGTACTCGGGAGGGAAGCGCACCGTGATCGACGGGCCCTTTGCCGAGACCAAGGAGCTGATCGCCGGTTATACGATCATTCAGGCGAAGTCGAAGGAAGAGGCGATGAAATGGACCCGGCGCTTTCCGAATCCCGCCGGCGAGGGCAAGGAAGCCCAGATTGAGGTAAGGGAGTTGCACGAGCCGGAGGACTTCCTTCCCAGCGAAGCGGTCGAACGCTTTCGCAAGATAGGGATCGGGACGAAGAGATAGTTGGAGCGGTCGCTTCAATCGTTGGTCGTGCGAAAGGATGTCGATTTTGGAATAGATGAAAGGGGAGAGAAATGAACAAGAACAAAGTGGTGTTTTTTGAGGTCCCAGCTTCGAATCTTAAGAAGGCAAAAGAGTTTTATGAGAAAGTGTTCGACTGGAAGGTTGAATTATGGGGCGACAAGGGGGCAATGGCGTACACAACAGCCGTGGATAAAGAACAAAATCCGATTGAGCCCGGAGGCATCAACGGAGGTTTCTATAAACGCAAATCCAAAGACGACCAGCCGTCGTTTGGCGTGCAGACCGGCTCCATTGACAAGACCCTGAAGGCGATAGAGCAGGCAGGAGGGAAGGTTATGACGCCCAAACACTCGATTGGAGAGTGGGGGTTTATGGCGGACTTCGCAGATCCGGAGGGCAACGTCATCACGCTCTGGGAAAAGTCGCAAAAATAGATCTGCCGGGGATCGCAGGATGATTATCGTACGGAGGCAAATGTGAAAACAATCACCCCATGTTTGTGGTTCGACAATCAAGCCGAAGCCGCGGCGAATTTCGATGTGTCGATTTTTAAGAACTCGAAGATCGGAGACATTGCTCGGTATGGCGAAGAAGGGGCAAAGGTCTCCGGAAGACCGAAGGGAACGGTCATGACTGTGATATTTGAGCTCGACGGGCAGAAGTTTATGGCGTTAAATGGCGGGCCCGTCTTTCAGTTCTCGGCGGCGATTTCGTTCATGGTGCCCTGCAAGACGCAGGACGAAGTGGACGAGCTGTGGGATAAGCTTTCCAAAGGCGGAGCAACGCAGCAATGCGGCTGGCTCAAAGACCGGTACGGGGTGTCGTGGCAGATCGTCCCCACGGTGTTGGGCGAGATGATGCAGGACAAGGACGCCAAGAAATCGGAACGAGTGATGAATGCGCTGCTGAAGATGGAAAAAATCGACATCAAAACCTTAAAGCAAGCGTACGAGAAACCATGAGGAGCATGCCATGAAAATGAATCCCGTGATCCATTTTGAAATGCCCGGGGAAGACAAAAAGCGCATGGCCGGTTTTTATACGAAAGTGTTTGGGTGGAAAACCCAAATGCTGGGTGACGAGATGGGGAATTATGTTGTCGCGACGACAACCGATTCTAATGAACACGGCCGCCCCAAGAATCCCGGCGCGATCAATGGAGGCTTTTTCCAGAAAACAGATGACAAGCCATCGCAATATCCGTCGGTGGTTATTCAGGTGGATGATATGAAGGAACACATGAAGAAAGTGGAAAAAGCAGGCGGTAAAGTACTGGGTCAGCCCTGGGACATCCCCGGAGTCGGTTTGTATGTCTCGTTTTTTGATACGGAAGGCAACAGGGTCGGCATGCTCCAACCGCGCATGTAACGCGGTCGGCTGAGGTATCCATATGAAATACATGTTGCTGATCTACCTTGACGAACAGGCGTTGAGCGAGACCGAGCGGCAAGAGTGCTATGGGGAGTCTACGCAGCTCGCGCATCAGTTGAAATCGAGCGGGCAGTATCTGGCCGCCAACCCATTGCACCCGACATCCCTGGCGACCAGCGTTCGGGTGCGCGACGGCAAGCGGTTCGTGACCGACGGGCCGTTCGCGGAGACGCGTGAACAACTGGGCGGATACTTTCTCATTGATGCCAAGAATCTCGACGAGGCGATCGGCGCCGCCGCACGGATTCCACGGATTCCCATGGCGCGCAAGGGCACCGTGGAGGTCAGGCCGGTGATCGAGATCCCTGGTCTGCCGGAATGATGGGCGACCGCTGTCGATTTCACGGACCCTCGTTCGACAAATAGGCAGAGCCGGGTCAAACCATCTGGGACCCCGGCTGGTCGCCTTAACCCAAACGGAGGTGTTACCATGCGATTCATGGTTATTGTGAAGGCCAGCAAGGATTCGGAAGCAGGCGTCATGCCGAGCGAGCAGCTTCTCAGCGAGATGGGCACGTTCAATGAAGAACTGGCGAAAGCCGGCGTCCTGCTTGCGGGCGAGGGGCTCCATCCGAGTTCGAAGGGCGCGCGCGTCCGGTTCTCTGGAGCCAAGCGGACCGTGATCGACGGGCCGTTCGCCGAGACCAAGGAGTTGATCGCCGGCTTCTGGCTGTGGCAGGTGAAGTCGAAGGAAGAAGCGATCGAATGGGTCAAGCGCTGCCCCAATCCCATGCCGAGGGAGTCCGAGATCGAGATTCGCCAGGTGTTCGAGGCGGAAGACTTCGGCGCCGAGTTCACGCCCGAGCTCAGAGAGCAAGAGGAGCGCGTGCGCGCACAGACGGCTAAAAAGAAATAGTCACGCGCGCTTCGCGCTTGCGGATCAGACTGGGGTCCCGGCCACCCCATGATGACAACACTGCATCGGAGGAATCCATGCTCAAGATCATTGTTATCGTAGTGGTCGTTCTGGTCGCTGCTGTGCTCATCTATGCCGCGACCAAGCCGGACACGTTCCGTGTCCAGCGCTCGGCGAGCATCAAAGCCCCGCCTGAGAAGATTTTCCCGCTCATCAACGATCTGCACAGTTTCGGGTCCTGGTCGCCCTACGAGAAAAAGGACCCCGCGATGAAGAGAACCTTCAGCGGCGCGACAAGCGGCAAAGGCGCCTCGTATGCGTGGGATGGCGACAAGAACGTCGGCAAGGGGCGCATGGAAATCACGGAGTCATCTCCTCCATCCAATGTTGTGATGAAACTAGACTTCGTCAAGCCATTCGAAGCCCACAACATCGTTGAGTTCACGCTGGAACCCGATGGTGACTCCACGCATGTCACATGGGCCATACACGGTCCCAGTCCCTACATGTCGAAGGTAATGTGTCTATTCGTTAATATGGACAACATGGTCGGCAAGGACTTCGAGACGGGTCTCAGCAACCTGAAGACCGTTGCTGAAACGTAAGCGGCGTCGGGACCGAGGCCGGGCACGAAATCATGTGAATAGGCTACACCGGAACCACGAACCAGCTCACCGTATACCAGGTGAAGGTCTGCAAAGGAGAACAAATGACTGGAGGAACAAATACTCCCACGGCGGGGACTCAAACCGCTCCTGGTTCCAAGAAGATGATTTGGATCGGACGCATCATAAGCGCCCTGCCGGTGCTGATGCTGCTCTTCAGCAGCGTCATGAAATTGATGAAGCCGCCTCCTGTCGTGGAGGGATTCGCTCACCTGGGATATCCCGAGAGCCTCGCTCTCGGCCTCGGGATTGTCGAGCTCACCTGTGCCGTCGTCTATGTGATTCCGCGTACCGCCGTTCTCGGTGCGATCTTGCTGACGGGCTATCTTGGCGGGGCAACCGCTACCCACCTGCGAATCGGCGAGCCTCTTTTCATGCCGATCATTCTCGGCGTGCTGGTCTGGGGAGGGCTTTACCTGCGCGATGACCGGCTGCGCGCACTCCTTCCTCTGCGAAGTGGGCATGCGCCGTGGTAACGGTACTCTGGTCCTGATTTCCTCCGGGAGTTTTCCCGGGCGGCGTACAACGAGGCTCACTTGGCGTCACACAAAGGAGAAGTGATTATGACGCGCACCACTCAGAAGTCAGCAACGCGAAAGCAGGGGCCCCCTACTCGCGCAACGCGTGCCGCACGCCTACGGCCCGCACGGCGGGTGTTGGTGCTCGTCGCCACGCGCAAGGGCGCGTGGCTGTATCACGGCGATGCGACACGACGGACGTGGCGGGCCGGCGGACCGCACTTTCTTGGCCATATCATCAATCACCTGGTGCTCGACCCGCGGGACGGACGAACGCTCCTGGCGGCGGCGAAGACCGGTCACCTCGGTCCGACGGTCTTTCGTTCAACCGATTTCGGCCGTACCTGGAAGGAAGCCGCGCGGCCGCCCGCGTTCCCGAAAGTGCCCGAGGGGGAGAAGGGCCGCGTGGTCGACCACACGTTCTGGCTCACGCCGTGCCACGCGAACGAGCCGAACGCGTGGTACGCGGGTACCTCGCCGCAGGGACTCTTCCGCTCCGACGACGGAGGCGTCACGTGGGAGCCGTTGCCGGGCCTGAATGACAATATGCAGTACCGGGCGTGGATGGGCAGCGAGCAGGACGGCACGCCTGATGGACCGAAAATGCACTCGATCATCGTCGACCCCCGCGATCCCAGCCATCTCTACCTGGCCATGTCGGGAGGCGGCGTGCACGAATCAGTCGACCGCGGTAGAACCTGGTCTCCCATTGTGAAAGGGATGGAAGTGGTCGAGGGGTTCGACGCGGCCAACATCGGGTTTCACGACCCCCATTGCGTCCGACTCTGTCCGAGCAACCCGGACCGACTGTATCAACAGAACCACTGCGGCATCTACCGACTCGATCGGCCGTCGACCCAGTGGACGCGCATCGGCAGGAGCATGCCGAAGCAGGTCGGCGACATCGGATTTCCGATGGTCGTGCACCCGCGCAATGCGGACACCGCGTGGGTGTTTCCCATGGACGGCCAGACCGTGTGGCCGCGCACCAGCCCGGAAGGGAAGCCCGCCGCCTTTATCACGCGCAATGGCGGAAAGACCTGGCAGCGTCTCAATGCAGGATTGCCCAAGAATGAGGCATGGTGGACGGTAAAGCGCCAGGCCATGACCTCGGACGCGCAGGATCCCGTGGGGTTGTACTGCGGGACGACAAGCGGAGAGCTGTGGATGAGCCGCGACGAAGGCAATCGATGGGGCTGCATTGCTCGGAATCTTCCGGAAATCTACGCGGTAGAAGCCGCCGAGGTGTGAGGTGTAATGAAGGTGCTGATCCCCAGTCCACTGCTCTCCTACACTAAGGAGCGGGAGGTCGACGCCAGCGGCGCGACCATCAGCGAGCTGCTCGCCGACCTCGACCGCCAGTATCCCGGCCTGCGATTCCGGGTGATCGACGAGCAGGACAAGATGCGGGCGCACATGCGGTTCTTCGTCAACGGCGAGCAGGTGTTCGATATGACGCGTTCGCTTCGTCCGACCGATGCGGTGCAGATCGTGCAGGCGTTAAGCGGGGGATGAAGGTCGGTCGGGTCAACGGCTCGGTCAGGGCACCTTCGCTTCGGGCGATGCTTGGACAATCCTGCTGCAGCGGACTCGCGCACGCGTGCCCTGGGCGCAACATGAGCACTGACCGCACATGACAACGTTCGTTGCCCTGCTACGCGGGATCAATGTCTCCGGCCAAAAGCACATCCGCATGGCTGAGTTGCAGAAAAGCTGTGAGGAGGCGGGACTGACCGATGTGCGTACGTATCTGCAAAGCGGGAACGTGGTCTTTTGCGCCAGTCGGGCGGACACGCGCAAATTGGGCGTGTCCTTACGCGCTCGGATCGTTGAAGACTTCGGACATGACGTTCAAGTCCTGGTCTTGTCGGCGAAGGAATTAAATCGTGTGGCCAGTTCCAATCCGCTGTGGCCGCGATCCGGAGGCGAGGGAAATTTGTTTCACGGCACGTTCCTCTTTCAACCCGTCCCAGCGGACCGTTTCCGAACACTCAAACTCCCCGCCCAGCCGGGAGAGCAGGCGGTCTTGGTCGGGCAGGTCGTCTTGCTCCACTGTCCTCACGGATACGGAAGAACGAAGCTGAACAACAACTTCTTCGAAAAAGCGCTAGGGGTACCAGCGACCACGAGGAATTGGCGAACGGTCCTCGCGCTACAAGATCTCTGTGCCGAGCCCTGAACACGCGGGGCGCTCCGGCGGCTGTTTTTTCAAAGTGAGGCGCGCAATTGCCGCAAGAATCGGGTGGGAACGACGATCTCTCGATGATAGAGTGGACCCATGAACGATTACGAACGCATTGCGCTCGTCATCCGCTATCTGGATGAGCGTCACACCGAGCAACCTGACTTGGCGACGTTGGCGGACTACGCCGGGTTGAGCCCGTTTCACTTTCACCGCCTGTTTTCCGGGTGGGCCGCGATCACGCCCAAGGATTTTCTGCAGTGCCTCACGCTTTCTCATGCGAAGACATTGCTTCGGAAGGGAGAGAGTGTTCTGGATGTCGCCCTGACGTCCGGACTGTCGGGCCCTGGCCGATTGCATGATCTCTGCGTCAGCCTGGAGGCTGCTTCGCCCGGCGAATTGAAATCCGGCGGCGAGGGCTGGACGATCGCCGTCGGTTTCGCGGATAGTCCGTTTGGGAGGTGTGTGGTGGGCGAGAGCCCACGTGGCATTTGCCATCTCTCATTCGTCGAGTCTGAAGACGACGAGGCAGAGGTGGCCGCGCTCCACGCGCATTGGCCGCAGGCGCGGCTGCATCGGGACGACTCCGCCGCGTCGCGGTTAGCCGTTCGGGTGTTTGAGCGGACTGCCCGCCCCCATTCGCGACCGGTCTTGCGGGCGTTTGTTCGAGGCACGGCGTTTCAGGTGCGGGTCTGGCGGGCGTTATTGCACGTTCAGCCAGGCACGCTCGTCAGCTACGGACGCGTGGCTGCGGCATTGGGAATGCCCACCGCAGCCCGCGCCGTGGGGACGGCGGTGGGACGGAATCCGTTAGCCTACCTTGTTCCTTGCCATCGTGTGATTCGTGAGACGGGCGCGGTAGGCGATTATCGATGGGGACAGGTTCGCAAACGTGCGATGGTGGCTTGGGAGAGTAGATCTCCGCGATCTGCCGTGGAAACGCTTGGCGAGCCTGCTACAGGCCTGCACGAAGCGCTGCACGGCTCACCGGAGCGAATCCGGCAGGAGCCTGATCGCTCAGCGTGATTCGTTGGCGGCTCTCTCGGGGATAAGGTCGGCGGAATGTCGCGATGTATCGCCTTCCTGCGGGCGATCAACGTCGGCGGTCACACGGTCAAGATGGATGATCTGCGCCGACTTTTCGAGTCGCTCGGATTCACAAGGGGTGAAACCTTCATTGCCAGCGGTAATGTCGTGTTCGAGACGACATCGAAGAACACCACGGCTTTGGAAAGGAAGATCGAGAAGAAGCTCCGGGATGCACTCGGCTATGAGGTGGCGACGTTCATCATGACAGATTAGGTAACACTACGCCGGACAGGACATGACGCTGGACATCAGTATCGAGAGGGCGACGCCACGCGATTCGGCGGCCATCGCTGTGATGGTGGGAGCGTTGCTGATCGAAATCATGACCGCCGCTGGGGTGAAGGCCTTCAACGTCGATCTCGAGGACACGACGACTCGAGCGAAAGAGTTTCTCGAACGGGAGCACTACGTCGTTTTTGTCGCGCGCGACGGCGCCCGCGGCAAGGAGGCGGGATTTGTGGCGCTGTACGAAAGCTACGCGTTGTACGCGGAGGGAGCTTTCGGGACGATACCGGAACTCTATGTCTGCCCCGCGCATCGCTCAAAGGGCGTGGGAACACGACTCTTCGAACACGCGAAGGGATTCGGCGCCGCAAGAGGGTGGACTCGTCTTGAGGTGACGACACCTCCCCTTCCACAATTTGAGAGGACGCTCCGGTTTTACGAACGGCTGGGGTTCAGCGTCACGGGCGGGCGAAAGCTCACCGTGGCTCTCTAAGATCCAGCCTCACAGAGCCGCCACTCCAGACCGCCAAGAGCGCCGCGTCGCGTTGCCTGTGCCTTCCGGTTCTGGCGATCGTGAGCTGTTATCCGTTATAGTGCTTCTCATGAAAAGTCGACGTGACGCCGTAAAGGCAGTTCCAGCCCGACGCGTTCGGTCAGTAGCCATGAGTGAGCGGTCGGACAGATCGGTAACAGAATAGTCCGGGGACATGGGTTACAGTTGGCGGTGCAGTCTACCAAAGGCATCCTCGATTTTCATGTGGCGTTCGAGCAGCCGCCCCAGCTTGA
>JACXTT010011235.1_pt1 | contig 11996 bp, 9 predicted proteins | sample 9270951 | NCBI WGS metagenome assembly JACXTT01 (sample SAMN15532306, study PRJNA645909) | rock metagenome | isolation source: weathered quartz diorite | place: Puerto Rico | collected 2017-06-21 | reverse complement strand
CACCTGGAGGCTGCTGCCACCCTTCGTCACCGTTCGACGCATGCGCATCCGTCGGCGCGCGGCGGCGCTCCTCAAGGAGCTGGGGCTTGCCGGCGCAGACGCCCACCCGATTCCCTCGCCTCGCCGCCGTCCGTCATTCGCGTGGCCCGCGTTCATCCTCGCCGCCGCGCTGCTCTTCTACGTCGGTGGTCCCCTGCTCACGTCGTGCCCGCCGTTCCCGTCGAGCGATCAAGTCAGGATTCCCTCCGATTTCGTGGTGCCAGCGGATTTTCCGGGTGCAGTACGCGCACTCGAGCGTCTCGCGGGCGTGGCGGCATCGCCGCTCACCGGGACCGACACACTCGGCCAGGTCGTGCCGACACCCGGATTCGCCGTCGACGTGCGCTCGTCTCGCTCGGCGGAATTGGTCGATGGAGCGCGGCAAAGATTTCTCGATCGCGGGTTCTATCTGTTCCGTGCCGAGCAGAACTTCGGCATCCGGGACAAGCCGGACCGAGTCGCGCTGTTCCCTCGCGCCGATCCGTTCGAGATCCTGCGACTCATGGGCACCAACGGCGCGAACTATGGCATCGGGGCCGACAGCGTCGCCACGTGGTTGCGGGCGCTGGAGCGCGACCAGCCGTTCGTGTTGACCGGGATCGGCTTCGATTGGGTCGAGGGTCGGTTCACGACGGACCTTCGTGACCCGGCGGCGCTGGCCCGCCGCTTCTACTCGTTCTGTCCCGACATCGTGGACCAGGGTACCGAAACCATCGCCGCGCTCGTAGACGAGCTGCGGCGCTCGCGCCACCTCTACTGTTGGTGGGACTGATGCCGCAACGTCTGGTGGACCTGAGCCACGAGATCGAGCACGGCATGGTCACCTACCCCGGCCTTCCGGCGCCCGCGATCAGCGACTGGCTCGCACGCAGCTCCTCCACGACGCGGTACGCGCCCGGAACGACCTTCCAGATGGGCAAGATCGACATGCTCGCGAACACGGGCACGTACATCGACGCTCCGTTCCATCGGTATGAGGGCGGAGCCGATATCGCCGGATACACGCTCGCGGCGATCGCGGCGCTTCGGGGCGTCGTCGTGCGCGCGACGCAGCGCGAGGGTCGGGCGCTCGATGTCGATGTCTTCAGCGGCCGCGATGTCCGCGGTAACGCCGTGCTGATCCACACCGGATGGGACGCGCACTGGCGCACCGACCGCTACGGGACCGCTCATCCGTTCATCACCCGCGCCGCCGCAGAGCTGCTCGTGACAGCGCGCGGGGCGCTCGTCGGGATCGATTCGCTCAACATCGACGATGCGGCCGACGGCACACGGCCCGCGCACTCCCTGCTGCTCGGCGCCGGCATTCCCATCGTCGAGCACCTGTGTCACCTGGGAGATCTGCCGGACCAGGGGTTCCGGTTTTTCGCCGTTCCACCGCGGGTGCGGGGCATCGGCAGCTTTCCGGTGCGGGCTTTTGCGCTCATCGAGGAATGACAGTAAGCAGACAGTATTCAGACAGTAGCAATGGCTCTACCGTAGATAGTCCTCGAGTTGCGTGGACGAATCGGTTTTCTCGTCCCGATATTTCACGATGACGGGTGCATACAGTGACAGCCCCCATTCGGCTCCTGCGCCCTCCCGCAACGCGCGGGCGCCCGGCACGACAACCGCTCCGGCGGGCACCTCGAGCACGCCGCCGGCCGCGCGGCGATAGGTCTCGTTCCGAACCAAATCGTACAGCGGCGTTGAGCCGGTGAGAATCGTGCCGGCCGCGAGCACGGCCCGCTCGCGCACGACCGTGCCCTCGTAGATGCCGCACCCGCCCCCTACGAGCACGTCGTCCTCGATGATCACGGGGACCGCGCCGACCGGCTCCAGCACGCCGCCCACCTGCGCCGCCGCCGATAGATGGACTCGCTTCCCGATCTGCGCGCACGAGCCGACTAGCGCGTGGCTGTCGATCATCGTGCCCTCGTCGACGTATGCCCCAACGTTCACGAAAGTGGGCGGCATGCACACGACGCCGGGCGCCAGGTAACTCCCGTCCCGGATGCTCGAACCGCCGGGGACGATCCGCACGCGTTCCGCTAGCGCGGTCGGACGAACCGGATAGGTGTCCTTGTCGAAGAACCGTAGTGTCGGATCGACTGACATGTCGGTGAGGATGCCGATCCGGAAGCCGAGCAAGATGCCCTGCTTCACCCAGGCGTTGGCCCGCCAGTCCCCGGTCGCCGTGCGCTCGGCGGCGCGCACCTCGCCACGCCTGAGGGCGGCGCGAAACTCCGCAAATAGCGCGCGGTCCGCGTCTCCGTAACTGGTTCGGCTCGTTGCCGTGAGGGTCTCGAGCCGCTCACGCAATGACATGTGCCGGTCCGCCCAGTACGCCGAGTCCCTGAAGAAGCTCGCGGAGCCGGGACCTCGTCTTGTCCTGCACGGGCACCAGCGGGAGCCGGAACCGCTCCTCGAGGAGGCCCATGAGCGCCATCGCTGCCTTGACGGGTCCCGGGTTCGACTCGAGGAAGTTCGCCTCCATGAGCGGAAGGAGACGGTAGTGCAGCGCCCGCGCCTTGTCCCACTCGCCTCGCGCCGCCAGGTCGGTGACCTTCGACATCAGATCCGGCACTTCGTTTGAGACAACCGAGATGAGACCTTCCGCCCCCAACGCCATGAGCGGGAGTGTCAGGGCGTCGTCCCCGGAGAGCACTCGAAATCCATCGGGCCGCTCGCGCAAAATCGCCATGATTTGCGCGAGATTTCCCGAGGCTTCCTTGACGGCGACGATGTTCGCCGTTTCGCGCGCCAACGTGAGCGCCGTGGCCGCCTCGATATTCGAGCCGGTCCGTCCCGGGACGTTGTACAGCACCACCGGCAGATCGCGCACGGCGTCGGCGACCGCCTGGAAGTGTGCGAGCAAGCCGGCTTGCGTCGGCTTGTTGTAGTAGGGCGCCACGACCAGAACCGCGTCGACACCGACGGAGCGGGCCGCTTGGGCCCGCTCGACCACCGCCGATGTCGCGTTCCCGCCTGCCCCGGCGACGACCCGTGCGCGGCCACGCGCCACGTCGGCCGTCAGGGCGATCACGCGCTGTTGCTCGTCCGCGCTCAGGGTCGCGCTCTCGCCAGTCGTTCCACACGGCACCAGTACGTGCACGCCGCCTGAGATCTGGCGCTCGACGAGCGCCCGCAGGCGGCCTTCGTCCACCGCGCCTCCCGCCCCGAATGGAGTGACCAGGGCCGTAGCGCAGCCGCGCAGCCAGTCTACCCGCACGATCGTGCTCCTTCCTGCGGCTCAGCGCCGCGCGCTCGCGAGAAGGTCGCTCACGACTTCGTCGAAGGTGAATACGCCTCGTCGCCCGGTGATCCAAGCCGCCGCGAGGAGCGCACCCGCGGCAAATCCCTCGCGCGACCGGGCGGTGTGCTCGAGCAGGACTTGATCGTCCTGGGAGTCGAACCCGACGCGGTGTATGCCGGGAATGTGGCCGGCGCGGGTGCTCGCGACGGAGACCGGCCGGCCTGACCCCCGGGTGACAATGTCCCGGAGGCGGATGGCGGTACCTGAGGGCTGGTCGCGCTTCCGCGCGTGGTGGGCCTCCTCGATGAATGGCTCGTATTGCGCGAACGCGTGGAACAGGGACGCCGCCTCGGTCACGATCCGATAGAACAGGTTCGCCCCGAGCGAGAAGTTCGCGCCGTAGACCATCGCGCCCCCGCCCGCCATCACGGCGGCCCGCACCTCCGGTTCTCGGTCGTGCCAGCCGGTGGTCCCCTCCACGAGGGGTACGCTGGCGCCAATACAGGCGGCGGCGTGAGACCGCACGGCATCGGCTGTCGAGAAGTCGATGGCAACATCGTGGCCACGAAGCAGCCTCGCCAGGTCATCCTCGTCTCGGCTGCCGTCCCGCGAGTCGAACACCCGCCCGATCTCATATCCGGCGGCGTGGGCGCGCTCAGCCAGCAAGCGGCCCATGCCACCCCGACCGAACACCGCCACCTTCACCCGCGCGCTCCGGCGAGGGCGCCTCGGTGGTCGGCTGTAAGACCGGCGAGCAGGGACCGGACCAGTCTGACGTACAACTCCACGCCGCGGGAGAGCTCGGCCTTAGCGATCCGCTCGTGCGCGGTGTGCGCTTCGAGAATGGAGCCGGGGCCCAGGAGCAGCGGTATGCCCCAATGACCGAGGTGCGCCGTGTCGGTCGTGAACCCGACCACGCACTGCTCGAAGCCGGGCAGCGCCATGAGCCGCACGGCTGGCGTCACGCTCAAGTACTCGATCTCCGCCCGCCCGGCCACCGTCGCCTCGAGCTGCTGCCGAACCGCCTCGGCGTCCGTGACGAGACGGAAGTGGAGGTCGGCCCGTGCGTCGGTGGCGAGCACGTTCGTCCGCGTGCCCCCGGCGAGGACGCCGATATTGACCGTGGTATCACCGAAGAACGGGTCGACCGGCCAGGAGACCCCTCGGAGGTCGGTGAGAATGGGCAGGAGCCCGTCGATCGCCGACGTGCCACGTTCGGGGTACGCCGAGTGACCGCCAGTGCCGGTCGTGCTGAGCGCCACGCGCAACGAACCCTTACACCCGACGGCAAGCTTGTTGTCAGTGGGCTCGCCCACGACGACATAGCGGCACTCCCGGGCTCTGGGGTGCGCGTTCGCGGCCCGGGCTCCCAGGCTCCCCATCTCTTCGTCCACTACAAACAGGAGTCCGACCTCGGCGAGCCCGTCCGCCCGCAGGCGTTCGGCGGCGACGATCTGTGCCGCGAGGATGCCCTTCGAATCGCACGCCCCGCGCCCGGAGATGAACTCCCCGTCGCCGTGGGAACCGATGAAGGGAGGCACGGTGTCGAGGTGCGTGCACAGCACCACTCGGGGTTCGGCGCCGGTCGTGGCGAACAGGTTCGGCCGGCCCGGTATGGCGTCGGCGAGCCCCACGCGGTAACCGAGCGCGTTCAAGTAGTCGGCGAGGAAGCGCGCGATGCCGGCCTCCTCGCCCGAGATCGACGGGATATCGATCAGCTGGCGCGCCAGCGTGAACACGTCAGGCGGAGCTCCGGCCCGCGGGCGGGCCGACGGCGTCGCGAGGGTGCTGCCGACGCCGTCGCGCTGCAGCAGCGCGGCATGCAGCCGGTTGACGGCCTCACCGACCTCCGCGTCGTCCACCACGAATGTCAGGTTCACCTGGGAGGCGCCTTGCGACACGAGCACAACGTTGATGTCCCGGATCGCCTCGAATACCCGTGCGGCGATTCCCGGCGTGCCGCGTAACCCCTCCCCCACGATACAGACCACCGCCCGGTTCGGCTCCACCTGGACGTCACCCAGGCGACGCAGGTCAGCGACGATCTGCGGGAGCGCCGACGTCTCCTCCACAGAGAGCGAAACGCTCACCTCGGACGTTGCCACGACATCGACCGCGGTGCCGTGACGGTCGAAGACTTCGAACAGCGCTCGTAGGAAACCGTGTGCGCCGAGCTTCCGGGCGGAGGCGACCTGGACGATCGTGATCCCCTGCTTGTGAACGATCGCTTTCACGGTTTCCGGCCAGATGTCTGCTTCGGCGGTGACGAGCGTTCCCGGGTCATCGGGAGTGTGGGAATTGCAGATTCGCACCGGGATCCGCGCGTCCATCGCGGGGTGAATGGTCCTCGGGTGGAGCACCTTGGCGCCGAAGTAGGCGAGCTCGGCAGCTTCGGCGTACGAGAGGCGCGGGATCGTCCGCGCGCCACGTACCGTCCGTGGATCAGCCGTGAGCACGCCGCTGACGTCGGTCCAGATCTGGATCTCCGCGGCCCCCAGGACCGCCCCAATCAGTGTCGCCGAATAGTCCGATCCCCCCCGGCCAAGTGTGGTTGTGACGCCGTTCGCGGCCGCGGCGACATACCCTTCGAGCACCGGCATCTCGCCGCGGCTGAGCATGGGGCCGAGCTCCGCTTGCGTCCGCGTCTGAGTCTCCGGCAGCAACGGAACCGCGCCCGGATGCTCATCGGTCGTCAGGATGCAGCGGCGGGAATCGACGTAGCGGGCACGGAAGCCGCGCGCCTGGAGGACGGCCGATAGAAGGGAGGCCGCGAGACGCTCCCCGTAAGCGGCGAGCTCGTCCTGAAGCGCGCCGTCCGCTCCCCCTTCGCGCGCCAGGCGCTCGAGGAGGGCGGTCAGCGTGCGGGCTTCGCCCTCGAGCTCGCGGCCCCACGCGGTCGCGGCGCCCGGAGAAAGGAGGCGCCGGGCCACCTCGCGATGACGCTCGAGGAAGGGTTCGAGCCCGGCCAGTGCTACCGCCGGGTCCCCCGGCGCGGCGGCCGCGGCCCCGAGCAGTGCGTCGGTCATGCCGCTCATGGCGGAGACTACCACCACCGGGTGGGTGCCGCCGTGCGAGCGCACAATGGCTCCAACGCGCTCGAACGCGGCTGCATCCTCGACCGACGTGCCTCCAAACTTCAGGACGGTGGGTGACACCATGCGTGGCGAATGGTGCCCTAGGCGATCGGCGGGTGTCAAGTTGAACCGGCCGTCAGTCCGCCGGCACCGCGTCTCGCGTTCCGAGCTTCCGCTCGATCTCCCGCGTGATGTGCATCGAGCAGAACTTCGGGCCGCACATCGCACAGAACTCGGCGCTCTTGAAGTACTCGGCGGGAAGTGATTCGTCGTGCAGCTCGCGCGCTCGAGCGGGGTCGAGTGACAAGCGGAACTGCTCGTTCCAGTCGAAAGCGTAGCGCGCGCGCGACAGCGCGTCGTCACGGTCGCGAGCTCCCGACCGCCCGCGCGCCACGTCGGCCGCGTGGGCAGCGATCTTGTAGGCGATCACACCCTCCCGCACCTCCTCCGCGTTGGGCAGGCCCAGGTGCTCCTTGCGCGTCACGTAGCACAGCATGTCCGCCCCGTACCATCCGATCATCGCCGCGCCGATGGCCGACGTGATATGGTCGTAGCCGGGCGCGATATCGGTCACGAGCGGCCCGAGCGTGTAGAAGGGCGCTTCCTGACAGATCTGTTTCTCCTTGCGGACATTCTCCTCGATCAGGTGCATCGGGATGTGGCCCGGCCCCTCGATCATCACCTGTACGTCTTGCGCCCAGGCTCGCGTCGTGAGCTCCCCCAGCGTCTCGAGCTCGGCGAATTGCGCGCGGTCGTTCGCGTCGGCGAGCGAGCCGGGCCGGAGCGCGTCGCCCAGGGAGAGAGTGACGTCGTACTTGCGGGCAATCTCCAGGATGCGATCGAAATGCGTGTAGAACGGGTTCTGCTGGTTGTGGTGCATCATCCAGTACGCGTGCAGCGAGCCGCCCCGCGATACGATCCCGGTCACGCGCCCGAGCGCCAGCCCGACGTATTCGCGGAGAATTCCGCAATGCACCGTCACGTAGTCGACCCCCTGCTGCGCCTGGTGCTCGATCATGTCGAACAGGTCGTCGGCGGTCAGGTCTTCGACCCGTTTCACATCGGTCACGGCCTGATATATGGGCACGGTGCCGATCGGCACGGGCGAGGCGTCGAGGATCGCCTGTCGGATCGCGTCGATGTCGCCCCCGGTGGAAAGGTCCATCACCGTGTCCGCGCCGTAGTGCACCGCGTGGTGCAGCTTCTCGAGCTCCTCGTCGATGTTCGACTCGACCGCCGAGTTGCCGATGTTGGCGTTGATCTTGACGCGCGACACCTTGCCGATCGCCATCGGATCGAGGCGCTTCGCGAGGTGATTCACGTTCGCCGGAATGATGAGCCGCCCGCGAGCGACTTCGGCGCGAATCGCCTCTACCGGGAGGTCTTCCCGGTCGGCGACGCGGCGCATCTGATCGGTGACGGTCCCCTGGCGGGCGAAATGCATCTGCGTGAGGCAGGTCATACGGGACTCCCTTCGCCGGTGCGAGCCGGATCAGGTTCAAAGGGTGTGATCTCAGCCCGCCACTCGCGACGGGCACCCCTGTCTCCGGTCAATCTAACGGGGCGTCGCTGTGGTTACACCTCTCGCGGCTTGGGCGCGCCGTAGCGCTCCTCCGGCTTGTGCACCTTCGCCCACTCGACGCGAAACGCAAACGGGTCGACGCCGCTCGGGCGATCGAGCGCGAGAATTCCGTCCAAATGGTCGATCTCGTGCTGCAACAGCTCGGCCATCGGTCCGTCCGCTTCCAGTGTGTGCTGTTTGTCCTTCAAGTCCGTGTAGCTCACCGTCACTTTGTGAGCCCGCGTGACCCGGACCAGTAGCTCCGGGAAAGAGAAGCAATCGTCCCAGACGAGGAAATCGTCGCGCCCGACGTCGGTGATCTCGGGATTGATCATCGTCCAGCGCTGCTTGTCCATTTGGACGAAGACGATACGGACCGGGGCGCCGATCTGGGGCGCCGCGAGGGCCCGGCCCATCTTGTATTTCTTCTTGGCCACCGCGAGCGAGTCCCGGAGGTCATCCGCGACGAGGCGCGTCGCGGCCGACTTCGGGTTCTGGACCCGCTCGCACCGGACCCGCAAGATGGGATCGCCCAGCTGGCGAATGTGGCGTACCGCCATGGGCCGCCAATTTGGGGGTTTGGCGGCGGCGTGCAACTCGCGGTAACGTAGCAGTATGAGTGTCGCCGGCGTGGTGCTCGCAGCGGGGGCCTCCGAGCGGATGGGTAGGTCCAAGGCGCTGCTGGACTTCCGGGGGGTGCCGTTTGTGGTTCGGATCCTCGAAGCCCTAGAAGCGCTCGACATGAAACCCCGCCTGGTCGTGCTCGGCCCCGACGCACCCCGCATCCGGCCGTCCCTGGCCACCCACGAGTGCGTGATCGTCGAGCAGGCCGATGTCGGCGCGGGCGAGATTGCCTCGTTCCGAGCCGCGCTCACGACGCTAGAGCCGGTCCGCCCCTCCGCAGTCCTGGCGTGGCCGGTGGACCTCCCCCACGTCCGGGTCGGCACGATCGAGCGTCTCCTCGAGCGCTACCGCCTCGCCCCGGCACCGGCCGTAGTCCCTTCGTTCGCCGAGCGGCGCGGTCATCCGGTGCTCTGGGACCGGACCCTTTTCGCCGAGCTGTCCGAGAGCCCTGCCGCGACCCGACACGGGGCGCGGGCGGTGCTGGTGGCGCACGAGCCGGAGCTCGCCACGGTGCCCGTGGACGATCCGGCAGTGATCGACGATCTGAACACGCCGGAGGACTACGAGAGGCTGGTAAGGGAGGTGAACCGGGATATTTACTGACACCCGACACCGCCATCGCGATCGGCATTTGACAATCCCGAGTAATTCCCTTAGGATTCGGTTTCGTCATGACAACTTCATTGCAACTTCTGACGCACAAAGGACTTCGGGACTCTCGATGAGCAGCGGCATCGAAGCCCAGGTCCTCCAGCCGTACAAATACGGCTTCGTCACCGACATCGAGGCGGAAGTCGTTCCGCCCGGGTTGAACGAAGACGTCATCCGGCTCATTTCGGAGAAGAAGGGCGAGCCGGCCTGGATGCTCGACTGGCGCCTCCGGGCGTACCGGAACTGGCTGAAGATGCCCGAGCCGCACTGGGCGAACGTGCGGTACGGGCCGGTCGACTACCAGGCGATCAGCTATTACGCGGCTCCCAAGCGGCGGCCCCAGCTGGACAGCCTCGATCAGGTGGACCCCAAGCTGCTCGAGACGTTCGAGAAGCTCGGCATCCCGATCGAGGAGCGGAAGCGGCTTGCGGGCGTGGCGGTCGATGCGGTGTTCGACTCCGTGTCGGTCGCCACCACGTTCCGGGAAGAGCTCAAGAAGCACGGTGTGATCTTCTGCGCCATCTCGGAGGCGATCCGCGAATTCCCCGAGCTGGTGCAGGAGTACCTCGGCTCCGTGGTGCCTTACAACGACAACTTTTTCGCCGCGCTCAATTCGGCGGTGTTCACGGATGGCTCGTTCGTCTACGTGCCGAAGGGAGTGCGCTGCCCGCTCGAGCTGTCGACCTACTTCCGGATCAACGCCGAATCGACCGGGCAGTTCGAGCGCACCCTGATCATCGCCGACGAGGGGAGCTACGTGAGCTACCTCGAGGGGTGCTCGGCCCCGGTGCGCGACGAGAACCAGCTGCACGCGGCGGTGGTGGAGCTCGTGGCGCTGGATCACGCGACCATCAAGTACTCGACCATCCAGAACTGGTACCCGGGCGACGAGGAAGGCCGTGGCGGGATCTACAACTTCGTCACGAAGCGCGGCGCGTGTCGCGGCCGGGCGTCGAAGATCTCCTGGACACAGGTCGAGACCGGCTCGGCCATCACCTGGAAGTATCCGGGCTGCATCCTCCAGGGGGACGATTCGATCGGCGAGTTCTACTCCGTGGCGGTGACGAATCATCGGCAGCAGGCGGACACGGGCACCAAGATGATCCACATGGGCAAGAACACCCGCTCCACCATCGTGTCGAAGGGCATCTCGGCGGGTCGCGGTCAGAACACGTATCGCGGCCTCGTGAAGATCCTCAAGGGCGCGGAGCACGCCCGGAACTACTCGCAGTGCGATTCGATGTTGATCGGCGACACGTGCGGCGCGCACACGTTCCCCTACATCGACGTGCGCAACAGCACCGCCATCATGGAGCACGAGGCCTCCACGTCGAAGATCGGAGAGGATCAGATCTTCTACGCGAAGCAGCGTGGGCTCTCCGCCGAGGATGCGGTGTCGATGATCGTGAACGGGTTCTGTAAGGAAGTCTTCAAGGAGCTGCCAATGGAGTTCGCGGTCGAGGCGCAACGGCTGCTCGGCATCAGTCTCGAAGGGAGTGTCGGGTGACAGGACGCGGGAAACGGGAAACGGGAAAGGTGCTGCTCGAGGTCAAGGACCTTCACGCCACCGTCGAAGGCAGGGAGATCCTCAAGGGCGTCGACCTGACGGTGCAAGCCGGAGAGGTGCACGCGATCATGGGGCCGAACGGATCCGGAAAGAGCACTCTGGCGCAGGTGCTCGCCGGCCATCCGGCGTACGCCGTCACCGCGGGCCACGTGCTGTACGAGGGCAAGGACCTGCTCTCGATGGCTCCGGAGGATCGCGCACGCGCCGGGGTGTTCCTCGCGTTCCAGTACCCCGTGGCGATCCGCGGCATCACGAACGCCTACTTCCTGCGCGCCGCGGTGAACGCGATCCGGAAGCACAAGGGCGTCGAGGAGCTCGGGCCGGTCGAATTCATGGACGCGCTCGAGGAGAAGCTGAAGGTGATCGGCTGGGACTCGAGCTACCTGAACCGTCCAGTGAACGAAGGCTTCTCGGGAGGAGAGAAGAAGCGCAACGAGATTCTCCAGCTCGCGGTGCTCGACCCCAAGCTCGCGATCTTAGACGAGACGGATTCCGGGCTCGACATCGACGCAGTCAAGACGGTCGCGCAGACCGTCGACAAACTGCGCCGGCCCGACAACGCCACGGTACTCGTCACGCACTACTACCGGATTCTCACGCACATCGAGCCCGATGTGGTGCACGTACTGGCAGGCGGTCGCATCGTCAAGTCCGGCGGCAAGGAGTTGGCGCTCGAGCTCGAAGAGAAAGGGTACGACTGGCTGCGCGAAGAGGTGACCGTGGGATGACCGCCGTCGCCGACCGCTATCTCGCGGAGTTCAGGGCGTTCTCGGGTAACGGCGCCGGATCCGCGCCGGCCTGGCTCAAGGAGATCCGCGAAGGCGCGATCGCGCGGTTCGTCGAGCTGGGCTTCCCGACCATGAAGCAGGAGGAGTGGCGCTTCACCAGCCTCGCGCCGATCGCGGACGCCGCGTTCACGCTCCCCACGGCCCACTCCCCGGTCCCTGCTCCCGCGCACATCGAGCACTGGTGCGTCGGTGCCGGCCCGCGCGTCGTCTTCGTGGACGGCCGCTATGTCGCCGAGCTATCCACGGCCACGGGATTAGTTCGAGGGGTCCGCATCGGGAGTCTCGCCGCTGCGCTGCAGTCGGACTCCGCCGGTGATGCGGTGCGGGCGCATCTCACTCGTCATGCGCCCTGGCAGCAGAGTGCGTTCACGGCGCTCAATACCGCCTTCCTCGCGGATGGAGCGTTCGTGCACGTATCCGCCGGTGTGGTGCTCGATCGGCCACTCGAGGTGGTCTA